>Ga0207873_1000222_pt1 | contig 62160 bp, 56 predicted proteins | sample BGWIniCompost_FD_187373 | JGI IMG/M metagenome (GOLD analysis project Ga0207873, IMG submission 187373) | Cellulose adapted compost microbial communities from Newby Island Compost Facility, Milpitas, CA, USA - BGW Initial Compost (SPAdes)... ...
CAGCCGGCAGCCGCCGGCCGAGTTCGACAATCTCTTCCGCAGCGACAGCGGCGGCGGCGCCGCGGGGGCGACCCAGCAGCTCCCGCGCATCGACGAACCCCTGCCGCCCCGTTCCGTCGGCGCGGGCGGACGCGGCGGACGCGGCGGGGGATCCCGCTCACGCGTTCCGGCGCTCGCCGCGGTCGGCGTGGTGATCGCCGGCGTCGGCATCGGTGCGGGCGCCCTGCTCGCCGACGGCGGCGGGGACGACGGCGACAAGAGACAGACGGTCTCGGCCACCGCTCCCGCGAGCGAGTCGGCCTCCCCCTCACCCTCGCCGTCCGCCGACCCGGCCCGCGAGCAGGCCGTGGCGCTGGACAAGCTGCTCGCCACCAGCGGGGACAGCCGCTCCACCGTGATCAAGTCGGTGGCCGACGTGAAGGCGTGCCGCAATCTGCCCGAGGCGTCCAAGAACCTGCGGGACGCGGCCAGGCAGCGCAGCCGACTGGTCACCGACCTGCGTGAGCTGTCCGTGGACAAGCTGCCCCGGCACACCGAGCTGACCACCGCGCTCACCAAGGCATGGCGGGCCTCGGCCTCCGCCGACAACCACTACGCCGCGTGGGCCGACGAGGTCGCCAAGAAGCAGCGCAAGCTGTGCAAGAAGGGCCAGGCGCGCTCCACCCCCCGGACCCAGGCCGGGAACCGGGCCAGCGGGGTGGCGACCGCGCAGAAGGGCAAGGCCTCCCAGCTGTGGAACGCGGTGGCGCGCCGGTACGGCCTGACCGAGCGCCAGCCGACCCAGCTGTGACGTTTCCCTCCCTGTCCCTTCCCCCGCCTTCGCCGCCTCCCGGATCCTTCCTGGGCGGCCGGCCCCGCCGTCACAGCAGGTCGGCCGCCTGAAGGGTCTCGGTGGTGTCGGTGAAGCCCTGGCCGACCGTCACCAGCCGCCCGTCTCTGACCACCTGCTGGGTCACATCGGCGTTGACCATGCGCGGGAAGCCCGCGGCGGCCAGCTCCTGCCGCGCCTTCCACTGCAGGGTGGGGGTGAGGCCGCCGGTGCTCACCTTCAGCCCGCCGTCCAGCGCGTCGGTGACGGCGTCGGCGTTGACCTCCTCGCCGCCGAGCGTGTCCAGGACCCGGTGCAGGACGGTGTAGGCGATCCAGGTGGTCTGCACCCCGGCGTCCGCCGGGTCGATCCGGGTGTCGCCGAACGCCTCCTGCTCGATGACCTCCTTCATCGCGTCCCAGCGCTCGTCGCTCGCCTGCGGGTACCAGCCGGTGGCATACGCGCCCTCGTAGGGGCCCGACGCCCCGCCGGAGGCGTCGATCGTGGTCTGGTCGACGCTGCCGAGCACGGTCGCGGTGCGCACCTCGGGGAAGTCCGTGCGGGCCCGGCGGAAGGAGTCCATGAAGACGGGCGTGCGGTCGCCGAGGGCGGGGACCACGCACCCGGGCCGTCCCGGCTCGGCGGTGGCCCGCCGGAGGGCCTGCCGGACGTGGTCGTCGTAGGCGGTGGCGTCCTCCGCGGCCCGCTGGTCGCCGGCCCGCCCGTGACCGCCGGCCGCCAGGCCCGAGTCGAGCAGCGGCGGCAGCTGGTCCCCCGCGATGGTGTCCGGCCGGACCAGGGCGACCGGCCCGCAGCGGTCCGCCAGCGCCCGCCCGAGTCCGGCCAGCAGCGCCGGCTGCCCGCCGTTGACCGGGTAGGACAGAGGGCTGGTGAACTCGTCGTTGGTGATGCCGTAGCCGCCGATGTAGGGGATGCCGGCGCTCTCCAGGGTGTTGAGGAAGGAGTCGGTGTGCTGGCTGTAGGAGCCGACGACGGCGACCGCCTTCTCCTCCACCGCGCGCCGGGCGCAGCGGGCCACGGCCACGCTGTCGTTGCGCTCGTTGCAGGTCAGCACCCGCAGCTCGCGGCCGTCGATGCCGCCCCGGGTGTTGACCCAGCGGCCGTAGGCGCGGGCCAGGGCGGGCATCCCGGGCTTGTCGTCGGCACCGGTGCTCTCGGGCGCCCAGGTCATCACCGTGATCGGGTCGTCCCCGGAGCCCCCCGTGACACCGGGGACGATCCCGCAGCCGGTGATCAGCGGCGCGCACGCCGCCAGGGCGCCCGCGGCCAGGGCGCGGCCGGGCCGGGGGAGGAGACGGGGGAGGAACCTGCTGCCGTTGCGTCGCCTGCCGGTCATGGCCACGCACGATGCCGTCACACGGCCAACCGGAAGGTGACCCACGGTCGACGGACGGTTACCGACAGGTGAATTGCGGGGTCCTCGCGAGGTGCTTGCGGGGCGAAACGTACGATCGACGACCGTGCAAGGTACGGAGAACTCTTCCCGTCGCGGCCGTCGCTCCTCCACCATGGGCGGCATGCCACTCAACGACATGCCGTGGTGGCGCTGGCGCAGCCATGTGCGCTCCGCGCTGCACATGCTCTCCGACCCGGTGTTCCAGCGGGACGTCTGGCTGGCCGGCGTGGACGGCTACGGTGACGTCACCGACGCCGTGTACCGGCTGGTCGAGGACACCTGGCTGGACAACTGGTCCGCCGAGAAGTACGTCGGCACGATCTTCCGTGACTCCCAGGAGGCGGCGCTGGTCGACACCGCCGTGCTGCGGGTGCTGCGGATCATGCACCAGGTCGGCCCGGACGCACCGGTCACCGCCTATCTGGAGCACCCCGGCTGGCCGGAGGCGGTGCGGGCCGCGCGGGACGCCCATGTGCGGATGGCCACCAGCGACGGGGAGGACCCGGACGCGCCGCCGCGCACCCTCGAGGTGCTGCGGATCATGACCCGTTCCGCCTGACGGGACGGCACGCCGGTCGCCTGAGCGGGTGTGGGAACCTTTTCCCATGAGCGAGCAGCCCACCCGAGCAGCGGCCGGTACCGGCCAGGCCGACCAGTACGTCCTCACCCTGTCCTGCCCCGACAAGCAGGGCATCGTGCACGCCGTGTCGAGCTACCTGTTCATGACCGGCTGCAACATCGAGGACAGCCAGCAGTTCGGCGACCACGACACCGGGCTGTTCTTCATGCGGGTGCACTTCTCGGCGGAGTCGCCGGTGACGGTGGACAAACTGCGGGCGAGCTTCGCGGCGATCGGTGACTCCTTCCAGATGGACTGGCAGATCAACCGCGCCGACGAGAAGATGCGCATTCTGATCATGGTCAGCAAGTTCGGGCACTGCCTGAACGACCTGCTGTTCCGGGCGCGGATCGGGGCGCTGCCGGTGGAGATCGCCGGGGTGGTGTCCAACCACCCGGACTTCGCCGAGCTGGTGGCCTCGTACAACATCCCGTTCCACCACATTCCGGTCACCAAGGAGACCAAGCCGGAGGCGGAGGCACGGCTGCTGGAGATCGTGCGGGAGGAGCAGGTCGAGCTGGTCGTGCTCGCCCGCTACATGCAGGTGCTCTCCGACGATCTGTGCAAGCAGCTGTCGGGGCGGATCATCAACATCCACCACTCGTTCCTGCCGAGCTTCAAGGGCGCGAAGCCGTATCACCAGGCGCATGCGCGGGGTGTGAAGCTGATCGGGGCGACGGCGCACTATGTGACCGCGGATCTCGACGAGGGGCCGATCATCGAGCAGGAGGTCGAACGGGTCGGGCACGAGCTCACGCCGGAGCAGTTGGTGGCGGTGGGCCGTGATGTGGAGTGCCAGGCGCTGGCGCGGGCCGTGAAGTGGCACGCGGAGCGGCGGATCCTGCTCAACGGCAGGCGTACGGTCGTTTTTGCGTAGGTTCCGGGAGCCCGGGGCCTGACGAGTCCGGGCGGCTGCGCGACCAGCCGCGGACGACCCGCCCCACGCGCCGGCGAAACAGCAGAACAGCCCGGCGAGCCGCTACATCCTGCTCAGGCTGGCGGCGGCCAGCAGCACGTCCTTGATGGCCTCGCGGTCACCCACTTGACCGGCCGCCGCTTCCAGCGGAGGGACGTGGCCCGCCGCCAGGCGGCAGAACTCCGCTCCGTCCAGCGCGACATGCGCCACCTCGTGCTCGGCGGAGCCCTTCGCCGCGGGCGAGTCCAGCGGGATCAGCCACTCGCCGCCGCCCGAGCCCTCGATCTCCAGCCGCAGGCTGCGCCCGGGCTCCCCCGCGGCCACGAGGCGGCGCTCCGCGGGCGCCGCGAGCCCGGACCGCCGCCGCGCCTGCAGCACCGACGGCAGCAGCCGCGCCGCCAGATCGACCATGTGGTGCAGATGCCGGCCGGAGGGCGGATCGTACGGGTAGTCGACCGCGTCGGCGATGTCCTCCGCGTGCACCCAGCACTCGAAGGCGCGGTCCAGCATGGCGTCGTGCAGCGGCAGTTCGAAGTCGCCGTACTGCACGGGCATGCCGCCGCGTGCGTCCTGGCCGCCGGTGAAGGACACCGTGCGCACCAGGCTGTGGGTCTGCTCACGCCAGGGCGCCCGTACGGAGCGGGTGGGCGGGAAGTGGGCGGCCCGCCAGTACGCCTCGGTGCGCGCCGACGGGGTGGGCCGCTCGGCGGTGACCTCACCGAGCGGGTCGTCCAGGCCGAGGGCGACGGCGACCAGGCCGTCCACGGTCATCAGATGGGCGATGACCCCGGCGACGGTGGTCCGGCGGCTGGCCGCCTCGTCGGCCTCGTACCAGCGCAGCCGCACCGGGGCGTGCCATTCGGCGTCGCCGAAGTCCTGCAGCAGCGCGTCCAGGCGGGCGGTCTCGGCGTCGTAGGCGGCGGCCCACTCGGGGACGGGGATGCGCGGCGGGCGGCGTTCCAGGCAGGACTCCAGGACGCGGGTGCGCAGCGCGGGGTCGAGGTCGAGGCTCTCGGGGCGCTGCAGCAGGCCGACCGCCTCGCGCAGGCGCAGCGCCTCGTCGGCGCAGGCCCCGCACTCGTCGAGGTGCTCCTCGACGGCGGCGGCCTCCTCCGGGGCGCAGGCGGCCAGCGCCCAGGCGCCCAGCAGCGACTTCAGCACCGGATGCTCCAGGGTGAGGGGCTGAACGACGCTCTGCGCAGCGGTGGCCGGCGCGGGCGGCGGGGCGCCCGTGTCCTCCACGGAGTCGCGGGGGAGCGGGACCCGGGCCTGGTGGCCGGGGTCGTCGCAGGCGTGGAAGGGGTCCTCCGTCATGCCGCACCCCCGATCTCCGGCGGGGTGCCGCGGGAGCCGGGTGCGGCGGCGTCCTGGGCGGTGGCGAGGAGCTGGAGGCCGAGCCGGAGGCGGCGGCGCGCCTCGTCCTCGGTGACGCCCAGGTCGGCGGCGGTCTGGCGGTAGTCGCGGCGCTTGAAGTAGGCCGATTCCAGTGCGGCGCGCAGCGGGGCGGGCATGGACTGGACGATGTAGTCGGCGCGGGCGGCCACCGAGGCGCGGCGGACCTTGCGCTCCAGGTCCTCGGTGCTGCCGGGGCCGCCGCGGGCGAGGGCCGCGGTCTCGGTGGCGCGCAGGCGCTGGACGGCCAGCCGGTGGGTGAGCGCCGCCACCCAGCTGCGCAGCGGGCCCTGCTTGGGGTCGTAGGTGCCGGGGTGCTCCCAGACGTGGGCGAAGACGTCGCGGGTGATGGCGTCGGCGGCCCGCTCGTCGCCGAGGACGCGGTGGGCGAGACCGTGCACCAGGGAGGCGTACCGGTCGTAGAGCTCGCCCAGGGCTGCCGCCTCCCCGCGGGCCAGCCGCTGCTGCATCGTGCGGTCCCAGCGAGGCGGTACGGGTGATACGTCCCTGGTCGCCATGTGGCTCCTCACCCCCAGTTCCCTCCCCGGCACCGTGCCGTCCGGTGCCGCGCCGCCCGGATTCAGCCTGTGCCCGCAGTCTGAACGAATGTAGTCGGCATGTGCGACAGTTCACGCCCCCTTGTGGCAATGTGCGCCCCCTGGCGGGCCGGGGATGGTAAAGGGCCCCGCCGTGCAGGCCGGCGGTCGTCCGGGCGGCGCCTGCCCGGGCGGGCGCCGATCGGAACCGATCGATTCGGTTCGAAGTCGACTGAAACAAGCCTTTTCTGTTCGGTTACCGTTTCCGTGCCCGGGTTTCAGGGAACGGCCGGTGGGCAGCCGCGCAGCAAGGAAGCGTAGGCACTGCTTCCGGTTTCGACAGCGAGGGGCGTGGTGGTGAGTTTCAAAGTGACCGACATGGAGCAGGGCGAGTGGGCCGTGCTCCGGGTGTCGGGAGAGCTGGACCTGGTGACGTCCCCTGTGCTGCGCCAGCGCGTGCACGACGCCGTGGCCGACGGCAGGCACCGCCTCGTGCTCGATCTGTCCGAGGTGTGGTTCTGCGACTCCAGCGGGGTCGGCGTGCTGATCGCCGCCCGCCGGCTGCTGCGCTCCTGCCAGGGCAGTCTGCGGCTGATCCTGCCCGCCCGGGGCGCGGCCGACGGCAGCCATGTCAACAAGGTCCTGGGCGCGCTCGGCGTCCGCCGCCTGTTCGACATACACCCCGATGTGCCGTCCGCGGTGTCGGACGACTCCCGCCCGCTGTCCGCCTGACGCCGCCCCAGCGCCTTCCCTCGAGTACCCAGGTGTCACAGGAGATCACGGGAGCCTCCTGGGACACGGCCGGAACCGGCCTGCGCACACGCACCGCACCGCCTGCGTGCCCGTCCGTGCACGGATGTCGCGGAATGCTCCCGTTCCTGGCACAACCCTGATGCCGGCGCCCCCTGCCCCCCGCCGCTCACGTACGCTCCGAGCGAGACGTTCCCCGACCTAAGGCGGCCTGAAGAAGACATGGTCACCAGCGAGTACGAGCGCAGGATCGCAGCCCGGTTCGCCACCTTCGACCAGGACGGCAACGGGTACATCGACCGCGAGGACTTCAGCCAAGCGGCCAAGGCCCTGCTCGCGGAGTTCGGCACCGCCGCCCGGTCCGACAAGGGCCAGGCCCTGTACATCGGGGCCGAGGCGTTCTGGCAGGGCATGGCGGGCATCGCGGACCGCGACGGTGACCAGCGCATCACCCGCGAGGAGTTCGTCAACGGCGCGGTCAAGCGGCTGCGCGACAACCCGGACCGGTTCGCCGAGATCGCCCGCCCCTTCCTGAGCGCGGCCCTCGCCGTCGCCGACACCGACGGTGACGGGGCGGCGACCGTGGCGGAGGCGGCCCGGGTCCTGAAGGTTCTCGGCGTCGCCGAGGACACCGCCCGCGCGGCCGCCGCCGCCCTCGACGCCGACGGCGACGGCAAGGTCGTCGAGGACGAGATCGTCCCGGCCTTCGCCCGCTACTTCACCGTCCCCGAGTAGCCGAACCACCGCCGGCCGTACCGCCGTTACGCTCGCGCAGCTCGTGCCTGAGCATTTTGCGCAGCGTCCGGCCGCGCGGAAGGGCCTCCGTCCCCTCCAGCCGCTCCGGCAGCTCGTGCACGGACAGCCCTTCCGCGCGCAGGAAGGTCACCAGCTCCTCCAGCGACGGCGGCTCGACGCCCGCCGCGGGCACCGACCGCGCAACACGCCCGGACCCGTCAGCAGTTCGGCAGGGCCGTCGGAGCCTTCCAGGCGGTCGCGCATCTGTGCGCGGACATCCAGGTGCGGACCGAGACGGCGCGCGCCGCCGTCTACGCCGCCACCGTCACCGCCGACCCGGCCGACATCGCCGCCGCCCGGCTGCTCGCCGACGAGGCCGCGGTGCGCGGTCGGTGCCCGCGACTGCCTCCAGGTGCACGGCGGCATGGGCTTCACCTGGGCGGCGGAGCTGCGTCTGCACCTCAAGCGGGCCCGGGTGCGCACCCGTCGTCCGGGCGGAGTGACGGACAGTGAGAAACTCCTCGCCGCCGGTCTGCTCGCCCGGGACGGCGGAAACCGGCGCCGCCTGCGGTGCTCGCCCTCGCGCGCCCGGCGGATGTCACGGATCGTGGCATTGCTTGATCACGGAGCGTTGATACCGGGTTGTGTCCTCGGGACGTCCCGTCACGGCCCGGAGTCGGCCCTCTGCTCCGGTACCTTGTGTGGGATGCGAGTGGATGTGAGCGCCGATCGGGCGCTCCGGCCGACGGTTGCCGCCTGTTCGACTCCTCGCGGCGAGCGTCGCACAGTATGCCGTACGGGTACTCCTTCGCGCTGGAATATGCCCGAAGCGCTTGTTGGCGTGACTGTACGTCAACCATGCTGTCCCAACAGGGATTCACGTTCCGTGACCCCTGACCCGGCCGTTGTTCTGGCCATGCAGAAAATGGCTACGATCGTGGCCCTCGTGAGGCGCGAGTCCAAGTGTCCGCCGGTTCGGATGGTGTGAGCGGTGCAGGTGCTTCAAGTGCAGCTGGAGATCCGGCCCGACCCCGCTGAGGTGGGACGGGCCAGGCGGTGGGCCCGCTCACGGCTGGCCGGGGCCGGGATAGGGGCAGACGAGTCCCTCGCCGAGACCCTGATCCTGCTGGTCTCGGAACTCGTCACCAACGCCGTGGTGCACACCGGCTGTCCGGCCGTGCTGCGCCTGTCCCTGCCGGGCGCCGCGGCCGAGACCGCCACCGTCCGCCTGGAGGTGGCCGACCGCAGCGCCCAGGCGCCGGTCCCGCGCTGGGTGGACGGCGAGGCGACCGGCGGGCGCGGGCTCGCCCTGGTCGACGGCCTCGCCGACCGCTGGGGCTGGAGCTGCGAGGGCACCGGCAAGCGCATCTGGTGCGAACTCGACCGCTGCCCCGAACCGGGGCCCGCCACCCCGGCCTGCGCCGGCCGGACCCCGACCTGTGACGGGCTGGCGTACGAGGCGGTCTGAGCCCCGCTGGAGCAGCCCTCCCCGCGGGGCCGTTGGACCGGGCCGTTGAACCGGGTTGTTGAACGGGGCCGTTGAACGGCGGGCGCACGGAGGAGTGACCCGTGCGGCCGGGCGTGCCGGCCGGTGCACGGTGGCACGGGCGGACGGGCGGCCCCTGATGCGCGATGAGGTGGTGCGCCGGGCGTGCTTCCGTGCGCGGTCCGTCCTGAGCTGGGCATATGCCCCTCCCCGGCGATCACCCGGTTCGCGTCATTGACGCGGCGTGTCCGGCTGATCACGCTGGTCGACAGCGATTCGCCGCGAGGGGACGGCGAGGGCTCCGACGGGGGTCCTCGGCGAGTGTGGGTCGTTGTCCGGCGCGGGTCCCTCAGGGCCACGGGGACCAGGGGCGGGAGCGCCGGCGTCTGGAAGCGGGGCGGCGCTGCCGTGCTCGGGGCGGCCGGCGCCGCGCCGCCGCATCAGGGGGGACGGCCCGGAGCGGGGTCGGTTCGAGGGGGGCGGCCCGCAGAGGGGGGCGGGTCAGAGGACGGCGACGGGCGCGACGGGGGCGCCCGTCCCGCCCGCGAAGGGTTCCGGCGTCGCCGACAGCAGGAGCGCGCAGCGACCGATTTCTCCACAGGCTGTGGACAACTTTTCGAGATCCCGGTTCTGCCCCTGCGGCATGGCCGCCTCCCAATAGGTGCAGGGCATGCACCGGCAGCCACAACCCGGGTATCTCCGGCGGGAAGATCTCGAAGGTCAGGGTGTCGCTCGCCACCGCCGCCACGTCCCGCGCGTGGAACCACTCCGAGGTGCGGATCGACAGGCCGGGCGAGGGATGGGCGTGGCCCTGGCGGTCCCCGTCCAGGCAGAGCCGCATCTGCCCGGTCCGCGCCGGCACCACGTCACCGGCCCGCACCCGGGTGCCCGCCGGCTCCTCGGCCGCCTCCAGATCCTCGGGGGCGACCGTGTGCCCTGGAGCCGGTCCGTGCCGCGGGCCCGGGCGATGTCATCGATCCTCGGCCGCCGCTAGGGCTCCTCCCGGCCACAGCGGGACATCGCCCGGTACGCCGAGCTGTGCCGGCACGGGCGGCTGCTCCTCGGCGAACTGGTCGGCCGCACCTACCCGGTGGAGGACTTCGCCAAGGCCTGCGCGGACGCGGAGGCCGGCCGGGTCGTCCGCGCGGTGCTCACCTTCTGGGCGGCGCCCCCGCCGCCCCCGCCGGTGGTGGCGGTGCCGTTGGCGCGGAAGGTGCGCCGGTAGGCGGTCGGGGTCACGCCCAGGGCCGCCTGGAGGTGCTGGCGCATCGACTGCGCGGTGCCGAACCCGGCGTCGCGGGCCACCTGGTCCACCGACAGGTCGGTGGTCTCCAGCAGGTGCCGGGCGCGCTCCACCCGCTGCTGGGTGAGCCACTGCCCGGGGCTGACGCCGACCTCCTCGCGGAAGCGGCGGGTGAAGGTGCGGACCGACATCGACTCCCGCGCGGCCATGTCGCGCAGCTGGATCGGCTCGTGCAGCCGGCCGAGCGCCCAGGCGCGGGCGGCGGTGGTGGACGCCTGCTGCGGATCGGGCACCGGGCGCTGGATGTACTGCGCCTGCCCGCCGTCGCGGTGCGGCGGCACCACCGTCCTGCGCGCGACGTCGTTGGCCACGGCGGCACCGTGGTCGCTGCGCAGCATGTGCAGACACAGGTCGATGCCGGCCGCCACGCCCGCCGAGGTGAGGATGTCGCCGTCGTCGATGAACAGCACGTCCGGGTCGACCTTGACGCGCGGGAAGAGCCGCTGGAAGCGCTCGGCGTCGGCCCAGTGGGTGGTCGCCGGGCGCCCGTCGAGCAGTCCGGCGGCGGCCAGGACGTAGACGCCGGTGCAGATGGAGGCGATGCGGGTGCCCGGCCGGATCAGGGCGAGGGCGTCGGCCAGTTCGCCGGTCAGCTCGCCCCGCTCGTAGACCGGGCCCAGCTCGTAGGAGGCCGGGACGATCACCGTGTCGGCCGTGGCCAGCGCCTCCGGGCCGTGCGGGACGTGCAGGGTGAAGTCGGCGTCGGTCTCCACGGGCCCCGGCGGCCGGACGGAGCAGGTGGCCACCTCGTACAGCGGGCGGCCCTGAGCGTCCCGCGGGCGGCCGAAGATGCGGTGCGGGATGCCCAGCTCGAAGGGGAGCAGCCCGTCGAGGGCCAGGACGACGACACGATGCGGCAGCATGGCCCGATCCTAGCGAAGGGTGTCCCTCGGGCCACTCGATACGGAGATCGCCGAACGGCACGCTCTGTGGCGTGACCCAGACAACGACCACCGAGACACCCGCCACCGGGCCCGGGGCCGGCACCCGGCGCGCCCGCCCGCGGATCCATCGCGCCTGGTTCGTCGCCGCCGTCACCTTCGTGACGATCATCGGCGCGGCGGCCTTCCGCGCCGTTCCCGGACTGTTCACCGACCCCCTGCACACCGAGTTCGGCTGGTCCCGCGGCACCATCGGCGCCGCCGTCTCAATCAACCTGGCCCTGTACGGGCTGACCGCGCCCTTCGCGGCCGCGCTGATGGACCGCTTCGGCATCCGCCGGGTCGTCGCCGTCGCCCTGGTGGTGATCGCGGCCGGCTCGGGCCTGACCGTGTGGATGACCGCGGCCTGGCAACTGCTGCTGTGCTGGGGGCTGCTGGTGGGCCTCGGCACCGGGTCCATGGCGCTGGCCTTCGCCGCCACCGTCACCAACCGCTGGTTCACCGAGCGCCGGGGCCTGGTCAGCGGCATCCTCACCGCCGCGTCCGCCTCGGGGCAGCTGATCTTCCTGCCGCTGGTGGCCTGGATCGTCGAGTCCTACGACTGGCGGCCCGCCGCCGTCACCGTGGCCCTCGCCGCGCTCGCCGTGGTGCCCTTCGTCTGGCTGCTGCTGCACGACCATCCGGCCGACGTGGGTCTCGAGCCCTACGGGGCAGCCGAGTTCGTGCCCAGGCCCGCGCCCGTGCCCGGCGCCGCCCGGCGGGCGCTGAGGGTGCTGGCCTCGGCCGCCCGCACCGGCCCGTTCTGGCTGCTCGCCGGCACCTTCGCGATCTGCGGCGCCTCCACCAACGGCCTGATCCAGACTCACTTCGTGCCCGCCGCGCACGACGCCCACATGCCGGTGCGGGCCGCCGCCTCCCTGCTCGCCGTCATCGGCGTCTTCGACGTCGTCGGCACGGTGGCCTCCGGCTGGTTCACCGACCGCTTCGAGGCCCGCCGCCTGCTCGCCGTCTACTACGCCCTGCGCGGCCTGTCGCTGCTCTTCCTGCCGCTGCTGCTGGCGCCCAGCGTCCATCCGCCGATGGTCCTGTTCATCGTCTTCTACGGCCTCGACTGGGTCGCCACCGTGCCGCCCACCCTCGCCCTGTGCCGCGAGCACTACGGCGAGGACAGCGCCATCGTCTTCGGCTGGGTGCTCGCCTCCCACCAGGTCGGCGCCGCCCTGGTCGCCTTCCTCGGCGGGCTCGCCCGCGACGTCTTCGGCACCTACGACATCGTCTGGTACGCCTCGGGCGCGCTGTGCGCCGCGGCGGCGCTGATGGCCCTGGTGATCCGGCGGGGCACGGCGGAGGTGCGGGTGTCCGTGGCCCGGTGAGGGGGACCCGTGCCTCATCCGGTGGCCGGACCGGCTCCGTGCCGGTGAGGACCACGGCCCGCACGTCCGGGTTGGCGGAGGTGCCGTCCAGCAGTCGATGAGGCGGTCGCGCAGACCGGGCGTGAGGGCGTTGCGGGCCTCGGGGCGGTCGAGGGTGATGTGGGCGACCTGGTCGGGGGGTGACGTGGCGGATCCATGGACCGGGTGCGACGGGATCGACGCGCTCGACCTGATCTTCGGCATCCGCGGCATCGGCGGAGTGGCGAAGCAGGAGAGGAAGCCGGCGGTCTCCGGGTCGGCCTCGTTGCCGGTGGGCGCCCAGTGGGAGACGCGGATGCCGCTCTCCTGGAGGGCGAAGACCGGCCGCCCCTGGTGGCCGGACTGGGTGATCGGGGCGATCGCGGGTCCTTCGAGGCCGCCCCGGAAGCGCTCGAAGGCGTTGAGGTCGGTGTTGGGGCCGAGCCGCCGCATCCCGGATCCGCGACGGCCGCGGCCGGCCGCTCCTGGGCGGCGGCACCCTCGTCGCCGGTCTCGGCGAACCCGGAGGCGAACACCACCGCGGAGCGGGCCTTGGCCGCGGCCGGTTCCTCGACCACCGGCAGCGGGTCGCCGACCGGCATGACGGCGACGTCGACCTGTTCCGGCAGGTCGGCCACGGAGGGCGAGCGGGGGATGCCGAAGACCGCTGGCGGCGCGGATGCACCGGGAGCAGCCGGGCGCCGACCCGTCCGGTCCAGTCGAGCAGCTGCCGGGTGATGCCGGTGTGCGGTCGCCCCTCGGCGTCCGAGGCACCGATCACGGCCACCGACTCCGGCCGGAACAGCCGGTCCGGATCGGGGACCTCGGCGTACCGCGGGCGCCCGCTGACATCGGTGTCGCCCGCCTCGCCCGGCCTGCCGTGCACGGGGGGACCGGTCCGCTCGCCGCAGGCGATGGCCCGGGTGCGGCGGTAGTCGGTGGTGAGGGTGCCGTGGGTCGATCCCAGGATGGCTTCGCCCGCTCCTGCGAGACAGCCGCCGACGACTGACGCCCTGTCAGGTACTGAACGGATGGTATGTCAGGACCGGGAAGAACACGGCCAGTTGAGGTGAGCGACCCGGTGTTCGGCGGTGGGGAACCGGAGTTTGCCGCTCACCCCGGAAGGCGGGACACCCCCGGCGCGCCGTCCCGGCTCACCGCCCTGGCGATGCGCTGGGCGTCGATGGCCAGCTCGCGGAGGTTGCCGCTGATGGGGTTGGTGTAGCCGGTGAAGTACAGGCCCGGGGCGCCCTCGGGGGTGCGGGCGCCGTGGGCCACGGGTCTGCCGCGCTCGTCCAGGACCCCGAGGTGCCCGACGAGCGGCTCCAGGCCCCGCTCGTACCCGGTGGCCGCGATCACCGCGTCCGGGCCGACGCGGGTGCCGTCGGCGAGGAGGACCTTGTCGTTCTCGAAGCCCTCCACGGCCGCCACGACCTCCACCCGGCCGCTGCGCACGGCGTCGATCAGCCCCACGTCCTGCACCGGGATGGCGCCCTCCAGGACCCTGCTGTACAGGCCGGTCTCGGGGCGGGGCAGGGCGTGCGCGGAGAGGTCGGGCACCGCCACCTTCGCCTGCAGCCGGCTGATCCGGTCGACCAGTTTCACCGGCAGGTGCCGCACCAGGATCCCCGAGTACTGGGCGGGCCAGCCGGCGGTGGAGCGGCGCACGATGTGCGGGGCGGTGCGCACCGCGAGCCGCACCCGGGAGGCGCCGCCCTCCGCCAGGTCGACGGCGATCTCGGCGCCGGTGTTGCCGACGCCCACCACCAGCACGTCCCGGCCGGTGAAGGGGGCCGGGTTGCGGTAGGCGGAGGCGTGCAGGAACTCGCCGGTGAAGCCGTCCCGGCCGGGCCAGTCGGGCACCCGCGGGGTGTGGTTGTAGCCGGTGGCGACGACGACTGCGGCGCCGGTCAGCTCGCGGCCCCCGGTGGCGCGCAGCAGCCAGCCGGTGCCGTCCGGGGAGCGCTCGACCCGGGAGACCTCCACCCCGGTGACGATCTCCAGACGGTGGTGCTCGGCGTACTTCTCCAGGTACCGGACCACGTCGTCGCGTGCCACCCAGCGCCCGAAGCGGCGCGGCATCGGCAGGCCGGGCAGGGCCGACTGGCGCCGGGTGGTGTGCAGCCGCAGCCGGTCGTAGTGGCGCCGCCAGGAGGCGCCCACCTGCTCGGAGCGCTCCAGCACGACGGCCCGGAGCCCCCGCGAGCGGAGCGCGTAGGCGACGGCGAGCCCTCCGGGGCCGCCGCCGATGACGTAGACGGGGCGGTCGGGCGGGGCGGGCCTCGCGGGCTGCGCGGATCTGCCGGTGGGGTCGGTGCGGTCGGTGGTGTCGGCCATGAGCGCGAGCGTAATCACGCACCTGCTTGATGGGTATCGGTCAAGACCACAATTGGTTGCGGATCGATCACATCTGTGCGGACCCGCCCATGGCCTGCGGCGCGGTCGTGCGGGCGGTGGGCGGAAACAGTGAAGCTGACATACCGTCAGATGTGTACCGGCCCGCGACCCCGGCAGGCGCAGAGGGAGAACGCATCCGGATCAGGGAACCCCAAGCTGCCCGGGGCAGACGCCTTCACCAGGACCTCCTGGAGGCCGCGGACCGGGGACGGCTGCTCGTCCGCCGGTGCGGCGACTGCGGCCGTGCCCACCACTGCCCGCGCGAGTTCTGCCCCCACTGCTGAGCGAGAACGTCACCCGGGAGACCGCGAGCGGCCGGGCCACCCTCTCCACCTGGTCCGTGGTGCACCGCAACGACCTGCCGCCGTTCGCGGCCCGCACCCCCTGCACCGCCGCCGTCGTCGACCTCGCGGAGGGGCCGAGGACGATGACGGAGCTGGTGGACGCGGAGGCGGCGGGCGGCCCGCACCCCGGGACGGAGCCGGAGGTGACCTTCCGCGCGGACCTTCCCCTGTTCCGGTCGGTGCGGCGGGTTTGAATGGAGCCATGGCCCACCCACGCAAACGCGCCTCTGCCGCCCGCACCGTCGCCGAGCTCCACGGTCACGGACTGCACCTGGGTCCCTGGGACCCGGAGTCCCGCAGCGACGTGGAGGCCTGGCTGCGCGGCACCACCGACTCCGAGTTCCGGCGCTGGAACACCCCCTTCCGCCCGGTCACGGATCTGGCGGGCGCCCGTGAGGTGCTGCGCGGGCGGGCGGCGCAGGCCGCCGACGGGACCACGGCCTCGTTCCGCATCGCCGAAGCCGGCAGCGGCACCCTCCTCGGCCACATCGCGGTCAGCGACATCCGGCCGCTGCTGCGGGTGGCCCGGGTCGGCTACTGGGTGCTCCCCGAGGCGCGTGGCCGGGGCGTCGCCACCCGGGCGCTGCTGCTCACCGCGCGCTGGGCGCTGACCGACCTCGGCCTGCACCGCCTGGAGCTGGACCACGCCGTGGGCCACGAGGTCTCCTGTCACATCGCCGAACGCTGCGGCTTCCGCTACGAGGGGACCATGCGGGACGCCATCTTCGCCGCCGGCCGCCACGACGCCTTCCGCGACGCGCATCTGCACGCCCGGCTGGCGACGGACCCGGAACCACCTGCGCCGGAGCCCGTGACGGAGGCCGGGCGGTAGACGCCCGGCCGCACGGTGGCCGGGCCATGGACGCAGCGGCCGCAAATTCGGAGGCGCCCCGCCCACCCCACGCGCCACCATGGGGCATGGCTTGGGACGACTGGTATCTCACCCGCGACATCGACGACTTCCTCGCCCGCGCCGGTGACTTCCTGCGCGCCGAGCCCGCCGCGCACACCGTGCACTTGACGGTCACCGAGACCCTGCGCACGCGGGGAGCGCGGTCGTACGGCGACGAGCCCCCCGAGTTCGGGGTGCTGGAGCAGGACCAGAAGGTGCGGGCCGCCTTCTTCCGCACTCCGCCGCACCGGCTGTGCCCCACCCCGCTGACGCCGGCCGAGGCCGACGCGCTCGCCGGTCTGCTCCACGACCGCGGTCAGCCGCTTCCCGGTGTCCAGGGTGACCAGGACACCGCCGCGGCCTTCGCCGACGCCTGGCGGCGCCGTACCGGAGCCGAGGTCACGCTCCACGAGCGGCAGCGGCTCTACCGGCTGGGCGAGCTGACCGTGCCGCAGCCCGTCCCACCGGGCCGGGCGAGGACCGCCGGCCCCGAGGACCGCGCCCACCTGAGCCGCTGGTACCGCGAGTTCTGCGAGGCGGTGGGCGACTCCGTCTACCAGGACCCCGGGCAGTGGGCGGACTCCCGGATCGAGCAGCGTGCCGTGACCTACTGGGAGGATCCCGGGGGCGAGCCCGTCGCCATGGCCTGCCTGGGCCCGCAGGTCGCCGGGCAGGTCAGGGTCTCCTGCGTCTACACCCCGCCCGCGCTGCGCCGCCGCGGATACGCCGGGGCGGCCACCGCCGAGGCCAGCCGGACCGCCCGGGAGCGCGGGGCGCAGGAGGTACTGCTCTTCACCGACCTGGCCAACCCCACCAGCAACGCGCTGTACCAGCGCATCGGATACCGGCCGGTCGCCGACTTCGCCCTGTACTCCTTCTCGCAGCCCTCGCAGCCCTCGCAGCCCTCGTAACGCCGGCGCCGGCGCTACGGCCACAGCAGCTCCCGGGACCAGCCCTCGCCGGTCCGCCGGTAGCGCAGCCGTACGTGCCGGCGCCGCTCCTCGCCCTGGAAGAACTCCGCCTCGTCCGGCCGCAGCCGGTACAGCGTCCAGGACTCCACCGGCGTGTCCGGTTCCCGCTCGGCCCGCTCCCAGGCCGCTTCCGACGCCCGGGCCAGCTCCTCGAGCGAGCCCAGCACCCCGCTCTGCCGTCCGGTCAGCGCGGCGGCCAGGGCGGCGGTGGAGCGGGCGTGCAGATCGGCCTGCGCCTCCTCGGCGGGCGCCTGCTCCACGGGCCCGCGCAGCCGCACCTGGCGCCCGAGCACCGGCCAGTAGAAGGCCAGGGCCGCATACGGGCGTCGGGCGAGCTGGGCGCCCTTGCGGCTGTGCGCGTGGGTGGCGAAGGCCCAGCCGCCGGCGTCGGCGCCGTGCAGCGTCACGATGCGCACGTCCGGCAGGCCGTCCGCGTCCGCCGTGGCCAGCGACATGGTGTGCGGCTCGGTCTGGCCGGCCGCCACCGCCTCGGCGAACCAGCGGGTGAACAGCGCCAGCGGTTCACCGGGCGCGCCCGCCGGGTCGAAGGCCGGCAGCTCGGTCACCTCCGGGTCCCACACCCGCAGTGACCGCAGCAGCTCGTGAAGATCGGTTCCCATGCCCCGATTCTCACGCCCGGCCCCGCACCACCGTCCCCGACGAGCAGAACCAGCCGCCGGTGCCGGAGGCCACGGCCGGCCGGGGCAGTGAGCCGTCGGCCCGGCGCACCTGCCGCTGTCCGCACTCGCCCCGCAGCTGCCGTACCGCTTCCGCCAGCAGGAACAGCCCCCGCTTTCCGGGATGCTGGGCGGACAGGCCGCCCCGTCGGTGTTCACCGGCAGCCCGCCGCCCCCGACCCGCAGCCGCCCCTTCTCCACGAAGGCCCCGCCCTCGCCCTTGGCGCAGAAGCCCAGGTCCTCCAGCGTCACCAGCGTCATGCAGGTGAAGGTGTCGTACAGCTCGGCGAGGTCCGTCTCCTCAGGCCGCACCCCCGCCCGCCGGAACGCGCGCGGCCCGCTGACCGCGGCCGGGGACACCGTGAAGTCCGGCCACCCGGACATCGCCGCGTGCGATACGTACTCGGCGGTGCCCAGCACTCCTCTTCGGCCCGCCCCACCGGCTCCGGGCGCATGCCGCCCGCGCAGGTCTCTTCGAGACCACCGAGTACCTCGAGACCGCCGGGACAGGGGAGGCCCGCTGACGCGGCGGGAGGCGCACGGGCCCCGCGCGGGCCGGCTGCCGCGCGGGGGCAGCGGGTGTCGGCGCCCCGCGCCTTCGCCCGCCTCGCGCCCCCGGTGCTGCCCGCCGTGGACCGTGGCCTGCACCGGCTCACCGGGGGAACGGTGCTGCTCAGCACCTGGCTCCTGCCCTGTGCGGTGCTGACCTCCACCGGCGCGTGCACCGGCCGCGCCCGCCGCACCCCGCCGGCCTGCATGCCGGAGGAGGACGGGCACAGTTGGATCCAGCTCGGTCCGGCTTCGGCCGCCCGCGCCACCCGGCGTGGACGTACCACCTGCTCGCCCGTCCGGACGCCGTGATCAGTTGGCGGGGCGAGGAGGTCTCGGTGTCGGCCCGGCTGCTCGAGGGGGACGAGCGGGCTGCGGTGTGGCGGCGGGTGCTGGAGTTCTGGCCGTCGTACGCCCCCTACCAGGCGAGGGCCGCGAGGGAGATCCGGCTGTTTCCGGCTCCGTCGCAGATGACGGACTGCGCAGCTGCCGCCGGCGCGGACGGCACCCGCGGCGAGTGACGCCCAGGCCGGTGCGCGGTGCTAGAGCACGGCCAGGCGCTGGACCAGCAGGAACGCGCCGATGCCGAGCATGGCGGCGCCGGAGGTGCGGACCACCGCACGGGCCGCCGTGGGGCGTGCGCCGAGGAGGGCGCGGGCGGTGAGGCCCACCGAGAGGTAGACGGCGGCGCAGCACGCCATGTGCAGGGCGCCGAGCGCGGCCGTCTGCACCGGTACCGGCAGCCGGGCGGTGTCGCCGGTGACCAGGAACTGGGGGAGCACGGAGAGGTAGAGCAGCAGGCCCTTGGGGTTCAGACCGCTGATGACCGCGCCGCGCCGGAAGGCCCCGAGGCCGCTCTCCTCGGCGGCGGTGCCGTCCGTGCCCGGGGTGCCGGGGCGGCGCAGCACGCTCCAGCCGAGCCACACCAGATACGCCGACCCCGCCGCCGTCAGCGCGGTGAGCAGGGCGGGGGAGCCCGCGACCAGGACCGCGAGCCCCGCCGCGGCCAGCACCGTGTGCAGGGCGTACCCGGTGACCAGGCCTCCGACCGCCGCGAGCACCGAGCGTCCGCGCAGCCCCGCCGAGATCGTGTACGCCCAGTCGGCGCCCGGCACGCACACGAGCAGCAGATCGAGCGCGAGGAAGGAGAGCAGGGTGGCGGAGTCCATGGCAGGCACATTAGGCCGGAACTGGCCGAATGTGTTTCTGAAGTTTCCCCCGTATCTCCTGTCGTGGGGCAGAATTTTGCTCCATGGACGACATGGATCGGAAGATTCTTGCTGAGCTGCAGCAGGATGGACGGCTGACCGTGACGGAGCTGGCGGCCCGGGTGCGGCTGAGCGTCTCGCCCTGCCACCGGCGGCTGCGCGAGCTGGAGCGGACGGGGGCGATCACCGGGTACCGGGCGGTGGTGGACCCGGCGTCGGTGGGGCTCACCTTCGAGGCGCTGGTGTTCGTCACCATGCGGCAGGAGGACCGGGAGACGGTCGTGCAGTTCGAGCGGGCGGTGAGCGAGGTGGAGGAGGTGCTGGAGGCGCAGCGGCTCTTCGGGGAACCCGACTATCTGCTGCGGGTGGTCGCCGCCGACCTCGCCGCCTATCAGCGGCTCTACGACGAGCGCCTGGCCACCCTGCCGGGGGTGCAGCGGCTGACGTCGACGCTGGTGATGAAGCACGTGGTGAAGGACCGGCCGCTGCCCGCGCGTTAGCACGCCGTCCAAACCCGCGGCCGCGCGGTGCACGCAGCGCGAGGTCCGCCGTACGAGAGCCGGGGCACCGTCCGCGCACCGCGATGACACAAGCCCCCGCACAATGCGACAGGCGGTGGCCCACCGGAGTGAACCACCGCCTGCCAGACAGGACTTGTGAAAAGAGTAGAGGTGCTGTGCCTGGCGTCGCCTACTTCGTCGGCTTCCTGCCGGTGATTCCCAGGTGGACCAACAGGGCGAGGTTGGGCCTGAGTTCGGCCTGCTTGACGCCCCAGGAGGTGAAGCCCTTCTGATGCGAGGCCACCGCCGCGAGCATCGCGACCAGCGAACCGGCGATCGCGGCCGGGTTCACCTCCTTGTCGACCCGGCCCCTGGCCTGGAGGTCGGCGACGGCGTCGGCGAGCGAGTTGTTCACCGAGTTGAGGATCTTCATGCGGATCTTGTAGAAGCGCTTGTCGCCCTCGGCCGCCCCGAGATCGACCACGCGCAGAATGGCGTCGTTCTTCCGCCAGAAGTCCAGGAAGCCGTCGACCAGGTCCTGCGCGGTCTGCCAGCCGGCCTTGCCGACCCAGGAGCGGCCCTCGACCAGCTCGGTCAACGACGAGCTCTCGGCCGCCGTTTGCTCCGCGATCTCCAGAACGGCGCCCTCGACGTCGGGGAAGTACTGATAGAACGTCGCGGGCGAAGTGCCCGCCCTGCGGGCGACGTCGATCACCTTGACGTCCCGGTAGGGGGAAGAGCTGAGCATCTCGCTGAGGCAGTCGAGCAGCTTCTGCCGGGTCGCCTGCCCACGCCGGCCGGCCACGCGGCCGTCGACGGTTCGCACTTGTCCTGTCATGTCGTCAGCTTACCGAGGGGTGATCGGAGCGCGATTCGGCCGACTGCAAATGGGGTGTGCCCCTTCCGGAAGCGTGGTGTGCCTGGTCTGCGGGGTGCGGGTGGCGCCGCTAGTTTGGCGGCATGGCCGAAAACAGGGCATCGGAGTACAGGGAGGGCACCCCGTGCTGGGTGGACGCGCAGCTGCCCGACGTGGCGGCCGGCAAGCGCTTCTACGGGGAGCTCTTCGGGTGGACCTTCCAGGACCAGCCGGATCTGCCGAGGGAAGGGGTGCGGGCGCTGAAGGACGGTGAGCCCGTCGCCTCCCTGCGGCGCAAGGCCGACGGGCGGCTGCCCACCGTGTGGACGGTGTTCCTCGCGACCCCGGACGCCGAGAACCTGTGCCAGCGCATCCGCACGGCCGGCGGGCGGATCGTCGCCGCGCCCCTGCCCCTCGGCGAGCTGGGCGTGCACGCGCTGGTCACCGACGGCCAGGGGGCCGTCTTCGCCCTGTGGCAGCCCGGCACCCACCCCGGCTTCGGCCGCCGCCACGAGCCGGGCACCTTCGCCTGGGCGCAGCTCTACACCAACGACACCGAGGCGGCCGACACCTTCTACGGCGGCCTCTTCCACGACGCCCTGTTCGGGCCCGAGGCCCGGCCCGACTTCGGCCGCGCCCCGGTCTCCGACGTCTTCCCCGCCGAGATGCCGCCCCACTTCCTGGTCCACTTCGCCGTCGAGGACGTGGCCGCCGCCGCGCAGGAGGCGGTACGGCTCGGCGGCCGGGTGCAGGTGCCGCCCTTCGAGACGTCCTACGGCACGGCCGCGGTCGTCACCGACAATCAAGGGGCGTCCTTCGCGCTGCTGCGCCGCTGAGCGGGGCACGGGGACCCCGACCAGCCGGGCAGAATGTCTTGTTTACCACCTGACACCCCGATTGTCGGCGGGTTCGCAACGAAGGCCCCGGCCAGGAAGAATCGGGGTGCGTGCCGCCACGGCGGTGCGGTGGTGAGACGCTGCACTTCGGTCGCGGGCACATGTGGTGGCGCGACTCGTACGGGGAGGTGGCAGGCAAGTGGTGGATCAGCTGACGCAGCACGATCCGCGGCGTATCGGGCCGTTCGAGGTGCTGGGACGGCTGGGAGCCGGCGGCATGGGGCTGGTCTATCTCGCACGCTCGGCGTCCGGCCGGCGCGTGGCGATCAAGACGGTCCGTACCGAACTGGCCGAGGACCAGTTGTTCCGGGTGCGCTTCACCCGCGAGGTCGAGGCGGCCCGCGCCGTGTCCGGCTTCTACACCGCGGCCGTGGTGGACGCCGATCCGCGCGCCGCCGTGCCGTGGCTGGCCACCGCTTATGTGCCCGCTCCCTCGCTCGAGGAGATAGTGAACGAGTGCGGGCCGCTGCCGGCCAAGGCGGTGCGCTGGCTGGCGGCCGGGGTCGCGGAGGCGCTGCAGTCCATCCACGGCGCCGGACTGGTCCACCGCGACCTCAAGCCCTCCAACGTCCTGGTGGTCGAGGACGGCCCCCGGGTGATCGACTTCGGCATCGCCTCGGGTGTGTCGAACACGCGTTTGACGATGACGAACGTCGCCGTCGGCACGCCCGCCTACATGTCCCCGGAGCAGGCCAAGGACTCCCGCAGCGTCACCGGCGCCAGCGACGTCTTCTCCCTCGGCTCCACCCTCGTCTTCGCCGCCACCGGACACGCGCCCTTCCACGGCGCCAACCCGGTCGAGACCGTGTTCATGCTGCTGCGCGAGGGCCCGGACCTGGAGGGACTGCCGGAAGAGCTGCGCCCGCTGATCGAGTCCTGCATGCAGATGGAGCCCTCGGCCCGGCCCACCCCGGCCGACCTCCAGGCGCAGCTCGCCCCGCATCTGTTCGGCTCCGGCTCCGACGACAGCGGCACCGCCTCGGCCTGGCTGCCCGAGGCCGCGGTCAGCCTCATCGAGGCCCGCCGCAACGGCCGCCCCGCGGCCAAGCCACGGCCCGACCAGGGGCAGGGCTCCGGCCAGGGCCGCGGCGCCCGCCCGCAGGTGCCGCCCCCGCCGCCGCACGACCCGGTCATCCCGCCGCCCCCGTCGGCGCCCGCCCCGGTGGGCGCCGCGGCCGGCGCCCCCGACAACGGCCCGGTCCGGCTGGCCGGCGCCCCGGTGCCCATCGGGCCGGGCCCGCGCGTCGCCGACGTACGGGCCGCCGCCGTCAAACCGCCCCCGCCCGAGGCCGCCCTCGCCGCCTCCTGGACCAAGCCGCGGCCCGGCGTCAACGGCGCCGACCCGGCGGTCGCCGGCGGTGCCGCGCCCGCGGCGGCCCCCGCGCCGCCCGAGCAGCCCAGCGGCTGGCGGCCGTGGCGGTTCCGCATGTCCAACGACCTGTGGGGCACCCCCGCCGTCGACGGCGACCTGGTCTACGTCACCTCCTTCGAGGTGCACGCGCTCGACGTGGCCACCGGCCGGCGCCGCTTCAAGACCCGCGACGTCGCCTGGTCCATGGCCGTCGCCGACGGCCGCATCCACGCCTCCGACGGGCCCACCCTGTTCGCCCTGGACGCCCGCGAGGGCAGTGACCTGTGGCGGCTGAACACCGACGCCTGGGTGTACTCGCTCAGGGCCGAGCGCGGCACCGTCGTCACCGGCACCCGCGGCGGCGGCGCCCAGGGCTGGGAGGCGTCCAACGGGCAGAAGCTGTGGGAGATCACCGGCTGCCAGACCGACTTCGAGTCCCCCGAGGCCGGCCCCGCCCTGCACGACGGCACCGTCTACCTCTGGCAGGACGCCCGGCTGCGCGCCCTCGACGCCCGCACCGGCGACGAGCGCTGGTCCTACCCCATCGGGGACGCGGCCTCCTGCGGCGGCGTGCCCGTGCGCCTGACCCAGGCACCGGACGGCTACGTCTACGTCTCCGCCGGCACCCGGGTCATCGCGCTGGATGTCGCCGGGGGCCACGTCCGCTGGCACTTCGAGGCGCCCGCGGTCTTCCTGTGCCCGCCGACGTTCGTCCCCGGCCCCGCGGTGACCGGAGGCGGCGTCTATCTCGCCGACTACCTCGGCACGGTCTACGCCCTGGACGCCACCGACGGCCGCGACCGCTGGCGCATCGCCACCGAGGCCCGTTCCTCCATCGAGCCCGTCCTGGTCGCCGCGGGCCATGTGCACGTCGGCAGCGGCAAGGCCGTCTACACCCTGGACGCGGTCACCGGCACGCCCAAGTGGCGCTTCCAGGCGGGCGGCGAGATCGTCGGCGCCCCCGCGGTCGCCGAGGGCCGCATCCACTTCGGCTCGACGGACCACCTGCTCTACACGCTCAAGGCCGACGACGGCCGCCTGCGCTGGAAGCTCGCCACCGGTGGCGAGATCACCGGCTCCCCGGTCGTCCGCGACGGCGTCGTCTACGCCTGCAGCAAGGACCGGTGCGTCTACGCGCTGGACGCGGAGAAGGGCACGGGGACGGCGCGCACCAGCTGAGCGCGCGCCCCGCGGCCGTACCGGACGGCCGCCGCGCCGGGTGCCCCGGAGGGCACGGGACGGCGGCCGCCGGTCGTGCGGTCCGGGCCCGGGGGAGCGGCCTCCGTCCCTGCCCCGGCCGCCGTTGCTCCGCGTGCCCGATGGTGGCGACCTGGTGACATGCTCGTGACACGTCCCTCGTTAGGCTCACGGTCATGAAGCTCCGGGGGAACACACTCAAGCTCACTGCCGTGTCCGCGCTCGTCGTCCTCACCCTCACCGGGTTCTCCACCGGCCGCACCGGCGGCGGACACGGCCACGGCGACGGCGGCGGGGGCGGCGGCTGCAGCAGCTCCTCGCAGAACCACGACTCCTCCACCTCGGGAGGCGGTTCGCACCGGGACGACGACTACGACGACTACGACGACTACGACGGCGACACCGGCTACGACGACCGCTACGACGACACCGACACCTCCGGCGGCTCCGGAGCCGGCTCGGACAGCTCCTCCGGGCTCGAGGAGGGCACGGTCAAGCTGGTGAGCTGCGCCGGCAAGACGTCCCCGCACGCCACCGTCGAGGTCACCAACCCCAACACCGCCAACGTCACCTTCTCGGTCACCGTCGACTTCCGGGACGGCAAGGGCAACCTCGTCTCGACCAGTACCCGGACCGTGGAGGTGCCCGGATCCGACTCCGCCACCGTGAACGTGGCCGTGAGCGGGAGCGCCGCCAAGGTCGCCCGCTGCGACGCCGAGCCGACGGCACCGGCCCTGCGCTGACCGCTCCGCATCCCGGCCCCGCCTCGGGTCTGCACAAACCGGGCCCGCTCTACCGCGTCCGGAACACACCCCGCTCCCGCCCGGCGGACAGTTCCGCCTGCCGTTCGCCGGGCAGCTTGCCGAGCGCCACCAGCTGCGGGGCGGGAGCGCAGGCCACGCCTACGTCGTCCGGCGCCCGGGCAGCCCCCTCACATCCGACGCCCACATCACCTGGTCCCGCCGGGAAATGGCCCACTGCGAGGTCCCGAGAAGAGTCACCGTCCCCCGACTCCCCAGAAGCGCCGGCGGCAAAGTCCTGAAGGGCGATCTGCGCGATCGCTGACCCCGGACACACACCGACCGCGGCGGCTCCCCTCCGCGCCGCCGCGGTCGATCCCCCCGTGTGGTTGTGTGCCTACTTCGCCGGCTTGAAGGGCTCCGACGTCGCGTGGATGTCCTTGGTCTCCAGAGGCTCGTCGGTGGCGTGGATGTCGCCCTGCGGCGTGGCCTCCACGTCGCCCTTCCCGGCGTCGGCCTTGGCCGGCTCCGACGTGGCGTGGATGTCGCCCTGCGGCTTGGCGGTCTGCTCGTCGCTCATGCTGTGCTCCGCTCGAAGTGATCTGGGATCAGACGTGGTTCGCGGGGCCCGTCCGGTCATTCCCCCGAGGATGACCGGACGGGCCTTCGGCCGCTCAAACCCTAGTTCGCAGGCTCACGGCCCTGACGCCGACCCGTCTGCCCCCCGACGCGACGGATCGACTGAGTCGAGCATGGCCCGCGGCGATAAACGAACGATGAACGCCGGGCGTGCCGGGTTGTCAGGCCGCGCTGACGGGGTTGAGAAGCTCCCGTACCGCGGGTGCCTCGGGTGAGCCCAGCTCCTCGTAGATCTCCAGGGCGTCCTGCCAGCACACCTGTGCCCGGCCGGTCTGACCGATGCCGGTGAGGGCGTGCCCGAGCACGGTCAGAACGTTCCCCCGGCGCCACTCGCCGCCGATGCCGCGCAGGACGGTCAGCGCCATCTCCGCGTTGCTGGCCGCCTGTCCGAAGCGGCGGGCGGCGATGTCGACCTCCGCCAGACGGAACAAGGTCATGCCCTCCCACAGCCGCTGCCGGCTCTCGCGGAAGACGCTCAGCGCCTCCAGGAGCCGTTCCGCCGCCTCGTCGAGCCGGCCGCTCTGCGTGAGGGCCATGCCCAGCGCATACCGTCCGTTGGCGCCGCGCATGGAGTTGCCCATCGCGTCGTAGATGGCGATGCCCTCCTGCGCCAGTGCCACCGCGCTCCGGGTGCGCCCCATGGCCAGGTGGATGCGTGAGAGGTTGCACAGCGCGCTGGCCTCGCCCGGGCGGTCGCCCAGGGCGCGGAAGTGCTCGATGGCCTCGGAGAGATGTGCCTCCCCGTCCTCGTGGCGGCCCTGGTAGAGCGCGATGACGCCCCGGGCGTTGTGCGCCCAGCACACCGGCAGGATGTCGACGGCCTCGTGGGCGAGGCGGATGACCCGTTCCGCCTCCCCGTCGGCCATGTCGAACCGGCCGCCGTCCAGGTGCGCGTGCGCCAGGGTCATCAGTGCCCGTGCCTCGACCCGCGGCACCCCGAGCCGCTGGGCCGCCTCCAGCAGCGCTCCCGCCGTGGACTCGTACTCCTTGGGATTCGCCCCGGACTCGGAGATGTCGAGGGCGGCCCACAGCAGGTCGATGGCCTTGCCCAGGGCGTCCTGGCCGGTCACTGCCTGACGGGCATGAGCCAGCAGGCAGTTCGCCTCCGTGTAGAGCCAGTCGCGTGCGCTGTCGCGGTCCTCGAAGGTGAGCGCCGGGCGCTCGGGCACCGCCAGGTGGTCCACCAGCCGGTCCCCCGGCCGTTCGATCGCGTAGACCTTCGCCGCGGTCGCCAGGTAGAAGTCGAGGAGGCGGGACATCGCCGTGTCCCGTTCGCTCGGGGGGTGTTCGTCGCGTTCCGCGCATGCACGCGCGTAGAGGCGGACCAGGTCGTGGAAGCGGTAGCGGCCGGGGGCCGCCGACTCCAGCAGGGACGTGTCGACCAGGGACTCCAGCAGGTCCTCCGTCTCCTCGAGCGGCAGGTCGAGGACGGCGGCCGCGGCGGCCAGGGAGATGTCGGGGCCGTCGGCCAGACCCAGCAGGCGGAAGGCCCGGGCCTGGGCCGGCTCCAGCTGGCCGTAGCCCAGCTCGAACGTGGCCTTGACCGCCAGGTCGCCCGCCTGGAGTTCGTCCAGGCGCCGCCGTTCGTCGGCGAGCTTCGCCGCCAGGACGGAGACCGTCCAGGTGCGGCGGGCCGCGAGACGGGACGCCGCGATGCGGATGGCCAGCGGCAGGAAGCCGCAGGCGGCGACGACGTCGAGGGCGGCCTTGCGTTCGGAGGCCACCCGCTCCTCGCCCACGATCCTGGTGAACAGCGCGAGCGCCTCGTCGGGGGACATCACGTCCAGGTCGACCAGGTGGGCGCCGGCCAGGTCCACCATGCGCACCCGGGAGGTCACCAGGGCGGCGCAGCCCTCCGTGCCGGGCAGGAGGGGGCGCACCTGCGCCGCGTCCCGCGCGTTGTCCAGAAGGACCAGCACCCGGCGTCCGTCCAGCACCGAGCGGTACAGCGCCGCCCGCTCCTCCAGCGTGTCCGGGATCGCCGAGTCGGGCGTGCCGAGGGCCCGCAGGAAGGAGCCCAGGACCGTCTCCGGCTCCGCGGCGCGCGGGCCCGCGCCCTGCAGGTCGACGTAGAGCTGGCCGTCGGGGAAGGCGGGCCGGGCCTGGTGGGCGACGTGCACCGCCAGGGTCGTCTTGCCGACGCCGCCGATGCCCGCCAGCGCGGACACCGCCATCACCCTGCCGTCCGCCGAGGAGAGCAGGTCGCCCAGTTCGCGGACGAAGGAGGCCCGGCCCGTGAAGTCGGGGACGGAGGCGGGGAGCTGGGCGGGGCGGACGCGGGTGGTGGCGGGCTCGGCCTCGGGGGCGGAGTGCTCGGCCAGCGCGGGGTCCGCGCGCAGCACCCGCTGCTGCAGCTCGCGCAGCTCCGGGCGCGGGTCCACGCCCAGTTCCTCCGCCAGCAGCCGCCGCGTGTCCGCGTAGACGGCCAGCGCCTCCGCCTGCCGTCCGCTGCGGTACAGCGCCAGCATCAGCAGCTCGCGCAGCCGCTCCCGCAGCGGATGCGCCGCGGTCAGCGCGGTCAGCTCGGAGACGGCCTCCGCGTGGCAGCCCTGCTCCAGGTCCAGGTCCAGCCGCGTCTCGAGCAGTTGCAGCCGCCACTCCTCGAGCCTGACCCGCTGCGCCTGCGCGTACGGGCCCGGCACTCCGGCCAGTGTCTCCCCGTCCCACAGGGCCAGCGCCTGCCGCAGCGCCTCCCGCGCACGGTACAGGTCCCCGGTGTTGCGCGCCTTCTCCGCCTCGGCCGCCAGCTCCTGCGCCACCGCCAGGTCCAGGGCGCCCTCGCCGAGCCCGCGCACCGCGTAGCCGCCGGACTCGCTGACCAGCACGCCCGGGTCCAGCACCTTGCGCAGCCGGGACGCGTAGGTGCGCACCGCCGCCAGCGCCTGCGACGGCGGCTCCTCGCCCCACAGGGCGTCGATCAGTTCGGCCGCCGTGGCGGTACGGCCCTCGCGCAGCAACAGGGCCGCGAGCAGAGCGCGTTGCTGGGGGCTGCCGGTGGCGAGCGGCTCGCCGTCGCGCCAGGCGCGCACCGGACCGAGCACGCCGAAGCGCAGCCCTTCGGGTCCGGCCCCGGAACCGGACCCGGAGTCCGCTCCGGATGCGGACCTCCGCTGCTCCGGCACTCGCGGTACACCGTCCATGCAGTGAGTCCCCCTATGCGTCCTGCTGCGCGCTCCGAGCAACCAGGCCAGTTTGCCTTGTTCACGGCAGATGCGTCAGCCGTGCGAGACGCCCGTCACAGGCCCTGGGTCCAGGTCCACACAGGGTTCTCACACCGTCCGCCCGCTCGTTCGCACAGATCATGCCGTGCAGGACCCCGTGAACGCACAGCAGACGGTCCGTCAGATCGGCGTCACGGTGACCGCGGGCCGGAACACGGGGGGCGACGTTCGGCGGGTTCCGCGGCAGCGGCGTCGGCCGGGACGTCGGCTCCTGCGCCCCGCACGCCCGCAGCGAGGTGCAGTCGATCGTCCGGCCGGGGTGAGCGTGGCCGGGGCGGCGGGCCGTCGTAGCCGCCCCGGCCGGACGACTCCTCAGACGTCGAGGTCGATCCGCACCGTGAGCAGCCCGGCCCCGACGGCGCGCACCACCGCGCTGTTGTAGCGGGGCAGGGTGCGCAGCCGGGCCACCGGGTCGTCGCCGGGCAGCAGATGGGCGGTGCCGGAGTACCAGCGCCCCCGGATGCGGAGACGTACCCGGGGGTTCGCCTTGATGTTGCGGACGTACTGGGAGCGCTCGCCGAACTCGGACACCAGCCAGAAGGAGTCCCCGATGCGCCGCCCGCCCACGGGGGTGAGCCGGGGCAGCCCGGAGACGCGGCCGGTGGTCTCGAGCACCGTCTGGAACGGCAGCCGGCGCAGCAGGGGATTGATCCGGCGCTGGAAGGCGGTGGCCCGCCGGTACTTGCGTTCGGCGTTCGTGGTCATGTGCGGGAAGCCTAGAGCCTGTCACCGGCCCTGCCGGGGCCGCCGGCCCAGGAAGACCGGATTGGTGAACGCGGCCGGCGCGCCCGGCAGCGGCCCGGCGGCCGTCTCGTGCCGCAACTCGGCACGCACATAGGCCGCGTACGAGGGCGTGGTGCGCCATTCGACGACCCCGGAGCCGGACACCGGCAGCGGGGCGCTGGTGTGCAGCACGCCCTGGTCGGTGACCAGGCGGACCGTGCAGCGCGGGGCGCCGGTCACCTCCAGGCGCACGGTGACCGGGGTGTCCCGGTCCACCTCGAGCCGCTCGCCGATCCCGGCGTGCTCGCCCCGCCCGCCGGAGGCGCCGAACGCCAGGGAGACACCGCTGGACTCGGCGACATAGGAGCGGCCCGCCCGGATGCCCTCCTGGATGGCCCGCCGGGACAGCTCGTCGGCGAGGACGACGGTCTGCGGCAGCCCCACGGCGTCCGGGTCGCGGTGGGCGTCGCTGCCGCCCATGGCGGGAATCCACTCCCGTCCGTCGCGCACCGAGGCCACCAGCATGCTGTCCCAGTCGGCGAGGGCCATCTCGTCGTCGGGCGTCCAGGGCCCGTTCCACACCTCGATCGCGTCCGCCTCGCCGAAGCCGAACTTCCAGTTGCAGCCGATGCAGGTCGCGTGCGGATGGGCCGGCACGACCAGGCCGCCCGCCCGCCGGATCTGCCGGGCGTACCGGCCGAAGCGGTTGTCGCGGGCCCGGTAGCGCCAGTCGACGAACGTCCCCGGGTCGGTGCCGAGCGCCACCACGTGCCCGTTGCGGGTGGTCACCTCCTCGCCCAGCATCACCAGCAGGTCGTCCCCGGCCGCCTCGGCCCAGTGGGCGTGCGCGGAGTGCGTGTTGTGCTCGGCGGAGTTGATGAAGTCCAGCCCGGCGGCACGGGCCAGCGCGGCGATCTCCTCCGGGGTGCGGCGGCCGTCGGAGTGCCAGGAGTGCAGATGGCAGTCACCGCGGTACCAGCCGCGGCCCCGCCCCCTGACCCGCTCCGGCGGATACACCGGCTTCGGGGTCTCGCCCGGCTCCCCGTAGGTCAGCGTGATCGTGATCTCGTACGACAGGCCCTGCGGGGCCACGGTGTACGGGCCGAGCGCGATGTGCCAGGTGCCCTCCCGCACCGGGCCCGGCAGGTAGCCGGGGGTGGCCTCGTCGGCGCGCACGAAGAACTCGGTGCGCGCCCCGCCGGACCAGCCGCGGAAGCCGCGCCCGCCCAGTTCGGTGCCGCGCTCGTCGAACAGGCCGATGTCGAGGGCGTTGCCGGTGGTGCCGGGCGGCACGGACGGCCGGTCGTAGGTGTAGGAGACGTGGATCTCCCGCACGCCGGACGGCACCTCGACGGGCACGTACACGAAGTCGGGCGCGCCCGGCTCCAGGGTGCCGCGCACCGTTCTGGTCTCCCGGCCGCCGTCGCGGTCCGCCGCGGAAGCGAAGCTCACGCTTCCCAACGTAAGCGCGGCGGCGGCGCCCGTCACGAACACGGCACGCCGTCCGATGCCGGTGTGGTCCTCGCGCATATGGCTGCACATGTGGCTGCTCCCCAGGTGTCGTCCGACCTTGACTGTGGTTGCGACCTGACATGGGTGGTGCAGGGGTGGGACCCGGTGGTGCGTGCAACCTTTGTAGTGAGCGGTGAACTGCCGTGGAAGGCACGGGGATCGGCGGATTTCCGGTGCGTGCGGGGAATGGATCGCGGGCGGGGTAGGGATGGTGCATGCGTATCGCCGTCACGATCTTCCTCACCGACGAGACCATCACCCCCGTCCGGCTCGCGCGTGAGCTGGAGCAGCGCGGGTTCGCGGGCCTGTATCTGCCGGAGCACACCCACATCCCGGTGGAGCGGACCACGCCGTTCCCGGGCGGCGGGGAGCTGCCGCGCGCCTACGGCCGCTGCCTGGACCCGTTCGTCGCGCTCGGGCAGGCCGCCGCGGTCACCGAGCGGCTCGGTCTCGGCACCGGCATCACGCTGGTCGCCCAGCACGACCCGATCGCCCTGGCCAAACAGATCGCCACCGTGGACCACCTGTCCGGCGGACGCCTCACCCTCGGCGTCGGCTTCGGCTGGAACGTGGAGGAGGCCGCCGACCACGGTGTCGACTGGCCCACCCGGCGTGCGCTGGTGCGCGACCGGATGGCCCTGATGCGGGCGCTGTGGGCGGATGAACCCACCGCCTTCCAGGGCGAGTTCGGCAGCGTCCGGGCCAGCCACGCCCACCCCAAGCCGGTGCAGCGGCCACGCGGCCCGGTGACCGGCCCGCGCACTCTGCTCGGCGGGGCGGCAGGACCCAAGCTGTTCGCCCACATCTGCGAGTACGCCGACGGCTGGCTCCCCATCGGCGGCCGCGGCCTGTCGGAGTCCCTGCCGGAACTCCGCGCCGCCTGGTCCGACGCGGGCCGCGACCCGGACGCCCTCCAGGTCGTCCCCTACGCCGTCCACCCGAACCCGGGCAAGCTCGCCCGCTTCGCCGGCCTCGGCATCGAGGAGGTCGTGGTGCAGCTTCCGTCGGCGGGGGAGAGCGAGGTGCTCAAGACGCTGGAGGAGTACGAGCAGTACGTCGAGGGCTCGCGGTAAGAGCCGGTGCGGCCCGGCGGGAGCCGCCCCAAGCGGCGGTTCGGGCCTCGCGGGAGCCGCCCCAAGCGGCGGTTCGGGCCTCGCGGGAGTGGCCGGAAGCGGTACGAAGCGTTCATGCCCGTCTGATCAGGGCGATCGTATGCTCGGAGGATGACGAATGCCGCGGCCCCAGGATCCGGACCCACCGAGAACTCCCTGCGTCGCGCCCTGAAACGGGCCCGGGACGGGGTCTCGCTCGACGTGGCCGAGGCCGCGGTGCTGCTCCAGGCCCGGGGCGAGCACCTGGAGGACCTGTCGGCCTCGGCCGCCCGGGTGCGGGACGCGGGCCTTCGGGCGGCTGGGCGGCCCGGCGTCATCACGTACTCCAAGAGCGTCTTCATCCCGCTGACCCGGCTGTGCCGGGACAAGTGCCACTACTGCACCTTCGTCACCGTGCCCGGCAGGCTGCGCCGCGCCGGCCACGGGATGTTCATGTCGCCCGACGAGGTGCTGGACATCGCCCGCAAGGGCGCCGCCCTCGGCTGCAAGGAAGCCCTCATCACCCTCGGCGACAAGCCGGAGGACCGCTGGCCGGAGGCCCGCGAGTGGCTGGACGCGCACGGCTACGACGACACCCTCGCCTACGTCCGTGCCGTCTGCGTCCGCATCCTGGAGGAGACCGGCCTGCTGCCCCACCTCAACCCGGGCGTGCTCACCTGGACCGACTTCCAGCGGCTCAAGCCGGTCGCCCCCTCCATGGGCATGATGCTGGAGACCACCGCGACCCGGCTGTGGTCCGAGCCCGGCGGCCCCCACCACGGCTCCCCCGACAAGGAACCGGCCGTGCGCCTGCGGGTGCTGGAGGACGCCGGCCGCTCCTCGGTCCCCTTCACCTCCGGCATCCTCATCGGCATCGGCGAGACCTACCAGGAGCGCGCCGAGTCGCTGTTCGCGCTGCGCCGGATCGCCCGGACCTACCACGGCATCCAGGAACTGATCATCCAGAACTTCCGCGCCAAGCCGGACACCGCGATGCGCGGCATGCCGGACGCGGAACTCGACGAGCTGGTCGCCACGGTCGCCGTCGCCCGCCATGTGCTCGGCCCCTCCGCCTGCCTGCAGGCGCCGCCGAACCTGGTCGACGCCGAGTACGAGCGGCTGATAGCGGCCGGCATCGACGACTGGGGCGGCATCTCCCCGCTCACCATCGACCACGTCAACCCCGAACGGCCCTGGCCGCAGATCGAGGAGCTGGCCGCGCGGTCCGCGGCGGCCGGCTTCGAGCTGCGCGAACGCCTCTGCGTCTACCCGGAGTTCGTGCGGCGCGGCGAGCCCTGGCTGGACCCCCGGCTGCGCCCGCACGTGGCGGCCCTCGCCGACCCGGAGACCGGACTGGCCCGCCCCGGCGCCATGCCGCAGGGCCTGCCCTGGCAGGAGCCGGACGAGGCGTTCACCGCCACCGGCCGCACCGACCTGCACCGCACCATCGACACCGAGGGCCGCGGCGCCGACCGCCGCGAGGACTTCGACGAGGTGTACGGCGACTGGGGCGCCCTGCGCGAGGCCGCCGCCCCCGGCATGGCACCCGAGCGGATCGACACCGACGTCCGCCAGGCGCTGGCGACGGCCGCCGACGACCCGACCCGGCTCACCGACGCCGAGGCGCTGGCCCTGCTGCACGCCGACGGCCCGGCCCTGGACGCGCTGTGCCGGATCGCCGACGACGTGCGCAGATCGGCGGTCGGTGACGACGTGACCTACATCGTCACCCGCAACATCAACTTCACCAACGTCTGCTACACCGGCTGCCGCTTCTGCGCCTTCGCCCAGCGCCGCACCGACGCCGACGCCTACACGCTGTCCCTGGAGCAGGTGGCGGACCGGGCCCAGCAGGCCTGGGAGGTGGGCGCGGTCGAGGTGTGCATGCAGGGCGGCATCCACCCGGACCTGCCCGGCACCGCCTACTTCGACCTGGCGAAGGCGGTGAAGGACCGCGTCCCGGGCATGCATGTGCACGCCTTCTCGCCCATGGAGGTGGTCAACGGCGCCACCCGCACCGGCCTGTCCATCCGCGAGTGGCTGACGGCGGCCAAGGAGGCGGGCCTGGACACCATCCCGGGCACGGCGGCGGAGATCCTCGACGACGAGGTCCGCTGGATCCTCACCAAGGGCAAGCTGCCCGCGTCCACCTGGATCGAGGTCGTCGAGACCGCCCACGAGCTGGGCATCCGCTCCTCCTCCACGATGATGTACGGGCATGTGGACCAGCCCCGGCACTGGCTGCGTCACCTGCGCACCCTCGCCGGGATCCAGCAGCGGACCGGGGGCTTCACGGAGTTCGTCACCCTGCCCTTCGTGCACACCAACGCCCCCGTGTACCTGGCCGGTATCGCCCGCCCCGGCCCGACGGTCCGCGACAACCGCGCGGTGACGGCGATGGCCCGGCTGCTCCTCCACCCGTACATTCCCAACATCCAGACAAGCTGGGTCAAACTGGGCACCGAGGGTGCCGCGGAGATGCTCCGCTCCGGCGCCAACGACCTGGGCGGCACGCTGATGGAGGAGACGATCTCCCGGATGGCGGGCTCCTCCTACGGCTCCTACAAGTCGGTCAAGGACCTGGTCGCGGTGGCCCGCGCGGCCGGCCGCCCGGCGCGGCCCCGCACCACCCTCTACGGCGAGGTCCCCGAGGAGCGCCGCAGGGCTGCGGAGGCATCGGACGGGCACCTGCCGGAGCTGCTGCCGGTGCTGGACTGAACGGATCCGGGGAGTGCCGGGCCTGGTGCCGGTCCGGGGCGCCGGGCCCGGCGGGGAAGCGAGGCGCGGGCTGCGGGAAGTGGGGCGCGGGCTGCGGGAAGCGGGACGCGGGCTTGCGGACGGCGGGACGCGGACGGGCAGGAAGCCGGGGGTCCGGCGGGCAGTAGGATGATCCGACGCCCCTTGCGGGGGTGGACCGTGCCCGACCGAGGAGATGCGTACCGGTGTCTGCCCGACTTCCCTCGTGGGCCTGGGTGACCGGGCTGACCACGGGGGCGATCGCCGTGGTGGCCGTCCTGGCCGTGCAGGCGGACCAGGGCACCAAGCCCACCGCGTCCGCGACCCGGCCCAGCGCGTCGGCGACGGCGGACGCGAAACCGCCGTCCAGGCCGGAGGAGCCGCCCGCCGTGCCCGCCGACTCCGGCACCGGCCGCCGCATCGTCTACTCCCTCGGCGACCAGCGGGTCTGGCTGGTCGACGCCAGCGACACCCCCCGCCGCACCTTCAAGGTGTGGCCCGGCACGGTCACCCCGGACCCCGGCACCTACACCATCGGCACCCGCACCGAGGCCACCACCGGCAGCGACGGCGTCCAGGTCGAGCACATCCTGTACTTCGCCGTGAAAAGCGGCGTCTCGGTCGCCTTCTCCAACGCCGTCGACGGCTCCTCGCCCCCGCCCGCCGCCTCCGGCACCAAGACCGGCGGCATCCGCGTCGGCAAGGCCGACGGCAAGGCGCTGTGGGCCTTCGGCACGGCGGGGACGACGGTCCGGGTGGTCGAGTAACCGGACAGCCGGGTACCGGAGTGCGGGCATCGCCGAGTTCGAGCGGATCGCCCGCGCACGGGACGCGCTGACGGCCCGAGCACGCCTCGGCGTACGCGCTCCTCGGACCTCGGCCTGAACGTCCCCTCAGCAGCACCTCGGCATTCGATTAGAGTGCTGGGCGTCGTACGTATGGACGGTGCCTGGGAGGTCTGGGTGGGTGCCACTGCCGGGCCCGTGTGGGGCCGTCGCGAGCAGCAGGACTTCCGCAGCCGGGTGCGCGGGACGCTCCTCGGCGTGGCGGTCGGCGACGCGCTGGGCGCGCCCGTGGACGGGATGGGCGTCGCGGCGATCCGCGAGGCGCACGGCACCGACGGCCTGGCGGACATGGTCCCCGCGTACGGGCGCAGGGGCGCCGTCACCCACCACACCCAGCTCACCCTGTTCTCCGTGGACGGCCTGATCCGCGCCCGGGTGCGCCGTGACACCGGCGCCTGGCACCCGCCGACCGATCTGCACCGGGCGTATCTGCGCTGGGCGACCACCCAGCGCGACTGGGGCCCGGACGAGCGCCGCAAGGAGGACGGCTGGCTGGCCCGCGAGGAGTGGCTGTACGCCCGCCGCGACCCGGCCCGCACGCTCCTGGTCGGCCTCGGCGACGACACCATGGGGACTCCGGACGCGCCGAAGAACCCCGGTGAGGCCGGCCCGGAGCCGGCGGCCCGTTCCGCGCCGTTCGGTCTGCTCGTCGGCTGGGAGCCCCAGCTGGTGGCCCAGCTGGCCGTGGAGTGCGCCGCCCAGACCCACGGCCACCCGGTCGCCTGCCTCGCGGCGGCCGCGTACGCGGTGACCGTGCACGCGCTGGCCCGCGGCGAGAGCGTGGACGCGGCGGTGCAGCAGACCCTCGCCCTGCTGGCCACCCGCCCCGGCCATCAGCCGGTCTCCGACGCGCTCCAGCAGGCGCTCGGCGCGGTGCGGCAGGGCATGCCCACCCCGGAGAGGGTGAGCGGTCTGATCGGCGCCGGCACCGCGGAGGGCGTCGTGGCCGCCGCCGTCTACTGCACCCTGGTCGGCCAGGACGTCCGGCGCTCGCTGTGCCTGTCCGTCAACCACGACGGGCCCTCCGCCGCCACCGGTGCCCTCACCGGCGGTCTGCTCGGTGCCCTGCACGGCGAGACGGCGCTGCCCCCGGCCTGGCTGGCCGAACTGGAGGGCCGCCCCACCATCCTGGAACTCGCCGACGACTTCGCCATGGAGATGACCCAGGGCGCCGCCCTGCACAGCCCCGCCGCCTCCTCCCCGGCCTGGCTGGCCCGCTACCCCCGCGGCGCCTGACCGGCAACCGGGCCCGCCCCCTCCACCGGCGGCCAGGCCAACCCGCCGCCCGGAGCAGCCCGCCGTACCGCATCGCGCTCTGCCCCGGCGGCGCGGCAGGCCGCGCCCCGCCCGCGGCATCCATGACCCCCGGAGCCGGCCGGGCCGTGCCCAACGCCGCGCCCTCAGCGCAGCTCGTCCGGGCAGGGCGTGCCGCGCGGCAGGGTGTACGGGGCGGCCAGCCGGTAGGTGCCCGGCTCGGGCGCGAGCAGCACCGTCCAGCGGTCGCCGTGGGCGTCCTCCTCCGTCTCCATCAGACAGCCGTTGACGTTCTCGAACGTCCTCGGCTCACCCTCCGGGCGGTTCCTGGACGCCTCCGTCTCCTGCGGCGGCTCCAGCTTCCCGCCCTCCTCGTCGACGATGCTCAGCCACGGCGAGTAGGGGATGCGCACCAGGATCCGCCCGGCCTTCTCCACCCGCAAGGTCATCTCGCCCTGCTCGGCCCGCTCCACCACGGCGTTCGGCTCCGCCATCGGCGTCGGATCGATCACCTCGAACAACTGCCAGTTGGCGTCGCCCCAGATCTGCTTCAGATACGGCAGCCCCCGCTGCAGCAGCTGCCGCTCCCGCTGGCCGCCGTCGCCGTCCGGCTCGTCCTTCGGCAGGACCACGTAGTGCACGGCCCACCGCTTGAGCCACTCGTGGTAGTTCGCCGAGTTGAGGGTGTCGTCGTAGAACAGCGGGTTGCGCTCCATGTCCGCCTGGCGGTTCCAGCCGCGCGCCAGGTTGACGTACGGGGCGAGCGCGGACGCCTCCCGGTGCGAGCGCGCCGGGACGACCTCCACCCGGCCCCGCTCGGCGCCGACCTCCTGCAGCTCGTTCACCAGCGGCGCCAGCTCACGCGCCCAGGAGGCGGCCGGGGTGGTGTGCACGATGTCGTCGACCGACTTGTAGCCGATCCAGCCGATGAAGACCGCGAACGCCAGCACGATCGTGTACCACTTGCGGGACTTCGGCACCGCGTAGGGCAGCGCGGCCACCAGCACCACGCCCGCGAACAGCATCGCCAGCCGGGTGATGTTGGACCCGATCTGCGAGCTGATGAGCCACACGAGCACGACCCCGAGCCCGTACACCGCCGCCGTCAGCCGGACCGTCCGCCAGCCCTGCGGCACCACCAGGTACACCACGACCGAGAACGCCAGCGGCAGGATCACCGAGCCGAACCCCATCGGCTGCGTCCCCGAGAACGGGAACAGCCACGCCGACAGCGCCACCACCGCGCTCGGCGCAAGACCCAGGGCCCAGGCCCCCGGCCGCCGCTTCTGCAGGAACAGCGCCACCGCCACCAGGCCCACGAACAGCCCCGCCACCGGCGAGGCCATGGTGGCGAGCGCCGCCAGCGGGGCCGCGCACAGCGCCTTCGCCCAGCGCTTGTACCGCCACTTGTGCGGCCAGCAGAACACCACCGCGACCGCGCCCAGCGCGAACATCGTGCCCAGGCCGAACGTCACCCGCCCGGAGGCGGCGTTGCACAGCAGCGCGAACACCCCGGCCAGCGCCGCCCACAGGGGATTGCGCACCGCACGGCTGCGCATCAGCATCAGCGTCAGCAGCCCCGCCGATGCGGTCCCGGCGAGCATCATGGTGGTCCGCACGCCGAGCAGCGACATCAGGTACGGCGACACCACGCTGTACGACACCGGGTGCATTCCGCCGTACCAGGCGAGGTTGTACGCCCGGTCCGGGTGCCGGCCGACGAACTCCGCCCAGGCGTCCTGCGCCGCGAGGTCCCCGCCACTGTTGGCGAACGTGAAGAACCAGACGATGTGCAGCGCTCCGGCGAGCCCCGTGACGGACAGCACGGGGTGCCGCAGCATACGGGCGCGCAGCGCGAGGAACGCGGCCCGGGAACGGGAGCCGCGGGTGGCTTCGCCGGCCGCGGGAGAGCCGTCGGCGGCGGGGTCCTGCGAAGCCTCGTGCTCCGGGGGAGTCCTGTCCGGTGCGGCCCCGTCCACCGCGGAGCTGTGTTCGTCCACGCCTATTCGCGGACCGTCAGGCCCCTGCCCGGGGTCCGGTCGGCCGGTGCCCGGACCGGAGTCGTCGGCGTGTGTCGGCTCCGCTGTGGCCACCTGAAGGCACTCCCCGTGTCCCGTCTTCCGTATCGGCTGCCGCGTGTCGTCCGCAGCCGTTCCCACTGCGTCCGGTCGCCGGCGACCTGCCCGTTTCGTGACGCTAGCAGACCCCCTGCCGGCCGTCGCCCGTGACGGGCGACGGCCGGCAGGGGAGTGCGCGGGTCACCGCGTGGATCGACCGCGTCAATCAGGCGATGCGCGTCAGCTTGTCCGTGAAGCCGGGCTCCACGAGATCCTCCTTGAGGGCCACCGGCACCTTCACCGCGCTGGACGACCCGTCACCGACGGTCAGCGTGCCGACCTCGGTGCCGGCCTCGGCGCTGTGCGGCACGGATCCGGGGGCGAAGGACAGCTTCACCTTCAGACCCGCCCAGCCGACGGCGGAGACGTCCTTGGCGACCACGACCGGAGTACGGCCGCCCAGCTGGTCGTCCACATAGCCGACCACGGTGCCCTTCTTCACGACCTGTGCCGAGGTGAGCGCGTTCTCGGCGGCCTCCAGCGCCGTCTGGCTGACCCGGTTGGCCGTCTCCAGGATCTTCGGCTTGTGCTGGCCGAGGATCGCGCCCACGATCGTCACCGACCGGCCGTCGACCTCCTCGCGGGAGGCGAAGAGCAGGTTGCCGCCGGCCTTGGTGGTGCTGCCGGTCTTGATGCCGATGGCGCCCATCCGGTACGGCAGCTCGTTGTAGTTCGTCCAGTACTTGCCGGAGGGGTCGGTCCAGCTCGCCACGCTGGTGATGGCCACCAGGGCGGGGTTCTTGACCACCGCGCGCCCCAGCTTCACCTGGTCCTCGGCCGTGGAGACGGTGGTCTCCTTCAGACCCGAGGGGTCGGTGTAGCGGGTGTCGCTCATCCCCAGCTCCTTGGCGGTGTCGTTCATCTTCTTGACGAACGCCGCCTCGGATCCCGCGTCCCAGCGGGCCAGCAGCCGGGCGATGTTGTTGGCGGAGGGGATCATGACGGCGGACAGCGCCTGCTTCAGCGTGAGCTTGTCGCCGGCCTTGACGGTGTCCAGCGTGGACTCGCCGTCCTTGTTGTAGCCGCCCTCCTTCTCCGCCCGCTCGTCGATCTCGATCTCCGGGCCCTCCTCCCCCGGCTTGAGGGGGTGGTCCCGCAGGATGACGTACGCGGTCATGGTCTTGGCGACCGACCCGATGGCCACCGGCTTCTGCGCGCCGAAGTGGTCCATCGTGCCGACCCCGTCGACATGCATCCAGCCCTGTCCCTCGTCCGGCCACGGCAGCTGCACCTTGTCGCCCTCGAACACATAGGGATTCGCGGTGACGGTCAGCGTGGGCTCCGGCAGCGGGCGCACGGCCTGCGCGATCGCAAAGATGATCACCAGCAGCAGGACCAGCGGCGTCCAGATCTTCACCCGCCGCACGGCCGTGCGCAGCGGGGTGTCCGGCGGCGGCGGGGTGTTGGTCAGCTCGGCGAGCAGATCCAGCGGCGGCTTGGGCGGCAGCGGCTGCTGCGCGGTGCGCTCGGGCCCGATCTGCGGCAGCGCGGTGGTCGCGTCGGCGGCGGCCGGCTCACCACGGGCGGGCTTGCGCACGTCGGGGTCGTCCAGCGACTTCAGCGCGACGAACCTGCTGGTCCGCTCGGCCGTGCCACCGGCTTCCGGCTTCGGCTCGGGCGTCCGATCCGGCTCGGAGGATGCGCGCTCGCCCTGGCTCGGGATCTGGCCCGGGCTCTGGCTCTGGTCCGAGCGGTCGACCCGGAGCATGGTGGTGGCCTGATCCAGCGCGGGCCCCGAGCGGACGGTCTTGAACACGGCAGTGGGCTGATCGACCGGCCGCTCGGCCTTCGCGCCCTTGCTGCCCGAGTCGCCCTTGCCGGCATCGCCGGACCCGGGCTTGCCGGCGCCGGCGCCCTTGCCCGCGGCACCCTTGGGCGCGGTGCCCTTGTCCGGGGTGCCCTTGTCCGGGGTGCCCTTGGGCGCGGGCGTGCCGGAGGGGCGGGAGCCCTGGGCCGGGGTGCCCTTGGGTGCCGGGGCGCCGGAGGGGCGGGAGTCCTTGTCCCGGGTGCCCTTGGTGCCGCCGCCCTCGTCCCGCACGGCCTCGGTCTCGGCCTTGGTCTCGGCCTTGGCGCCGTCACCGACGGCGGTTGCCTTCGCCTTGCCGGCTGCGTCGTTCCCGGCCTCGGTGGCATCCGCGGCGCCCGTACGGCCGGCGGCGGGCGCGTGCTCGGCGCCGCCGTCCTCCTTGGTGCCCTCGGCTTCCTCGGCGCTGTCCGCTCCGGCGCCGGCGGCCTTGTCGGTCGCCTCGTCGGATGCCCTGCGCCCGCTCGGAGCGGCGGCCCGGGCCGCCGTGCCGGAGGCGGCGCGCTCGCCGCCCTTGCCGGCGGCGCCCGGTACGTCCGAGGTGCCGGCGCGGTCCGCGTCCTGTGCGCCCGTGGCGCCCTTCGCTGCCGCCTCGGCGGTTCTGGTCGTGTCGCCGGACCCGTCGCTGTTTCCTGAAGCGCCCGGTGCGTCCTTGGTGCCGTTCGCGTTCTTCGCCCCGGCGGCCCCGGCCGTCTCGCCGGACGCGTCGCTGCCGGACGGGGCGGCGGTGGGGCCCGCCTCGCCGGATGCCGCGCGCTCGCCGGCCCCGCCCGTGGCGCCCTCTGCGGCCGAGGCCCCGGAGCTGCCTGCGCCGGAGGCCCCGGAGCTGCCGTCGGCGGCCGCCGTGTCGTCCTCGCCGGCCGCCCGGCCCTTGCCCTTCTCACCGTTCGCACCGGCTCCGGCGGCCACACCGCCCTCCGCCTCACCCGCCTCAGAGGTCTCAGAGACCTCAGAGGTCCCGGATGCCCCGGACGCCCCGGACGGCGACTCGCCGGAGTCGGCCCCCCGGACCCACGCCGCCACCGCGTCCCGCAGGCGTCCGTCGCTCTCGGCCGCCGCCGCAGCCTCGTCCCGCTCCTCGTCCGACGGCGTCTTCGCGGGCCCCGCGTCCGTGTCGCCGGACTTCCGCGCACTGTCGCCCGTACCGGCGGCGGAGCCCTTCCGGGGCCGCACCGGCAGCACCTGGGTGGCCGTGTCGACCCTGGGCCGGGCCTCAGCCGGCTCGGCACCCTCGGTGGACGTCGCGGGACCGGACTCGGCGGACTTCCCGGCCGTCGCGGACTTCGCGGGCGAAGCCTCCCGGGCGACCGCCAGGCGCGGGTCACGCGCCTCCGTGGAGTTCCTCGCCTCGGGAACCGGGCCGGCGCTCCCCGACGTCGTTCCTGCCGACGACTCGCGCTGCTTCGACTTGTCGGGGGACTCGCCCGCCACCGATGCCTCCTCCATGTGCCGCACGCACGCGTGCGCCAACCGAACCGTGAACCGCCCGCCCGGCAACGCCTCCGAGCGCTGTCCGAACCATGTACCAGTGTCCTGTGTGCGGGCCTACCCCACGCGGTAGACGAGAACGACATACCTACCGGTTCCCTTACGAACCGGTCACGCACCCTCGACAGACCAATGTGAGAGGGGTCACCCTGTCATTCATCCACGCGGGGAGGCATGGATGGGCAGGAGCCGCAGAACACTTCCGGAGGAGCTTCTGCTGCTGGCACTGGACCCGGCCACGGGTACCACTGCACAGCCGCAGTCGCTCGACCTCGGTCTGGCCGGAGCACAGCTAGTGGAGCTGGCGCTGGCCGGACGGATAGCCCCAGACGGGGATCGTATCGCCGTGGTGGTGCCACGGCCGACAGGAGATCCGACTCTGGACCACGCCCTGGAGTTGCTGCGAAGGCGCGGCGCCCCGGTGCGCGCGGTCCACTGGATCGGCGGGCCCCGTCTCGGGCTCCGCCAGACCTACCTCTCGCATCTGGAGCGGTGCGGCATGGTGCAAGCCGTGGCCGGACAGATGTGCGGGGTGCTGCCGACGACTCGCTACCAGGCGACGGACACCGAGATCAGCCGGGAGATCAGGGCCCGGCTGGATGCCGCGATCCGTACCGGTGTGCCGCCGGACCCGCGGACCGCGGCGCTGGCCGCCCTGGCCCACGCGGTCGGCCTCGGCAAACACCTGTATCCGGGCAACGAGGGACGTTCGTCCCGCTCCCGGCTGCGGGATCTGATCCGGCACGACCCGATGGGCGGCCTCGTGGCGCACGCCGTGATGGACGTCCAGAACGGTGTGGCCTCGCAGCCGCGCCGCAGCCCCGCCGCCGGCAGGCAGCCCGCCCCGGGCAGCCGGCGGGGCACGACGGACCCCGCACGAGGCGTTCCCGCACAACCGCGTCGCGGTTCCATGGCGCGAGCCGCGGCCCACTGAGGCGCGGCAGCACAGACCCGGTCACGGGAGCCGTTGTCCGAGCGGGGCGGAGAGAAGGCACGGACTCTCTCCGCCCCGCTCGGCGTGCCCGCGGGCCGCAGTCCGGCCCCGCAGGCCCCCGCCGGCCCCGTGAACTGGCGTGTACTCGTCGAATATCGACCGTTTCCCAGCGGCAGCGGACCTCTTGGTGGCAATCTGCTCAACAGCAGATACGCAAAGTGGCAGAGCAAGTACCGAGCAGTACCGAGACCGAGAAGTACCGAGTACGAGTACGAGGCACGCAGCCGGAGGTGCACGTCCCGTGGCGTCCAATGTCAATCCCACCGTCAGGCGACGCCGGCTGGGCCAGGAGTTGCGCAGGCTCCGCGAGCTCAAGGGCATGACAGCGGAGGAAGTGGCGGAGCGGCTGCTGGTGTCGCAGTCGAAGATCAGCCGTCTGGAGAACGGGCGGCGCAGCATCAGCCAGCGCGACGTCCGCGACCTGTGCAACGTCTACGAGGTGGAGGACCAGCGCATCGTCGAGTCCCTGATGCAGATGGCCAAGGACTCGCGCCAGCAGGGCTGGTGGCACGCCTTCGGTGACATCCCGTACAGCGTCTACATCGGCCTGGAGACCGACGCCGAGTCGCTCCGGGTCTACGAACCCCAGATCATCACCGGCCTGTTGCAGACCCGCGCCTACGCCGAGGCCATCATCCAGGGCGGTTCGCCGGAGGCCTCGGAGCAGGAGAACGACAAGCGGGTCGAGGTGCGGCTGCGCCGGCAGAGCCGGATCACCGCCGAGAAGGACCCGCTGCGGCTGTGGGTGGTGCTGGACGAGGCGGCGCTGCACCGGGTGGTCGGCAGCCGCCAGGTGATGCGCGAACAGCTGGAGCACGTACTGGAGATGAGCCGGCTGCCGCACATCACCGTGCAGGTGCTGCCGTTCGAGGTCGGCGCGCACGCCGGCATCAACGGCCAGTACTCGATCCTGGAGTTCGCCGACGCGGCCGACTCGAGCGTGGTCTACATCGAGGGCGTGACCAGCGACCTGTACCTGGAGAAGCCGCACGACGTGCAGAAGTACACCGTGATGTACGAGCACTTGAGGGCGCAGTCGCTGAACGTGGAGGCCTCGCGCCGGCTCGTCGAGCGGATCGCCAAGGAGTACGCGCGCTGAGCCCTCCGGCCGGGCGCGACCGACCCCCGCGGCCGGGCGCGATCGAGCCCTGGAGACCGGCGCAACTGGCCTTCTGCCGGGCTCTGCTGACGTCCGCTGGGCGGCACAGGGCGCAGTGCGCGGCGAATCCTACATCCCCACCGCGTCAAACTGGAAGACTCGCCTGGAATATGCCCCTAGTTGAGTGAAGGACTGCTCCGAAAGTGGAGGGTGGCGAGTAGCGTCGATCACGCCAACCACGAGTCGAGGTTGGCGCAATCCGTTCTGCGGGTCCTTGCCGGAATGCGCAGCCCGGTGACGCAACTCAGCAACTGGCTACGGAGCGAACATGGCAATTCGTCTGGGCGCCACGGAAACGTGGACGACGTCCTCCTACACAAACAACAACGGCGCGTGCGTGATGGTCAGGTCGACCACCGAGGAAGCGCTGGAGCTCGGCGACACCAAGATTCCCGAGGGTCCGAAGCTGGCGTTCCCCGCCGACGCGTGGAGCGCGTTCGTGGCCGCGGTCAAGTCCTAGCCCGGGCGGCGAAGACCCTCAAGCACCACCGACAGAGCCCTCTCGACGAGTTCGCCGTCCTTGCCGAGAGGGCTCGGCTTGTGGGCGCAAGCCCTCAGCTCACTTCACCGGAAAGGCAACGTCACACACCGGATCCTCGGCTCCCGCCGCGTCCCAGTCCGCGAAGTACACCTCCCGGCACGGCCCCGCCTGGCTCAGCCCTTCGGCAGCGATCCACTCCTCCACCGCCTCGAACGCCGCCAGGATCTGCGGATGGGCCACCTGGGCCTTGGAGATCCGGGTGTACGCCAGCCTGCGGGCCGGCTCCACCCGCACCGTCGTCTCCCAGGCCCGGCCCCGCTGTTCGGCCCACGCCCGTGCCGCCGCCTCGTCCGCGACCGGAACACATGCCTCCGCCGGTCCGTCGCTCTCCAACGACACCTCGGCGTGGTACGCCACGAACGGCACCCCCGCCACACCCCCGCACTCCTCGGCCGCCGCCGCCAGCCGCCCCAGCGACGCCCCGATCCAGGCCGGCAGCTCAGGGGCCAGTGTGTGCCGCTTCTCGGTGATCACCACCTGCTCCGGCACATCCACCAACTCGACCGCGAACTTCCCGTGCATCTCGGAGCTCCTCCCCGACAGTCGTCCACGGAGGTACTCGGCGAGCGCCCGCTGCCCGGCGACCCGGGTCTCGACACCGGCCCAGTAGGCGGCTAGCCGATCGGCCGCCACCCCACCGTCGCCGGCGTCGAGGACCTCGGCGATCCGGGCGAGCGGCATGTCCAGCTGCCGCAGCAGCGCCACCAGCCGGGCGCGCTCCACCTGGCCCGCCGCGTAGTACCGGTAACCGGTGGCCGGGTCGACCCGCGCGGGCACCAGCAGGCCCAGCCGGTCGTACAGGCGCAACGCCTTCGCCGACAGCCGCGCCCGCGCGGCGAACGCCCCGATGCTCAGCAGCTCCTCGTCCACGCCGTCATCCTCCGTCACCGGACGGCCTCTCCGCCCGGCGACAAGGACGCTCGCCCCTGCCCCAAGGGCAAGGTCAAGGGACGTCCCGAGGCGTCACCCCAGAGCCTCCTCCACCGCCGCCACGACCTCGGCCGACTCCGGCTCGGTCTGCGGCGCGAACCGGGCGACGACCCGGCCGTCCCGGCCGATCAGGAACTTCTCGAAGTTCCAGCGGATGTCCCCGCTGTGTCCCCCGGCGTCGGCGTGACCGACCAGCCGCTGGTAGAGCGGGTGCCGGCCTTCCCCGTTGACCTCGATCTTCTCGGTCATCGGGAAGGTCACCCCGTACGTCGCCGAGCAGAACTCGGCGATCTCCTCCGCACTGCCCGGCTCCTGCCCGAGGAACTGGTTGCAGGGCACCCCGAGCACGGTGAACCCCCGCTCGGCATACCGCTCGTGCAGCCGCTCCAGCCCCTCGTACTGGGGCGTCAGCCCGCACTGGGAGGCCACGTTCACCACCAGCACGACCCGCCCGGCGTACTGCCTGAGCTCGGCCGGGCCGCCCGTGAGCGCCCCGATCTCGACATCGAGAACCGACTCCCCGCCGTTCCCGCCGCTGCCGTTGTTCTCGCTGTTCTCCGCGTGCGTCATGGCATTCGTCATGCCCGGATGCTAGCCGCGCCACCTGAACGCCCCCGCGCGTTCAACCCCTCCCCGGCCCGACCTCCCTCACCGCCACGGCATCCCGCCGCGCCCTCTCTCCCACTTCCTCGTCCACCAAGCCCGAACCCCCCACCGCGCCAGCGCCCCCACAGCCAACGACACAAGAACGGCCCCCGAGTCGATGACATGCGGCAGCCCCGGGAAGAACCCGAAGAACCCCAGCGCTCCGGCAACTCCGACGGCAAAGGCCACCACCCCTGCACGCCGCAGCCGCACCTGGTCGACGACCCGAGCCCCCTGCCCACGCTCCTCGCCCATGACCGTCCTGCTCACTTCGTGATGTGGTGGCACTGGGTCACCCGCCGCACGCCGTTGACATAGAGGTGTGCGCACGCCTTGCCGTAATGGGGCAGTGTCTGGGGAGAGTTGTTGCGCATGGGGTCGATCTTGCATTCCCGGTGCGTCTTGCCCCGGGAGGTCCGATACGTGCGGTTGTTCGTGTCGGCGTAGGCGAAGTCGATGCGCCAGTTGCAGAACCCGCTGTTGAGCGCACCCACGAACCCGCAGTCGACACCGGCGTTCTGGTACGTGATCTTGCGCCCCTTCCCGCGAATGATGTGGGTGAACATGCACCCCGTCGGGACCTTCATCGTCGCCCCGCCGATGCTGTACTCGAAGGTGCGGACCGGCGTCGAGCCGACCGCCGAGGCATGCGCGGTGAACGGCATCGAGACGGTGAGCGTGGCTGCGGCGGCGAGTGCTGTGGTCAGGCGCGCGGCGTAGGACCAGAGCAAGGCAATCCCCTCCTGATGTCTCGCGTCTTTCTGCGAACACCAGGGCAACCGTGATCGAAATCCGGAGGTTGCCGGGCTCCCTGCCGTTTCACCACGTCAGGTGATCATGGCATCAGTGTGCTGACCTGCAGAGACGTTGCTCCGGGTGGGGGTACGACAATCGGCGTGGCCGGTTGCGGGCCGGCCGGACAGCCGGGGTCAGCCCACTACCGGCGGCTCTTCCCCGCGCTCCTCCCCCTCTCACCCCTCCTGTTCCTCCTGTTCCTCCTCCGGAGGCTCGCCCTCCAGGAGGCGTTCCGCGATGTCGTCGGCCCACTGCTGGGCCCAGCGGCGGAGTTCGTCGACGGCGGGGGAGTCGAGGCCCTGTTTGCGGAACTCGACGTCGTCCAGCCAGTCGGTGCCGGCGAGGCGGGTTTGGAGTTCGGCGAGATCGAAGGTGTCGGGGGCGTGACGGCGGCCGAGTTCCTCGAGCTCCGGATGACTCCAGCGGTCGGCCACCGTATGGACGTCGACCAGGTCGCGAGGCAGTCCCCGGTCGGCCAGCGCCCTGACCTTCGTGCCGATGAGGTCCTCGAGGGAGAGCGCCGGCCCCGCCTCCGTCACCACCGGCGGCCGCCACAGCATCTCCTTGCGCAGGTCCACGGGGCACTCCTCGCCGTCCGCCGCCGCGCGCACCACCAGCCGCGCCGCCAGCGGGTCCGCCTGCACCTCCCCGACGACCCACCCCCGGGCCTCCAGGCCCGCCCGCACCGCGTCGGCGATGTCACCCATCGGCGCGGCATCCTCGGTGGCCAGGTCCACGCCCCGGCCGGCCCGCTCCACAAGCCCGTGCGCCCGCACCGCATCGCCCCCGGCCAGCACCAGCCCGTACGGCGCGCCGACCGCGAGCAGATCCGCCCGCAGCCGCTCGTGCGCGGCGTTCGTCCCGGCAACCGATCCCGGTCCCGCTGAGGCCATGCCCCGATTATCGCCCGCGCCCCGCCGACCTGCGGGGACGGCGGGGGCGGACGGGTGAGGGGCCTGGCGGATGGCTTGGTGGACGGCTCGGTGGCCCTCAGCAGCCGGAGCCGCCATGAACCGGTGAACCGTCAACCGTCGCCTGCGTACCAGCCGCGGGCCTACTCCTTGAGCGCCACGCCGCAGTACGCGTCCAGGTCGGCCGGACCGTTCTCCGCGCCTTCCTCGGGCCGCCACTCCGGCACCCGCACGACGCCCGGCTCCACCAGCTTCAGCCCGTCGAAGAACCCGGCGATCTCCTCGACGGCGCGCACGTAGTACGGCACCGCCCCGCTGTTCCGGTACGCCTCAGCGGCCGCGATCATGGGCTCGCTGGTGGCCGTACTGTCGGAGATCACCAGGTAGCTCCCGGACGGCAGCCGCTCCATCAGCCGCTGCACCAGGGCGCGTGCGTTCTCGTACGGGTCCACATGCCCGAGCGTGTTGAGGATCATGAGCCCGACCGGCTTCGAGAAGTCGAGCGTCTCGGCGGCGGCCTCCAGCACCTTGTCGGGGTCGTGCATGTCGGCGTCGATGTAGGCGGTCTTGCCCTCGGGCGTGCTGGTCAGCAGGGCCTGGGCGTGCGCCAGCACGATCGGGTCGTTGTCCACGTACACGATCCGTGAGTCCGGGGCGACCCGCTGCGCGACCTCGTGCGTGTTGTCGGCGGTCGGCAGCCCCGTGCCGATGTCCAGGAACTGCCGGATCCCCTGCTCACCGGCGAGATACCGCACGGCCCGCCCGAGGAACTTGCGGCTGGAGACCGCCACGTCCACGAGCCCGGGGAATATCTCCTTGATCTGGTCCCCGACCTCACGGTCGACCTTGTAGTTGTCCTTGCCGCCGATGAAGTAGTTCCAGAACCGCGCCGAGTGCGGCCGCGACGTGTCGATCCGCGCCCGGGTCTCGAAACCGGCACTGTCCTGAGCGATGTCCTCCGACACGGCTGAGCCTCCTGTGAGTGAACGGCGACCGGTGCACCAGCCCACCAACCTACGTGAACTTGGCTCATTCCACCGCCAGTTGTGCAGGAAGAAGACCGATGAACGCGCGTCGCATGCCCGGCCGGACACGTACCACACGCCCAGCCGGACGTCTGGAGAAGCAGCGATGGATGTTCGAGGCGGAGGACACACACCACACGCCCGGCCGGACGTGTCTCACATCCAGCCGGGCGTGCATCTCACATCAGCCGGCTGCCGACATCACGGCACCGAGGAGGGCGGGGGCGATCACCAGCCCCGAGGCCCGCACAGCGGTCCCCCTCCCGGCGCTCCCCGTCCCGCCGCCCGCCGAGAGCCTGCGCACCGCGAAGGCCGCTACCAGCGCGAGCGGGAAGACGACCAGGGCAGCCTGCTCGATCCCGACACCGTGCCCGGACAGCCGCCCGGCCACCGTCATCGCCAGCGTCCCGGTAAGCAGCGCCAGCAGCACCGAACCGGCACCGAACCACCGCTCCTCGAGGTTCTCGACGACCTTTCCGAACCCGGCCCCCGCCAGCTTCATCCGCACCGAACTCACCAGCGCGGCACCCAGGACGGCGAAGCCGATGACGAGAAAGGCCCACTGCAGGACCGTCGCGACCGTGTGCATCGTCCGTCTCCTCCTTGTCCGACCGTCCTACCAGCAGTTCTTGATGACCTGGTCGACGCCCAGGATCTCGGCCGCGAGGGCCCCGACGCCGGTTCCGGCCTCCTCGAAGACCTCCATGATCGCCTTCTTGAAGCTCTTCTTCCCGCGCTTCTTCTTGTCCTGGATCTTCTTGACGACCTTCTTGACGCCGCCGAGCTTGTCGATGGCCTTCTTGACCTTGTAGATCTTCCCGATGGCCAGCAGGTTCGAGCCGACGGCCAGCAGGATGCCCCGGGCACAGCCACCCGCGTTGAACTTGAACACCTGGATGCGGCCCTCGCCGGCCGTCTCCCCGAGGCGCGCCTTGAGCCACTGCTCGGTGGCTTCCTGCCCCTGCTGCAGCACGTCGTCCGGGATCTCGCTGACGGCGCGGAGCACCTCTTCCAGACCGGCGAAGGCGGCCTCGTCGTCCAGGCCCTCCAGTGCAGCCAGTCCGCCCCCCGTCTCCGCCGCCATGCTCACCGAAGGCGCCGTCGAGGCGGCTCGCTCCGCGGCCGTGGCGTTCGCCAGCGGAGCTGCTACGCCCAGTGCCACCGCGGCCGCCGTGAGAGCCGCGACGTCGCGGAGCCTCTTGCGCCACTGGTCACTGCTGCTGCGGGCCGAGTGCTCTGCGGCGATGAATGACGTGGTCACGTCTTCCCCCATGTTTCGTTGTCGTTCCGCATGCTGGTCGGGCATGCAGCCACGTCGCCTCACGCAACCGCTGGTCACGCGGTCGTTGGTCAACGCGGTCGCACTGATCTTGTGGTGAACATGGCTCAAAGGCAACGAATTTGAGCAAGTCCTGAGCCTTGGCCTTCAGCCCGGCCTCTTCGGCGCCCAGGGCGCCCCATGAACCCCCGGCCCTCTACTACGACCGGCGCCTCAGACGGCCTGTCACAGGCACCCCCTACGGTCGACCCCATGGCGATCACTTCCAGACCATCGTCGACCTCGACGCCGCACCGCAGAGGCAGCGGCCCTCGCGGACCGTGCTCTCGACTGGCTCGTGCGCGAGGGAATCGTGCTCGCCCAGCCGGCCAAGTGCGTGCTCGGAACACCCGACGGCCACCCGCCCGTCGAACACTGGGCCAGGACAGTCATCGACGAGGACCGGGAGCCCACGGACGGCCTCGCGGTACAGACCGGCCGCACGGTCCTCCACGGTGGCCAGGGCGGCGCCCAGTACGCGATCTGCCCCCGATGCGGCACCGCACTGACTTCTTCACCGAGACCTGGGACCCCATGGACGGCGCCGACGACGCCTTCCTCGACGCCATGACCACCTGGCACGAAACCGGAGAGGCCACCGTCACCTGCCCCCACTGCACCACCCCCTCCGCCCTCCCCGCCTGGACGTGGGCCGACGACTTCTACGCCTTCGCCCACCTCGGCTTCGAACTCTGGAACTGGCCCGAGTTCTCCTCCCGCTTCCTGACCGACTTCGCTCAAGTCCTCGACGGCTACCGGGTGGTGCGCGTGTGGGGAGAGCTATGAAGCTACGCCGAGCACCGGCAGCCGCCTGAAGACAGCAGCTCACCACGGGACCACGCCCTCCGCCCCTACAAGCTGCTGCGGGGGTCCCGGCCCGAGACCGACGCCGTTGCCGTCACCGCTGAACGTCAAAGACCCCGAACCATGATCGGTCCGGGGTCTCTTCGCGTGCCCCCGGCAGGATTCGAACCTGCGACACCCGCTTTAGGAGAGCGGTGCTCTATCCCCTGAGCTACGAAGGCATGGCCTGGTGGTGGCCCGTGGTCGTGGAGGACCACAGGCGTCAGGGTACCGGATCGTGCGCGGTGGAGGCTGGGGGTTGTGGCAGCAAGATCGGGAGAGCGGGGGAAGGGCGGGGGAGGGCGTCAGTCGTCCAGGGGCTCGTCGCGGGACACCCGTACGCGGTAGTGGTCGTCGGCGGCCGGGCGGGTGCCGGTGGCGGGGTCTGCTGCGGGTTCTGCGTCGGCCTCGGAGGCCGGGTCCGGTTCGGAGACGACGGTCACGCGTATGCCGGCCTCGCGGTCGATGAAGGTCTGGCCCTTGCGGAAGGGGGCGTCGGAGAGTTCGGCGTGGACGTTGGGGCTGCGGGTGCAGCCGCCGCTCTCGCGGCGGGCGTCGTAGACCTTGATGGGGCCCATGCCGGTGTCGACGTTGGCGTCGACCTTGTAGATGAGGACGCCGGGGCGGCAGACGGCCTCGTCGTTTCCGGCCCGGGTGCGGACCTCGGCGGCGTAGCCGGTGCGGTCGTCGAGGGGGATGAAGACGAGCTTGGGCCCGCCGGGGCGGGCCAGCGGGGTGAGGGCGTAGTCGCGGGTGCCCGCTTCGGCCGCGCAGTGGACCTGGGACGCGTCCAGCCAGCCCAGCTTCCACTTGTGCCAGGCGAGGAAGTCGTTGTTGGCGCCCCAGTCCTCGCTCATGATGTCCCAGTGGCCGACCGCTCCGCCGCCCTCGGCGGTGTAGAGGTCGGGCAGGCCGAAGACGTGGCCGTTCTCGTGCGGCAGTACCCGGTAGCCGGTCTGCCCGTAGGTGCCGGAGCCGTCGTCCTGGCGGGAGTAGACGAAGGAGGCGTTGGCGACGGGGACGCCGTCCGCGGTGGGGGCCTGGGTGTTGCCGGCGAAGGTGACGGACAGGACCGTGTCCAGGGCGGAGGGGCCGGCGTTCGGCGTCACCAGCACGTTCAGGAGGTCGTAGTCCTGGAAGTTCACCTTGGGGTCGGCCGCCGCCACGATGTCGCGGACCAGGTTGCGGTAGCCGGGGTCGAAGGGGGCTCCCCGCTCTATCCCGTAGGCGCGGAACGACTTGGGCATGCGCAGCCAGTCGGGGATCGGGATCTCGGGACGGTAGTCCAGGCGGCCGTAGGAGCTGGTGCGGAACCACTCCTGGGTCTTCGGGAAGAACTCCCGGTAGCGGTCGAGGGCGTCGCCCTCGCCGGGCGCGTCGGAGAAGTCGATCATCAGGGTGAGGGCGCGGACCGTACCGGTGGAGCGGGCGTAGCCGGAGGAGGTCGGGATGCCCTCGGACATCTGGACCTCTCGGGAGCTGCTGATCAGGCAGGGGGCGTGAGCGGTGGTGCGGGACAGCACGTTCCGGACGGCTCCGGACCCTGCGCCGGCGGCCGAAGTGGCGGGGGAGAGGCGGCCGTTGCCCGCCGAGGTGCTGACGGCGAGGGTGAGGGCGGTCATGCAGGCCAGGGCGGCGACGCGGCGCGGGGATATGGCGCGTCTGCTCGGCTGCGGCTGCATGAAGACCCTCCCGCTCCACACGGCAGCCGCCGGTCTCCGGCTGCACCCTCTCGATCACCCTGCGTCGCCGGATGCGCGCTCGCTCGCTGGGCGGGCCGATCGTGGGGTTCCGTGCCGCCAAGCTTGTGATTCAGGTCACAAGCAGATTCTCGGCCGGAGGGAAATAACCGGGGAGCCCTTCCCCGTTTAGACCTGTGTCCGCGCGAAACGGGGAGCAGCTCCCCGGTTCCCCGCACAGGGCAGAAACCGAAGCAGCAAGGAAGCAGTGACAGCAGAGCTGCGAGAGCAGCGGCTCGTACTGAAGAAGCAACGACCACAGGAGCGCACCGTGCAGACCGCCACCCCAGTACCGCGCAAGGCGCCCCGGCCGCGTGCCGACGCCCTGCGCAACCGGGAGCGGATCGTCACCGCCGCCCGTGAGATGTTCGTCGCGCACGGGCCCGACGTCCCGCTCGACGAGATCGCACGCCGGGCCGGCGTCGGCAACGCCACGGTGTACCGCAACTTCCCCGATCGCGACGCGCTCGTCCGCGAGGTCGTCTGCTCCGTGATGGAGCGGACCGCCCGGGCGGCCGAGGAGGCGCTCGCCGAGACGGGGGACGCCTTCGAGGCCCTGGAGCGCTTCGCGCACGCCGCCGCGGACGAGCGGATCAGCGCGCTGTGCCCGATGGTCTCCAGCGCCTTCGACCAGCACCACCCCGACCTGGAGGAGTCGCGGGAGCGGGTCGAGAACCTGGTCGCACGGCTGATGGACCGCGCCAAGGCGGCCGGCCGGCTCCGTGAGGACGTGGAGTTCGGCGACCTGCTGGTCGGGGTCTCGCAGCTCAGCCGGCCCCCGGCCGGTACCGGGTGCGACACCCTCGAACGCTTCAACCGGTTCGTCCACCGGCATGTGCAGCTGCTCCTGGACGGCATGCGGGCTCCGGCCCCGTCCGTCCTTCCGGGAACCGCCGTCACGATGGAGGACCTGCGCCAGGGCTGACGACGAGCGGACGAGCCGGTCACCACGCCGCTCGCTGATCGCTCCGAAGCCGGCCCGACTACAGCACCCGATCAGAGACCAGCACCCGATCAGAGACCAGCGCCCGATCAGAGACCAGCATTCGGCCAGGGGGCGGCCGGCAGTCGTGCACCGGCCGACCGCGACGACACAGCCCCCGCCACCACCACACCGACAGATCCGCGGAGACGGCCACAGGCGCGGGTGACCGCCGCCGGGCCTCTGCCGCAGCACGCGCTCTTACTTCACCAGTCCCGAAATTTCCGTCACGAAGTTCCGAAGTGGGTACCCCCATGTCTTCTTCAGCCTCGAAGATCCCGGACAGCGTTCAGCGCGCCGTCCAGGCAGTCGATCCCAACCGCTGGAAAGCGCTGGTCTTCATCGCGCTCGCCCAGCTGATGGTGGTGCTGGACGCCACCATCGTGAACATCGCCCTGCCCTCCGCCCAGCAGGACCTGGGCATCTCGGACGGGAACCGCCAGTGGGTGGTGACCGCCTATGCGCTCGCCTTCGGCGGTCTGCTGCTCTTCGGCGGCCGTATCGCCGACCTGTGGGGCCGCAAGCGCACCTTCGTCACCGGTCTGGCCGGTTTCGCCGCCGCCTCCGCGATGGGCGGCGCGGCCACCAATGAGGCGATGATGTTCGGCTCCCGCGCCCTGCAGGGTGTGTTCGGCGCGCTGCTCGCGCCGGCCGCGCTGTCGCTGCTCGCGGTGATGTTCACCGACGGCAAGGAGCGCGCCAAGGCGTTCGGCATCTACGGTGCGATCGCCGGTGGCGGTGGTGCCGTCGGTCTGATCCTCGGCGGTTTCCTCACCGAGTACCTGGACTGGCGCTGGACGTTCTTCGTCAACATCCCGTTCGCCGTGGTCGCCGCGGCCGGGGCGTACTTCGTCATCCGTGAGCCCAGGGGCGGCCGCAACCGCTCGCCGCTCGACATACCCGGCGTGATCCTGTCCACCCTGGGTCTGGTCGCCCTGGTCTACGGCTTCACCCGGGCCGAGTCCGACGGCTGGAGCGACTCGGTGACGGTCGCCATGTTCGTGGCCTCCGCCGTGCTGCTGCTGGCGTTCGTGGTCGTGGAGTCGCGGGTCAAGGCGCCGCTGCTGCCGCTGCGCGTGATCGCCGAGCGCAACCGCGGCGGGGTCTACCTGTCGCTCGGCCTGGCGATCATCGCGATGTTCGGCCTGTTCCTCTTCCTCACCTACTACCTGCAGGTCGTGAAGGGGTACTCGCCGGTCAGGACGGGCTTCGCCTTCCTGCCGATGATCGCGGGCATGATCACGGGCTCCACCCAGATCGGCACCCGCCTGATGACCCGGGTCGCCCCGCGGCTGCTGATGGGGCCCGGCTTCCTGGTCGCCGCGCTCGGCATGCTGCTGCTGACCCAGCTGGAGATCGGCTCCTCGTACGCGACCCTGCTGCTGCCGGCGATGCTGCTGCTCGGTCTGGGCATGGGCACGGCGTTCATGCCGGCCATGTCGCTGGCCACCCTGGGCGTCGAGCCGCGGGACTCCGGTGTCGCCTCCGCGATGGTCAACACCTCGCAGCAGGTGGGCGGCGCGATCGGTACGGCCCTGCTGAACACCGTCGCCGCCTCGGCCACCACGGCCTACGTCGCCGACCACATCGGCGGTGCCACCAGCCGGTCCCAGCAGCAGCTGGTCCAGCTGCAGGGGATGGTGCACGGCTACACCAGCGCCATCTGGTTCGCCGTCGGCATCCTGGTCCTGGCCGCCACGATCGCGCTGACCTTCGTCAACGCGGGCCGGCCCGGCACCACGGCGGTCGCCGGTTCGGCCGGGGCCGCCGAGGAGGACGAGGCGGCGGTGCCGGTGGTCGCCCACTGAGCCACCCGCCCCGCTGATCCCGCCCCCTCGGGGGTACCCCTTCGGGCCCACGGAGGGATCCGGGCCTCGCGTACCGGCGAGGAGGGGACGCCTCGTCCGGTACGCCTCCCGCGGACCTGCCCCGGCCGCTCAGCGCAGCCAGGGCAGGTCCGCACCCGCGTCCTTGGGCTGGAGTCCCTCGGCGATGATCCGCATGATCTCGCCGAGGGACTCCTGCTGTTCGGGGCTGAGCCGGTCGAAGACCGCCTGGCGCACGGCCTCCACATGGCCGGGTGCGGTCCGGCGCAGCACCTCGTAGCCCTCGTCGGTGAGCACCGCGAACTGGCCCCGTTTGTCGGAGGGGCAGTCCTCGCGGCGCACCCAGCCGTTCTTCTCCAGGCGGGCCACGGCGTGCGAGAGACGCGAGCGGGTGATCTTCGCGTGCATGGCCAGTTCCGTCATCCGCATCCGCCGCCGGGGGGACTCGGCGAGTGTGACCAGCAGGCCGTAGTAGATGTGCGGCATGCCGGCGTCGTGCTGGAGCTGGCGGTCCAGGTGGTCCTCGAGGAGGGTCGTGGCCTCGATGTACGCACGCCATACGGCCTGCTCCCGGTCGGTGAGCCAGCGGGGTCCCTCGGCGGGTTCGGATGCGGGTGCCGTGTTCATGCGTCCACTCTACGGCGGCACTGCTTGAACTTTAAACTAGCGGGGCGTACGGTCGGGAGGGAGAAGTTTAGAGTTTAAGTAAGTCGCGGGTGTCCGTGGCCGGAACCGCCTCGCGCGGGTCCGGCGCCGCCCGGAGGGAGCCGCCGCCATGACCAGCCAGAGCGCCGAGCGCATGCCCGCCGTCTACCTCAGCCACGGCGCGCCACCGCTCGCCGACGACCCGGTCTGGCCCGGTGAGCTGGCCGCCTGGTCGGCCGCCCTGCCCCGCCCGAAGGCGATCCTCGTGGTCTCCGCCCACTGGGAGGAGGCCCCGCTCGCCCTCGGCGCCACCACCCGGGTCCCGCTCGTCTACGACTTCTGGGGCTTCCCCGAGCACTACTACAAGGTCACCTACGACGCCCCCGGCGCACCGGAGCTCGCCGACTCGGTGCGCAAGCTGCTGCGCGCCCCCGGCCTGCCCGTCCAGGACGTGCCCGACCGGGGCCTCGACCACGGCGCCTACGTCCCGCTCGTCGAGATGTACCCGGACGCCGGCATCCCCGTCCTGCAGATCTCCATGCCGACCCTGGACCCCGTCCGGCTGATGCGGATCGGGCGCAGGCTGGCCCCGCTGCGCGACGAAGGCGTGCTGATCATCGGCTCCGGCTTCTTCACCCACAATCTCGCCGCGCTGCGCCAGGGCGGCGTCCCCGCCTGGTCGGCGGAGTTCGACGACTGGGGGCGCCGGGCCCTGGAGTCGGGCGACGTGGACGCGCTGCTCGACTTCACGCGCACCTCACCGGCCGGCCGGCTCGCCCATCCGCGCACCGAGCACTTCGCACCGCTCTTCGTGACCATGGGGGCCGCCGACGCGGCCGGTGATCTCGGGGAACAGAAGTCGGTGATCGACGGGTTCTGGATGGGGCTGGCCAAGCGATCGGTGCAGTTCGGCTGAGGGCGTCCCGGCGTCCCGCGCCGCGTCCCGGTCGCACAGGCCCGGCCTCGGGCGTCCCGGCGTCCCGCGCCGCGTCCCGGTCGCACAGGCCCGGTGGCGCGCGTTCCGGTCGCGCAGGACGGGTGGTCACGCTTCCGGGGCCTCACAGCTCCTTCTCGTACCAGGCCACGTCCCAGTAGCGGCCGAACTTGTACCCCACCTCGTGGTACGTGCCGATGTACCGGAAGCCGAAGCGCGCGTGCAGCCGGGTCGAGGCCTCGTTCGGCTGGGTGATGCCCGCGTAGGCGCGGTGCAGGTTCTCCCCGGCGAGGGCCTCGAAGAGAGCCTTGTAGAGCAGCGTGCCGACGCCCTGGCCGCCGGCGCCGGCGGCGACGTAGATCGTCGTCTCCACGGAGGTGCCGTAGGCGGGCTTGGGACGGAACGGGCCGGACGTGGCGTAGCCGAGGACCGGCCGCCCGGGATCGGGGCCCGTGGCAACCATCAGGCGGTGCGGCCCGTCTATGGGGTGGGAGAGCAGCCAAGGGCGGCGCTCCTCCGGAGTGAACGGCGCCGTGTCGAAGGTGATGGGCGTCTCACGTACGTAGTGGTTGTACAGCGTGGTGAGAGCCGGCAGATCCCCCTCGCACCCCGGCCTGACCTGGACCTCTGCAAGCTCAGATGGCATCACGCCTCCCCGTGTGGCCGGACAGGGTACTGCATGATCACGAAAGTTGTGGGTCGGCTTGGGAATTCTGTCCCGATTCAAGTCGTTGTTTCGTACGGATGCTGGGCACCCGAGAAGAGTCCGAAGAAGACCTGAGCAGTGCCGAGCGTCCGCAGGACCGCCCGCTGACCTCACCATCGCAAGGGAGCACGCATGGCAACCCGCGCCGTCGCCCGTCGTCAGTCCGCCACCGGCGAGACGGTCGACACGGCAAGCAGTGTTCGCGCCCATGGCGGCGAGATCGCAGACCGCGATCTGGTCGGCATGTACCTCGACGAGATCGCGCGCACACCGCTGCTCGACGCCGCCAAGGAGGTCGAGCTGTCAAAGATCATCGAGGCGGGTGTGTTCGCACGACAGATCCTCGACGGCTACGAGGAGAACAAGGCCGGAGCCACCCGTGAGGAGCTCCAGGCCCTGGTCGACGAGGCCGAGCGGGCCAAGGACATCTTCATCCGCTCCAACCTGCGCCTGGTCGTCGCCGTCGCCCGCCGCTACCCGCGCAGCGGTCTGCCGCTGCTCGACCTGATCCAGGAGGGCAACGCCGGCCTGGTGCGCGCGGTGGAGAAGTTCGACTACCGCAAGGGCTTCAAGTTCTCCACGTACGCGACCTGGTGGATCCGGCAGGCCATCACGCGGTCGATAGCCGACCAGTCCCGCACCATCCGCCTGCCTGTCCACCTGGTGGAGGAGCTGGGCCGCATCCGCCGTGTGCAGCGCGAGTTCAACCGTGAGCACGGCCGTGACCCGGAGCCGGCGGAGATAGCCGAGGAGCTGGGCTCGACGCCGGAGCGAGTGACCGACGTGCTGGACTGGGCCCGTGACCCGGTCTCGCTGAACATGTCGGTGGACGACGAGGGCGAGACCCAGTTCGGCGACCTGCTGGAGGACACCTCCGCCGTGTCCCCCGAGCAGTCGGTGCTGACGCTGCTGCGCAGCGAGGAACTGGACGACCTGATCGGCCGCCTCGACCAGCGCACGGCCTCGATCATCAAGATGCGCTACGGCATCGAGGACGGCCGGGAGCGCACGCTGACCGAGGTCGGCAAGGAGCACGGCCTGACTCGCGAGCGCATCCGCCAGATCGAGAAGCACGCGTTGCTGGAGCTGAAGAAGCTGGCACGCGACACCGGCTTCGACGCGGCGGCGTGATGCCGCCGCGCGACGCCGCGGCCGGCGGCCGGTCGCGCGCAGAGCGCAGCAGACTCGCAGAGCCTCCAGAACCGCGCAGAGAGCGCGGGGAACCTCTCACCGCCCGCTCGGGGGCGTCCCCCGGTGAGGGGCGGCAGGCCGCCCACGGCGTACGCCGGGTGGCGAAAGACCGCGCAAACATTGGCCGTTCCGCGTCGCTTCAAATCGACAGCTCCGGGAACAAGACTTCCAAGACCGGGAGTTCGGACCAGTCCGGCATCGTCCGGGCCGGGTCCCGGGCTTCAGGTCCGACCCCCCTTCGGCCGTGCCCGTTCGCGGCCCCGAGAACCACGTCCCGACGCACACCCCCCCGGCGCCGGGACTTCCCAGCCGGGCTTCGGCGCTCTTCCCCCCGGGCGCCGGGCCCGGCTTCTTCATGTCCGGCTCCGGACAGACGGGTGCCTGGGGGCGGGTCACCCCGGACCTGAACCCCGGGGTGGCCCGCCAGATGGCAGATTGTGCCACATGGGCATAGCCTGCCGGGCGTGACCGGTACCACCCCTGCGACCTCTCCGGCGCTCTCGCTCACCGAGCGCCGCAAGGCCGAGACCCGCATGGCCGTCGCCCGCGCCGCGGCCGGCCTCTTCGTGCGGCGGGGGCTCAGGGCCACCCGCGCGGAGGACATCGCCCAGGCCGCGGGCATCGCCCCGCGCACCTTCTACCGGTACTTCGCCGTCAAGGAGGAGGCCGTCGCCCCGCTCTACGAGGCCGGCGCCCTGCGCTGGACGGAAGCGGTGTCGGCTGCCCCGGCCGGGATGTCCGTCCCGGAGGCGCTGGCAGCGGCGGTACGGCACACCCTGACGCCAGGGATGGGCGTCTCGGCGGGGTCCTGGGAGTGGATGCGCACGCTGATCCGGCTCGCCGGTTCGGAGCCCGCGCTGCGCCGGGTCTGGGCGGAGGTCGGCCAGGCCTCGGAGCGGCAGCTGGCGGAGGTACTGGCCCGGCGGGTGACGGCACCCCGGCGCGTCGGCGGTCCCGGCGCCCTCGACGCTTCCGACAACGTTGCCGTCCCGGTCCGTCTCCGGTACGCGGCGGCCGTCGCGAGCGCGGCGGTGCGCACGGCGGTCGAGGCATGGGCGGCGGGGGAGGCACCGCCGGAGGGAGCGCAAGGGCCTGCCGAACTGGCCCTGGGGAACCTCGGATGCCTGCGGGGCTTCCCCTGGGAGGAACTGACGAGCGGCGGGGAGTGACGGCGGCGGACGCCCTGGGGACCGCGCGGCCGTGCTCAGCGCGTCGCGGCCCCGGCTGCCGCCTGCCGCAGACGGTCGCCCAACGCGAGGGCCGCGTCCGCCAGTTCGCCCGGGGAATTGATGGTGAAGCCGATGCCCAGCATGGCCAGGCGTACCGCCAGCCAGTCCTTGGCGTCGGTGGTCGTGGTGCGGAGCCGGCAGCTGTGTTCGTCCAGGGGCTCGGGCGCGCCGAGCCAGCCGGGCAGCCGGGCGGCGACGGTCTGCGCCGGTGCCGCGAAGGTGATGTCCAGCTCGTAGGTGTCCTGGTTGCGGTGCATGGAGCGCCGCAGGTACTCCGCGGCGTCGCCGGTCGGCAGCTCCCGGGGGGTGAAGCGGGCGCCCGTGGCGAACGGGTCGCTCACCCGGTCGACGCGGAAGGTGCGCCAGTCGGCGCGGTCGAGGTCGTAGGCGACGAGGTACCAGCGGCGCCCGGTCGACACCAGGCGGTAGGGCTCGGTCAGCCGGCGGGATCCGGTGCCGTCGGCGGCGCGGTAGGCGAAGCGCAGCCGCTCGTGCCCGGCGATGGTGGAGGCCATCACGGTCAGCGTCTCCGGCGCGATGGTCGGGCCGTCGCCGCTGGTCAGCGCACTGGTCGCGGCCTGGAGGTCGGCGACCCGGTGGCGCAGCCTGCTGGGCAGCACCTGCTCCAGCTTGGCCAGGGCGCGCACCGAGGCCTCGTCGACGCCCTCGAGCGCGTGCCCGGCGCCGGCGCGCAGGCCGACCGCGATCGCCACCGCCTCCTCGTCGTCGAGCAGCAGCGGCGGCATCGCCGTCCCCGACCGCAACTGGTAGCCGCCGCCGACCCCGCGTTCGGCGTCGACCGGATACCCCAACTCCCGCAGCCGGTCGATGTCGCGCCGCAGCGTCCGCTCGCTCACCCCCAGCTTCGCGGCCAGCTCCGGCCCCGGCCAGTAGCGGCGGGTCTGCAGCAGGGACAGCAGCCGCAGCATGCGCGCGCTCGTGCTCGCCATGGCCCCATCATGCCGGTCTATTCCGGACAGATATTGACCGGAACCCTCCTTAGCGTGAGGGCATGACCGCACCGATGATCCGCACCCGCGGATTGACCAAGCATTTCGTCGTCAAAAAACAGGTCGTCGAGGCGGTGCGCGGCCTGGACCTGACCGTCGAGGCCGGGGAACTGGTGGCGCTGCTGGGCCCCAACGGGGCCGGCAAATCCACCATGCTGCGCATGCTCACCACCTTGCTGACCCCCACCTCCGGCACGGCCCACGTCGCCGGGCACGACGTGGTGGCCGACCCGCGCGGCGTGCGCGCCCGGATCGGCTATGTCGGCCAGGGCAACGCCGCCGCGCACGGCCAGCGCGGCCGGGACGAGCTGATCAGCCAGGGCCGCGCCTACGGGATGAGCCGCGCGGCGGCCCGCGCCCGGGCGCAGGAGCTGATCGAGTCCCTGGAGCTGACGGAGGTGGCCGACCGGGTGGTCTCGTCGCTGTCGGGCGGCCAGCGCCGCCGGCTGGACATCGCGATGGGGCTGATCCACGCCCCCCGCCTGCTGTTCTTGG
>Ga0207873_1000224_pt1 | contig 61923 bp, 49 predicted proteins | sample BGWIniCompost_FD_187373 | JGI IMG/M metagenome (GOLD analysis project Ga0207873, IMG submission 187373) | Cellulose adapted compost microbial communities from Newby Island Compost Facility, Milpitas, CA, USA - BGW Initial Compost (SPAdes)... ...
TTTGGCGAGGCTTTCGCGAGCACCGGAGCGGAACGTACGTGGGTACTTGAGCACCGGAGCGCAGCGGAAACGAAGCCAAAACCCGAGATCGGCGGGCGTTCTGGTCCGTTAAGATGCCGGCGATGCCCCTTGAACAAAACCCCAAACCCAACGAACGCCGCCTAGCAGCCCACTGGGAACTCACCGGCCCCGTGCGCAACAAAACACGATTGAGGTGCCCGGGGGACACCTCAATCGTAATCCACTAGATGTATGCTCAGCGCACGACGACAGGCTCGAAGCAGCTAATGTTCGTCTCGATGCGAAAGTTGGATTCGCTGGTCTGACGCTCGGCATGGAAAATATCCATCTGGTACGTGTTCCCAGGCGTGATCCCCAGCTCGGTCTTCAACGCATCGAAGTCGATGGTGCCCTGAAGGGCTTGGTGCAGACCGCCGACGTCGAGGGCGAGCTTGCCGTTCACGAAGATCCAGAGGTCGTCATCACCCCTGAACGTGAAGAGCTGTCGCTCCTCGTACGTGAACTTCACGTGGATTTCAGTCGTGAAGTGGTAGTTGTGATCCTGGCCGGGCGTGTTTCCGAACCCCTTGCCGTCGAGGGGGAAGAACGCGTTGCTATCGTACACGTAGGTGCCGGATCCAGGAGGGTCCTCCACGAGCTGCAGCGTGTCCTCGACGGTCATGCTCCACGCAGAGTCGTTGTACCACTGGTTGAAGGTCGTAGCGTCCTGGATCTCGTAAGTCGGCGGAGCGAACGTCCATTGCTCGCAGAGGCCGATATTGCAGATGCCGCTGGTGGCGGGGAAACACCCAGGGCCAGCGACAGCCCGACGTTGATAACCCACGACGCCGGCTGGCATCGTCACCCCGCCATTCGTATCGGGGACGCCGGTGAACAGCACTGGCTTGCTGTCAGGCCCGAGTGCGGGCTCGACCATGCCGCAGCCGACGTCGTTCCACCCCATGTAGGTTTCGGTTTGCCCTTGCTCGTTCTGGAAGGTCACGCCACGAGCAGAAATCTCAAAGTCCGGATGCCCTCCATCCTCCCCAAATCCCTTGAAGTCGCGATACACGACCGGGAGTAGGGAGCAGTCGTCCCCACCGCCATTCCCAGCATTGGGGTCGAGCATGCTCCCGTCACCGTCCCCATCGCCGCCGGGCAGCAGGCCGCCGCCGCCGGTCCCATCGCCGTTGCCGTTGCCGTTACCGTTGTTGTTACCCTGCGCGCGGCGGGTCCCCTCGTCTTCACCCGAACAGGCAACGGAGCCGAACAGGAAAAGAACGGTCGGAGCGAGGTAGATGAAGCGTGTCACGGGAAAGTCTCCTGAGAAGGGTCTAAGCTGATGCGCTTGGGTCAGTGGGAGTCTCGCATACCCGGCGAACCGCTTCCACTGGAATTGCTGACGCGCCGAGGCGACCACCTGTGGGTCGTCAGCCCGGGGAGCGGGCTCGTCCGCGACGTCGACGCGTCGCTGCGCTCCGTCTTATCGCTGGTGCCGCAAACTTCCGGGGAGAGCGATCAGTCCCCCGCCCACGACGAGCACGAGCTGGACCGTGTACATCCAGAAGACCACCGCGGCGCCGGGGCCGACGACCGCCTCTGGTGCGAAGTACATGGCGAGTCCCGCGTAAACGGAAAGTTGAAACGTGCCAAAAAAACCAGGGGCGCCGGGCAGCAGCGTGCCGAGGGCGAGCACGCCGATGACCGCGCTCGCCTGAGCGAGGTTCGCACCGTCGAGCCCGCACCCCAGCATGAGGATCCAGAGCGACAGGACGTTCAGCGCCCAGAACGCGAGCGTCGCGGCCAAGAAGGGAAACGCGTAGCGCCAACGGGGTAAGAAGCGCAGCCCTTCCGCGACGTGCTCCACCCGATCGGCGACCCAGATCCCCAATCTGCGGGACACGAGGCCCAGTGAGCGCTCCGTGAGCCGCCGCGCCAGGCCGCGCCACCCATAGAAGAGCGCGATGGCGACGAAGGCCGCGCCGAAGACGGCCAACATCCCGTAGGCCAACCGCGGCACAAGCGCCACGGGCACCGGCAGCGCGCCGATGTGGTCCGGCAACGGCGTTCGCGGACGCGCCAGGACGAGCGCGGCCAGCAGCACGGCGCTGCTCACGAAGCCGTCGATCACCCGCTCCGCGCCCACCATCCCGAACCCCTGCCACAGCGAGAGCTTGCCCTCCCGCCGCGCCAGCGCGGGGCGCACCGCCTCACCCATGCGAAAGGGCAAGAGCAGGAGCGCCCCGAAGAACACCCAGTTGATCCCGATCACCTCACCGAGGCGCATGCGGTAGAGGGGCGCCACCAACCAGTGAAACCGCACGGCCCGCACCAGCAGCAACAGCGCGTAGAGCGCCGTGTAAGCCGGCACCGCCCACCAGCGCACCGCGCCACGCACCTCCGCCGAGGGAATGACCGGCAGCGCGCCCGCCTCGAGCAGCCAGACGAAGCACGCCCCCAGCGCGACGGAGACGACCAGCGCCGGCCAACGGCGGCGCAGCACGGAGCGCGGCCCGGCGACGACCTCCTCTCCCGAGCCGTCCGCCGCGTCCGCCCCGAGCGCCGCCACGGGGTCGACCGACTCGCGAGGAGACTCCGTCACAGCGCCTGCCTCCGCGTTCGAGCCCTCCTGCGCCGAGCCCGGCTTCGTCGTCGAGGGCCCCCTCATCGACCCCTCACATCGGCGCGACCCCGGCGCCCGAGGGCGCGCACCGCCAACCAGACGACCACGTCCGCGAGGATCGACGCGGCCCGCGCCAGCACTCCGAGGGCCACCGCGATGGGCGCGCCGAGGAGCGGCGCCACGCCCACGCCGAGGAGCGCCTCACGCACTCCGGCGCCCGCCGGCGCGAACAGCGCCAAGAACCCCACGACGATCGCCAGACACAGGACACCACCCGCCGTGAGCGCCACCGGTACGGAAGCCCCCAGCGCCAACGCGAGGGCGGCGCCGTGCGCCCCCCAAGCCCCCCAGTGGCCGAGGTGCGCCAAGGGCACGAGCCCCGGCACGAGCGGACCACGCCCCTCGATGAGGAGCGCCCGACGCACTGGACCGGGCAGGCGCGAGCGCTCCACCACCAGCAACAGCACGACCCCCAAGATCGCCAGCGCGAGCAGGAAGCCCCCCAGCCGCAGGATCGACTGCAACAGACCATCCGGAACGGCGCCCCCGAGGAGCACGAACCCGAGCCCCACCGCGCCCCCCACCGCGAGCCAGCTGAGCAGCTCCACGAGGATGGACGCGCCCACCAAGCGCGCGCTCACCCCGAGCCGCTCCGCGCCCGCCATCCGCACGGCGGGGAGCCCCACCTTACCCGGCGTGTAACGAGCGAGCTGTGAGTCCATGTACAGCACGAGCGCGGACAAGCGAGGCACCGGGTGCCCGCTGGCGTGTTCGATGAGGCGGATCCAACCGCCCGCTTGCAGCAGGGGCGCCAAGAGCGCGGGGACGAGGGCGACCGCGAGCCAGCGCCCATCGAGTTGGAGCTCGGCGGGTTCCCAGCGCCGCGCCAGGTCCATCACGGCGAGCACCACGAACCCGAGCGCCGCGACGACGAGCACGGGCCGCACAGCGCGCTTCCAGCGCAACGCGGCGGGCTCGGCGACGGGGTCCATCGCGGCACGACATAGCACAAGGCCAGATGGCGCAGTCACGCCCCCCTCCGGTCACCAGGACCTTCGTCGTCATCCTGGACCTCGTCATCCTGGACCTCGTCATCCTGGACCTCGTCATCCGGGGAAGGGGGCCACGGCTACCTGCAGGCGCACGACAGATGCACGCCCCCCCACGCAGGCGCCCCCGATCCCGCCCACTGCCTGACTTGGTCTTCTCCTCGGCAGGGGCCCGTGGGCTCCGCTTTCCGCAGCGCGGCCGTGTGGGTCTTCCGCGGCATGGAGCTGCGAGTAGGCGGCTTCGCTCGCCCGAGACCGGCACGTGTCGGCGCAGTCCCGGGACGAGATCCTCACGGGAGCGCGCGTCGACGTGCCTGCCAAGGCTCCTCCCCGCCGTGACCTGGCGCCACCGCGTCGGCCGCCGTAGGCTGGGAGGACGCGCTGCCACGCGAGACGTCGACGTATGCAGAGGAGCCAGCAGTGAGCCAGCCCCGCTGGAGAGCGCTCCGCACTCTCCGGGAGTGGCCCCCCCGAGGAGCGGCGCAGAGGACGCCCACGGTGGGGCTCTCCGACGGTGCGCGGCCTCGCTGGGTGCTGTCGTCGCTCCTGGCGGCGGCGCTGCTCACGGCCCCCGCGCTGCTCACGGCCCCCGCCCACGCCCAGTTCAATCCCCAGGGACGGAGAAAGCCTCCCTCGAGCGCGAGCCCGACGGCGCCGCGCCCGAAGCCGCCCACGTCCCGTCCCTCGGCTCCGTCGACGGGGAGCCCTGGCCAAGGCACGGCGCGCCCCCCCGCGCCGAGCAACGAGCCCAGCACCGCGGAGCTGATCGATCGGTACACCCAGGTCGTCCTCTCGCAGCCGGGGTCGGAGTTCCCCCTGCGCCGGCTCGCGGAGCTCGCCCGCAAACGGGACGGGAACCTCGAGATCCTGCTGAACGAGTTCGAGGAGCGCGCGCGCCAGGGCGGCGCAGGGCAGTACAACGCTTTGGTCGCCCTGGCGGGGCTCTACGAACGAGCAGGTCGCTTCGAGGAGGCCGCCAGCACCTACGACCGAGCCGCCCAGCTCCAGCCCCGCGGGACGCTCGCTCCCATCGCCCGCGCGCGGCTCCTCGAGCGGGGAGGAGATCCCGCGGGCGCGCGAACCCTCTACGAAGGAGTGCTGCCGCGCCTCAAGGGCAACGAGCGCGAGCTCGTGCTGCGCGATCTCGTGCGGCTCTGCCTCGATCTGAAGGATTTCGCGGGCGCGAAGCGCCACCACGGCGAGCTCGTGCGCCACGCCAGTGGATCGATGTACGTGCGCGCCGAGCTCGGTCGCGAGCTGCTCCAACGGGGCGAGGTGCGGCACGCCGTCGTGGAGCTGCGCGACGTGGTGAAGGCCGCGCGAGGAGACGACCGCGCCCTCGCCCCCGCCCTGCGCGATCTCGGAGCGGCCCTGCTCGCCGCAGGGGAGAGCCGCGAGGCGATGGACGTCCTGCGCCAGGCGCGCCGGGCGGCCTCCGGGCAGCCGGGGCTGCAGCGGGAGATCGATGAGCTGCTCGTCACGGCTCATCGGCGTGAGGGGAAGCTGCCCGAGCTGATCGCGGAGCTCGAGAGATCCTCGGCGGGCGCCTTCGACCGCCTACGCATCCTCGGGCGCCTGTACGAAGAGACGGGCGACGTCGACAAGGCGCTCGGCGCGTACCGCCGCGCCCTCCAGGTGAAACCGCAAGACGTCGAGACGCGGCTCGAGATCGTGCAGCTCCTGGAGCTCCAGGGGGAGCTCGATCAGGCGATCGTCGAGTACGAACAGCTCGTCAAGAAGAACCCCGGTGAGGCCGCGCTGGTGTTTCGCTTCGCGGAGACGCTGCTGCAGCGGGGTGAACGCACGCGCGCCCTCGGTCACCTCCAGCGCTTGCAACGGACGGCGAAGGGCGACGAGGACACCCTCGTGGCGCTGACGGACTTCTACGAGCGCGTCGGAGAGACGGAGCTCGCGCGCCAAGTGCTGACGCAGCTCTCGGGTACGGCCCTGAAGGATCCCCGCCACCTGGTCGAGCTGGGCAGCCGCCACTGGCGCGACGGCAAACGGGACGAGGCCAAGCGCACCTGGAGCCGCATCCTCACCGCCCAACCCGATCGCGCCCGGGCGCTCGTCACCCTCGGGGAGGTGTACCTCGACCACGATCTGGTGAGCGACGCCTTGAAGGCGCTGCGCGAGGCGGTCTCCCTGCGCCCCCAAGACACCCGCATCAAACGCTCCCTCGCCATCGCTTTGGAGCGCGTCGGGGCCGCCGCCACGCCGCGGGAGCGCAACGCCCATTGGGAAGAGGCGCGCGCCCTGTGGAGCGAGCTCCTGGACCAGGCGAGCCGGGAAGACACCGCCGCTGCCCGCGCCCTCACCCGCGAGTCCCGTCAGCACATCGTCAAGCTCTGGCAGCGGATGGGCGAGCTGCGCGCGCGCCTGAGCCCGCTCGCCTCGCGCCTGCACGCCACCCCGCCCGACCTCGACGCCGGACGTCTGCTCGCGGAGGGGCAGCTGCACCTGCGACAGTACGCGGAGGCCGAGAAGACCTTGCGCGTCATCGTGAAGCACGCTCCCGGTGACGTCCCGAGCCTGCTCGCCCTCGAGCGCAGCCTGATCGCCCGAGATCGCAGGGAGCAGGCCATCGAGGTGCTCCAGAAGCTCATCGCCGCCGATCCCCAGCGAGCCCGCGACTACTACCAGCGGAGCGCCCGCTACGCCGCGGAGCTCTACCAGGACGAGCGCGCCATCGAGTTCGCCGTCCGCGCGGTGGAGCTCAGCCCCGACGACGCCGAGGGGCACCTACGTCTCGGTGAAATGTATCGACGCCGTCAGGCCACCCAGCAAGCCATCTCCTCCTATCGGCAGGCGATCGGCAAGAACGATCGCCTCTATCCGGCGTACTTCGATCTCGCGGAGCTGTTGGTGAGCGAGGGGCAGGTGGAAGAGGCCGACCGCTGGCTGCGTCGCGTCGTGCGCACCGCCCCCGACGACGAGCTCGTCGCCCGCGCCGCGCGCCTCAGCTTGCAGCTCAACCTGTCCCGCGGGTCCCTCGCGGAGCTCGAGGCGGATCTCCTCCCCTTGGCCCTGAGCCGGCCCGACAAGCCCCTCTACCGGCGCCTCCTCATCGAGGTGTACAGCACGCAGGCGTTCCCGCTGGTGCACCGCGCGAGCTCTCCCGAGCGTTCCGAGCGCGAAGCCGCCATCGAGCAGCTCGCCCGCCTCGGAGAGCGCGCCGTCAAGCCGCTCCTCGACGCGCTCGGGGACGAGCGCCCGGAACAACAGCGGACGGCCCTCGAGCTCTTGACCCACGTGCGAGCGCGCGGCGCGGCGCCGGCGCTCCTCGCCTACGCCGGTGGCGACGCGCCCCAGGAGCTCCGCGAGCGCGCGGTCATCGCCGCGGGGGCCGCGCGGGACGAACGCTCGCTGCCCAAGCTCGAGGTGCTGCTGTTCGGCGAGGAGCGCGGCGGAGGAGCCGCCCCGGGACGCGTCAACGTCGATCCGGTGGCCATCGCCGCGGCGTGGGCCATCGCACGTCTGGAGGGACGGCGCGCCGACGCGGCGCGCGCGCGCCTCATGGCGACGAACGTGCCGGAGCTGCGCACCCTCGGCGTGATCGGAGCGGTCCACGGGGCGCGCGCGGGCACCTCACCGAAGCAGGGGTTGGTGAACGAGCTGCGGCGTATCGCCGGGAGCGCCGAGGCGGGCCCGTGGCCCCGGGCCGCGGCGGCCTACGGCCTTGGGCTGCTCGATCGTCCCTCCGCGCCCTCCAGCACCGCGCCCTCCACAACCGAGCGCTCCGGAGCCCGAGGGCTCATGGGGCTGCTCGATCATCCGGACCCCTTGGTTCGCGCGCACGCCCTCGGGGCGTTGGCGGCGCTGCGCGATCCAGGGATCGAGCCCTTCCTCGCCGAGGCGCTGACGAGCTCCGATTCGACCTTGCGCGCCGCGGCGCTCCGCGCCGCCGCCGTCTACGCGACCCCGGCTACGAACCGGACGAACGCCGCTCCCTTGGACGATCTCCCCGAGGGCCCGATCGACGTCCGCGTGCTGCTCGAGAGCCTCCTCCCCCCCGAACCGTCTCCGGCGGAGGCCGCCCAGGCCCTGATCCGCCTCGCCCCCGCCCTCGAGGAGGCTTGCCTGCTCGCGATCCGCAGCTCCGGCGAGCGAGCCGTCGTCGTCGCCCAGGCCCTCACGGCGCGGGGCGGCGAGCCAGCGTTCGGAGCCCTCACGGCGGCTCTCGACGACGCGAGCCCTCGCTCCGCCGAGCCGCGGAGCGCGGAGCTCGCCCCCGCGACGCGGGACGCGGTGGAGAGCGCCGCCCGCTCGATCACCGAGCACGTGGCGCCCGCCTTCGAGGCGCTCCTCGATCACGACTCGGTGGAGGTGCGGAGCGCCAGCGTGGCCGTGCTGGGGCTCCTCCCAAACGACGCGGCGGCGCGGCGCGCCGTGCTGCGGGCGCTCGACGATCCCACCCCCGCCGTGCAGAACGCTGCGCTGGCCGCCCTCGGTCGTTCGAGTCACGACGAGGCCGGCCGGGAGCTCACTCGGATCCTGCTCGAAGGCGGCGACTGGCGGCTGCGTCGTGGGGCGGCCCGCGCCCTCGATCAGTGGCTCCAGGGCGCGCCGAGCGAGCGCCCGGCGGCGGAGGCGCTCGCCGCGCTGCGCCGCGCCGCCGCAGGGGACGCGATGACCGTCGTGCGTCAGGCCGCTCGCGCGACCCTCGAGCACCAGGAAACACGCCCCAGCGCCGCGCGACTGGACCCGGCCGAGAGCAGCCCCGTAGAGTGAGCAGCCATGGTCCCGAAGGCCCGGGCACTCCGCCATCCCGTTCGCGGTCATCCCGTCCGCGCCCTCTGTGGGGTCCTCGCCCTCGCGAGCACCACGGTGGGCTGTCGTGATCTCGACGAGTGGGCCTTGGCCGAGCACGAGGCGTACTGCGGCTCCCTGGTGAGCGCTCCCCTCTTCCAGGAGGGGCTGCTCCCCGAGGGGACCCCGCCGGCCCTGCGCATGCGCCTCGACCTCGACGTGCAACACCTCGCCTCGCGCCCCGGCACCCTGACCACCGACGACGCGGCGCGGGGGCTCTGCAGCGCGAACGGCGATCCGCTCTTCCTCGAGGCGCCCCTCCGGACGATCGCCGAGGCCCTCCACGATCCCCTCTCCACGGCGACCATCGGCGAAGGGCGCGATCAGAACGTCTTCGCCTACGTGGAGAGCGCCTGTGGTCACAGCATGATCGCCGTGCTCTCGCTCATGAACGGCGGCGGCGTCGAGGTGCGGCTGCTCAAGCCAGGACCGGAGCCCGACGCCGACACCCCGAAGACGGAGCGCCCCGGCTTCGGGCTGTTCGTCCTCGAACGCCAGCGCAAGGTGGACTGCGCCTTCTGAAGCGCCGCGGGCGGCTCACCAGGGCTCACCCGAGCGTGTTCGGCGCAGGGCTCGGAGCTCGAGACCACCCTCTCGTGACGAAGCTCGAGACCACCCTCTCGTGACGAACGGCCTTCCATCGGGCAAGCCGTTCGTCACTGTCGAGCCATCCGTCTCAGCGCTTGCGCCGGGCGGGAGCCTTGGCGGCCTTCCCGGTGGTCCGCCGGGGGACCCGGCGCGCGGGGCGTGGGGTCGTCCCCTCCCCCGTGCCCGAGGGCGCCGGCGGCGTCTTCCCCGAGACGGCCGCCCCCTCCGCGAAAATCTCTACGAGCTCGAGGAAGGTCAGCACCGCGTGGCCGGTGGCTCCCTTCGGGTACACACCCGCGGGGCGATCCCCGTACACGGCGCCGGGGATGTCGCAGTGGATCCACGGCACCTGGTCCACGAACTCCCGCAGGAACAGCGCCGCGGAGATCGCCCCGCCATAACGATCTCCTACGTGCTTGAGATCGGCGACGTCGCTCTTGAGCTGGCTCGCCAGCTCCTCGATGAGCGGCATGCGCCAGAAGCTCTCCCCGGCGCGACGCGCCGCGCGCTCCATGGCCTGCGCCAAGACGTCGTCCGTGCTGAAGAACGCCGAGTAGGGCTGCCCCAGGGACACGAGCGTCGCGCCAGTGAGGGTCGCCGCGTCGACGATCGCGTCCGGCTTCAAGCGCGTCGCGTACGTGAGGGCGTCGGCGAGGATCAGTCGCCCCTCCGCGTCCGTGTTGATGATCTCGACGGTCTTGCCGCTGAGGGAGGTGAGCACGTCCGCAGGACGGTACGCGTTCCCGTCGGGCATGTTCTCCGCCGCGCCGATGATCCCGTGCACCTCCACGTCCGGCTGGAGCACGGCGACCGCAGCCATGAGACCGAGCACCGCGCCTGCGCCGGCCATGTCGGTCTTCATGTCCGCCATGCCCTGCATCGGCTTGATGCAGATCCCGCCCGTGTCGAACGTCACCCCCTTGCCGACGAACACGACGCGCTTGCCCGGCTTCTTGGGGACGTAGCTCAGGTGTGCGAGGTACGGGCCACGCACGCTCCCCTGCCCCACCGCCACGTGCAGGTTGTGACCAGCGGCCGCCAGGCCCTTGGGATCGAGGATCTTGAGCTTCAGGTTGCCCTTCTTGGCCACCTCCCGCGCCCGCTGCGCGAGGCTCTCGGGGTAGATGACGTTGGGCGGCTCGTTGACGACGTCGCGCGTGACGCAGACGGCTTCGGCGATCGCCTTGCCGAGCTCGAGCTCGCGGTTCTGCGCGGCCGTGGGCTTCGTGGTCGTCAGGACGTCGACGCGCTCGAGGGCGCGCTTCGGCTTGCGATCCCCCGTGAGGTACTTGGTGAAGCGATAGGCGCCGAGCACTGCGCCCTCGGCGACGGCGCGGAAATCGGAGACGCTTTCGGGCACCACCACACCGACGCTCGCCGGATGCGCTGAGAAGCTGCCCCGCACGGCGCTGGCGACGGCCGCCGCGAGCCGCGGCTTCTCTCCTTCGCCGCGCTCCCCCGCCCCGCACACCACGACCTTCGAGGCGGGCAGGCGCCCGAGGCTCGGCAGCTCGACGAGCTGACCCGCCTTGCCGGTGAACTCCATGGCCTTCAGGTGGCTCAGCAGGGCTCCTTCGAAGGCAGCGTCCAAGGTCTGCAACCCGGAGTGCTGCTCGAGCTCGTCCTGGAAACAAACGACGCCCAAGGCGTCGACACGGCTGGCAGCGGGGTCGCTGGTGGTGATCTTGAGCTTGAGCGTCATGTGAATTCCTCGCCGACACTACCCGGGCGTCCTGACTGCAACAAGCCGCTTCGAGCCACCCTCCCCGGGCGCCGGGCACGCACGGGAGCGCCTTCGAGTTCATGAAGCGTCGATCCCTGCCTGCGTCCGCGCACGATGTGGGTTAAGTAACCGGACCCATGCGCGTCCTGGGCATCGAGACCTCCTGTGACGAAACCGCGGCGGCAGTCATCCTCGGAGACCGCGTGCTCAGCGACGTCGTACACAGCCAGGTTCGCCTCCACGCCGAGTACGGCGGCGTCGTGCCCGAGCTCGCCTCCCGCGACCACCTCCGGAACGTGCGCCCGGTGATCGAGCAGGCCCTCGCCGAGGCCGAGACACGCCTGGAGGAGCTCGACGCCATCGCCGTCACCTGTCGCCCGGGCCTGTCCGGAGCCCTGCTCGTCGGGGTCCAGGTGGCGCAGGGCCTGGCCTGGGCCGCTCACAAACCCCTCGTCGGGGTGGATCACCTCGTGGGACACCTGCTCTCGGTCTTCCTCCGCTTCGAGGAGGCCGCCGCCCCCGAGCCGGTCAGCTATCCCTACCTGGGCTTGCTCGCGTCGGGCGGACACACGGCGCTCTACCGGGTCGACGGGCCTCTGCCCGAACAGATCGAGGAGCTCGGCGCCACCCGCGACGATGCTGCCGGTGAAGCCTACGACAAGGTCGCCAAGCTGCTCGGGCTCGGCTACCCGGGCGGGCCCGTGATCGATCGCCTCGCGCGTGAGGGGAACCCCGAGGGGATCCCGCTCAGCGCGCCGATGCAGCGACGCGACTCCCTCGAGTTCAGCTTCTCCGGCCTCAAGACGAACGTGATGCGCTGGGTCGGAGAGCACGGCCTCCCCGGCAACGACCAGACCTTGCGGGACCTGTGCGCCACGTTCCAGCGCCGGGTGGTGGACTCGCTGATGAACAAGGCGCTCGCCGCCGCCGCGCGAGAGGGGCTCGGAACCATCGTGCTCGCGGGCGGGGTCGCAGCGAACAGCGAGCTGCGCCAGCGTGGCTCCCGCCTCGCGGAGGCGCGGGGGGTGCGGCTCGTGGTGCCGTCCCTCCGGGCCTGCACGGACAACGCCGCGATGATCGCCTTCGCCGGCGCGGCGCGCGCGGCGCGGGGCGCGGACGACAGCGGCCAGCTCGAGATGAGCCCTCATACGATCTTACCACGGAAGACGCGCAAGGGGCGCGGCGCCCGCAGCGACGGGCAGCCGCGTTCTCAGTGACGTTCGCGACGTGACCTCTGCCAGACCTCTGCCCGGCGGTGACCCTGCGCTGTAGCGCTGGCGCTGCAATGCCAGCCGGAGCGAGGACACGTGGCGCGAGAACACGTGGCGCGAGGACACGGCTTCACGGAGTACGACGTCGCTGCGCTCCCCAGGGAGCGCAGCGCTGGCGCGTCCAGCGCCGGGAACTCGGGACGGCCTCGCTACGCCGGCAGGCGCTTCACCATGAGGTGCGAGGAGCTCGGGCACAGGCTGGTGAACTGCTCCGTGGCGCAGAGGGGAGGCGGCGCGTCGTCGCGCGCGGTGCGCTGATAGCCGAGCCGCGCAAAGAACGCGCTCGCCGTCGTCGTGAGCAGGTAGAGGCGGCGCACACCCAGACGCCGCGCCTCCGCTTCCGCCGCGGCGACGAGGGCCGCACCGAGCCCTGCTCCCCGCCAGCGGGGGGCGACCGCCAGGGAGCGGAGCAGACCAATCGCCCCATAGCGCTCGATGCCGACCGCCCCGGCGAGCCGACCTCCACGCCGACACCCGAAGAAGCGCCGATCTCCCACGACCCCGAGATCGGAGAAGAGGAGGTCGCACTCGGCCAGGAGCTCTCGAAGCTCCTGACCTGGGGGAATGGGCATGATCTCCGGTTCCATCTCTGGCTCGGGAGAGAGAGTACGTCAGCCGACGAGCCTACGGGAAGCGATGCGCACCACGCCCGCCACGGAGCGCACGCACGACGGGACGCGCCCACCGCGACGCACGAAGCGCCCTCGGGCGCGCGCCACGACGCGCGGCAAGCGCGACGCGTGACGCACGCCACGCTCCACGACGGGCGTCCCACACGCCGCGGATCTCACCCGAACATCCCTGCGGCGCGCCGCGCGTCAGAGCTTCGCGGCTTCGCCTTCGGGCGCGCTGATGAAGAACTCGACGAAATCCTTGCGGAGGCGGACCCGATACGCGGGTACGGGACCCCGGAAGCGGAAGGTGATGCTCGCGCCGCGATCCGTATTGCTCGTCTTGACCTGAGCGATGCGCTTGTCGCGCTTCTCGATGCTCCGCCCCTCCTCCATCGCCTTGCGCCCCGGGATCACCACCGTGAACCCGGTGGCCTCCATCGCGCCCGCGAGCTGGGCGCCCGGACCGTCGAGGCGAATGCGGTGAATGGTGGGTAAATGGAGCTTGCCGCGCCCCCACGGCTTCACGTCCGCTGGATCGGCCGCCGCGGCGGCGGGCTTCTCGTCCTCGCCCCACGTCTGATCGTCGACCGCTGCCGCGGCCGCCAAGCGCTCCGTCTCCGCGGAGTCGACGTCGTCGGCGACGGCCAGAGGCGCGGGCTCGGCGGTCGCCATCGCCTTCGGGCCGAACAGGGGGACCTCGGCGATGACGTCGTTGCTCGCGACGTTCGCCGCGGGCGCTGCGCTGGCCGCTGCCGGCTCCGGCGCCGCCTGCGGGGAGACCTCCTCGACGGGAGCTTGCTTCGAGAGAGCCGGGCCGGGGCCGTCGCCCAAGGAGCGCATGGCGAAGGCGGAGCCGACGGCGACCACGAGCGCGGCGGTCCCCAACACCGCCAGGCGACGCGAGCGAGTCCGTGTCGCGGGAGGCGCCGCGACGGCCGCGTCGCGCGCAGGGCGGGTCGAACGTCGCGGGGCGGCGTTCGCCTCGGGACGCCCGGTGCTCTTGAGGGCCTGGACGGGAGAGCGCGTCGCGGCCGCGGGCGCGGTGGTGCGGCGCTTTCGAGCGGGCGCACGTCCCTGACGTCCCAGGTGCGCCGAAGCCCCTTGCGCGAGCTTCGTCGCGCCGTGGGCCGCGCCCCCCGCCACACGCCCCAGCACGCCGTGGGTCTGCCGCGCCGCATGTCCGGCGCTGCGAGCGACGCCCTCCAGGCGTCGCCGGAAGCGATCCACGCCGTCGAGCCAGCTCGTCCCCTCCGCGGGCTCCTCCGCCGGCTCGAGCTCCTGCTCCAACGCGAGCCCGTGAAGCTCGTCGTCCTCGGCAGCGGCCGGGTCGACGACGCTGGGCTGCGGGGTCGCGTCGGCCCCCTCGTAACGCAGCACGACCACGAGCTCCGGCACCCGCGTCGCGGGGTTCACCGTCACGCTGACGGAGTCCACGTGGGCGCCCTGACGCGCCCCACCGCGCACGTCCTCGATCTCGAGGCTGCGCCCGACGCGAAGGAATTCCAGGTTCGATCCGACGCGGACCTTGCGCGCGTTGCCGTCTTGCACCCGCGCCTTCATGGGGGCCCCCAACCCATCGATGTGGAGGCGCACCTTGGCTCCCGGCTCCGCGGCGAGGCCGCGCTCGACCTCTTCGTCGACGTCCTCCTCCTCGGGAGCGGGATCCGGAGCCCCGAGCTGCCGAAGGATCTCGACACTGCCCGCGTCCAGCGCGGTGAACTGGATGCCGAACTCACCGCCGTCCTCGCCCTCGGCGCGCCAGGCCACCCGGCCCTCCACGAGGATCTCGCTCCCCTCGTGCTCGAAGCGGCACACGAGAGCGTCGCCGATCTCCGGCAGGTAGCTCGTCCGCACCTGCATCCCGAGGCCGCTGACGTTGCAGCTCTGCGCCTCGAAGGCGGGGACCGCGCCGTCCTGTCCGCAGATCTCCACCAGGGTGGCGATCGGCACACGAGGAACTCCGGGACTGCGGCGGTCTTCCGTGGGAGGACGAGTCATAGCTGTTTTTCCCTACGTTCACCGAGTCCTACGGGCCAAATAATTGGACTCGTCCGCCTGCTCCGGGATATTGAGGCCCACGGATGGCGGTGACCATCGTCGTGCTGAGCGCGGACAGCGATCCGCTCCCCAGCATCACCTTCGATGCACCGCGCGTGGTGCTCGGTCGAGGTGACGGCGCGGACGTGCGCCTGCCGGATCCCAGCGTCAGCCATCGCCACGCCAGCCTGCGCCAGCGCGGTAGCGACTACCTGATCGTCGACGAGGGCAGCACCAACGGCACCTACGTGGGCGGCGTCCGCCTGGCGCCCCAGTCGCCGCGCATCGTCCGTGACGGCGACGTGGTGCGCGTGGGTCGGATCGAGCTGCAGATCCGCGTGGAGCACGGCGCCCCGATCACCCAGGGCCCGCTGGCCACCCGAGAGCTCGCCCTCGGGCTCGTCTCGGCTGCCCTGGCCGCTCAGGGCGAAGCCCTGGTGGTCCGTGTCCGCACCGTGACCCGAGGGGGCACGGATCAGGACCACGCGGCGGAGCTCGAGCTCCCGGAGCTCGGGCGGGAGTACGTCCTCGGACGCGGACGCGGCTGCGACCTCGTGCTCCCCGACGCCGATTGCTCCCGGCGGCACCTCGGCATCACCCGTCGCGGCGACGGGCTGTTCGTCCGGGATCTCGGCTCGAAGAACGGTTCGCGCCTCGACGGGCGTGAGCTCACGCCGGAGCAGGAGACCCCCTGGAAGCCCGACACCAGCCTGCACATCGGTGACACCGTGCTCACCTACGAAGATCCCCTCGCCGGGGTCTTGGAGGAGCTGGAGAGAGCGGCGGACGAGCCCGTCACCGGGCGCCCACCGGCGGAGGCCGCGCCGGGCATCGACGCAGCGGACGATCCCGATCCCGACCCCGCTCCGCGCGCCGGTACGGCGGAGGGCGTCCCGAGGCAGACGAGCATCGCGCCGCGGAGGCGGCGTCCCCTCGACCCGGGGCTCACGGATTTCCTCGTGGGCACCCTCGCGGTCCTCGTCCTCGCCTCCAGCCTCGTGGGTCTTTACTGGCTGCTCTCCTCGTGAAGTCGCGAAAGCCTCACGGCCCGCGCCTCGGGAACGGACCACGTTGAAGGGACCGTATGGCCATACCTTCCGGCACGCGTGCGCCGTATCCTGGATCGACCATGGATTCTCCCGCTCCCCTCCGGCGACCGACGGTCGCGCCCCTGCAGCCGCGCAACGCGCCGCAGCCGCCCCAGAGGGGGCGAGGGTGACCCCCGGCGCTTGGGCCGTCGCGGTCGCCCTCACCGCTGGCTCTTTCCGCGCGGCCCAGCTCTGGCGCGCTGCGGCGCGCGTCGACGCCGTCAACTCCGTGATCCTCACGAGCTTGGGAGAAGGGCGCGGCGCCGAGCTCCCGGGGATCCTGCGTCGGGCGGGCAGCGGCCTCTACCTGGACGTCGCGACGTCCATCTGCGAGCCCATCGAGAAGCTGGCCCAGGGCGACGACGCCGAGCTCCGGCAGCGCCTCGACCGCGACGCCCACGCCGGGCTCCTCCGTGCTCTGAAGCGCCTGCGACGCTGGGCCTGGCTCGACCACGTCACCCTGCTCTGCGTCCTCTTCACGGGCCTCGGGGCCCTCACGGGACAGCGACCTTCCCTCGTCCTGACCGCGGAGGTCGTCGCCGCCACGCTGCTGTGGCTCTCGAACCTCTACGGCGCGCGGTCCACGGCCACGACCGCGTTCGCAGGCGCGACCGCCCTCGTCGACGGCCTGATCGAAGCGCGGCGCCACGTGACCTGGTCGACGAATCCGGCGCCCACCAGCTCGCCCGAGGTGACCGAATAGCTGGCGTCGCGCCGCTCACCTCCCACGACGTCCGCCAGAGCCGCATCCGCCAGAGCCGCATCCGCCAGAGCACCACGCCCTCCGCGGTCCGCAGCGCAGCTCGATCTCCGGAACGGGGTCGACCCGCGGTGGAACTCCGACGAAAACCATAGTACGCGCGGCGCAACGCCCGCCGCTGGTGGCGCCCCGCGCGCTCCTCTCCCGTGGGAGCGCTCCCGTCCCCTCTCGTCATGCCTGCCTCCACCGAACTCCCCACCACCACGCCGCGAGCCCCCCTCGACCCCGAGCTCGACGGCGGGCACCTCGACGGCTCGTCCGCGGAGGCAGCGGGCTCTCCCGAGGATCGCTCCCCCGACTGGTTGCTGGAGCGCATCCTCGCCTACGTGGAGAGCCTCGGCCTCGAGCTCTATCCGGCCCAGGAGGAGGCCATCCTGGAGGTCACCTCCGGAAAGAACGTGATCCTGAACACGCCGACCGGGTCGGGGAAGTCCCTCGTCGCCCTCGCCGCGTGCTTCACGTCCCTCGCGCGGGGCCGCCGCGCCTTCTACACGGCACCCATCAAGGCCCTGGTCAGCGAGAAGTTCCTCGCCCTCTGCAAGGTCTTCGGCCCCGAGTACGTCGGGATGATGACGGGCGACGCCAGCGTCAACCGTGACGCGCCGGTGATCTGCTGCACGGCGGAGATCCTGGCCAACGTGGCCCTGCGTGAGGGCCGCCACGCGGATCTCGAATGGGTGGTGATGGACGAGTTTCATTACTACTCCGATCGCGATCGTGGCGTCGCCTGGCAGGCGCCGCTGCTCTGTCTCCCCCAGGCGCGCTTTCTGCTGATGAGCGCCACCCTCGGCGACACGCGGCGCTTCGAGGAGGCCCTCGAAGATCTGACCGGGGTCGAGACCGTCTTGGTGCGATCCAGCGAGCGCCCCGTCCCGCTCGACTTCCACTACGCGGAGACCCCTCTGCACGAGACCATCGCGAAGCTCCTCGAGGAGGGGCGGGCCCCCGTGTACATCGTGCACTTCTCCCAGGCCGCCGCCTCCGAACAGGCGCAGCGCCTGACGAGCCTCGATTTCCTCACCCGGGAGCAGAAGCTCACGCTGCGCGAGGAGCTCCGGGGGTTCCACTTCGACAGCCCCTTCGGCAAGGCCCTCGCGCGATACATCCCCCACGGCATCGGTGTCCATCACGCGGGCATGCTGCCGAAGTACCGCCTGCTCGTGGAGAAGCTCGCGCAGAAGGGGTTGCTCAAGGTGATCTGCGGCACCGACACCCTCGGCGTGGGCGTGAACATCCCGTTGCGCACGGTCCTGTTCACCCAGCTCTGCAAGTTCGACGGCGACAAGACGAAGATCCTGTCCGTACGCGACTTCCAACAGATCGCCGGGCGGGCGGGGCGCAGGGGCTTCGACGATCGCGGGAGCGTCGTCGCCCAGGCTCCCGAGCACGTCATCGAGAACCTCGTGGCGGCGCGGAAAGCCGTCGGCGACCCGAAGAAGCTCAAGAAGCTCCGCGCGAAGAAGGCCCCGGAGCACGGCTACGCGCACTGGGACGCGCAGACCTTCGAGCGCCTGCGCACCTCGGCGCCGGAGCCCCTGGTCTCGCGCTTCCGGGTCAGCCACGGGATGCTCTTGAACGTCCTGTGTCGGACCGAGGAGAACGGCTGCCGAGCGCTGAAGCAGCTCATCCGCGACAGCCACGAGTCGCCCGAGAAGAAGCGCCGCCACGGCCGCTCGGCCCTGTCGTTGTTCCGGGCCCTCGTCGAGGCTGACATCGTCTCGCTGGTGCCCGGCGGGGTGCGCGTCAACGCGGATCTCCAGCAGGACTTCTCCCTCAACCAGACGCTCGGGCTCTACGCGGTGCAGGTCATCGAGACCCTCGATCGCGAGGATCACAACTACGCGCTGACCGTGCTCACCGTCATCGAGTCCATCCTCGAGGATCCGGGCGCGGTCCTGCGGCGCCAGGTGGACAAGCTCAAGGCGCGCCGCGTGGCGGAGCTCAAGCAGCAGGGCGTCGAGTACGAGGAGCGCATGGAAGAGCTCGCCAAGGTGACGCACCCCCAGCCGGAGCGGGAGCTCCTGGAGGCCACCTTCGAGCTGTTCGCCAAGGAGCACCCCTGGGTGCTCGGCAGCACGGTGGCGCCCAAGTCCGTGGCGCGGGACTTCTACGAGCTCGGCCTGACCTTCAACGGGTACGTGAAGGAGTACGGCCTCGAGCGGGCCGAGGGCGTGCTGCTCCGCTACCTCTCCGAGGTGTACCGGACGCTCGAGCAGACCGTGCCGGAGCAGGCGAAGACGGACGAACTCCTCGACGTCATCGATTGGCTCGGCGGTGAGCTCCGCGCAGCCGACGCCAGCTTGCTCGAGGAGTGGCAGCGCCTGAGCAACCCCGACGAGCTCACGAGGCAGCTCGAGCCAGAGGCAGAGGAGTTGCCGGAGGACGTCACCCGCGATCGCCGCGGGTTCACGATCTTGGTGCGCAACGCCGTGTGGCGGCTCGTGCAGGCCCTGGCGCGGCGCGGCTACGCCGACGCCGAGGAGCTCCTCCGCGACGCCGCGACGAGCGACACGACCCCGCGACCGCTCGGCGATTTCCCCTGGACCGCGGCCACCCTCGAGGAGCGCTTCGCGGCGTACTGGGAAGAGTATCCCGAGCTCCGCGTCGATCCGTCCGCGCGGAGCCCACGACACCTCACCATCGACGAAGGGGACGATCACTGGCGCCTGCAGCAGCTGCTCGTGGATCCCGAGGACGACCTCGGTTGGTCCCTGGAGCTGCTCGTCGATCTGGAGGCGTCGCGCGAAGTCGGGCGCCCCTGCTTTCAATTGGTGGAGATCCACGCGGGGTGATGGAACGGGCCAGCGTCGCTCCGGGTCTCTGCGCCACCTGCCACCACGGACGGAGGATCACCTCCGCGAGAGGCTCCGTGTTCTGGCTCTGCAGACAGGGCGCGCTGCCCCGCTACCCCAGGCTGCCGGTGGTGAGGTGCCCAGAGTATCGGGAGCGCCGCGAGGACGAACGCCGAGAGGACGAGCGCCGGGGGTGACCCGAGCGCCGGGGGATGAGCCGATTCTCGGGTCGACGGCGGGAGCGTCGACGCTCGATCGTCCCTGCACTAGCCTGCGGCCATGCGGAGCGGACGGCATTTCCGGGGGGCGCTTCTCGTCGCCTCCTTCGCGATCGCCCTCCTCTCGCTCCGTTGCGCGCCGAGCCCGCCGTCCGCTCCACCGTCCGGCACGGAGCCAGACGGTGGCACCGCGGCCCCCCCCGCGGACGAGCCCCCCCCGGCTCCACCCGCTCCTTCTCCGACCGGTCCCGCGCCTTCGGAGAACGGCGCTCCCCGAGGTGCACCCGATGGGAACCGCGCCGGGTCCGCAGGGTCCCCGCTCGGCTGCTATCGCGTGAAGCGGCCCGCGACCGAGACCGAGCCCCCCTCGAGCGCCTGGCTGTGCTTGCTGGAGGATCGCTTCGTCATGTGGGGCGAGGGCATGTACGAGAGCCGCTACGTCGTCTGGACCGAGCGCAGCGCCACGGTCTGGTCCGGCATGTCCCCCGGAGACTACAGCCGCACCCTCGAGCTCCGGGTCGAGCACCGCGAGGACGGAGACGTCTTCGTCATGGCGGACGAGGCCGCGCCCCTCCGACGGCTGAGCGCGGACGAGCACGCCCGCGTCGTCGCCGAGATGCGCCGACTGCCCACGATCGAGGAGGTGTGTGAGCCCGCGCATCGCTGCCTGATGGCCGTCGAAGCGGCGCGCTCCAAGGCGACGGGAGAGCCCCCCACCGAGCCACCCGTCTTCGGGAAATCCGTCGTCGAGTGCCAGATCCAGAGGGCGCTCGCCCTGCGGATGCTCCCGGAGGGGATGGAGGTGCCCGAGGCGTGCCGGGTCGAGCCAGAGGCGCGGCGCGGGGCCGGAGAGTAACCAGAGCGCCCCGAATCGCCTGCTTGGGTCGTCCCGGGCCCGCGGGGAGCATCGAGATGCGCTCTCGGGGCTGGACGACGGCGCAGAAACGGCTAGTTGTCACCGAGTCCGTGGCCACTCTCCGCACCATCCGCTCAGCCGCCGAGCTCCAAGGCGTCTTCCCCGCCCTGTTCACCCCGCTCGTGGACGACGATCCCAAGCGGCTGCACAACCGCATCGACTTCGAGAAGGCGAAGCGGATGATCGACGATCTGGTGGCCGCCGGCGTGCACGGGCTCGTCCCCATCGGCACGACGGGCCAGAGCCCGACGGTCACGCACCAGCAGCACCTCGAGTTCATCCAGTTCACCGCCGACTACCTCGACGGGCGGCTCCCCTTGCTCGCGGGCATGGGCTCGAACTGCACCCGCGAGAGCGTCGAGATGATCACCGAGCTGCAGCGGCGGGTCGGTCGGTGCGCGGTGCTCTGCGTCACCGGGTACTACAACAACCCGCCCCAGGCCGGGCTCCGCGAGCACTACCGCACCCTCTCCCGGGAGACGGGCGCTCCCATCGTCCTGTACAACGTGCCCGGGCGTACGGCGAGCTATCTCGAGCCCGAGACCCTCATCGAGCTCGCCGAGGACGCGAACATCATCGGGCTGAAGCAGGCCGTCGACTTCTGCCACCCCGGTCGTCACCAGGAGGACACCGCCCGCGTGATCCGGGAGACGAGCCACCTCGGCTTCTCCGTGGTGAGCGGCGAAGACGACGGCTTGCCGACCATCCTGGGGATGGGAGGCAAGGGCATCATCTCGGCGACCGCGAACATCCCCGAGGCGGCGCGCTTGTTCTGCAAGATGCTCGACGCGGCGCAGCGCCACGACGACGACGCCCTCGCGGCGCTGCAAGGGGAGCTCGCGCCCTTCGTGGAGGCGGTGTTCTGCCGCAAGAACCCGATCCCCCTGGGGACGCTCTTCAACTCTCCCCTCTACCTCCCGCTGGTCTCCGTGCGTGAGACCCCCGACGGGGCCGCCGCGGAGGCGCGGCTCCTCGAGCTGGTGAAGACGCGGGCGCAGAGCCTGCGCAAGTACCATCCCTGACGGGGGTCGTCCGCGCGGCGTCGCCCTCGCCGCCTCGCCCGCGACCCCGAAACGACGCCGGGCCGCCCGCGACGCGGGCAGCCCGGCAGCAGCGCCTCCCGGGGCGCATTGGCTCGAAGCGCGGCTCAGCCGGCCTTCTTCTTGCCCTTGATGGCGAACTTGATCACCACGTCGTCGTGGATCAGGTCGTCGGGCATGCCCGGGTAGACGATCCCGAAATCCTTGCGGTTGATCTTGAACTCGGCGTTCACGTCGACCGTGTCTCCCTGCACGGCGATCGTCGCCGGGAAGGTGATGCTCTTGGTGACCCCGTGCAGATCGAGGTTCCCAGTGACGTCGTACTTGCCGGGCTCGCCCGCGGCCTTCACGGACGTCGACTCGAAGGTGCTCTTCGGGAACTTCTCCACGTGGAAGAAGTCCTCGCTCTTCAGGTGGCCCGTGAGCTTCTCGGCGTCCGAGAAGACGGAGGCGAGGTCGATCTCGACCTTCACCTTGCCCTTGGTCACGTCGTCGCCGGGCACCTCCACGGTACCGTTGAACTTTTCGAAGCCTCCGTCGTGCTTCAGACTGACCTTGGCTCCGACGAACTCCAGCTTCGAGCCGTCCTCGGAGAACTCGAAGGTGTGGACGACCGTGTCCGCGGGCGCGGCCACGGGCGCGGCCTCGACCGGCTCCGACACCTGAGCGGCGGTCTTGCCTTTGGCCGGGTCCTCACAGGCCGCCATGAGCAGCGCGGAGCCGAGGATGACGGAGGAAGTGATGCGATACATTGCTGACATGTCTTGATCTCCAGCGGGGGTCTCCAACGGGGTCTCGATCTCCCGCGGAGGAAAGGGGGGTCGCACGTCGATACGTGATTCTCGACCGGTAGGTGCCGAACTTGGTCCCCCCACCCCTCGGCCGCAAGGGCCCGCCGAGAAAAGCATCTTTGCTCTCCGGGCAAAAGACGGTCGGCACGGCGTGGGGGCCTCGGCGTGGCGCCCCGCAGGCGTCCCCGCCGCTGGGCCGACCCAGAAAAGGCGCTCCACCCGTCCCACGGTCGCCGCCCCCCTCAAGGTCCGTGGCCGCGCCCGTCCATGGACCGGGCGGAGGGGCAGACCTCCGCGGAGCAAATATGACGAGAGCAGCCTCGATGCAGCAGCAGCACCGGCACCGTCGTCGACGAGCGACGCTCCTGGCGCTCCTGGTGGGGGTGGGCGGGGCCTGCGACTCGGACCCGCGCTTCGACTCGGGGTGCCCCTCGGGCACGGCGGGCTGCCCCTGTCTCCCCGACCGCGAGTGTGAAGACGGCGAAGGCGAATGCCTCGAAGACGTCTGCGTGCGCGCGCCCATCGACGAGCCGATCCCGCCACAGGATCACGGCTTTGGCCTGGGCGGAGAGGGGGGGCGCTCGACGGGCGATCCTTCGACGCGGCGGTGAGCGGCGCAGAGCGGCGCCGGCGCGGCGCTCGACGGGGCCCCCTTGGCGACTTACGTTGTCTGGAAAGGCTCGACCCGAAGGACCCGATCGTGGGTCCCCCCTTCGAGTGTGTTGCCATGAACGAAGTCTCGCGGCGCGATACCCTCAAGCTTCTCGCAGCCGGTGGCGCGGGAGCCGCTTGCACCCCGCGACAGCCCTCCGAGGAGAACATGTCCGAGAAGCACCGCCTCCAGGCGTCCGCAGGAGATCCCGCCCTGTCACCCACCTCCGAGAACCCGATCCTCCGGACCCGCCCGCTACCGCGGCTCGGTCCTTGGCCCACCCCGGATCCCTTCCTGTTCTGCGTCCACCACCTGGACCATTACCCCGCGGGCAACGAGCGCCTCGGCCCTGCCGTGTCCCTGAGCGGGCGGAACATCGGCCAGGATTTCGAGGGCAAGGACGGCTGGAACATGTACCACGGGCGCGTCGTCCCCGGGTTCCCTGCCCACCCGCATCGAGGCTTCGAGACGGTGACCGTCGTCCGTCGGGGCCTGCTCGATCACGCGGACTCCCTCGGCGCCGCCGCTCGCTATGGCGAGGGGGACGTCCAGTGGCTGACCGCGGGCGCGGGGATCCAGCACGCGGAGATGTTCCCGCTGCTCCACTCCGACAAGGACAACCCCCTGGAGCTCTTCCAGATCTGGCTGAACCTGCCAGCGGCCAAGAAGATGGCCACGCCTCACTTCACGATGCTGTGGAGCGACACGATCCCGACTCGCGAGTTTCGCGACGCCGACGGCAAGCGCACACGGGTGACCCTGCGCGCGGGGCGGCTCGGCGACGTGGCTCCGCCCGCGCCGCCCCCCGAGTCCTGGGCGGCCCAGCCCGGGAGTGAAGTGGCGATTTGGGAGATCCAGCTGGATCCTGGCGCCCGCTGGACCTTGCCGGCCGCCAGCGCAGGGCTCAATCGCGCGCTTTATTTCTTCCAGGGTTCCGAGCTCCGCGTGGCGGGGCGTCCCGCCGCTCCCCGGCACCAGCTCGAGCTCCGCCCGGACGTGGAGGTGGAGCTCGAGTGCGGCAGCGAGCCGACGGAGCTCCTGCTCTTGCAAGGGCGCCCCATCGGGGAGCCCGTCGCCCAGCATGGCCCCTTCGTGATGAACACCCACCAGGAGCTGCAGCAGGCCTTCTTCGACTACAGCCGCACCCGCTTCGGGGGCTGGCCTTGGGAGAGCGACGCGCCCGTCCACGGCCGCGAACCCGTGCGCTTCGCGCGCCTCCCGGACGGAACCGTGGAGCGCCCCGCAGGCGCCAGCTCGTCGATGCCGGACACGAGCGCCGGGTGACCCAGGAGCGCTGACCCGACGTCGGGGCCTCGGGTGAGGCCCCGCTCGGGTCGATGCGAGCCCCCATTGCCTCGCGCAGAGCGTCGCTCACGCTCTGAGGTATGGAGGAGTTCGCGCAGCTCCTGGCCGTCTCCGCGGTGGTCACGGGCCTGTCCCACACGCTCACGAAGGAGCGCATCTTCGCGCCACTGCGTGAGCGGCTCGGCGGGATGGACACCTGGCTCGGGTACCTCGTCAGCTGTCCCTACTGCGCGTCCCACTACATCGCGTTCGTGCTCGTCCCACTCACGAACACCTACGTGATCCGCGTGCCCCACGACTGGGGTCTGGCCTCCGACGTCCTCGGCTGGTTCCTCTCGTCCATCCTGGTCACCTTCGTGGCGGCCTTCTTCCGGATCGCCTTCTACTTCGTCGACGAGAAGCAGAGCCTCGTGCGCTCGGAGAAGGAGCTCGTGCGCCAGGAGGCACGACGTGAGCCCTCGGGCCCCGCTCCAGCGCACGCCGTGCCCCCGGAGGGGGCACCACCGCGCCCGGTTTCGGCGCGCCCGGTCTCGGCGCACTCTGTCTCGGCGCACTCTGTCTCAGCGGGCTCTGTTTCTTCAGCGCAACCCGTCGCGGCCTCCGTCTCAGCGCACGGTGTCTCACCGCACGGTGTCTCACCGCACGGTGTCTCACCGCGCGAGGCCCCACACTTCGTGCCACCGCACCAGGCGCCGGCCGACCCTCGAGAACGCCGCACGGAGTCACCCTCGGGGCCCCCCACGGAGCCCGGTCCGGAGCCCGCCCCGCTGCCCGCGCCCGCGCTCCACAGGTACGAGCTGGAGGAGCGGCGCTCGGGACGGCACGCGGGCTACGTGCCTCCCGGCAACGGATCCCAGCATCCCGACGACCTCGGCGATCCCCGAGCCCCGCACTGATCGCGGCGTCAGCCGCCGCTCACGACGAACTCACAAGAAGAAGGACACCCCCACGGACCAGGCGGGGTACCCGATGCGCGCGGTGAGGGCCGCCCAGTCGGAGAAATGCCAACGCCCCCCGACGTGGAGGACGGGGCTGACCCCGAACTCCACGGAGCCGTCCACGTCACGGCTCTGGAGGTAGAGCGCGAGCCCGGGCTCCGCGAAGACGCTCCACTCTTGGTGCAGCCAAAAATTCCATTGTAACACGGCGGGCAGGTAGAAATAGCTCGCGTCGCCCCCCACGCCGGCGATGCGGCGACAGATCGGCTGTCCACCCGGTCCCCGCCCCCAGTCGGCGCAGGGACCCGCGCCCACGCCCGAGTCGAAGTAACGGACCCAGTCGAGGCCGAAGCCGATCGCGACGGAGTCGTTGATCGTCGAAATGAAGCCGTCGTCTTCGATGACGATCGTGGCCCGCCCCCCGAGCCCGAGCCCGGGTCCGCTGGTGTCACCCGGCGGTGAGAACGGCGTGAGCAGCGCGTGGGGCTCGAGCTCCACCGAGTACTTCGGGTGTCGTCCCGGCTGCCGGATGAGGCTCTGTGCAGCCGCCACGGACGAGAGGCACGTGCTCACGGCGACCGCAGCGCACGTGACGACGAGGCTCACTCGCATACGTATCCTCCAGCGGTGCTGCGCCGGGTGAGGCCGGGGGCGCAGCTGACGTCACAGCGGTCCACGTTCCTGCACGTCACGTCGCAAGGACCGTCACAGTCGACCTTGCAGTGGGCGACGCTGCGGCAGGTGATTTTGCTCCGTGGCCCGACGCGCACGGCGCATTCGCTCACGTCGTGGCACTCGTAATCACAGCGCGCGCCACACTCGCCCGCGCAGCTCGGCGCGTGATGACACAGGTAGCGGCAATCGTCGTCGCACAGGGCGGAGCAGTGGTTCGTGTCATGGCACTCGAAGCTGCACCCATCCTCACAGATGGCGCCGCAGCTCTCGGAGGTGTGGCTGCACGCCAGATCACATCCGTCCCGCGCGCAGCCGAGGATGCACTCCCGGCGACCGTGGCAGTCGCAGTACTCGTCGTAGCAGCTGCGATCGCCGCTGCAGGCGCCCACGAGGACGGTCACCCCCAACACGAGCGCGAGGAGGGCGAGGGAACGTCCCAGGGGGTGCCCGGAACGACCAGGGCCGCGCCGGAATCGGGAACCAAGGGGGAGGTCCATCGTCGAGTCGGGACTCTAGCTTGGACGGGGCATCACCGACATCCGGTGCCGCCATCGATTGTCTCGGAATGAGCCGTCTCGGATTGGGACGCGGTGCCCATTGCGCAGGGCGCACATTTTGCTCACCACCACTCACACTTGCGCACCTTATCCCACCTGGTAAGTAAGTGGAGGGGGGTGAACATGGTTCTGAGAGCTACGTGCATGGTCTTGGTAGCAGGGGCGCTGGCGGCCTGCGGCAGTTCAGCGACCCAGTATTCCACTCGAGGCATGGGTACCGCCGTCGGGGCCGACGCGACGGTGACGATCGCGGAGAAAGAGAACGAAAATTTCGAACTCGATCTGAAGGTCGAACACTTGTTGCCGCCGGACCGCGCGGCGCCGGGCGCCCAGAGCTATGCGGTCTGGATCCAGCCGGACGGGCAGGAGTCACCGTTCCACATCGGAAACCTCACCTACAACGATGACCGCCGCACCGGCGAGCTCACGACGATCACGCCACACCGGGCCTTCGACGTCTTCGTGACCGCCGAGCCGACGGCGACGCCGACGGAGCCAAAGGGGCCGGAGGTCGTGAACAAGCGAGTGCAGGAGGAACCCTGATCCCCGGAAATCGGTGACGAACGACCGCACGGCGCCACCGCACTCTGCGAGGTGGCGCCGTCGCGCACTCTGCGAGGTGGCGCCGTCGCGCACTCTGCGAAGTGGCGCCATCGGCGCACTCTGCGAGGTGGCGCCGTCGCGCTTCGGGAAAAGACCGACTCGTTAGAAGAGCCACCAGATCGTGAGCACGGCGAGCACGAGCGCACAGCTCGCCCAGAAGCTCGCGGTCGGTCGAAAGCGTGACGCCTCGACAGGCGCGGCGCTGGTCACCTCGGGCGCGGGGCGGAGGCACAACGCCGTCGCCTCCGCGCGCGGCGGTGCCGTGAGCAGACTGACGCCGACGAGGATCGCGCTGGTCGCCACGAACAACAGGACGGCGAAGTGCAGGAAGTTCATCTCCGCGAGCCGCAGCAACCAGCCCGGCGCGAGATGGCTCCTGTTCAGCTCGAGGAGCAAGCGGGTCGCGCCCAGCACCAAGCCGCTCCACAGAGCTGCCACGGCACCCGCGGCGTTGAGCCGTCGATAGAGCACGCCGAGCAGGAACACGGCGGCGATGGGGGGTGAGATGTAGGCCTGGACGCTCTGCAGGTACGTGTAGAGCTGGCCGCTCACGAGCTTCATGAAGGGGATCCAGGCGAGGCCGAGCAGCACGAGCAGCGCCGTCGCGCCCTGACCGACGCGCACGAGATGCTTCTCGTCGGCGTCCGGGCGCCACTTTTTGTAGAGATCCCAGGTGACGACCGTCGAGCAGGAGTTGAAGACGCTCGAGAGCGTGCTCATGAGGGCCGCCAGGAGCCCCGCGCAGACGAGCCCGCGGACGCCGCTCGGCAGCAGCGTCACGATCAGGGTCGGCAACGCCTGATCGCTGGCGGCGAGGCTCAGCTTGCCCTGCGCGCTGAGGGCCACCGCCAAGATGCCGGGCCCGACGAAAAGAAACAGCGGGAGCAGCTTGAGGAAGCCGGCGAACACCGTGGCGCGGCGCGCCTCTTCGACGTCGCGCGCCGAGAGGACGCGCTGGACGATGAACTGATCGGTGCACCAGTACCAGATGCCCAGGATCGGCGCGCCGAAGAGGATGCCCGTCCAGGGGAACTCCGGGTGGGTCGCCGGCTTCCACATCTCGAAGAACTCGGGGGCGACCAGGGTCCGCACTTCGTCCCAGCCCCCGACCTCCCGGAACCCGAGCCAGGTCACCAACGCCGCGCCGAGCAACAACACGGCCGCTTGGACGGTGTCCGTGTAGAGCACGGCCTTCAGCCCGCCGAACACCGTGTACACGCCCGTGGCGATCACGACGATCGTCGCCCCCACCCAGAAGCCCACCCCCATCAACGACTCGAAGACCACTCCGCCGGCGTAGATCGTGACGGAGATCTTCGTGAGCACGTAGGCGACGATGGAGACCACCGCGAGATACCAGCGAGCCGCGGGTGAGTAACGACGCTCGAGGAACTCGGGCATCGTGAACACGCCGGATCGCAGGTACAGGGGGACGAACACCCAGCCCAACACCAACAGGATGAGCGACGCGAGCAGCTCGAAATGACCGACCGCGAGCCCGCTGGCGGCGCCCGTCCCCGCGAGCCCCACCAGGTGCTCCGAGCCGATGTTGGAGGCGAACAGAGAGGCCCCCGCGATCCACCAGGCGACGTTCCTGCCCGCCAAGAAGTAGTTCGTCGACGTCTTCTTCGTCTCCCCGCGAGCGCCGAGGAAGGCGATCGCGAAGACGAGCAGGAAGTAGCCGGCGATGACCACCCCGTCGAAGCTGGAGAGCGCTCCCATCGGGGGCGGAGCTTACAGGAACCCACGACCACACCTCGTTCGCCCCGGAGCGAAGTCGCAGTTTCGTTGAAGAAGCAACTTTCCACCTCCGACGTCACGCGAGGACGCCCTGCGCGGGAAATCCGCGAGGTCCCCGCGTACGAGCTCGCGTCAGGAAGAGGTGCGGATCGCGCGAACGCTGCCTCCCTACGAGCTGCCCCTCTCGCTCCCCTCTCGCAAAGCCCGCAAGAGCGCCCATCACGGAAGCCATCGGGCGCGGGGTCCTGCTCCCCGCGGGTTCGGCGCCGGGCCTGCTGGAGAGCGACGTCGTTGGGGTGAAGCGATGAGCAGCTCCGAGGGGCGGTGTCGCTGGGAGCAAACAGGTTGCGCTCGGCACGCCCGTCGCGGATCGTCGGGGGTATGATTTCCCTCAGAGTCGTGCTCGTCGCCGCTTGCATCGCCCCGCTCGTCGCGTGCGGCAGCGACGATTCCTCCTCCACCGACACGTCCCTCGTCCCCACCGACTTGTCGGTGGAGGGGCTCACCGCCTTCCTGGAAGAGGAGCGGTATCGACAGACCGGTTGGACGCCGGAGTCCGAGGCGCCTCGACCCCAGGAGAGCGGATCGCCCCACAGCACCGTCCGGGTCTGGCTCAACGACGTGACCGTGGCCGCACAGGCGGAAGACCCCGAGAACCTCCCCGTCGACAGCATGGCCGTGAAGGAGCTCTTCGAGGGCGACACGCTGGTGGGCATCGCGACCGTCCTGAAGACGACCGAGGGCGAGTCACCGAACACCTGGCTGTACTACTGCTACGGCCCCGCTGGCCGCTGCAGCAACAACGACCCCGAAGCGACGAAGGAAGAGCCGATTTACGGACGCGGCCTGGACGTCTCCTGCGGGTACTGCCACTCGGGCATCATCACCTCGCTGACGCCACGCTGAGCCAACCACCGGATCGCAGGCGCGTCGCAGTGCGATACGGCGAATGGACGCGCAACGACGTGGTACGAACGGCCCGCGCGACGTCGTGACCGCCAGACCGTGATGTGCCGGCGCGCAGAATCGCGGTGCCGCGCGGCCCTGGAGCCGCGCGGCTGCAGTGCATCGCGATCACGGCGTCGCGATCAGTGCATCGCGATCAGTGCACCTCGATCTGCCGCGCCCGGGTGCTCTTCTGGGGATTCTTCGGGACGACGACCTTGAGCATCCCATCACCGAAGGTCGCCTGGATCTTGTCCGGATCCGCGTCGTCGGGCAGCGCGAAGCGGCGCATGAAGCTGCCGTAGCTCACCTCACGGCGGTGGAACTTCTCGCGCCGATCGTCCGTCTCGATCCGCCGCTCCCCGGTGATCGACAGCACCCCTTCCTCGAGCGTCACCCGAACGTCCTCCTTCTTCACGTTCGGGAGCTCCGCCAGCACACGGTACTCGGTGTCGGTCTCGCTCACGTTGCAGGCGGGGCGCCAGTCACCGAGCGCCAGCTCCTCGCGCTCCTCCCCCGGCCTGGCCAGGCCCAGGAGGCGATCGAAGCGCCCTCGAATCTCCTCGAGTTCGCGAAATGGATTCCATTCCTCCGGTCTTCGCATCAACGACGGCATGCGCTGTCCTCCTTCCGGATCGACGAGCGCCAGCCGTGCGCCCCCCGTGGCGCTTGATCCCGACGGCGCCCGCCCTCGATGTCCGGCCCTCGTATGGAGTGGATCGCGGCCCCGGGACTGTCAACGAAGCGGGTGAGCTGCCCCTAGGGCGCACCCAAACCCGAGATCGGCCGGCGTCCTGGTCCGTTGGGATGCCATCGATGGAGCTGCCTCTCGTCGATGCGTCTCATTCGGCTCGAGTCCCCTCCGAGCGCGGCCCCTGGTTGTAGCCCCGAGGACGATAGCGGGGATCGACGCCTCGATGGGTGGCGCCGTTGTGGACGACGTCCCGCGCGAGATACCCGAGCCAGGTCCCCGGGTGCTCGTCGGCGAGCTCCAAGAGCCGATCGTGGTGCGCTTCGATGGCGCCCCGATCCCACAAACACTGCAGAGCCAGGGCGATCTGATTCTGCGCGGTCGGCTCCAACAGAAAACCACGCTCGTAATGGTGCCAGGCCTCTTCGAGGCGCCCCAACCGGCAGAGCACGTCGCCCTGATACACGTGCGCCATCCCCCACTCGGGGGCCAGCTCGATGGCCCTCTGCCCTGCTTCGAGGCGCGCTGGCAGGTCCCCCCGCGCGCCCACCATCACCGCGTAGTTGAGGTGCGCCTTGGCGCTCTGGGGGGAGGAGATCTTCGTCGCGCGCCAGAACACGAGATCGTCGCTGTAGTGCATGGCGTGGGCGCGCGCCTGCGCCCCCTGGAACACGAAGAAGCCGACGACCAGCGCCCAGGCCCAGGCGCGACGCAGCTGCAGGAGCCGCGCCGCGCTCACACCGACGAGGAGCGCGCTGCCGAGGGCGGGCAAGTACCAGAACCGCTCCGCGCGCACCGTAGGCAGCGGCACGACCAGGTTGGAGTGCGGAAAGTATGCGAGCGGAACCCAAAGCAAGGCCAGGCCGACGAGGAGCCGGGCGCTGCTCGTGGGACGCCGACGAACGGCGTCGAGGGCGATCCACGCGCCCACCGCGATCGGGACCACGAACAGGAGCGCGCCCGACACGCTCCCCAACGACCAGACCCCGCCCGGCGCCTCGAGCTGCGGCGCCGGCAGCTGGGGCGCCGAGTAGTCCCCCGACAGGGACCACGGGAAGAACACCTGGACCAGACCCGCCGCGTAGACCCCGAGAGCGCCCGCGACCCGGGCGAGCGGCGCGGCATCGAGCAGGGGGTTGTTCCGGGGATCTCGCGGCAGCTTCGGCTGATGGAACCACACCAAGAAGTCGTGGAAGAGCTGCCCGCCGCGGCTCGTGGGGACGGCCTCGGCGAGCTCCGCCGGGAGGGGCGTCGGAAAGAAGTACTTCCTGAGCTCCGTGTAGAGGACCAGGGCGACGCAGGCGGCGAGGAGCGCCATCGCCCCGCGCGCCCAGGGCCGAGGACGTTCGGGGTGCAGACAGGGGGCGCTCACGAAGGCGGCCACGCCGACCAACGGCACGAGCGCCACGACGCTCTCCTTGCCGCCAAACCCCAGGCAGAGCGCCGCGAACACCCCGACGGGCATCCAGAGGAGAGGCAAGCGCAGCGCCTGCAGCGCCAGCACGCCCCCGAGCCCGCCCAGGATGTCGGCGAGGCCCACCACGCCGGTGACGGCTTCCGTGAGCACCGCCGTCAGGAGGAACGCGCCCCCCGTCATCCAGCCAACGAGCCCCACGCCGCTCACGGCGAACGCGAACGACGCCAGACCCGCCGCGACGAGGGCATGCCCCACCAGGTTGACGAGGTGGAGCACCCACGGCCCGATCGGCTCGAGCACGGGCCACGAGAGCGCACGCCAGATCAGGTTCGGCAGGGGGCGATAGGAGCCGATGGTGCGCTGGGGCGGGAGCCCCCAGAAGTCCCGGCGCAGCACCTCGCTCCAGGGCACGTCGCCGGCGACGTACGGATTGGCGAGGAGCGCCTCCTGCTCGTCGAAGATGTGGTTCGAAGCGGGGCTGCGGACGTAGATCGCGAAGACCACGAGCAACGCAGGCAACAGGAACGTGCCGAAGGTCGGGTCACGACGCAGGGAGGTTCGCCAGCGCCCCCCGTGGATCGCCGCGCGCAGGCTCAGCGCCAACGGGGGTCGTCCTCCAGCACCCAGTCGAGGGCCATGAGCACCTTCTCGGCGACGGCGCCTCCGTAGGTGTGCCCCGCGCCCTCAGCGTACTCCACGCGCGCGTCGAGCCCCGCCCGGCGCAGGGCGTCCGCGGAGCGCCGCGCCTTCGTGTCACAGGTGCGGATCCCGCAGGCGAAGAGCACACGCTGCCCGCCGCTCGCGCCGTACCTCTTGGCGATGCTCACGTTCCACTCACCGTAGCCGCCCTCGACGAGCACGAGGCGATCGAAGACGTCGCCGTGGTTCACCAGCATCAAGGCCCCCATCGTGGCCCCCTGGGAGTAGCCCGTATAGACCAGAGGCCCCGGCGCGAGGGCGTCGCCGTAGGCCTCTCGCAGGGCCTCCAGGGCCGCCAGCACCTCGCGTTCGAGCTCGTGGTGGTTCCGGAAGAAGGCGCCAGCTTCGGGATCCTTGCCGAACGGCACGCCCGCCGGGCACAGCACGAAGCCCCGTGCGGCGAGGAGGTGCCGCCACATTTCACATTGCCAGCGCGCCCCGTCCCCGGCGCCGTGAGCCGCGACGAGGGCCGGACGTGGACGGCTCCAATCTGCCGGGAGCGCCACCACCGCCGGCAAGAAGCCGGGGACCTCGAGCTCCACGAAGGCGGGGCGGTCCGCGTGAGGCGCCGGATCCCGCCGCTCCTCTCGGGGGTCCGGTTCTGCGGCGGCAGCAGAGGAAGAGGCGGAGGAGTCCTCCATCGGGCCCCCCGACTCCCCACGCGCTCCCGCGCCCTCGGGCCGCTCGCTCGGCTCCACCCCGCGGGCGCAGGCGACGCCCAACGCGCAGCACAACACCATGGCCGTACCGACGAGACGCACATCCGCCCGCCCGGGACGCAACGCGGCGCCCCAGTCCCGACGCGCCGTCCAGGCACGAAATACGGCCAGCCACCCACGGAGCACGGGCGGAGCTTATCACGCTCCCCTCGGGCGCGAGCCGGCTCCTCGGACGTCCGCCGCCGCGCCCCGCGGGGTTCGGCACGCGGTCAGGTCGCGCGCACCGCCTCGACCTCGATCTCGATCTCCACCTTGTCGCCGACCAGCACGCCGCCCGTCTCGAGCGCCTGGTTCCAGTTCAAGCCGTACTTCTTGCGGTCGACGCTCGTCCGCGCGGAGAACGCCACGCGCTCGCTGCCCCACGGATCCTTGACGCGTCCGCCATACTCCACGTCGAGCACCACGGGCTCGGCGTGGCCGCGCACGGTCAGCTCACCGTGCACTCGGTAGTTCTTCCCCTCGCCCTCCACCTTCGTGCTCTCGAAGCGGATCGTCGGGTGCGTCTCCACGTCGAGGAAGTCGGCGGAGCGGAGGTGCTTGTCTCGAGCCTCGTCGCGGGTGTCGATGCTGTTCGCGTCGATCTCGACCCTCACCTTGCCTCGCGTGGGCTCCGCCTCGTCGAACTCGAGGCTCCCTCGCCACGCCCCGAACCTCCCCCGGACCTTGGCCACCATCAGGTGCCGCACCCAGAACTCGATGCTCGAGTGACTCGGATCGAACTCCCACTTGCTCGTCGCCATGCGTTGTCCTCCACGGTTGGTGGTCCGCCCCGGCTGCTCGCCCCCGGCTCTGCCGACGAGCTCGCGCGACCGGCATCCGACCGATCGAGGCCGGACCCCCCTCGATCGTCGGCTCTATCTTGGTTCACGGCGGCCGCGGCGCAAAACTCGCCGGGAGCGCCGCCTCCACTCCCTCTGATTCGTCGCTCTAGCGACTCGGAGGCATCCGATCCGTCGATCCCTCGACCCGCTCCACGGCGTCGAGCAGGGCGTCCAGATCTTCCACGACGACGTTGCGCCCCTCGAAGCGGACCAGACCGCTGCGTTTCAGCTCCTGGGCGCTTCGGCTGACGCTCTCGGGGGTCGTGCCGATGAGCGACGCCAGGACCCGCCGCGAGAACGGCAAGGTGACCACGAGAGACCCGTCCTCGCGGGTCGTCCCGCAGGGCTCCCGCAGGTCGTAGATCGTCTTCAGCATGCGCCGGCGGATCGACATGGGCAGCAGCGCCATGCGATCCCGCACGAGCTGCACCACCTCGGCGCTCAACGTCGAGGCGATCACGGAGGCGATCTCCGGGGACGAGCGCAGGAGGCGATCCAACGCCCGGGCGTCGATGGTGCACGCCGTCAGGGGGGTCAGCACCTCCGCCGAAGACGTGTGCACCCGCGCCGTCGACATCGCGTCCACCAGCCCCACCATGGAGCTGCCGAAGGCCAGCGTGCGCACCACGCTCTCGCCGGCGTTGTCGTCCCAGCGAGACAGCACGCAGCCGCGCTGCACGCAGTACACCCTTTGTACGGGCTCGCCCTGGTGAAAGAGCGTCGTCCCCTCGGGATAACTCCGGACCACGACCCACTGCATGAGCAGGTTGCGAGCCGCTTCGCTCAAGCCCAGCGGGGAGCCCGCCTCGAAGGCGCAGCGCTCACATTCCGCTCCGCGAGGACGCATGGCCGGGTCTGGCCGTTGCACCGGGAGCACGCGGTGCGTGCCCGATGTCGACTCGTCCCGGCCCTTGGATCCGGGGGCGTGATCTCCGGCGGATGATGCTCCCACGGCTCGACGTTCAGACTATACGGCTCGTCAGGTCACGCATTGACGATCGTCAAGACGACGAAATCTAAAGACCCAGCAAAGGGTTGGCCTTGACGGCCGTCAATCGCCTCCGAGCACTCCGTAGTAAGATGGCCTCATTCGAGCGCGAGCACCCTGCCCGCAGCTGCCCCCCATCTTAACCTCCCATGAACCCGCTGACACGGTCTCCCGCGCGACCGAGCATCGCCTCGGTGCGTCCAGGACGACACCGCACCGCTCACCGTGACGCCGCTGGCGCGTCGGCCCTCGTCACCTGGGTGCTCCCCGAGAGCGTCGCCATCGTGACGCCACCCCAGGAAGGCGAGCCCATCACAGACTGGCTCAGGTCCTTGAGACACCAGGGGATTTCCGTCCTCGTGAGCCTCGATCGAGCCGTGAGCCTGGATTCCACGTCGTTGGAGCGCTGCCCCATGCACGCCATCCGCTGTCCGCTGCGCGCGGACGTCATCCCTCCGCTCGATCGGACGATGACCTTGTGCGCGGGTGTGCTCCGCTTGCTCCGGCAGGGGGATCGCGTGGCGATCCACTGCGACGCCCTCCTCGGACGGAGCGCGCTCTTCGCGGGTGCGCTCCTGCTCTGGACGGGACACCCTCTCGAAGAAGCCCTCGAGCTCACCCAGCGTCTGGGGCACGGCGACATGTCCCCGGCGAAGCGGGCGGCCTTCCTGCGGGAGTTCCAGGGAGCGGTTGCCGGCGCGGAGCTGACCGGAGCGATGGGGCCCCGGCGTCTGGTCGGCTGACGCGAGCCAGCCCACCTCGAGCCGTTCGGAGCGGCGGCAGAAGCGGAGCGGCGGCGCGTCGGACGGGGTCCACGGCCGGAACCCCTTCCTTTGCTATAGATGGCCCCATGACCGAGCCGTTCGAGGGCTGCCGGGTCGTGGGGCTCCTGCGCTCGGGCCCCGTCGCGGACCTGTACGAGGCGATCCAGGAGCCTCTCGGCAGACGTGTGCTCATCAAGGCCCTGAGCCCGAGCATCCTGCCCTCCTCCCCCTTCGCCGCGGTGCTCGAGCGGGAGGCGCGGGTCGTCGCGGACCTCGATCACCCGGGCGTGGTGCGGCTCTTCGATTTCGTGCGGCGGGCGGATCGCATGTGGCTCGTCCTCGAGCTCGTCGACGGCTGGGAGCTCCAGGAGGTGCTCGCCCGCGTGCCCGACGGGACGCCCCTGGGCGCGGCGGCGGGGGCGGCGATCGCCTTGCAGCTGGCCGAAGCGCTGGATCACGCCCATCGCCGCGGGGTCGTCCATCGGGAGCTCAACCCCGAGCGCGTGCTCCTCAGCCGTGAGGGTACGGTGAAGCTGACGGGATTCTCCGTACACCTCGACGACGGCGTCGCGGCGCTCCCGGAGGCGGTGGACGTGACCGGCGTGCGCAGCGCCGGGTACCTCGCCCCCGAGCAGATCCTCGGCGAAGGTGCCGATCCCCGGGGTGATCTCTTCTCCCTCGGCGTCATCCTCTACGAGCTCGTCGGGGGCCGCTGCCCGTTCATCGGTGAAGGAGACGTGAGCACCGCGCAGCGCGTACGCCACGACTCACCGCCGCTCCTGTCCCGGCTCAACCCGGATGTCCCCGGATCCCTCGAGCGCCTGGTCGCGCGCTGTCTGGAGAAGCTCCCCGGCGATCGTTTCCAGTCCGCCGCGGAGGTCGCCGCAGGCCTGCGGGGTGTGCTGGCGGAGCTCGGCGTCCCGGACGCGACCGCCGCCGTCCGGGACGCGCTGGCACGGGTCGGCCTGCTCGCAGACCGTGAGAGCGTCCCCCGTGCGCCTCGCAAGGAGCGTGAGCGCACCCCGGGGGTCCCTCTGCGCGGCCTGGTGATCGCCTTCGCGCTCATGGCGGGTGGCGGCGTGTTGATTCAACGGATCGACGCCGCGACCGCCGGCCCGGAGGGGAGCCCAGGGGCGCTCCCCCTCGAGCTCGCGCCGCCGGAAGCCGGGAGCTTGCGGGTCGTGGCGGATCCCTGGGCCCACGTCTTCGTCGATGGTCAGCAGGTCGCGACGACTCCCTTCGCGAAGCCGATCCCTCTCCGGCCCGGGACGCACCACGTGCGGTTGGATCATCCGAAGGCCCCCAGTGAACACCGCACCCTCACCTTCGCCCCGGGGGAGTCCATCCTGCTCGACGTCACCCTGAAGGTCGAACGCCCCGCGCCCGAGCCGAGCCCGCTGCCTCCGATCGAAGAGGACGACTCACCGTGATCCCACGCGGGGCGCCCCGCTGACACGTACGAGCAGGAACAACACGAGCGCGATCAGCGCCAGACTCGGCCAAATCGCCTCGATCGCTCCCCAGGGCGACAGCACGTCGGCGCGCCCGCTGGCCACGATCGGGATGGCCAACCCGATCCCGGCGAGAGCCTCTCCGGTGATCAGGCCCGCGCAGAGGAGCAACCCTCGACGCTGCGCGACCGCGCCCCGCTCCTCCACCGGCTCGGAGGTCGTCCCCGTCGCAGCACGCGGCCGGCGCCAGCTACGGCGCGCCACCTCGGCGACGAGCCCACCGAGGAGGATCGGCACCGACAGCTCGAAGGGCAGGTACACGCCGACCGCCACGGCGAGCACGGGGACCCGCACGGGGCTCTGGCGCGCCTCCAGGGTCCGGTCGACGACGATGACGACCACCGCCAGCGCCGCGCCGACGGCGATGATCGGCCAGGGCAGATCCCCCGTGAACACTCCGCGAGCCACGGCCGCCATGAGCGTCGCTTGGGGCGCCTTGAGGGGGCGGGGGCGCTCCTCCGTGGCCACCCCCATGCCGTAGGCCTCGAGCAACAGATCGAGCACCGGGGCGAGCACGAGCGCCGCGGCCAGCACCCCCAAAAATTGCATGAACTGCTGCCTGTACGGCGTCGCTCCGAGCACGTGGCCCGCCTTCAGATCTTGCATGTTGTCGCCGCCGATCGCCGCCGCGCAGCACACCACGCTGCCCACCAGGATCGCCGCCGCAGGACCCACCGCCTCTCCTGGGCCCAACACGCCCAGGAGCAACAGCGAGGTCAACAGGATGGTGGCGATGGTCACCCCCGACACGGGGTTGTGCGAGGAGCCCACGAGCCCCGCCATGTAGGCCGCGACCGCGCAGAACAAAAATCCGCTGACCAGCATCACCACCGCCAACAAAGCGCTCACCCACAGGACGCCCGTCACGTGGTAAAAGACCCAGCCGAGCGGCAGCAACGAAGCGACCAGCGCCCCGAAGACCCAGGGCATCGGCGTGTCGCGCTCCGTGCGCCGCAGCACCGCGCCCCCGGTGACGGCGCGGTAGGCGCGCACCCCTGTGCGGATCCCGGCCATCAGGGTCGTGCGCAGGGACGCGAGCGTCCACAAACCGCCCACGATCATCGCGCCGACGCCCAGGTAGCGCGTCTGCTCCGACCAGATCCGCCAGGCGGCGCGCACGGGATCCTCGGCGTCGATCCCCTGCCACGCTCCGAGGAGCGGGACGGCCACGAGCCAGTTCAAAGCGCCGCCCGCGAACACCACCGCGGCCACGTTGAGCCCGACGATGTACCCGACCCCCAGCAGGGCGGGCGAGAGGTTCGCGCCCCCGTAGACGACCGTGCCGAACAGGGGACGCGCTCCCTCGAGCACCCCTTGCCACAGCCTCAGCCCGGACTCGCCGATCTTGAACAGCGCCCCCGTGACCCCGCCCAGGAGCACGAGCGCCGCCCCACCCCGCGCCTCTCCCGCGCCTGCGTCACCCCGACCGTGCCCGACCTTGAGGACCTCCGCCGTGGCGACGCCCTCCGGGAAACGCAGCGGCCCCTCCGTCACCAGCGCGCGCCGCAAGGGCACGGTGAACAGCACCCCCAGCAACCCGCCGAAGCCGGTCAAGAGCGTCGTCTGCAGGTAGTCGAACTCGCGCCAGACGCCGAGGAGGATCAGCGCGGGCAGGGTGAAGATGGCGCCCGCCGCGAGGCTCTCCCCCGCCGACGCCGCGGTCTGCACCGCGTTGTTCTCGAGGATCGTCCCTTTCGTCACGCGGAGCAAAGCCATCGACAGCACCGCCGCCGGGATGGAAGCGGACACGGTCATGCCAGCGAACAAACCCAAGTAGGCGTTCGCGCCCGCCAGAACGGCGCTGAGCACCACGCCGAGGACGACCGCCTGCGGCGTGAACTCTCGGAGCTGCGCCCCGTCCGGCACGTAGGGCGCCTGTTCGGGGGACTCGCGAGGCGTCACGGGCGGGAGCCTACATCGAGTCAGAAGTAGGCGACCAGGCCCGCGGCGATCCCCGTCGCGTGCACGCGGTGGCTCCCCTTGCTGCTCTGGGTCGGCAACCCCGTGACGACGAACGAGCTCTTCACGCTCCCCGCGACGCCGACGTCGACCAGCGGCTGGATGAGGATGCCCACGTGCGGCACGGGCGAGATGAGGAACGTCGGCTCCACGCTGATCTGGAGGGACTGGATCGTCTGGCGTGCCCCCGCCGCGCCGAAGACCCGTTGCACCGCGTAGGCAGCCCCGACGCGCGGCCAGAACGCGACCTTGGCGCCGAGGGGCAGGAGGTAACCGACGCGCGCGCCGCCGAAGGCCGTCACCGAGTCCGGATAGGTGATCTCCGCTTGATCGACGCCGTCGATCGTCAGGTCCTCCGTCCCCGTCGAGCCGAGCACGGTGATGAAGCCGCCCACCGTGACGCGGTGGCTCACGACCACGTCCAGGGCGAGCCGTGGGATGGCCGAGTAGTTGATGCTGTCCTGTCCGTCGCCAGCGTGGGCGCTCGCACCGAACAGGTGGAGCTGGGCGCCGACGCGCTCCCGCTCGAAGCGGCCGAAGTCGTTCTCCGTCACCGAGCGTGTCAGCCACCCCAACGCGCCGGTGATCCGCTCGACGGACAGCAGGAAGCGTGAGCCATCGAGGACGTCGAGGGGCTCCTCGGCGCCCCGCGGTTCCGGGGGAGGACGCGGCTCCTCGGCGCTCGCATCGGTCGCCGCACCCACCAGCCCCAGCGCGGCGCCGAGCGCCCAACCACGGGACCGGAGGGCACGGGACCAGGGCAAGTGAAGGCTCACCAGAACGAAACCGGCAAGCTCCTCCTTCGAGTTAAGGGCCGCTCCGGGCCAGCCAGCCCACGCACGGAGCGTGTCGGGCCCGTCGCCTCGAGGCGACTCGTGTCGGCTCAGTTGTTGCGCCAGCGCAGGCGCTCGAGCCCGAACATCGTGTCGAGGCGGCGCTGCTCCTTCAGGAACGCAGCGTAGGTCCGCGGCACGCGGACGTCGTTCAGGAACGCGAGCATCACGCGCCCGGCGGCTTCGGCGTCGTCGGTCGCGCGATGCGCCCGCTCGAGCGTGATCCCCAGGCGCGCGCAGACGTCTGCCAGCGCGCGGCTGCGCTCTTCCTTCTGGAGTTCGCGCGCCCAGTGGAGTGGATCGAGCCAGGCCACGTCACTCCGCGCGGCAGGGGGCAAGGGCCCGGGGATGCCAGCGGCGCCGGCGACTCTCCCGATCTCCGCCTGGAGGAAGTCGCGATCGAAGGCCGCGTTGTACGCGAGGGGCAGGCACCCGGCCACGAACTCCAGGTACTCGGGGAGGACCTCCGCGAAGGTCGGCTTCCCGGCGACGTCCTCGTCGCGGATCCCGTGCACCTCCGTGGCGTCCGCCGGGATGGGACAACCGGGATCGATGAGCCACCCCTTGCGCGCCACCACCTCTCCGCCGCGAAAGATCACACAGCCGAGCTCGATGATGCGGTCGACGGCGGAGTCACGCCCGGTCGTTTCGGTATCGATCGAGACGAACGGGATGTCCGTCATCAGGTCCTCGCCGCTCCATTCCTGGGCGAGCCCCTGGACGACGATCTTGATGAGGTGCGCGATGCCCGGGTAATGGCGGCCGGTGCGGAAGCACCCGCCGCCATCCATGGCTCCCTTCATCGGGGCGCCCCCGCCGGCGCCGCGGCGTTCTCGGGCGCCGCAGTCCGCGGGGCTCCCGAAGTGCCCTCGGCAGGCGCCGGGGCGGGCGCTTTCGGGGCGGCCCCCTCGGGGGAGGGCGCCGGCTGGGTGGGCTGCTGGGGCGCGGGGCTGCCGGCGTCCGCTGGCGCAGGGCTCCCGGCGTCCGCTGGCGCGGGGCTGCCGGCGTCCGTCGGCGCAGCACCGTGAGGCTTTTCGGCGCCGTCGGGTTTCTCGGCCCCGTCGGGCTTCGCGGCGCCGAGGAGCTCGAGCTCCAGATCGATCCAGTCGTTTAGCTCCGCGCCGAGGTCCTCCGAGTAACTGAACTCGCGACCGTTCACGTAGATGGTGGGAGTCGCCCGGAGCCGCACCGCCTCCCCCTGCTTCCGATCCTGAGCGACGCGATCGGCGACCGCCTCGCTCTCGATGTCCTGGGCGAACCGCGCCGCGTCCAGGCCGATCTGCTTGGCGAGCCCGTCGATGACCGAGCGGGTCGGCGGCGTGTCGACGGAGAACAGCGCGTCGTGCATCTGCCAGAACTTCCCTTGGCGGTGGGCGGCGATCGCCGCGCGCGCCGCGGTCTCGGCGTTCGGGTGGATGTCGAGGGGGTAGTTCTTGAAGACCAGCTGCACCTGGTCGGGGCGCTTGTTCACCGTCTGGGCGAGCACCGAGCTCGCCGCGCGACAGGCAGGGCACTCGAAATCCGCCCACTCGACGATGACCACCGGCGCCGTGGGGGAGCCCTTGCGGGGTGAGTCGGCGAGGTCGATCGACTTGACCTGGTCCTTGCCGAAGCGCGCCCGATAGGCGGCCTCCGCCTGGGTCCGCGTGCGCCCCTTGCGCACCTCGTTGACGAGGAAGCGCGCCGCCGGGACGCAAGCCGCGCACGGTCGGCTCTCCTGCACGCACTGGGCGATGCTCACGGGCTGATCGGGGCAGGGGGCGAGCAGCTCACTCACCTGCGACGACCACTCGCGCTTCTCCCGGGCCGTGAGCTCGGACGTGTCGACGCCCGGCAGCTGCACGTCTGCGGGTGCGCTCTGAGGGGCAGGATCCGGCTCCGTCTCCCCTGGGGAGCGGCACGTGGTCATGTTCAGGTTGATCAGGATCGAGCCACCCAGGGCTCCCATCAGGCGCCAGCTCAGCATTGCCGCGGGAGCCTAGTGCCCCCGCCGGCTCGTTCCAACCCGTGACAGGGCGGCGGCTGTGCTAAACCCGGCCAGCCGTGACGATCCCGCCCTCTTTCCCAGCATCCACCGGGTCCGCGCTGCCCCCGGGAGTTCGGCGCGTGATCGCGGTCGGCGGCGGCCGCCCCGGCGTCGGCCACAGCATCCTCGCGGCGAATCTGGCGCTGTACTTGGCTCAGCTGGGCCGCAAGGTCGTGTTGGTCGACGCCGACCCCTGCGGGGCCACCCTCCACACGATGCTCGACGTGGAGCCGCCGCCGCCCGCGGACTCCGAGCACCCCGCCGATCCCCTCGCGGACGAAGAGCTCGTGCCCATCCCTACGCCGGTCCCTGGCCTGGCCTTGCTGCCCCAGGTCTACTCGATCGGCAGCACCGTGCCCGTACGCCCTGGGCGGAAACCCCGCTGGGCACGCGGCCTGCGACAGCTGGACGCCGACTACATCGTGCTCGATCTGGGCCCGGGGACGGCGCCGGCCACCCTGGACCTGTTCCTCGAAGCGGACCTGGGGATCTGCGTCACGACGCCGGAGCCTCCGAGCGTCGAGGCCGCCTACCGCTTCTTCCGAGCCCTGTTCCAGCGTCGGGTGCGGCGCACGCTCGTGAAGGATCGTTTCAAGCTCCGCATGCTGGAGCGAGCCCTGGCGCAGCTCGAGCCCCTGCCGAGCCCCATCCGCTTGATCCAGACCGCGGCGCGCTACGACTCGTCCATCAGCGAACGGGCCGCGACGGAGCTCTCCAAGCTGCGCCCGCGCCTCGTGGTCAACGGCGCCCGGCTCCGCCAGGACAGCGAGCTCGGCCCGGCGATGGTGGACATGGCGGCGCGTTACCTCGGCGTGACCGTCGACTACGTGGGGCACGTGGAGCAAGACGACGCGGTGTGGCTGAGCGTCGTGCGTCGCAAGCCCCTGCTCGTCGACGGACCGACGAGCAAGAGCGCCCGGAACGTCGAGCGCGTCGCCCGCCGCATCCTCGCCCTCGCGACGTCCCGTGAGCAGCCGCGCCAGGTCGACCCCATCCCGCTCACGGAGCAGGAGCCGAACCTCTACGACGTGCTGTGGACTCACCGCGGCGCCACCGATGAGGAGCTGCGACGCGCCTACAAGCGGCAGCGAGACATCTACCAGCCCGGCAGCCTCCCCATCACCTCGCTGCTGAGCGAGGCCGAGCTGGCCCGGGAGCGGGCGCGGGTCGAAGAAGCCCACGACACCCTCCTCGATCCGGTACGCCGACGCGCCTACGACATCTCCGTCTTCCCCGATGCGGACGACTCGACGCGCAGCGCGCGCCCGGAGGTGGACGGCGCGGTGCTCGCGGAGCGCGCCATGCTCCGGGAAGAGCTGGCCCGGGAGATCCACGCCGAGACCGAGTTCACCGGGCGCCTGCTCGAGCGGGTCCGGGAGTCGCAGGGCGTCGAAATCGAGGACATCGCCCAGCGCACGAAGATCGCCCCCGCCCACGTGCGCGCCATCGAAGCCGAGGACTTCGGCAAGCTGCCGGCGCAGGTCTACACCCGCGGGTTCGTGCAGCAGATCGCCAAGCTCCTCGGCCTCGATCCGACCCAGGTCACCCGCACGTACCTGCGGCGCATGCGCCAGTGGCAAAAGACCCAAGACGTGCCGCCGGTCTGATGAGGTCCCTCCCGCTCGGTTCGCGCCCGGACCTGGCGTTCACCTGGGCACTCGGGGTGGTCGCCCTGGTCCCGCGCCTCTTCGTCGCCCTGGCCTGGGCGCGCGAGCCGGTCTGGGACGGCCACTACTACCACTTCGGCGCGGAGCGCATCGCGGCGGGGCTCGGTTACTCGGAGGACGTCCTCGTCGACGGGCAGGCCATCTGGAAACCATGGGCTCACTACCCCGTGGGCTACAGCGGATTTTTGGGCGCCGTGTATCGCGTCTTCGGCTCCTCCATCGAGGTGGCGCCCATCGCCAACGCTGTCCTCGGCACGGCGACGGTGCTCGTCGCGTACCGGCTCGCGCGCTACCTGCTCTCGGAGCGGCGGGCCGCGGTGGCCGGAGCGCTGTGTGCGCTGCACCCGGGGTTGATCGTCTACTCGGCGGTGGTGATGACCGAGCCCCTCGCCGCGTTCCTCTTGCTCGTCACCGGTTGGGTCGCCGTCGCCCAGCGTGGCCGCTGGCGCGGGGTCGTCGGGGCGGGGCTCCTCCTCGGCCTCGCCGCGCTGGTCCGCCCGGCGTCCCTCCTCGCGGGGCCTCTGCTCGCGTTCGTCTACGGCCGCCCCAGCTGGCGCGGCCTGGCGCAGCTCACCGCGACCGGAGCGATCACGATCCTCACAATCCTCCCCTGGACCCTCCGCAACTGCCGCGTGATGGACGACTGCGCCCTGATCTCCACGAACGGAGGCTGGAACCTCGCCATCGGGGCCCTGACCACCACGGGTCGCTTCCAGACCCTGCGCGCCGCCGACGGCTGCCCGGTGGTCACGGGACAGGTGCAGCAGGATCGCTGCTGGGCGGAGGTGGGCGCGAACCTGATCCGCAAGGATCCCGCAGCGTGGCTCGGGCTGGTGCCCCTCAAGCTGTCGCAGACCTACGATCACGAGTCCTTCGCCATCGAGTACCTGCGCGAGGCAGCGCCCGAGCAGTGGCCCGAGCCTCGGCGCCGGGCAGGGCGCGGCCTGCTCAGCCTGTTCCATGGGCTCTTGGTCATCGCCGCGAGCCTCGCGCCCGTCGCCTGGGTGGGTCCTCGACGCGGCGCTGGGAAGAGCTCCTCGGGGCCCTCCGGCGCGTCGACCGTCGCCCGCTGGACGCAAGGAGCCCTGCTCGGCGCCGTCCTGGTCTACGGCGCCTGGTGCCTCACCCAACACTCGCCTCCGTTCTATCTTCTGGTGGCGTTGCTCCCGCTGGTCGCGGCCCTGCCGCTCCCGGGCCGCCCTCGCTGGATCGGCGCCGTGTCGACCCGGGCGGGCGGCGTGGCTGGCTACCTCTTCGGGCTCCTCGCCATCACGACACTCACCCACGCTGTGTTCTTCGGTGACGATCGCTATCACCTAGTCGTGACACCTGCGCTCTGTCTGCTCGCGGGGGCCGCCCTGCGTCCCCTCGGTCCGTCGGCGTCGAGAGGCCCAGCCCCGAGCCCCGCCAGCGCCCGCTAGAGCGGGGTCGACCAGCGCCCGCTAGAGCGGGGTCGACGCTCTCGAGTCCGGGGGTCGGGGCCATCCCCGAGGGGACGCCTGCGGAGCAATCCGGGGTGACCTGGCCGCTATATGCGCTACGCGTCAGAGCGAGTATCCTTTCGCTCAGCATGGGGCCGGGCGATACCATCGGAGCCGAAAGGAAAGCTCTGGCCGCGAGCGGCGGCGGACGCGAAGAGCTCCGAGCCGCCCTGCTCCGCCCGTACCTCCTGCGTCTCGCGGAGGAACACGGCAACGAAGCGGTCCAGGACGTGCTCGCCGAGGCGCGCATCCGGCGCTCGGACGTCGACAACGACTCCGCCTGGATCCCGGTGGCGAGCATCTCGCGGGCGCTCGAGGCGCTGGCGCACCGCCTCGGCCCCGACGCCCTCGGGACGCGGGGCCGTTGGGCGACCCACCCCGACGTGCTCGGCATCTACGTGCGGCTGCTGCGGGTCGCCACGCAACCCGGCGACGCTTACCAGCATCTCGCAGAGTACTCCGGCGAGTACACCCGCGTCGGGAGCTACGAGGTCACCCTGACCGAGCCATCGCGGGTCGTCCTTTGTTACAAGCCGCGCCCGGAGAGCCCCGATCAGTCCAGCCGACGCCTGTGTGACACGCGCCGCGCGGAGCTGCGGTCCATCCCCTGCCTCTGGGGTCTGCCGGAGGCAGAGCTCAGCGAGACCAGCTGCATCGCCGACGGCGATCCGAAATGCACCTACGAGCTGCGCTGGAAGGCCCGGCGCCGCACCACCGCCGTGCTGGGGACGGCCGTGGGCGCGCTGGGCTCCGGAGCGCTCATCGCGTTGCTCGGAGAGCGCGTCGGCGGTCCCCTCGTGGGCGGTTTCATCGTCGCGATCGGGACCACCTGGGGCGGCAGCCTCGGCCTGCTCCTGGAGCGCATGCGCGCCGATCGCCAGGCCCGCACCCTCGAGCGCCATCGCATCGCCGCCCTCGAGCACGGGCTCGATCAGCGCGGGCACTACGTGGACTCCCAAGGCGCCCTCATCAACACGGTCCTCGGCGGCAAGTACCGCATCCTGAGGAAGATCGGCTCCGGAGGCATCGGTGCGGTGTACGCCGCGGAGCATCTGGCCCTCGGCTACCAGGTCGCCGTGAAGGTACTCCGGGGAGCGGCGGCGGCGGACGGCGCGGAGATCGCGCGCTTGCGACGAGAAGCTCGCGTGCAGGTGTCCATCGAGCACCCGAACGTCGTGCGCACCATGGATCTCGATCAAATGCCCGACGGATCCATCTACGTGGTGATGGAGCTGCTCCAGGGCATGAGCCTGCAGGAGCGCCTCGCGGAGGAGGGCCCCCTGGCGCCGGGCTTCGCGATCCCGATCTTCCTCCAGGTGTGCCGCGCCCTGTCGGCGGCCCATCGCCTCGGCATCGTGCACCGCGACCTCAAGCCGGGGAACATCTTCATCGGCACCGATCAGGTGGTGAAGGTGCTCGACTTCGGGATGAGCAAGCTGGCGGAGGCGGACGCGCTCACCCAGGACGGCTACACCCTGGGGACCCCCGAGTACATGAGCCCCGAGCAGTGCATCGGCGCCCCGGTGGATCCCAGGAGCGATTTGTATGCGTTCGGCGCGCTCATGTACGAAGCCCTCACCGGCGAGCTGCCCCTGTCGGGCCCCACGCGACGGGATCTCCTCGAGATGCACCAACGGGCCATCCCCGAGCCGATGCGGGAGCGCCGCCCGGACCTGGACATCCCGCCCGAGCTGGACCGCATCGTGATGGCTTGCCTCAAGAAGCGCGCCGCAGAGCGCCCCGAGAGCGCTCACCAGCTGGAGCGCCTGCTCGCGTCCATCCCGCCCCACGCGCTCGTGTACGAGTACCCGGAAGAGACGCTGGCACAGAGCCCGGATCGCCCGAGCCGCCGCCCCACCTGGCGCTTCAGCCACTGAGCGAGGCGCGCCGCCCCGGGAGCACCACCGAAGACGTGTCCCCGGACTGGCCCCCCTTCGAGCCGCCCCTCGACGGGACCGCCCCCCCGACGGGACCGCCCCTCGACGGGCCCGCCCCTCGACGGGACCGACGGCCCCTACGGGAGGACGCTCCGGAGAGACGACGCCGAGCGCCCGCATCGCGGACTTGACGCGCACCGGTTCTCGCGTCATCAATTCATCGATTGATGAATCGTTCGTCTGATGACTTCACCCCGGCCTGCGACCACGCGCCCCCCTCCGCGGAGACCCGCAAGGATCTCTTCGCCATCGATCCAGCCTTACTGGAACGAGCAGCGGAGTTCTTCCGAGCCGCGGGGGACGCGGGGCGTCTGCGCCTGTTGGCGGCCCTCGAACACCGGGAGCTCTGCGTCACGGACCTGGCCGCCCTCACGGGCGAGGGGATGTCGACGATTTCGCAGCGCCTGCGGGTGCTCCGGAGCGCCGGGCTCGTGAGCCGGCGCAGGGACCACAAGCACGTCCTGTACTCCCTGGCGGACGACCACATCGCCCAGCTGATCCGGAGCGCCCTGGACCACGCCGGTGAGCCAGAGGCTCCGGAGCGCAAGACCGAGACGGGAGGGCCCGTAACCCCTGGTCCCTCCCCTTCATGACCGACGAGGAACGACCCATGAGCCACCACGATCACCCGACCCACGACCACCCCGATCACGTCCACGGACCCAGCTGCGGCCACACGGCGGTCCAGCACGGAGACCACGTCGACTACCTGCACGACGGACACCTCCACTTTCCCCACGGCGATCACTGCGACGAGCATCGCCTGGAGGTCACCGACGCTCACCCCGCGGGCTGCACCCCGGACCACTCCTGCGGCGCTCACGACACCGCTCACGTTCACGGTCCTGGTTGCGGCCACGAGGCGGTGCCCCACGGGGACCACGTCGACTACCTGGTCGATGGCCATTTGCATCACCCCTGCGAGGGGCACTGCGACCACCACGGCACCCTGACGACGCTCTGAGCGGCCCCCGCCGAGCCTCGTCGGAGCCGGGGCGCCGGACTTGCTCCCGCTGGAAACCACCTGCTAGAGCAACCAGCGGCTCGCCTCAGAGCGAGCCGCTGGGCGCGGTGAGAATCGCCGGGGCGGCGACCATGAGCAGAAATCTCGCTGACAGGAGCCCGTCGGACCGCCCGTGTGGGAGCGCCGGCGCGGCGCGCATTTTCCCGGGGGGGCAGGGGCCCTCCACGGGCGCGGGCGGGCGTCGATCGAGGACCGTCTGGAGCACCGCCGGTGCGCTCCTGTTGTCCTTGGGCGCGGCGCTGACGTGCGGACTGAGCGTCCGGGACGCGGACGCCTTCCCCCACGTGGTGCAGGAGGGCGACACGTTGGCCGCCCTCGCCGAGCGCTACTACGGGCGTATCCAGAACGAACGCATCCTGGTGATCGCCAACGGGCTCGATCGCGCCGATCGCGCGGCGATCACCCCGGGGATGGTGCTGGAGATCCCCGCCCTGACCCATCACCGGGTGCAGGCGGGCGACACCTGGAAGAGCCTCGCCACGGAGCTGCTCGGTGCGCCCCACCGGGAGGTGGTGCTGGCCCTCGCCAACGACTCGAAGCCGTGGCTCATCCCCGAGCCGGGCACGATCGTGCGCGTCCCTTACAACCTCGTCCTCGTCGCCACGGGTGAGGACAGCTTGGCGACGGTGGCGTACCGCTACATGGGGAGCACCAAGCAAGCCTGGACCTTGAGCTACTACAACCAGCTGCAGGATCGCGGTCTGCGACGGGGCGACCTCTTCCTCGTTCCCCTGGTGGACCTGCCTCTCACGGCCGAGGGACGCGACGCGGCTCGCAAGGCGGCGCGGGTGCTCGCCACCCAGGCGGACGCCCCCGAGCGGTCCAACCAGCAGCGCGTGGAGGCGGAGCTGCCCGCGCTGGTGGCAGACGTGCGCGCCGGACGCTACGTGCAGGCCGTCACCCGCGGTGTGCGGTTGCTGAGCAGCGCGGAGCTGTCCGAAGCCCAACACGCGCGCATCCATCGACAGCTCCTCGAGGCCTACGTGGCGCTCGACGCGGTGGGGCAAGCCGTCGAGGCCTGCGCCCTCTGGCGCAAGCACGATCCCAACGTGGTGCTCGATCCCGATCTGCTGAGCCCCAAGATCCTCGCCGCGTGTGAGCGGACGCAAGCCGAAAGCGCCACCGCCGCGGAGCTCGCGGGCGACCCCGGCGGGCAGGGCGCTCCCGCCCCAGGGACGAGCGACGTCGCCTCGAAGACCTCACCATGAGCTCACCTCCCTCCCCCACCCCCGACCCGACGGAAGACGCCCACGACTCGTCCAAGGGGCTCCGACTGACCCCGGGCTGGATCGCCGTCGGCGTGATCGCCGTGCTCATCGGAGTGGCGATGGGCTTCATCATGAGCAGCGTGTGGCTCGTTCGGTGAGGCCCGGGCAGGGAGCACCGGCGGGAGGGCTGCGCCAGGAGCTCGACTGGGGCAGCATCGCTCCTCTCGCGTTGCGCGCCCGCGCCGTGGCGGACGGCGCCTACACGGGCGTGCATCGCTCCGCGCGCAAGGGCGCGGGCGTGGAGTTCGGCGGGCACCGCAACTACGTCCCCGGTGACGACCTGCGCTGGCTGGATCGCCACGCGTTGATGCGCCACTCGCGCCTGGTGGTGCGCCAGTTCGAGACGGAGACCGAGCGCCACGTCCAGCTGCTGCTCGATGCCAGCGCGTCCATGGGGTACCGGAGCGAGCACGCCCCCGCCGCCAAGCTCGCCTACGCCGCGCTGCTCGCGGCCGCCCTCGGCTACGTGGCGACCAAGGAGCGTGACCCGGTGGGCCTGAGCTGGATCGGCGGCGCCGAGGTCGAGTCCCTCCCCGCGCGGGCGGGCAGTGACGACTTCGAGCGGCTGCTCGCGACCCTCGAGCGCGCTCAGGCCTCCGGCGCGGATGCCGCGGGTGTGGCGAGCTGGCAGGAGGCCCTGCGCCCGCTCGGTGAGCGGTCACCGCGCGGCTCGGTGCTCGTCGTGTTCAGCGACCTGATGGACATCCCCCTGCAAGCGGCGGACGAGCTCGCCCGCGTCGCCACGCGCTCCCGCAAGATCGTGCTCGTGCGGGTGCTCGATCCCGCGGAGGCAGACTTCCCCTTCGAAGGTCCCTTGCGGCTGCGCAGCCCCGAGGGCTCGCAGCTGGTGGAGACGGACGGGGGGCGCGCGCGCCGCGGGTACCTGGAGGCGCTCCAGCGCATCTCCGACGAGTGGAGTCAGCGTCTGCTCCCCCGCGGGGGGAGCCTGCTGACGGTGGTGACGCGCGACGATCCGGTGCGCGCGCTGCGCCGTGTGCTGGGCGCCATCGCCGGCAACGAGGGTGAGCGGGCATGAGCTTTTTGTTTCCGGCGGCGCTGGCCATCGCGGTGCTCGTGGGCGTCCCCGTCGCGGCGCATTTCCTCCGTCGCGGACAGGCCCGGGAGGTGACGTTCCCCGGAGCGTCCCTGGTGCCGGCGGCGCGCGCCACCGCCAAGCAGCGCGCGCGGCTCGAGGACCGCGGCCTCCTGGCGCTGCGCGCCCTGTTGATCCTGGCGCTCGCCTTGTTGGGCGCGAGCCCCCTGATGCAGTGCTCGCGCCTCTCGGTAGCGCGGCCCGGGGGAGCGTCGATGGCGCTGGCGATCGTGCTCGACGACTCCCTGAGCATGCAAGCGACCACCAGCGAGGACGACGTCCGCTGGGAGCGCGCGCTGGCGGGGGCGCGGCAGCTGCTCTCCAACGCGCGGGAGGGCGACGCCTTCTCCATCGTGCTCGCCGGGGCGCCCGCGCGGCTCGCTCTGGCCGCGACGACGGAGTTGTCCGCGGTGCGGGCCTCGCTGGACACCCTCGCCGCCTCGAGCCGCAGCACGGATCTCGCGGGTGCCCTCGGGCTCGCGGAGTCGACCCTCGCGGAGCTGCCCCACGTCCACAAACGGGTCGTGCTGTTCTCGGACCTCGCGACGGCCGAACCCCTCGGCGCGGACGAGCGCGCCACGCCCCTGCTGCTGCCTCTCCCCGAGCTGCGGGAGCCCTTCGACAACTGCGGGCTCGTCGCGGCGCGGGTCCGGGGCCAGGCCATCGACGTGGAGATCGCCTGCACCGAGGGCGCGGACGTCTCGGGGCGGGCCGTCGAGCTCCGCGTCCGGGAGGGTACGGCGGCGTTGGGGACGGAGGGGAAGCCCGCGCCGGCGGACGCCGTGCTGGCGCGGGCGGAGCTCACCGCGCGGGAGGGACACGCCACCGTGCGTCTCGGCGCGGACGCCCTGTATCGAGACATGCGCGTCCAGCTCACGGGCAGGGACGCCATCGCCGCGGACGACGAGACCCCCGTGATCCCGCCCGGGCACGACCTCGTCGTCGGCGTGCTCGTCGATCCCGCGACGGCCTCGGTGCAGACGGGCGGCGCGACGGTGCTCGAGACGGGGCTGCGGGCTCTCGACAGCGGCGCTCGCATCGAGCCGCTGACGTCTCTGCCGGAAGAGGCCGCGGATCTGGAGCGGTTCGGAGCGTTGATCCTCGACGATCCCCCCGGGCTCACCCCGGAAGCGCGCAGCGCGCTCCAGACCTGGCTCGAGCAGGGCGGCGTGGCGCTGGCGCTCTGGGGTCCGGCGCTCCGCAGCGCTCCCCTCGGCTCCACCTTCGAGCCGTTCCTCGGGGGCGCGCCCATCTGGGAGACGAACACCCCCGACGGGATCGATCCGGAGAGCGCGGGCTGGCTCGGCGAGCCGGCGCGGAGCCTCGGGGCCCTGGGCGCGAGCGGTCGCGCGCGCCTCGCGGAGAACGGCGCCGTGCTCGCCCGATGGACGGACGGCGAGCCGTGGCTCCTCGAGCGCCGTCACGGGCGCGGGATCGCCTCGAGCTCCGGGCTCCCCGTGTCCGTGGACCAGAGCGATCTCGCCCTCCGGCCTGGGTTCCTGGCGCTCCTCGATCACGTGGTGCAGCAGGCGCGGAGCCGCCGCGGTGGCCGCGAGACGGTCGTGGGCCAGGCCTGGGAGGTCGGTCCAGGGATCCAGGTGGAGGGGCCCGCGGGGGTGTTGCGGGCGCAACACCAACCGGAGAGCGATCGCACCTACGTCGAGCCCCCGCTGCACGGGCGTTACCATCTGCGCCAGGGGGAGACGACGGAGGAGCGCTTCGCGACGCTGCACCCCGAGGAGATGGTCCGCCAGCCCCGCAGCGGTCCCGCGTCCCTCGCGCAGGAGACGGAGCAAGCTGCTTACACGGACGTCGACGTCTCCCGGGAGCTCGCCTTCGTGGTCCTCGCCCTCGGCTTCATTGAGCTGCTCGCCCGTGCATGGCTCAGGCGCGGCAGAGCGGGTGCGCCAGGAAGCCGCCCTTCGTCCCGCCCCGCGACGACGGAGCCGACGTGAGCGCCGCGCGGAAGCCCACTTCGAGCTCGACACACGACGACACTCGAGTGCGGTGCGCGCTGGCCGTTCGTGCTAGAAGTCGCCCGCCCATGCGTTGGACACGGCCCTTCGTCGTCGGCGCGCTCAGCGCCTCCCTCCTTGGCCCTGCCCTGGGTCTGATCACCACCCTGGTGCCGGCTCGCGCGGACGCGGCGGTGGTGGAGCGCGTGGTGGCGGTGGTCGGCGAGCGCGCCATCCTGCTGAGCGAGGTGCGGGAGCGCTCCCGCGCGTTCCTGCTCCGAGTCTACGACAGCGTGCCCGCGGGACCCCAGCGCGACGCGGCCATCTCCCAGGTCTACCGCGCGGTCCTCGGCAAGATGGTCGAGGAGGAGCTCGAGGACGCCGCGGCGGCCAAGGCGGGCATCGTGGTCACGGCGCGGGAGATCGATCAGGCGCTGACCCGCGTGGCTGCCCAGAACGGGCTGACCACGAACGTCATCCTGGCGGAGGCCAAGCGCAGCGGGCTCACGGAGGAGCAGTATCGGAGCGAGCTACGTCGTCAGCTGCTGCAGGCGAAGCTCGCCAACGTCCGCCTCCAGGGGCGCATTCGCGTGACGGAGTCCGACCTCAAGAGCGCCTATCGCAAGCTGCTGCTGGAGGAGCGTCAGCGGCTCCAGCAGCGCTTGGTGGGGCTGGTCCTGGACGCGGGCAGCACCGAAGAGGAGCAGCGAGCGAGCCGGGCCCTCGCGGCGAGCATCGTGGAGCGGGCGCGGGCGGGAGAGGACTTCCGCGCGCTCGTCCAGCAGTACTCCTTGGTGCCCTACGACCGAGCGCTGCAGCCGCCGCGACCGCCCCTGCAGGAGGCCGAGCCCGTCCGCCGAGCCACGATCCTGCTGGAGGTGGGGGAGGTCTCCCAACCCATCCTCCACGGCAATCACCTGGTGATCTTCCTGCTCGCCGAGCGCGAGGAGAGCACCCTGCCCGACTTCGAGGAGGCGCGCCCCGCCCTCCATGAGCGCGTCTACATGGAGAAGATGGGGACGGCGCGGCAGCACTGGCTCGACGGGCTCAAGAACCGCACCCACGTCGACATGCGCCTCTGAGGCGCCACACGCCGCGCGCCGACGGCGCGCCACCGCAGGCTGCCCATTCCCGGACGCAGACCCCACCGGCTCGACACGCCCCACCGGCGCGCCACCGGCACGCCACGCCCCGCCGGCGCGCGACCGGCACGCCGCGCCCCCACACCGGCACACGACCTCCTCCCGATCGCCCTCCGCGCAGCAGCCGCAAGTGACCCACGGATCTCCGGCGGTGTGACACTTCGTCGTCGTGACAATCGTCGTGACACTCTGTCATGACAGAGTGTCACGACGAGGTTGCGCTGCTTGACAAAGCGACGTGCCGCGAGCGCCAACCCGCGGAGGTGGCGCTCGCGATCGAAGATCCGCCGCTCTGCCTGGAGCGACGAACGATCTGCCAAAAAGCAGGCCGTTCGTCGCGACCGAAGAAGACTCGAGCGCCGATCCGCGAGCAAGACCGAGGCTTGGGGCGGAGCGCTCCCGATGGCGAAGCGAGCGGTGCGCGAGGCGTTTGCGCGTTGGCACGGCCTATGCTCAAACGAGCGCGACGATGCCGCGCAGGACGCCTCGCCTTCTCGCTGCCCTCGCCCTCGTGGGCGTCACGGCCTTGCCCGGGCTCGCCGAGGCCCAGAGCGTCACCCTCAACCAGGCGGCGTTCCGTTTCCTGAGGCAGGTGCGCCGCCCCGACGGGCAGCTCCCCAACTGGATCAGCCGGCGGGATTGCCTCGAGGACAACCCGACCTTCGGCGCGGACCCGAACCTACAGCGAGCCACCATCCAGATGAGCCCCAACGTGCAGGGCGCGCGGACGGGCTGGTCCCTGCAGGTCTGGGCGGGTTCGGGCGTCGATTGCACGGACGTCAACCAGCGCCAGGGCGCCGTCGCCCGCTGTTGGGAAGTGGGCAGGGCCGCCAACCCGAACATGGCCGTCGTCACCATCGACGTCTCCCCCCGCAAAATCGCCGGCCAGCGCGAGATGCAGGACGTCCTCCCGGACGACATCGGCGAGGAGGTGTGCCAGCAGCAGATCCAGCTGCCCATCACCCTGTACCTCATGCTCGTGGACGGCGGCGGGAACATCCAGGGCAGCGTGGCCAAGTGGGAGAACACGACCCTCGACCTGCTCGGTCCACCCGCTCCCACAGCCATCAGCGCGGGCATCGCCGAGAACGCCCTGGTGGCCAACTGGACCGTGCCCATCGCCGGCGATCTGGACGACATCGACGGCTTCGCCGTCTACTGCGCCGAAGCCGGCGGCGTCCCCGCGGACGGCATGGGCGGCGCGACGGGCATGGGGGGAGCCTCTGGAGGCGGCGCCTGCAGCTCCTCGCTCCTCATCCCGGGCAGGCTCCCGGATCCCGCGCTCCAGTGTGGACGCTCCGGGGGACGAGGGACCCGCGAGACGCGCACGAACACCCTGCAGAACGGCGTCGAGTACGCGATCGCCGTCGCCGGCGTGGACCGCGTGGGCAACTCGGGCCCCCTGTCCCCCATCGCCTGTGGCACGCCCCAGCCGGTGACCACCTTCTTCGAGGCCTACCGAGAGGCTGGCGGACGCGGTGGAGGCGGCTTCTGTAGCTGGGGTCCGCCGGGGCCTGCGGGCGGGGTCGCGGCCTCGTTGGTGGGTGTGGGGCTCTGGTGGCTCCGCCGGAGGAGACAGCGGGCGTGAGGACTCCTTCGATGTCCCGCTCGGCGGGAGCCACGTCGGAACCGTCGAGGGTTCTGCGCTCCCCCACGGTCGCCCGCACGCTCGCCTGGAGCGCCGCCCTCGGCTGCCTCCTCTTCGCGCCGTCGCTCCTGGCCCAGACGGCGTCCGGGACGGCGACGGCCGACGACGTCCCCGGAGACGAAGAGACCGCCGAAGACGGCGAGGTGATCGGCGCCTCGCGAAGCCAGCGGGATCTCCGCCGCCCGGGCACCCCCGATCTCAGCGCTTATCGCTCGGACCAGTTCGGCGCGTTCGAGCTCCGCTTCGGCCCCTACGTGCCCGACGTCGACGACGAGTTCGACGGCCGAGCCACGCCCTACGAGGATCTCTTCGGGACCTCGCAGCGCTACTCCATCGGCTTCGAGGTGGACTGGCAGGCCCTGCGCATCCCCTACCTCGGCTCCCTGGGGCCAGGCTTCAGCCTCGGCTACACGCGCTCGAGCGGGCGCGCGCCCTTCACCTCCGGCGAGGGCTTCTCCGCAGAGACGACCTCCCTGTGGATCCTGCCCGCGGCCGTGCTCGCCGTGCTGCGCGTCGACGTGCTCGCGCAGCGCTTCAGCATTCCCCTCGTGCCCTACGCGAAGGTGGGCTTCAGCTACGCCCTGTGGAGCATCGGCGGCGGCGACGGGGTCGACCGCTACGAGGGGCTCGTGGGGCGAGGCGCCGAGACCGGGTATCAAGGGGCGGTGGGCCTGATGTTCTGGCTGAACGTGCTGCACCCCCAGTCCGCCCTCGACATGGACAACGCGACGGGCATCAACAGCAGCTACGTCTTCGGCGAGCTGTTCACGAGCGACATCGACAGCTTCGGGACCGGCATGCAGGTCGGCACCACGAGCTGGGTCGTCGGCCTCGCCTTCGAGTTCTGAACCCGGCTGGAGAAATAATGCGAGCCGGCCGCCGGAGGACCTGTCCCGGCGACCGGCCGCAGAGGATCCGGTTGGGAAAATAATGCGAGCCGGCCGCCGGAGGACCTGTCCCGGCGACCGGCCGCAGAGAATGTGCTTCTCGGCCGAGGGGAACTCAGTTGGCCCGCGCCGCGCGGCGGGTGCCGTTGGCGCGCCCCTTGGTGTCCTCTCCCCCGGCCTCCGGCGCAGGCTCTCCTGCAGACGCGGGCGCCGAGGGCTGCGCGGCGCCGATGCCGCTCTTCTCGAGGACCATGCGCGCGAGCTTCTCCATCAGCTCGGGGTGCTCTTCGAGGTAGGTCCGCGCGTTGTCGCGTCCCTGACCGATGCGCTCCCCGTCCATCGAGTACCAGGCGCCGCTCTTCTGGACCAGGCCCAGATCCGCCGCCAGGTCGATGACCTCTCCGGAGCGGCTGACTCCCTTGCCGTACAAGATGTCGAACTCCACCTCTCGGAAGGGCGGCGCCATCTTGTTCTTCACGACCTTCACGCGAGTGCGGTTGCCGACGACGCTCATCTCCTTGCCGGTCCCGGTCGCGTTCGCCTCCTTGATCGCGCCGATCCGACGCACGTCGAGCCGCACCGACGCATAGAACTTCAGCGCGTTTCCGCCCGTGGTCGTCTCCGGGCTGCCGAACATGACGCCGATCTTCATCCGGATCTGGTTGGTGAAGAACATCATGCAGTTGGAGCGCGACACGGAGGCGGTCAGCTTGCGCAGCGCCTGGCTCATCAGCCGCGCCTGGAGGCCGACGTGGCTGTCCCCCATGTCCCCCTCGATCTCCGCCTTGGGCACGAGGGCCGCCACGGAGTCGACGACCACCAGATCGACCGCCCCCGACCGCACGAGCATGTCGGCGATCTCGAGGGCCTGCTCACCGTAATCCGGCTGGCTCACCAGCAGCTCATCGGTCTTCACCCCGAGCTTCTTGGCGTAGTTGATGTCGAGGGCGTGCTCCGCGTCGATGAACGCCGCCACCCCGCCCTGGCGCTGCACGCTGGCGATGGCGTGGAGCGTCAGGGTCGTCTTACCGCTCGACTCGGGGCCGTAGATCTCGACGATGCGGCCCTTGGGGTACCCGCCGATCCCGAGCGCGACGTCCAACCCCAAGGAGCCCGAGGGGATGACCTCGACGTCCCGGCCGACCTTCTGCCCTTCACGCAGGCGCATGATCGCGCCTTCGCCGAACTCCTTCTGCACGCTGGCGATCGCCAGCTCCAGGGCCTTGGTCTTGTTCTTCTCGTCCATCGCCGTCATCCGTTTGCTGGAGGCTCTGTCACCTCCGGATCCCCGTGTCCACCCTTGGGTGGCCTCGGAGGGCCCGGCGGCTCACCAGAGGGTCGTCGTCCCCACACCGTGCCTGTGGTGGGACACTTATGGAAGGTCCCCGCTGGAGGAAACGCCCCCAGCAGCGACCTCATCTGTACTGTTCCGCCGTTCAGCTGTCAACCTGTTCAGTAGGAGCTCGGACAGGAGCTGTCCGGCCCGTTCCGTGCCCTGCGGGGCCTTCCATCTCCCGCCGCCCGCTCCGTCGCGGCCCGCCCGTCTCCCGGGGAGGCGCTCCGTCGGGCTCGTTCCGTCTCCCTGGGAGCGGCGGGACCGCCCTGAGCGCGGAGCACGGCCTCCGACAACCGTCCCGCTAGCGCTCGGCGGCCCCGTCCCCCGCGCTCCGCTCCGAGGGGACCCGATCGATCTGGATCCGCTCCGCCCGCCGCGCCGAGGCGCGGAGCACCCGAAACCGATACCCCCCGAGGAACACCTGATCGCCCACCGTGGGCACGCGCCCGAGCTTCTCGGCCATGAAGCCCCCGAGGCTGACGGACTCGACCTCTTCGGTGATGTTCAGCAGATCGAACACCTTGCGTGTCTCCGCCAGCCCACGACAGAGCAGCCCCTCGTCCGGGCGCCGGATGATGAAGGGATCGACCCGATCGCTCTCGTCCTGGATGTCCCCCACGATCTCCTCGAGCACGTCCTCGAAGGTGACGAGGCCCTCCGTGCCGCCGTACTCGTCCACCACGATCGCCATGTGGTTGTGCTGCTCCTGGAAGTTGCGGAGCAGCTTCTCGAGGGGCATGGCGTCGGGCACGAAGAGCGCTGGCCGGGCGATGGCGTCCAGGGATTCGCCGTCCTCCCGCGGGCCCTCGCTCGTGGAGGACCGCTCGTGCAGCATGAACAACAGGTCGCGCACGAGCACGATCCCGTCGATCCGATCCACCTCCCCCTCGCGGGAGTAGGGGAAGCGGCTGTACCCGGACTCGCGCACCACGGCCAGGTTCTCCTCGAGGCTCTTGCGCCCCGAGAGGAAGCTGATCCGCGTCCGGGGCACCATCACGTCGTACACCGTCAGATCCCGGAGCTTCGTGGCGCCCTCGATGATGGCGGCGGTCCGCTCCGCGACGGCTCCCTCCGTGCGCCCCAGGGCCACCAACAGGCGGATCTCCTCGATGGACGTCACGGGGCCTTCCTTCCCGCTCCTCACCATCGGCATGAGCTTGCGCATGGCGAAGATGAGCGGAGTGAAGACCCACACGAGGCCGCGCACCCCGTAGGTCACCGGCACGATGATCTTCTCGAGGTGCACCACCCCGAGGGACTTGGGCAGGATCTCGCTGAGGACGAGGACCACCGCCGTGAACCCGATGGAGAAGGGCAGCAAGGACCCTTCGCCGAACACCCCCGCGAAGCTCGCCCCCGCCACCGCCGCGCCGACGGTGTGCGCCGTCGTGTTGAGGATCAGGATCGCGGAGATCGGGATGTCGATCTCCCGCTTGAACCCGCGCAGGATCCGCCCGGCGCGCGTCTCGCCCAAGCGCTGCACCTGCGCGTGGCTCACCGAGAGCAGGCTCGCCTCGGCGAGGGAGCACAGAAACGAGGTGACGAGCGCGATGCTGACGGAGAGGACGAGGATGGTCATGCCCGCGGCCCGTCGAGCCTACCAGAAAGGCCGCGGGCCAGGGGACGAACGAGCCTGCGCCCTCAGCGCGCCGGGTTTCAGCGCGCCGGGTTTCAGCGCGCCGGGTTGGGAACCGCCAGGCGCTGCTGCTGCTGCTGGAGGAACTGGGCGACCACTCGGGAGCGCTCGATGGCGAACTGCTTCACCTCACGGTTCGTCGAGCCCGCCAGGGCGTTCAGCAGGCGCGTGACCCGATCCAGATCGCGCTTCTGGAAGAGCGCCTCGAAGTAGTTGTTCGCCAGGCGCACGTCGCTCGCCATCTTCCCCTCGTGCTTCGAGAGCAGCTGGATGACGTCGTCGAGCTTGCCCTGCTGGCCCCACAGGGCGCTCAAGCACACGAGCGCCAGGGCGTCGTTCGGGTTGCGATCGACGGCCTTCTGCGCCCACTCGGTGGCCTTCTCCCGCGTCTCCTCGCGGGCCGCGAACACGCCCTGCACCGCGATGAACGGCGCGGCGCTCTTCTTGTTCGGCTCGGCGTCGGCCAGCTCGAGCACCGCCCGCACCGCCTCCTCCTCGCCCTGCTGCTCGCGCACGCGGTTGAACAGGTACGCCCACGCGTCGACGCAGTTCGCGTCCGTCGTGATGGCGGTCTCGACCGCCGCGCGCTCCTGCTCCACGTCTTCCTTGCCGCGGTACACCTTCGCCAGGTGGAGCGAGGGGAACGGGTTGTTGGGCAGCAGGTTGCGGGCCCCCTTCAGGGTCCCCTCCGCCTTGTCCCAGTTCTCCTGCTGGAGCTGGGCGACACCCAGGCCGAGCCAGTCCTCGCCCGCGCCGCCGGAGGCGACGACCTTGGCCATGACCTTCTCCGCCTCCTCGAAGCGGCCGTACTTCATCAGCTCCTGGGCGAACAACCGCCCGCGCCCGAGATCGTTCTTGTCCTCGGACCAGTGCTTGCGGAGCCCATCGAGCAGATCCTCGAGGCCGATGGTGAGGGGCCGTCCCTCCGCGTCCTGCACCTGCACCGCCGGACCGCGGAAGCCGAGGAGCGCCCACATCTGTTCCTGCGTGACGACGACCGGGCCCTTCTCGAGGGACTGCGTCAGGTCGTCCGTGGGTTTGGTGACTGGAAGGACCACGAGGGCGTTGCCAGGCACCCCCCCGGGGAACGCGGTCACGGGTGCCACGATCGCGGCCCCCCCCTTGAGTTGCAAATTGGCGGCTACGTTGCTCGGAGCGCCGGCCGTTCCTGTGGGAGGCTGCTGCGTCATGGCGGCGGAAGCTACCAAGGCGCCCCGGGCCGGGCAACACGAGAGCCGCAGGCCAACGCGCGTTTGGCGCGATGCTCGGCCGACCGCTATACAAGAGGAATAGGCAGGTCTGGGACGTTGTCGCCGTCGCCCCTCCGCTGCCGCTGGTTTCGATTCTCTCAGGCCCCGTCCCGCCGCTCACCGCCTCCGCTCGCGCCCTGCCCGAGATCCCATGCTTTACGCCATCGTAGCCCTCGCGGTGCTGATGATCGTCCACGAGACGGGCCACTTCCTGGTGGCCCGCGCCTTCGGCATGCGCGTGGAGCGGTTCAGCATCGGCTTCGGCCCGGCGCTGTGGCGCCACAAGCCCAAGGACAGCGACACCACCTATCAGGTCGCCCTCATCCCGTTCCTGGCCTACGTGCAGATCGCGGGGATGAACCCCTTCGAGGAGATCGATCCCGAAGACAAGGGCAGCTACGCCAACGCGTCGCTCACGGGCCGCATCCTGGCGATCCTCGCCGGGCCCCTCGCCAACTATTTGTTCGCGTCCGTGGTGTTCTTCGGCGCGCTCATGTTGGGCGGGAAAGAGGTCGAGACCACCCACGTCGAGATCATGGACGACGGCGCCGCCGCCGCCGCCCAGATGCAGAACGGTGACAAGATCGTCGCCATCGACGGCAAGCCCATCGAGAAGTGGGCGGAGATGCGGGACATCATCCTGGCGCACCCGAACCAGGCCCTCGCCATCGAGATCGAGCGCGGCGGGGACCGACGTGTGCTGCAGGTCACGCCGGAGCCGAAGGGCGAGAACGGCGGCGGCATCATCGGTGTGCGCCCGGAGCGCGCCCCCATGCCCGCCGGAGAGGCCGTCGAGCAGGCCATCATCCAACCCGCGATGATCGTGGGGCTCACCGTGGTGAGCCTGGCGCGCATGATCCAGGGGGACACGGAGGGCGGTCAGCTCACGGGGCCCATCGGCATCATGCGGGAGACCAAGCGGGCCGCCGAGCGGGGCTTGCCCGTGTACCTGTCCATCGTCGGCTTTCTGAGCACGTCCGTGGGCTTCTTCAACATGCTGCCGTTCCCGGCCCTGGACGGCGGGCGGCTCATGTTCCTCGGCTACGAGGCCATCACGCGTCGGCGCCCGAACCAGAAGATCGAAGCGCAGATCCACGCGGTCGGCATGCTCATGCTCCTGGCCCTGCTGCTGGTGGTGAGCTTCCGCGAGCTCGGTACCGACAAGAGCCCCAGCGAGGAAGCCGCGGAGCGCGCCAACGAGACCACCGAACCGGCGAAGTGACGGGGCGCTGAGCGGACAGCGCTGAGCGCTCAGCGCTGACGGGGGCCAGCGCTGAGCGGAGGGCCCTGAGCCGCGGCGCTGAACGGGGGCTGAGCGGACAGCGCTGAGCCCGACGACGAGGTGTGCGCCGCGGCGGAGCCGTCCGGGGGAACCGGGGGGGTGGGGCGGGGGTTGCGGACGCCTGGGGTGCCGAGCCGTATGGGGCTGGGCGGTGG
>Ga0207873_1000229_pt1 | contig 61476 bp, 53 predicted proteins | sample BGWIniCompost_FD_187373 | JGI IMG/M metagenome (GOLD analysis project Ga0207873, IMG submission 187373) | Cellulose adapted compost microbial communities from Newby Island Compost Facility, Milpitas, CA, USA - BGW Initial Compost (SPAdes)... ...
CGCGGGAAGCCGACCTCGCCCGGCTCGTGCAGCGGATCGACGCCGAGGAGCTCACATCGGCGACGCCGTCCAGCACGTAGGCCCCGGTCGCACACTCCGCGCCCCGCCGAGCTACGTTCGCTCCCCGTGCAGCTCGGCCCCCGCCTGGTCGTCGCCGGCACGCACTCGGGCGTCGGCAAGACGACGGTGGCGACCGGTCTGCTCGCCGCCCTGGCGGCCGCCGGCCACCGGGTGGCGGCGGCGAAGGTGGGGCCGGACTTCATCGACCCCGGCTACCACGCGCTCGCCTGCGGCCGCCCACCCCGGAACCTCGACCCGTGGCTCTGCGGGGCCGGCGCCGTCGGCCCGCTCGCCGGCCGGGCCGCAAACGGGGCCGACCTCCTGGTCGTCGAGGGCGTCATGGGGCTGTTCGACGGGGCGGGCGACGGCGAGGTGTCGTCGACCGCGGACGTGGCGGCGCTGCTCGGCGCACCGGTCCTGCTGGTCATCGACGCCGCCGCGCTCGCCGGGTCGGCGGCCGCGCTGGTGCACGGGTTCGCCACCTACGACGAGCGGATCGACGTGGCCGGGGTGGTGCTGAACCGGGTGGGCTCCGACGGCCACGAGGTGATGCTGCGGGAGGCGGTGGAGGCCACCGGGGTGCCGGTGGTGGGTGCGCTGCGGCACGACGACCGGCTGACCTGGCGCGACCGCCACCTCGGCCTGGTGCCGGTGGCCGAGGAGCCGGAGGCGGTCCGGGCGTCCCTGCGGCGCCTGGCCGAGGCGGTGCGGGAGCAGGTCGACCTCGCCGCCGTGGTGGCGCTGGCCGAGCGGGCGCCGGCGAGGGTGGTGGACCCGGTCCCCCGGCCGGCGCCGGGGCCGTCGGTGCGCGTCGCGGTGGCGACGGGCCGGGCGTTCACGTTCCTCTACACGGACACGGTCGAGGCCCTCGTCGCCGGCGGCGCCGAGGTGGTGCCGTTCGACCCGCTGTACGACCCGGCGCTCCCCGACGGCGTCGACGGCGTCCTCGCCGGGGGCGGGTTCCCCGAGGTGTTCGGGGAGCAGCTGGCGGCCAACGGGCCGATGCTCGCGTCGATCCGCCGGGCCGTCGCCGGCGGCACACCGGTGTGGGCGGAGTGCGGGGGGCTGCTGTGGCTCTGCCGGTCCCTCGACGGTCGTCCCATGGCCGGCGTCGTGCCCGCCGACGCGGCGATGACCGACCGGCTCACCCTCGGCTACCGGGAGGCCACGACGACCGTCGCGTCGCCCCTCGGCCCCGCCGGCACGTCGCTGCGCGGCCACGAGTTCCACCACGCGGTGACGATGCCCGCCGGCGAGGCGCTGGCGCTGCGGAGCCGCTTCGGCTCGGGCCGGTCCGGCTTCGCCACGCCGACGCTGCTGGCGTCGTTCCTCCACCACCACCCGGGCGGCGACCCCGGCATCGTCGAGAGCTTCCTGGCCACCTGCCGCCGCGCCCGGCTCCGCTGACCCGGTCCCACCTCGCGGTTGGCGACGGGGGTCGGGCCTGGCAGCCTCGCGGGTGGGAGCGGGACGTCCCCGGCACCGTGGAGGGCCCCATGACCGTCACCGACCAGGCCGACACCACCCGGCGGGAGCTCGACGAGCAGGCCGCCGCCGTCGTCGCTCGGCTCCGCCGGACCTTCGAGGAGCGGGTCACCCGGCCGCTGGCGTGGCGGCGCGCCCAGCTGGAGGGCCTCGACCGGCTGCTCGTCGAGGGCGAGGAGGAGCTGCTCGACGCCCTGCGCCAGGACCTGGGCAAGCCCCGGATCGAGGGCTGGTCGACCGACGTCGCCTACACCCGCTCGGAGGTGCGGCTGCTGCACCGGAACCTGGAGCGGTGGACGGCACCGGAGCGGGTGCGGCTGCCGCTGCTGAGCCTGCCCGGCTCGGGCCGCATCGTGCGCGAGCCGCTGGGCGTCGCCCTGATCATCGGGCCGTGGAACTACCCGGTGCAGCTCGTGCTGGCGCCGCTCGCCGGGGCGCTGGCCGCCGGGTGCACGGCGGTGGTGAAGCCGTCGGAGGTGGCGCCGGCCACCTCGGCGGCGCTCGCCCGGCTCGTGCCCCGGTACCTCGACGAGCGCGCCGTGGCGGTCGTCGAGGGCGGCGTCCCGGAGACGACGGCGCTGCTGCGCCAGCGGTGGGACACGATCTTCTACACGGGCAACAGCAACGTCGGCCGGGTCGTCGCCCGGGCGGCCGCCGAGCACCTCACGCCGGTCACGCTCGAGCTCGGCGGCAAGTCGCCGGTGATCGTCGACCGCAGCGCCCGCATCGACGTCGCGGCCCGGCGCATCGCCTGGGGGAAGCTGCTGAACGCCGGCCAGACCTGCGTCGCCCCCGACCACGTGCTCGTCCACGAGTCGGTGCACGACGAGCTCGTCGACCGGCTGGCCGACGCCATCCGCTCGATGTACGGGGACGACCCGTCGCGGAGCCCCGACTACGCCCGGATCGTCAGCGACCGCCACTTCCGGCGGGTCGTGGGCCTCATCGACGGCGCCGGGCCGTCCGGGCGCCGGCCGACGGTCGCGCTCGGCGGCGAGCGCGACCCCGAGGACCGCTACGTCGCCCCGACGATCCTCACCGACGTGGCCGACGACGCCCCGTGCATGGCCGAGGAGATCTTCGGCCCGGTGCTGCCGGTCATCCCGGTGCGCGACGTCGACGAGGCGATCGAGCGGGTGAACCGCGGCCCCAAGCCGCTGGCCCTCTACGCCTTCGCCGAGGACCGGGCCGTGCTCGACCGCGTCGTCGACCGCACCTCCTCCGGCGGCGTGTGCCTGAACCACGTCGTGTTCCACCTGACCGCGCCGTCGCTGCCCTTCGGCGGGGTCGGCGAGTCGGGCATGGGCGCCTACCACGGCCGGGCGAGCATCGACGCCTTCAGCCACCGCCGCAGCGTCATGACCAAGCCGACCCGCGTCGACCCGCCGGTGGCCTACGCGCCGTTCACGGCGCTGAAGCAGAAGGTGCTCCGGGCCGTGATGAGCCGGATGTAGCACCCCACCCGCCGGCGCCCCGGCCCCGGACCAGGGGGAGGAAGACCTCGTCGACGATCTCGACGAGGACCTCGTCGGGCACGGACGGGACGCCGCGCAGGGCGTACTCGCCGCGCAGCAGCATCATCGGCACCGCCGCCACCCGGGGGTGCACGGCCGCCGGCGGGGCCTCGCCGCGGGCCACCGCCCGCTCGAGCACCTCGACCCAGGCGGCGTTCAGGCGACCGGCCCCCGCACGGTCGCGCAGCCGGTCGAGCAGCTCCGGCTCGTCGGACGCGGCGGCCAGCAGCTCGCGCAGGATGGCCCCCGTGGGTGACGACCACGTGGCGTTGGCCCGCCGCAGCAGCGCCAGCGCCTCGTCCCGCAGGTTCCCGGCGGCCGGCGGGGGCGCCGGCTCCTCGGCCAGGTGCGCGTAGGCGTCCACCGCGAGGGCCAGCCGGTTCGGCCAGCGGCGGTAGATGGCGTTCTTGTTGGTGCCGGCCCGGCGGGCGACCCTGTCCATGGTCATGCCCGCGTACCCGGACGCCGACAGCTCCTCGGCCGCCGCCCGCAGGATCGCCCGCTCCAGCTCCTCCCCTCGCCGTCGCCTCGCCGTCACGGTACGCAGCGTACCTTCCCAGCGCTAAGGTACGAGTAGTACCGTACACAGGAGGAGCGATGCGGGCCTGGGGCGTCACCTACGACACCGGCTTCACCAACCAGGGCACCACCACCCACGAACCCTTCGACCCGGACGTCGTCGCCGAGGAGATGCGGATCATCCGGCACGACCTGCACGCCGACGCCGTGCGGATCACGGGCGGGGTCGCCGACCGGCTGGAGGTCGCCGCCCGGCACGCGGCCGCCGCCGGGCTCGAGGTCTGGTACTGCCCGTTCACCAACGACCTCACCGCCGACGAGCTGCTCGCCTTCCTGCGGGACGCCGCCGAGCGGGCCGAGCGGATCCGCCGGGAGGGGGCGGACGTCCGGTTCCTCACCGGCTCCGAGGTCAGCATCATGACCCGGGGGTTCCTCCCCGGCGACACCCTGACCGAGCGGGCCGCCGTCCTCACCGACCCGGCCCGTCTGCGCGCGGTCCTCCCCGACGTGCAGCGGAAGGCCCGCGCGCTGGTGGCCCGGGCCGCCGCCGAGGCCCGCGAGCGGTTCGGTGGGCCGATCGGCTACGCGTCGCTGCCCGTCGACGGCGTCGACTGGGCGCCGTTCGACATCGTGGCCACCGACGCTGGCTACCGCGACGCCACCAACGCCGACCGGATCCCCGAGACCCTCGCGGCGCTGACCGCCCTGGGCAAGCCGGTCGCGATCACCGAGCTCGGCTGCGCGACGTTCGCCGGCGCCGGGGACCGCGGCAGCCGCGGCGACATCGTCGAGTACGACGACACCGGGCGCCCCGTCGGCCTCACCGAGGCCGTCGAGCGCGACGAGGCCGAGCAGGCCCGCTACCTGCGCGAGCTCCTCGACGTCTACGACGCGGGCGGCGTCGACACCGCCTTCGTCTACACCTTCGCCTCCCGGCACCTGCCGTGGTCCGACGACCCGGCCCGGGACCTCGACCGCAGCAGCTTCGGCATCGTGCGGGTCCTCCCCGACGGCCGCACGGGGACGGCGTACCCGGGGATGCCGTGGGAGCCGAAGGCCGCCTTCCACGCGCTCGCCGACCACGGCCGGGCCCGCGCCCGGGCGGCGTGGCCGGGCCCCGGGGCTCGGACCCGGCCACGCGAGGACGCCGGCCGCTGATGCGGGTGCCCGGCGCCGGGCGTGCTTCAATGCGCCCCATGTCACGGCGGCGGTTCGACCGGATCGTGGCGAGCCTGCTGGTCGTCGGGGCCGTGCTCGCCGGCTGCTCGGGGGACGGCGGCGACGACGGGGCCAGCGCCGGCGCCGAGGAGCAGGCCGTCACCGAGCAGGTCCCGGGCGCCGACTGGACGGTCGAGGACCCCGAGGACCACGGCATGGATCCCGAGGTGCTCGAGGGCGCCCGGGAGTACGCGTTCGCCGAGGGCCGCAACACCCAGGGCGTCGTCGTCGTGCGCGACGGCGTCATCGTCGCCGAGTGGTACGCGGACGGCGCCGGGCCCGACTCCTGGGCGGCCAGCTGGTCGGTGGCCAAGAGCTTCACCAGCGCGCTCGTGGGCATCGCCGTCGAGGAGGGGGCCATCCCCGGCGTCGACGAGCCCATGACCCGCTGGTACCCGGAGTGGGAGGGCACGCCGGCCGCCGACATGACGCTGGAGGACGTGCTGCAGATGTCCTCCGGCCTCGCCTGGACGGAGGACTACTCCCCCGAGTCGGCCACGGGGTCCGACATCATCCGCATGGTGGTCGGCGAGCGCGACCACCTCGCCTACGCCGCGAGCGTCCCGCCCGAGGTCGAGCCGGGCACCCGCTGGAGCTACTCCAGCGGCGACACGATGCTCCTCTCCGGCGTGCTCGAGCAGGCGACCGGCATGCCGGTCCACGAGTACGCCGAGGAGAAGCTGTTCGAGCCGCTCGGCATCGACCAGGTCGACTGGTGGCGAGACGCCGAGGGCCACACGCTCACCTACTGCTGCCTCGACATGCCGAGCCGCGACTTCGCCCGCCTCGGCCTGCTCTACCTGCGCGAGGGCCGGTGGGGCGACGAGCAGGTCGTGCCCGAGGAGTGGGTCGAGGCGTCGCTGACGCCCGCCCCGACCAGCGACGGCTACGGCTACCAGTGGTGGCTCGGCGGCATCGAGGGCCTGCCCGAGGACACCTTCTCGGCCCGGGGCCACGACGGGCAGTACATCATCGTGGTCCCCAGCCTCGACCTCGTCGTGGTGCGCAACGGCACCTACGCCAAGGACCCCGGTGAGCCGGTGGCGGACCCGAACCTGTTCAGCCGCTACCCGCCCCAGGGGCTCGTGCCCGACAAAGGCACCCGCCCGCCGGACGACTGGGACAACGCCGAGTTCCTGCGCCCGATCGTCGAGTCGATCGAGGAGCCCTGACCGGGCCGGCCGCGGCTCACGCGAAGGTCCGCGCCAGGTTGGCCAGCGCGGCCCGCCGGTAGCGCTCGTCGCCGGACCGGACGCCGTAGGCCAGGTCCTCCAGCAGCGCGCACCGGGCGTAGAAGGCCACGCGATCGAGGTCCTCGTCGCCGATCAGGCCGTCGTCGCGCCGCCGGATCGCCTCGGCCGCGGCCGGCCCCAGGTCGCGGTGGAGCCGGGCCAGGTCGACCGCCGGGTCGCCGAGCGCGGCATCGCCCCAGTCGATGACGCCCGTGACCACCACCGCCGGCGGCTCGCCGTCGACGAGCAGGTGCTCGGCCCCGAGGTCGTTGTGGCACAGCACCGCCACCGCCGGCGGCGCAGGTGGCGGGGCGTCGAGGAACGCCTCGACCCGCTGCCGGTCGGCCCCGGGCAGGCCGGGTGCCACGACCTGGTAGGCGTCCCGGGCCTCCGCCAGCCACTCGGCGGGCGGCGTGGCGTCCCGGGGTGCGATGCCCTCGACCCGGTCGACCGGCGTGGCGTGGAGGGCGCGCAGGAACCCGGCGAGCGGCGCCACCAGCGGCGCGGGATCGGCGAGCGGCCGGTCGAGCAGCGGACGCCCCGGCAGCTCGCGCAGGACGAGCACGCCGGCCTCGGGGTCGGCGGCCACGACCTCGGGCACCGGCAGGGGCGAGACCCCGGCCACGACCTCCAGCAGCGCCGCCTCGCGGCGGACGGCCGCGGCGCGCTCGTCCGGGTCGCCGGTCCGGCGCCGGCGGACGACGAGCTCGCCGTCGACCTCGTGGGCCTCGTGGTCGAGACCCCCGCCGAGGCGCACGACCGTGCGCACCTCGCGGCCCGGGAGCAGCCGCTCGACCAGCGCGCGCACCTCGTCGCCCATCGGGCCATCCTCGCACGCTCACCCGTCGCCGCCGGGCTCGCCGTCGGCCCAGCTGCCCAGCGAGCCCGGCGTCACGAGCACCGGCTCGGGGTAGCCGGCCGCCCGGCGGGCCGGCGCCGCGTGCCGGGCCCGCTCCAGCAGCCCCCGCACCGCGCCGACGAGCGGTCGCACCAGCGCCGCGGGCGGCGGGAGCCCGTCGTGGAACGCCTCGGCGACGCGGCGGCGCTCGGGGACGAACACCGGCGTCGACGCCAGCGCCGCGCCGGGCGCCGCGGCCCCCAAGAGCGTGGTGAACGCCCCGGCCAGCTCGGCCCGCAGGCGCGGCGAGCGGGGCGCCCGGTTGACCACCGGGACGATGCGCTCCGGAGGGACGCCGAGCTCCAGCAGGTCGCGCACCACCCGGAGGTGGGCGTGCACCCCGGTGATCCCCGGCAGCCCGACGGCCAGCACGAGGTCGGCGCCCCCGAGCGCCTGGCGGGCCAGCACGTTGCGGTCCTCGACGTCGGTCGACCCGCACTCCCGCTCGCCCTCCACGTCGGCGTCGACGTCGGCCACCACGTAGCGGTAGGTGCGGCACAGCGAGTCCAGCGCCGCGGCCGTCGCCCGGGGCCGCAGCGCCGTCCAGTCGCGGTGCCGGCGCAGGCCGGCCAGCAGGTCGACGCCCCGGTCGGCCAGCGCGAAGCACAGCGCCCGCACCTCCTCCGGCGCCAGCTCGCCGGCCCGGTGGGCCTCGACGAGCTCGAGCAGCCCGGGCACGACGTCGCCGGCGTCGTGGAGCAGCGCCTGCTGCGCGTGCAGCGCCAGGTCGGCGAGGACGACGAGGCCGCGGTCGCGCGGATCGCCGGCCAGCCCGGCGGCCAGGGCGGCGGCGAGCGTCGAGCGGCCGGTGCCGCCGGCGCCGGTCACGGCGACGAACCGGCCCCGCCAGGCCGGGGCGACCTCCGCCGTCGCCGGGCCCGGGGGCGCCGGGCCCGGCTCGCCCCGCGGGATGGGGGACGCCACCGCCCGCAGCGCGGCCCGCAGGTCGTCCGGGCCGAAGGTGGCGGGCAGCACCGCCTGCACGCCGAGGTCGGACCACGGGCGGGCGGTGCGGCCGTCGTCGACCGCGACGACCGCGACGCCGTGCGCGGCGGCCACCTCGACGAGGTCCCGGTCCAGCGCGGCCAGCCCGCCGTCGACCAGCAGCGCCGAGAACGGCCGGCCGGAGCGCAGCCGGGTCCTCGCCTCCTCGGCGGAGACGACCTTGACGAAGTCGACGGGCACGACGGCGGTCGTCGCCCACCGGGCGACCTCGCCGAACCACCGGGCCCGCACGCCGGCCAGCCCGAGCAGCACGTAGCGGTCGGCGGCCACTCACCCGCCCCCGGGAGCCAGGTGCGTCGTCCGCACGAGCGTCACCTCGCCGGCCCTCGCCGCGTGGACGAGCGGCACCCGGTCGGTCCCCGGCGGGAGCGCCAGGGTCACGGTGAGCACGCTGCCGTCCCCGAACCCGCCCCCCTCGGTCACCGCCACGACCTGCACCCCCTCGGCCACCAGGAGGGTCTGGTCCTGGTCGGTGGCGTAGACGTCGACGGTGTCCCCGCCGGCGAGGCGCCCGTCGACCGCCAGCGCCCGATCGAGCGCGATCGACACCTCGGCGGCCCGGCCGGCCGGGCCCTGGTCGCTGAGCGCGCCGGCCTGCAGCAGCTCCCCCTCGCCCACCGGCGCCAGGGCGACGCGCCCGTCCACCTCGGCGACGGACGAGAACGCCCCGCGCGCCACCTCCGGCGGCAGGTCGACCGGCACGAGGCGGACGTCGGCGGCGGTCACCGGCTGGCCGGGCTCGAGGCCCCGGGCCGCGACCGCGTAGGCGGTGTCGGGCACGCCCGAGGCCTGGCGCCAGGCGACGAACGTGCCGACGCCGGCCAGGGCGACGAGCAGGCCGCCGAGGACCGCCCGACCCCCGGGCAGCCCCGGCGAGCGGACGACGACCCGCCGGTGCGGTGGCCCGGGCTCGTCGGTGGGCGTGGCGGTCGGCGGGCGCGTCGTGGTCACCATCGGTCCCTGTCACCTCTCCCCCGCGTGGTCTCCCCCAGTGGTCACCGTCCGTCACCACCCGCCCGGGCCGGCCACCCGCCGAACGGACGTGGCCGGACCGACACCTTACGTGGTGGTCACAGTGCAGCCCGAGTTGACCGAAAAGTGCCCAAACAACACACGAGTTGGTAATGTGGCCGTGTGAACACAGACGAGACCGAGTGGCTCTCGACCCAGGAAGCGGCACGTCGGCTCGGCATCACGCCCCGGACGCTCTACCGGTTCATCGACCACGGCGAGCTCCCCGCCTACCGCTTCGGCCGGGTCATCCGGCTGCGCAGCCACGAGGTCGACGAGTTCATCAACCGGTCGCGCATCCAGCCCGGCGAGCTCGAGCACCTCTACCCCGAGCCGGCCGCTCGCGGCGACGAGCCCAGCTGACCGCGGCGCCGGCCTGCGCCTGGCGCTGTGGACAACTTCCGCAATCCACAGGGTTGGCCCTCTCGTAGCGCACAGGGTGGTCGCCGTACGGTGACCGCATGCCGACGTTCGAGGTGATCCTGCGGGACGGCGCCGTCGAGGTCGTCGAGGGCGCCGACACCTACCAGCAAGAGGGCCCCATGACCACCTTCTTCCGGCGCGGCGAGGGCCGGGAGGTCGTCGACTCCTGGAGCGAGCGGGTGGCGAGCTTCCGGACCTCGGAGCTCATGATGATCCGGCGCCGCAGCGCGGTCGCGGCCGTGCACGCGCTGGCGAGCTGACCGCCGCCCCGCCGCGGGCCCGCCGCCGGCGGGTGTCGCCGGCCGGCTCAGCGGCCCGCGGCGCTGAAGTGCATGTGGTCCTTCGGGTCGTCCCAGGCGCCGCCCCAGCCCCAGCCGATCTCGGCGAACGCCTCGACCACGCCGGCGCCGGGCACGATCATCCCCGGCCGCACGTCGGACCGGTCGGTGTACGACGTCGCCAGGCCGGGCGTGACGTCGCCGTCCTTCACGTAGGGGTTCTGGAACGGGTTGACGTCCACCGCCAGCCCGTAGGCGTGCTCCGACCACCGGGACGAGCCCCGGGTCGGGCGGCACACGAAGGCGGCGGTGGCGTTCGCGTCGCCGGTGTTCGGGGCGTTCAGCTCCTCGACCGAGGTGACCCGCATGTCCTCGATCGGGAACCGCAGCTCGAAGAGGCGGCGGAAGACCCGGGTCAGCGGCTCCGCCGCGTCCCGGTGGACCAGCATCTCGCCGGTGTGGGGGCGGTCGTCGAAGCCCCAGAAGGTCACCGTGACGTAGCGGAGGTCCTCGAGGGCGACGGGGCACCCCGGCTGCCACGTCGAGCGGGCGGCCACCTCCGGCGGCACCGGCTCGATCGTCGCGTGGAAGGCCCCGTCCTCCGGCGGCGGCAGGACGTCGACGGTCGGCAGGCGCCGGGGGTCCAGCTCCGGTGGCGTGGGGTGGGGGCCGCCGGGCGGGAGGACGCGGGTGCCGAGCCAGTCGGGGCGCGTCAGCGGCGGGGTCGGCGGGACGGTCGTCGTGGTCGTGGTGGGCTCGGCGCTGGTCGTCGTCGTGCCCTCGGCCCGCTCGGCGGCCGGCCCGGTCGTCTCGGCGCGCCCGGCGTCGTCGGCCGTGCCCCCGCCGCCGTCGCCGCAGGCCGCCGCAACCAGCAGCCCCAGGCCTGCGACCACGCTCAGCACCCGCCGTCCACTCACAGTCGCCGACCCTACAGAGGACCACCGGCCCTCCCACCGTCTGTGACCGACGCGACGCGCCGGGTCCTCAGGCCGGCCCCGGCGACCCGACGGCCACCTCGGCCACGGCGCCCAGGGCCACGTAGGCGGCGCCGCCGCCGCTCGGCGCCACGACGAGGACGTCCCGCCCCACCGCCCGCAGCTCGCCGGCCACCGCGTCGCCGCCGACCGTGACGACGCGCACCGCGGCCCGCTCCGCCGCCAGGTCGGCCAGCAGGTCGACGAGGGTCGGGCCGTCGCCGGTCGGCCGGTCCCCCACCACCGGCCCGTCGCCGGGGCCGGCCCGCAGCGACGTCACCGCCGCCAGCGGCACCAGCACCTCGCCCCCGGGCCCGGGGCCGGCCCCCAGCACGACGACGTCGGAGCCCACCGCCCGCACGACCCCGGCGTGCCGCCCGCCGGCCCGGGTGTGGACGGTCACCGGCGCGCCCCGCTCCAGCACGTCGGCGACGACCCCGGCCAGCGAGGCGCTCTCCTCGGCCTGCCGGCGGAGCCAGCCCTCGCGGGCCCGGGCCCGGGCGGCCTCCTCGACGCGGGCCTCGGCGGCCCAGCGCGCGAACCGGTCGCCGCCCTCCCCGAGCAGGGGCGACGGGCCGGGATCGGGCCCGGGCGGCCCCGGCGGGTCGGGCGGGCGGCCGGCGCGGTCCACCGGCGAGAACGTAGACGCGGCATCGGGCGCCGGGCTCGGCGCGGTTCTGCCTAACCTGGAGGTCCCGTGGCATCCACCCAGGTCAAGATCTCCGTCCCCGGCAACCACCTGATGGCCGACCTCCTCGGCCATCGCGACGAGCTCCTCCGCCTCGTCGAGGAGGCGTTCCAGAGCGTCCAGATCCACGTCCGGGGCAACGAGATCGCCATCGTCGGCGACGAGGCGGACAAGGTCGGCCACCTGTTCGAGGAGCTCGTCCTGCTGCTCGAGCAGGGGCAGCGGCTCGAGCCCGCCAGCGTCGTCCGCACCATCGACATGGTGCGCCAGGACGAGCGCCCCTCCGAGGTGCTGACCGCCGAGGTGCTCCGGTCCGCCCGCGGCCGCACGATCCGGCCCAAGTCGGCCGGCCAGAAGCGCTACGTCGACGCCATCCGCGAGAACGTCATCACCTTCGGCATCGGTCCGGCCGGCACCGGCAAGTCCTGGCTGGCCGTCGCCATGGCCGTCCAGGCGCTGCAGACCAAGGAGGTCGAGCGGATCATCCTGACCCGCCCGGCCGTCGAGGCCGGCGAGCGGCTGGGCTTCCTCCCCGGCGACCTCGCCGCCAAGATCGACCCCTACCTGCGGCCGCTCTACGACGCCCTCTACGACATGGTCGAGCCCGAGGGGGCCCAGCGGCTGATCGAGCGGGGCATGGTCGAGGTCGCGCCGCTGGCCTTCATGCGGGGCCGGACGCTCAACCGCAGCTTCATCATCCTCGACGAGGCCCAGAACGCGACCCCGGAGCAGATGAAGATGTTCCTCACCCGCATCGGGTTCGGGTCGCGGGCCGTCGTCACCGCCGACATGACGCAGATCGACCTCCCGACCGGCCGCAGCGGCATGACCTCGCTGGAGCGCATCCTCGCCGGCATCGAGGGGATCGCCTTCGTGCACCTGGGGGCCAAGGACGTCGTGCGGCACCGCATCGTGCAGGACATCGTGAACGCCTACGAGCGAGCAGAGCGGGGCGGGCAGCCCGACCGCCTCGACGACGGGGCGGCGACGGCGCCCGAGCGGTCGTGAAGCCGCCACCCGACGCCCCCGGCGGCTCGTCGCACCCGTCCGACGACGCCGACGTCCTGCGCCCCCGCCAGGGGCCGCGCCGCCACGGGCCCGAGGGCGAGGTGCAGGTGTTCGGCGCCGACGAGCAGGAGGCGGTCGACGTCGACGTCGACCGGTGGGTCCGGCTGGCCCGCGACGTGCTCGTCGCCGAAGGGGTCCGGGGCGACGCCGAGCTGTCGCTGCTCTTCGTCGAGGAGGAGGCCATCGCCGAGCTGAACCGCCGGTTCATGGGCGCCGACGGCCCGACCGACGTGCTCGCCTTCCCCATCGACGACCCGGCCGTGGCCGGCCGGTGGCCCGACGCCGGCACCACCGGCCCCGACCGCGACGACCCCGACCCCGGCGACCTGCCGCTGCTGCTCGGCGACGTCATCGTCTGCCCGGCGGTGGCGGCCCGCCAGGCGCCGGACCACGCCGGCACGCTGGAGGACGAGCTGGCGCTGCTCGTCGTCCACGGCGTGCTCCACGTGCTCGGCCACGACCACGCCGAGCCCGAGGAGGCGGCCGTCATGCAGGCGCGCGAGCGGGCGCTGCTCCAACGGTTCCACCAACGGCGGTGACCAGGTGAGGCCCGCGCTCGCACCGCTGCTCGCCGCGACGAGCGCCCCGGACGCCTGGATCCTCGTCGCGATCCTCGTGCTGCTGGTGCTGGCGATGGTCCTCGCCGGCGCCGAGACGGCGCTCACCCGCATGACCCGGCCCCGGGCCGAGGCCCTGGCCAACCAGCACCGCCGCGGCGACGACCCCGACCGCCGGCCGTCCCGCCGCGCCGAGGCCCTCGTCGAGCTGGTCGAGCACCCCGAGCGGTTCGTCACCCCGGTCGTCCTGCTGCTGCTCACCTGCCAGCTCGTCCAGGCGACCCTCGTCGGCGTGCTGGCCAACCGCCTCTTCGGCGTGCTCGGCATCGTCGTGGCCATCACGCTCGACGTCGTCGTCGTGTTCGTCGTGGCCGAGGCGGTGCCGAAGACCTGGGCGCTGCTCCACGCCGACCGGGTCGCGCTGGCCGTCGCCGTGCCGGTCCGGGCGCTGGCCCGGTTCCTCCCGGTCCGGCTGGCGTCGAGGGCGCTGATCGTGCTGACCAACCTCGTGCTGCCGGGCAAGGGCCTGCGCCAGGGGCCGTTCGTGTCGCCGGACGACGAGCTGCTGGCGGTGGCCGAGCTGGGCGTCGAGGAGGGCGTCATCGAGGAGGACGAGCTCGCCCTCATCGAGTCGATCATCGAGTTCGGCGACACCGTCGTGCGCGAGGTCATGGTGCCGAGGCCGGACATGGTGACCGTGCCGGCCGACTTCCGGATCGCCGACGTCATGGAGGTCCTGCTGCTCAACGGGTTCAGCCGCGTCCCGGTGTGCGGCGACGACCTCGACGACGTCGTGGGGCTGGCCTACGCCAAGGACCTCATGGCCGCCGAGCGGGACGGCAAGCGCGACCTGCCGGTCACCGAGGTCGTCCGTCCCGCCCGCTTCGTCCCCGAGACCAAGCGGGTGCCGGACATGCTGCGCGAGATGCAGCGGGAGAAGTTCCACATGGCGATCGTCGTCGACGAGTACGGCGGCACGGCCGGCCTGGTGACGCTCGAGGACATCATCGAGGAGCTGGTGGGCGAGATCGTCGACGAGTTCGACGTCGACGACCCCATCGTCGAGCCGCTGCCGGGCGGCGGCATCCGGGTCCACGGGCGCACGCCGCTCGACCAGGTCAACGACCTGCTCCGGGCCTCGTTGCCCGAGGGCGACTGGGACACGATCGGCGGCCTCGTCTACGACCGCCTCGGCCACGTGCCCGACGAGGGCGAGTCGGTGACGATCGACGGCTGGCGGCTGACCGCCCAGCGCATCCAGGGCCGCCGCATCGGGCGGGTGAGCATCACCCCGGCCGACCGCGAGCCCGCGGACGACGCCACGGCCGACGGCGCCGAGGCGAACGGGCGGAGCGCCGGCGGGCCCGACGGCACCGCCGAGGGTGCCGGGGCCAACGGTGTCGCCGGCAACGGCACGGCGGCCGCCGCCCCGGCGCCCCCGGCCGCCCCCGACGAGCGGCACGGCCGCTGACGGGGCTCCCCGCGGGGGACGCCCGGCTGCGGGATGGAGCACGTTCCGTCGTCGCCCCGGGACGCAGCGCGCTAGCGTGTCCGGCCCGTGGGGGTCGGCAGACGGCACCGGCGCAGCGGCCCGCGGCGGGCCGCCGGGGACCAGGGGGACGACGGCGACGAGCGAGCGCGGCGGGGCGACGCCGGGATGGTCGGCGGCGTCGAGGCGCTGCCGTTCGGCCTGCTGACCTTCGTCGCCGGGGTCCTGCTGGTCGCCAACCTGTGGGCGGTCGTCGACGCCAAGGTCGCCGTCGACGCCGCGGCCCGCCAGGCGACGCGGCACTACGTCGAGGCCGACGTGTCGGGGCCGGGCGGGTCGGCCCGGGCCGAGCGGGAGGCCGTCGCCGCCGGCCTGGCGGCGCTCGACGCCCACGGCCGCGACCCGTCCCGGGCGACGGTGGCGCTGACGTCGCTGGAGGGCGCCGGCGGCCGGGCCGGCTACACCCGCTGCGCCCGGGCCACCTTCACGGCCACCTACCGGGTGCCCTCGCTCACGATCCCCTGGGTCGGCGGCCTCGGCCCGGGCTTCGACGTGACGGGCCGCCACAGCGAGATCGTCGACCCCTACCGGTCGGGCGTGCCGGGGAGCGCGGCGGCGTGCGGGTGAACCCGGCCGGGCGGCGTCCCACCCGAGACGGCGGGCGGCGGCCGGCCCTCGTGCGGGGGCGCCCCGACCGGGGCAGCGTGCTGCTCCTCGTCCCCGCCGCCCTGCTCGTCGTCCTCGTGCTGGCCTCGGTCGCGGTCGACATGGCCCTCGTGCACCTGCGGCACCGCCAGGCCCACGACCTCGCCGCCGCGGCCGCCAACGACGCCGCCGGCGCGGCGGCCGACCCCGTGGCGCTGCGCGCCGGCACCCACCGGCCCGACCCGGCCCGGGCCGCCGCCGTCGCCCGGCAGGTCGTGGCCGCGAGCCAGCTCGCCGACGACGTGGTCGGTGCCCCGATCGTGCGGGTGCGGGGCGACCAGGTCGAGGTCGAGGTCCGTGTCGAGGCCGATTACGTCTTCGCCGGCGTCGTCCCCGGCGCCCCGGACGGCACGACGGTGACGGCCCGGGCGTCGGCCACCCTCCGCCCCGGGCCCGGTGGGTGAGCCGGGGTCGTCCACCGAGGTCCGGACGACGACGAGTGTCATGTCATTTCGATGAGTCTTGACATGCCTCGATGCCTCCAGCAGGCTGGCGGCCATGGATCTGCACCTGCGGGTCGAGCTCGACGGTGACGAGCCGGTCGTCGTCAAGGCGGGCCGGGGGCCGGCGGCCGCGGCCCGGCTGCGCCGGGAGCGCCGGCGGCTGCTCGCCGCCCGCCACCCCGGCGTCGTCGCCCTCGTCGGGACCGCCTCGGACGGGGACGGGGGCGACGGGGACGGGGGTGACGACGAGACCGTCGAGCTGCGGACCCTCTACGCCGGCGAGCCCGTGGCCTCCTGGACCGGCACGGCGGGTGCGGTCGCGGGCCTGGTCGCCGCCGTGGCGACCACGCTCGACGACCTCCACGAGGTCGGCATCGTCCACGGCCGCCTCGACGCCACCCACGTCCTCGTCGGCGACGACGGCCGGCCCCGCCTGTGCGGCTTCGCCGGCGACGAGGAGGCGACGCCGGCCGACGACGTGGGCGCCCTGGGCCGGGTGCTCGCCGACCTGGCCGACCGGGTGCCCCCGCCCCGGCGCCGCCTCCCCTGGCGGGGCCCCGACCGGGCCGTCCGGGCGCTGCACCAGGTCGCGGCCCGGGCCACCGACCCGGTGCCCACCCGCCGGCCCACGGCCCGGGTGCTCGCCGCCGCGCTCCTCGAGGCCGTGCCCGACGCCGCGCTCCCCGCGGGGCCCGGGCGGCCGCGGGGCGCCGCCGCGGGCACGGCCCCGACGACCGACACCTTCGAGCGCATCTGGCGCCTCGCCGACCTGCCCCCGGAGCACGAGCGGTGGGCCGCCGCCGTCGGCTCCGGCCCCTGGGCCCGCCCGTCGCCCGAGCCGACCGGGGACGGCGGGGACGGCGAGGCCGAGCACGACGGGACCGACGACCCGTTCGCCCCGGCGAACGTCGGGACGCCGGGTGGCGGCCGCGGTCCCGGGCCGCTCCCGCTGGCGCTGGCCACGACCCCGCCCTGGGGACACCCGCGGCACGGGGCGGACGGACCGGACGAGGCGGGCCGGCCGGCGGCGGGTGGCGCGCGCCGCAACGGCCCCATCCGGCCCGCCCGCCGGCTCGTCGGCGCGGGCGGTGTGGCGGCCGCCGCCCTGGCCCTCGCCGGTGCCGGGGCCGCCACCTGGGCCCGGCCCGGCCACGAGCCGGACGTCGCCGAGCCCGATGGCGTCGCCGTCCACTGCCCGCCGGTCGCCCCGCCCGCCGCCGACGTCGACGGCGACGGGTGCCCCGAGCCGCTCTCGGTCGACGGGACGGTCGTCGACGCCGGCGTCGCCCGCTGGTCGCTCGGCGAGGAGGGCGACCGCGTCGCCCTCGGCGACTGGGACTGCGACGGGGAGGCGACGCCCGCCCTGCTCCGCCCCGCCACCGGCGACGTCTTCGCCTTCGACGCCTGGGCCGAGGCCGGCGAGCCGCTGACGGTGACGCCCGCGGCGCGGGTCGAGGGCGCCGCCGACCTCCGCGCCGAGGCGACCGGCGGCGGGTGCGACCGGCTGGTCGTCGAGCTGACCTCGGGTGAGGTGCGGGCGGTGGAGGTGGACGGGTGACCCGGGCGCTCGCCACCGTCCGGCTGGCGGCGTGGACCGCCGCCCTCGTCGCCGCCGTCCGCATCCTCGACACGCTCGGCCGGGGGCCGCTGTCCGTCCCCCTCCGCTCCCCCGGCGAGCTGGCGGCCTGGGCCGAGACGACGCCGGCGGCAGACATGGCCGCGGCCGTGCTGCGGCTCGCTGCGCTCGGCGCCTGCCTCCACCTGCTCGGCGCCACGATCCTCGCCGTGCTGGTGCGAGCGGCCGGCCTCGAGTGGCTCGACGCCCTCGCCGACCGGGTGACGCCGGAGCTCGTCCGCCGGGTGGTCACGAGCGCCTCGGGCCTCGGCCTGGTCCTCGGCGGCGCCGCGGCGCTCCCGCCCCTCCCCCGCGCCGGGACGGCACCCGGCCAGCTCCTCGCCACCGCCCCGCCGGCGGAGCGGGGCACGGCGTCCATGGTCCGCCTCCCACCCGCCACGGCCACGACGACCGGCCGGACCGGCGGGGCGCTCGCCCCGGGCGCGACCGGCGTCCCGGCCACCGCGACGATGGCCCGGGAGGCGGACGCGGCACCGACCGCGGCCGGCGGCGGCGCCGCCCCGGCCGGCGTGGCCGGGGATGCGCCCGGCCCGGTCCGACCGGTGGGCGACGGGTCCGCGCCCGCCGCCCCGACACCCGCGGTCGACCCGGCGCCCCCGACCGCCGGCGCGGCGGCCGCCCCGCCGACGACGCCGGCGCCCCCGCTGCCGGAGGTCGACCCCACGGTGTGGGTCGTCGAGCAGGGCGACTCGTTCTGGACGATCGCCGCGCAGGTGGTGGCCGCCGCCGGCGACCAGGAGACCCACCGCTACTGGCGCCGGTTGGTCGAGGCCAACCGAGACCGGCTGGTCGACCCCGGGAACCCGGACCTGCTGGTGCCCGGCCAGCGGCTCGTCCTGCCACCACGGCAGCCCTGAGCCCCCGGCTCGGCGGCCCCCGCCGGTCCGCGCGCCGGACCGCCCGGCACCACCGGGCGGCTCAGCCGAGCCAGCGGGCCGTCGCCCGGTCGAAGCGGGCCACCCGGTCGCCCGGCCGGGCCGCATCGAGCGCGGCGGCCACCGCCCGGTCGAGCGCCTCCTGGCCCTCGGGGACGACCTCGTCGACGATGCCGAGCGCCAGCATGTCGCCCGAGGTCAGGGCGAGGCGCTCGGCGACCTCGGGCGCCCGGGAGGCGTCACGCTCGAGGATGGCGGCCGCCCCCTCGGGAGCGATGACCGAGAACACCGAGTGCTCGGTGATGAGCAGGCGGTCGGCGTAGGAGAGCGCGAGGGCGCCGCCGCTGCCGCCCTCCCCGACGCACACCGAGACGATCGGGCTCGGGCAGTCGGCGAAGGCGGCGAAGGTCCGGGCGATCTCGCCGGCGAGCCCGTCTGCCTCCGAGGCCGGGGACGGGTCGGCGCCCGGCGTGTCGACCAGCGTGACCACCGGCAGCCCCAACCGGCCCGCCAGCCCGACCGCCCGCTGGGCGAGGCGGAAGCCGGCGGGGGTCGGGCGCCCGTCGCGGTGGTAGCGGTCGGTCGCCACCACGACGCACCGGCGACCGGCCACGGTGGCCAGTCCCGCCCGCACGGTCGGGTCGCCGCCCCGCAGCTCGAGCCACGACGCGCACAGCCGGGCGGCCCGGTCGATGCCGGTCGGGCGGCCGGTGGCCCGGGCCCGCAGCACCTCGCCCCAGGCGCCGCCGACGCCGGGGTCCTCCCAGGCCGGCAGCGGCCGGGTCGGCAGCGGGCGGTCCCGCAGGCCGAGGGCGACCTCCACCCACTCGGCCTCCCGGCCCGGCCGGAGGAGCTCGTCCACGTGGCCGGCGGCGTGCGCCGCCTCGGCCGTGTGCGAGCCCGCGGGGAGGGGCTCGCCGATGGCCGCCTCGGCGACGCGGGGCCCGGCGAAGCCGACGACCGCCCCCTCGACCGCCGCCCGCAGGTCGACCAGCGAGCCGAACGAGGCGTAGACGCCGCCGGTCGTCGGTGAGCCGTAGACGCCGAGCGACAGCAGCCCGGCGGCCGCGTGGCGCCGGGCGGCCGACGCCGTGCGGGCCAGCTGGACGAGCGCCACCATCCCCTCCTGCAGCCGGGCGCCGCCCGTGCAGGTCCGGACGACGACCGGCAGGCGGAGGTCCCGGGCCCGGTCGTAGGCCCGGACGACCTTCTCCCCCACGGCCGCGCCCATCGTCCCGCCCATGACGTCGAAGCGCAGGTCGACGTAGGCGTAGTGCTCGGTCCGCCCGGTCGCGACCGCCTCGCCCCCCTCGGCGAGCTCCCGGCGGCGCTCGGCGTAGCCCGGGAAGCCGAGGGGGTCGCCGGCCACCAGGTCGGCGTCCCACTCCTGGACCGAGGCGTGGAACGGCATGGCCGGGAAGTCTTGCACCAGGCCTGCAACATCCACCAACGGTGCCGGGACGGCGCCGGCGGCGGCCGGTCACCGCAGGCGGAGCGCCACCTCGTTGGCCAGCAACCGCCCCCGGCGGGTCAGCACGGCCCGGTCGCCGCGCACCTCGACGAGCCCGTCGAGCTCGTCCACCGGCAGGGCCGACGCCGGGACGCCCTCCCGGGTGCGCAGCGCCAGCTGCAGCGCCTCCAGCCGCCGGGCCCGGGCGTCGAGCCGCTCGCCCGCAGCCTCGGGGGAGCGGCCGGCCGCCACCGCCTCGACGTAGCGCTCGGGGGTGCGCACGTTCCAGAACCGGCGCCCGGCACGGTGCGAGTGCCCGGCGCAGCCGAACGCCTGGTACTCCCCCATCGACCAGTACAGGCGGTTGTGGCGGCACTCGTGGCCCGGCCGGGCCCAGTTGGAGATCTCGTACCAGGCGAGGCCGGCCTGCTCCAGCAGGTCGGCGGTCAGCTCGTACTTGTCGGCCTGGTCGTCGTCGTCGGGGTGGCGAGCGGGGTCGCCGGCCAGCGGGGTGCCCGGCTCGACGGTCAGCGCGTAGGCGCTGACGTGGGGCGGGTCGAGCGCCAGCGCCTCCTCCAGCGTGCGCCGCCAGTCGTCGAGCGTCTCGCCGGCCGCGCCGTAGATCAGGTCGAGGTTGAAGGTGAGGCCGGCCGCCCGGACGAGCCCGACCGCCCGCCGCACGTTCGCCGGGTCGTGCGAGCGGCCGAGGGCGGCGAGCACGTGCTCGACCATCGACTGCACGCCGAGGCTCACGCGGGTCACGCCGCCGGCGGCGTAGGCCTCGACCAGCTCGGGGGTGACGGTGTCGGGGTTGCACTCGACGGTGACCTCGCACCCCGGCCGCGTCGGGATGGCCTCGAGCACCGCCACGAGGTCCCGGGGCGGCACGAGCGACGGCGTCCCACCGCCCACGAAGACGCTCGTGGCCGGGGGCATGCCCCCGGCCACGTGGCGTTCGACGTCGGTGCGACACGCCTCGAGGTAGGCACCCTGGAGGTGGTGGCGATCGGTCCACGTGGCGAACGCGCAGTAGTCGCACCGGGCCGCGCAGAACGGCACGTGGACGTAGACGCCGAACGGTTCGCCCGTCGGTGCGGCGGCGTCGCTCGGCGTCGTGACGCCCTCCTACCGGACGAGGCAGAGGCCCAGGCTGTCGAGCCGGGCCGGCACCTGATCGGGATGGCAGTCGAGGATGCAGGCGACCGCCCGCAGGTCCTCGCGCCGGATGGTCAGCATCCGGCCGTTGTAGTCCCCCCGCTGCACCTGGATCATGCGCAGGTAGCGGGCCAGCATCTCCCCCTCCTGGCCGCCGAGCTGCTCGACCGCACCGAGGTCGATGGTGACCGGCCGGTCGTCGCGTCGCGACCGCGAGCGGTCGGTCAGGTCGACGATCTGCTCGTCACCGCTCGACCGGATGCCGAGCTCGTCGTCGCTCGGCAGCATCTGGTCGACGGGGACCCGGTAGAAGCGAGCGAGGCGTTGCAGGCGCGGTACGGAGATCGCCCGCTCGCCACGCTCGTAGGCCCCCAGGACCGATGCCTTGAACTCGTGATCCGATGCAGCCTCGACGTCCTGCAGCGAGAGGTGCTTCTGTCGGCGGATCGAACGAAGTCGGGCGCCGACCTTGGCTGCGTAGCCGTTGTCGCGCTCGACCTCGGCGTCGGTGTCCATTGATTGTGTTCCTCCCTCGGCCGTTCCCCAGAACCACGGCCTTGACCCAGGCACCCCGCCCCGAGAACTCAGGGCAAGCAAGTGCCTACTCTACGCACCGAATCGGGCCCCCGACAATCACTGCGAGTGCACCTCCCCGGTCGCGCTGGTGTCGATCATGACGGTTCGACGGGTTCGATGCCACCCGTAGTGGGATCTTGCGCGATTTCCGCGATCGAACCGTCACGAAGCGCAGCAAGTAGGGCGCACGCGGTGATGGCCGCGGTCTCAGCGCGCAGCGTGTGCGGACCGAGCCGGATCGTCGGCAACCCGGTTCTCCGCTCGGCCGGCGACCACCCGCCCTCGGGGCCCACCAGGACCGTGGGCCGGGCCAGGCTCGGCGGTCCGCCGGCGGCGTCGGCCAGCGCGGCGCCGGGCAGGGCGGCCGCGGCGGCGAACGTGGCCACCGGCTCGACCCTGGGGAGCCGGGTCCGGCGGCACTGCATGGCCGCCTGGCGGGCGATCTCGACGAGGCGCCGGTGCAGCCGCTCCGCCTTCGCCGCGTCGGGGCGGACGACCGTCCGCTCGGCGACGAAGGGGACGATCCGGTCGGCGCCCAGCTCGGTGAGCTTCTGCACGACGAGCGCGTTCCGATCGCCCTTGACCAGGGCGAACGCGACCGTGAGCGGCGGCGACGGCGCCGGGTCGGCGACGACGTCGCCCACGGGCTCGACCTCGCCGTCCCCCGTCAACCGGGCGGCCCGCCACCGTCCGTGGCCGTCCGCGACCGTCACCGCCGCGCCCGGCCGCAGCCGCAGCACGCGCACGACGTGGTGGCGGTCCTCCGGTGCGAGCCGGGGCACCGCCAGGTCGTCGACGAAGACGTGCACCTCGGCGGTGGCCGGCGTGACCGCACCGCCGTCGCCGGCGGCCGCCGTCATCGGCCCCTCACCCCGGCCGGCCACGGCCGCTACTTGAACGCCGAGCGGAGGCGGGACATCAGCCCGTTGGGCGGTGGGGCCACCGGCTCGCCCCGCAGCTCGGCGAAGCGGCGCAGCAGCTCCTCCTCCTCCTCGCTGAGCTCGGTCGGCACCTCGACGACGACGGTGACGAGCAGGTCGCCGCGGCTGCGCCGCTCGAGGTGGGGCACGCCCCGGCCCCGCAGCCGGAAGGTCGTGCCCGACGGCGTCCCCCGGGGCACCTCGAGCTGCTCGACGCCGTCGAGCGTCTCGAGCTCCAGCGTCGTGCCCAGCACCGCCTGCGTGTAGGGCAGCTCGATCGTCGTGTGCAGGTCGACGCCGTCGCGGGTGAAGCGGGGATGGGGCCGGACCCGCAGGTGGACGTAGAGGTCGCCCGGCCGGCCGCCCCGGGGGCCCGCCGCGCCCCGCCCCGAGAGCCGCAGCGTCGAGCCGGTGTCGACGCCGGCGGGGATGTCGACCGTGTAGGTGCGCTCCTCGATGACGCGGCCCTCGCCGCCGCAGCGCTGGCAGGGGCTGGGGATGACCTCGCCGGCGCCGCCGCAGCGGGCGCACGGCGACGACTGCACCACCGAGCCGATGAGCGACTGGCGCACCCGCTGCACGTGGCCGGTGCCCTGGCACTCGTAGCAGGTCACCGGCTGGGTGCCCTCGGCGGCGCCGGTGGCGTTGCACTCCTGGCAGGCGACGGCCGTGCGCACCGACACCGCGTGCTCGCACCCGAACACGGCGTCGGTGAAGTCGAGGTCGGCCACGACCTCGAGGTCCTCGCCCCGGGGCGGGCCCGACTGCCGCCGGCCCCCGCCGAACGGGCTCGTCCCGAAGAACGCCTCGAAGACGTCCCCGAGGCCGCCGAAGTCGAACGGGTTGCCGGTCCGGACCGTGCCCTCGACCCCCTCGGGGCCGAAGGCGTCGTAGCGGCGGCGCTTCTCCGGGTCGGACAGGACCTCGTAGGCGCGCGCGACCTGCTTGAACTTCGCCTCCGCCTCGGGGTCGTTGTGGCCCGTGTCCGGGTGCAGCTCCCGGGCCAGGCGCCGGAAGGCGCGCTTGATCTCGTCCTGCGTCGCCGTGCGCGGGACCCCGAGGAGCTCGTAGTAGTCGGGCTCGCTGGTGGGCACGATGCGGTCAGCCCTCGGTGAGCCTGGTGGACAGGCGGTCGCTCACGACGGCGACCGCCGCGAGTGCCTGCGGGTAGTTCATGCGGGTGGGGCCGAGCACGCCGATGGTGCCGGCGCGCTCCCCGTCGATCTCGTAGGGGGCGACGACCAGCGAGCACTCGGACAGCGGCGGCATGCCCGTCTCGGTGCCGATGGCCACGTCCAGGCCCCGGTTGATGACGTCTCGCAGCAGCGACACGACGACGTACTGCTGCTCGAGGACCGCCAGCACCTCGCGCACGGTCTCCAGGGCGTCGAAGGCCTGGGCCATGTGCGCGGTGCCCCCCACGTAGACCTGGTCGGTCTCGTCGGTCCGCCGCGAGGTGAGGGCGTCGATCGCCCGCTGGCTGACGGCGTCGGTGGGCGCGTTGCCGGTCGGTGGGACGCTGCCCACCTGGTCGCGGCGGATGCCGCTGAGGTGGCGCGCCAGGTGGGCGCTGGCGGTGTTGACGTGCTCGTCGCCCGCCTCCCTGGGCAGCTCGAAGGTGTGCTTCTCGACCGTGCCGTCGTTCAGCACCACGACCACGACCGCGTGGGTGGTGCTGATGGAGACGACCTGCACGGAGCGCACCGTCGCCTCGGCCGGCCCGGGGGCGACCACGACGCTGGTCAGCTTCGTGAGGTTGGACAGGAGGCGGCTCGTCTGGGCGAGCATCTCCTCGACCTCGCCGTGCGCCCGGTCGAAGAACTCGCGCACCTGGCTCTGGGAGCGGTCGCCCAGCTGCGTCGGCGGGCGGAGGTGGTCGACGAAGAACCGGTAGCCCTTCTCGGTCGGCACCCGGCCCGCCGAGGTGTGCGGCTGGCGGAGGTAGCCCTCGGCCTCGAGCCCCGCCATCTCGTTGCGCACGGTGGCTGACGACACGTCGACGCCGGGGGCCGACGCGACGTGGCTGGAGCCCACCGGCTGCGCTGTCTCGATGTACTCCTCCACGACGGCACGGAGGATCGCCGCTTTGCGTTCGTCGAGCATCGTCATCACCTGGCGGACCAGCAGTCCCGCGCTGCTGAAGCCCCCAGATAGCAGTCGAGTCTACCGAGTGCTAATGGCGGGGAGGACGTCCGCGCAAGGTCACGGCGGGTGTCAATCGTCGATCCGCAGGGCGCTGATGAACGCCTCCTGGGGCACCTCGACGCGGCCGATGCTCTTCATCCGCTTCTTGCCCTCCTTCTGGCGCTCGAGCAGCTTGCGCTTGCGGGTGATGTCGCCGCCGTAGCACTTGGCCAGCACGTCCTTGCGCTTGGCCTTGACCGTCTCCCGGGCGATGATGCGGCCGCCGACGGCGGCCTGGATGGGGACGTCGAACAGCTGCCGGGGGATGAGCTCCCGCAGCTTCTCGGCCATGCGCCGGCCGTAGTCGTAGGCCCGGTCGCGGTGGACGATGGCGCTGAACGCGTCGGCGGCCACGCCGTTCAGCAGGATGTCGACCTTGACCAGGTCGGACGGGGCGTAGCCGGCGGGCTCGTAGTCGAGGCTGGCGTAGCCCTGCGTGCGGGACTTGAGCTGGTCGAAGAAGTCGCGCACGACCTCGGCCAGCGGCAACCGGTAGACGAGCTCGATGCGCTCCGGCGACAGGTACTCGAGCCGCAGCATCTCGCCCCGCCGCGACTGGCACAGCTCCATGAGCGCGCCCGTGTACTCGCTCGGGGAGAGGATGGTGCAGGTCAGGTAGGGCTCCTCGATCCGCTCGATCGAGCCCGCCGGCGGCATCGCGGAGGGGTTGTCGATCTCGAGCACCTTGCCGTCGGTCGTGTGGACCCGGTAGGCGACCGACGGCGCCGTGGCGATGAGGCTGAGGTCGAACTCCCGCTCCAGCCGCTCGCGGACGATCTCCATGTGCAGGAGCCCGAGGAACCCGCAGCGGAACCCGAAGCCGAGGGCGCCGGAGGTCTCGGGCTCGAAGGTGAAGCTGGCGTCGTTGAGGCGCAGCCGCTCCAGGGCGTCCCGCAGGTCGCTGAACTCGTCGCCGTCGACCGGGTAGAGCCCGCAGAACACCATCGGCTTGGGGTCCCGGTAGCCGGCGAGCGGCTCGGGCGCCGGGCGGTCGGCCTCGGTCACCGTCTCGCCCGAGCGGGCCTCGCCCACGTCCTTGATGCCGGCGATGAGGTAGCCGGTCTCGCCCGGCCCCAGCTCGTCGACGCGGACGTCGGCCGGCGTGCGGACCCCCACCTCGTCGGCGACGTGCGTCGTGCCGGCCTGCATGAACCGCAGCCGGGCACCGGTGCGCAGCCGGCCGTTCACCACCCGCACCGAGGAGACGACGCCCCGGTACGGGTCGTAGTGGGAGTCGAAGATCAGCGCCTGCAGCGGGGCGTCCGGGTCGCCGGAGGGCGGCGGCACCCGCTCGATGACGGCCTCCAGCAGCTCGGGCACCCCCTCGCCGGTCTTGGCGCTGATCCGCAGGATCTCGTCGGCCGGGATGCCGAGGACCTTCTCGATCTCCGCCGCGTAGCGGTCGGGGTCGGCCGCCGGGAGGTCGATCTTGTTCAGCGCGGCGACGATCTCGAGGTCGTGCTCCAGGGCCAGGTAGCAGTTGGCCAGCGTCTGGGCCTCGATGCCCTGGGCGGCGTCGACGAGGAGGATCACGCCCTCGCAGGCGGCGAGCGACCGCGACACCTCGTAGCCGAAGTCGACGTGGCCCGGGGTGTCGATGAGGTCGATGACGTGGCCGCGGTAGTCGAGCCGGACGGACTGGAGCTTGATCGTGATGCCCCGCTCCCGCTCGAGCTCCATGGAGTCGAGGTACTGGTCCCGCATCTCGCGCGCATCGACCGCGCCGGTCAGCTCGAGCAGGCGGTCGGCGAGGGTCGACTTGCCGTGGTCGATGTGGGCGATGATCGAGATGTTGCGGATGCGGTCCAGGTCCATAGGGGGGCCGCGTGAGCGTAGCGGCGCACCCCCGCCGCCCCGCAGGCCGCCGGGCCGGGGCCGAGATGACATCGAGCGACACGGGCCGATAGCCTGTCCCGGCTATTCCGTTCGCAGGAGTCGAGTGAGAGAGCAGCCCCGTGGCGAACATCAAGAGCCAGATCAAGCGGAACCGGCAGAACCTCCGTCGTCGTGAGCGCAACCGGGCCGTGCGCTCCGAGATCAAGACCCGGGCCAAGCGGGCCGTCCAGGCCGCCGAGGCCGGTGCCGACGACGTCGAGGAGCGCCTCCGGATCGCCATCAAGCGCATCGACAAGGCCGCGGCCAAGGGCGTCATCCACCGCAACACCGCCGCCCGGCGCAAGTCCCGCCTCGTCGCCCGGGTGCGGCGGGCCCTGGAGGCCGCCGAGTCCTCCTGACCTCGTCCTGCGGGCGCTGCCCGCGGCGCTGCTCTCGTGTGCCGGGCCCGACGGCCCGGCACCGTCGCGTCGGGGCGGCGCCCGGCCGTCGGGCGTCGGTGGCTCAGCGGGCGAGCTGGGCCAGTCGGGCGACCAGCACCTCCATGACCAGCTCGCTCGGCCAGGCCTTGCCGCCCCGCAGGTCGATGTCGGCGGCCGCGAGCAGGTCCAGGGCCCGCACGATGCGGGCGTGGCCGAGCTTCCGGGCCTGGGCCAGCAGCCGGCGGGCGGCCTTGGGGTGCACGCCGAGCAGCTGCGCGGCGTCCCGCTCGCCGGACACGGGAGCGCCGTCCAGCAGCAGGAGGCGGGCGAAGTGGGTGTGGAGCGTGGCCAGGACCGCCAAGGCGTGGCGCCCGCCCCCGGCCATCATGCGCCCGAGCATCTCGAGCGCCACGTTGATCCTGCCCTCGTCGATCGCGTCGGTCAGGTGCCAGGGCGGCACGCCGCCCGCCTCGCCCAGGTGGGGCTCGACGTCGGCGGCCGTCAGCCGGGCGCCGGCGCCGTAGGTGCCGACCAGCGTCTCGACGAGGCCCACCAGCCGCTGGGGGTCGTCGCCCAGCCAGGCGACGACCGCCTTGCGGGCCCCGGCGTCCAGCGTCAGCCCGGCGGCCGCCAGCTGCTCCTTCACCCAGTCGTCGACCTTGTTGCGGCCCGGGCCGGTGTCCACGACCTCGCCCTTCGCCGCTCGGATCGCGTCGAGGAGCGGCTTCGGCACCCGCCCGCCGCTCCACACGAGCACGAGCGAGGTCGTGGGCAGGGGGTCGGCCAGGTAGTCGACCAGCGGGGCGACCTGCGCCTGCCGGGTGAACATCTCGAGGTCCCGGCCGACGACGACCCGCCGCTCGGTGAGGAACGGCGGCGTCTGGGCGGCGTCGACGAGCGGCACGATCGAGGCCTCGCCGTCGGGCGGCGAGAGCCGGTCGCGGCCGACCTCCTCGACCGCGAGGTTGGGGTCGAGGTCGCCGGTCAGCTCGTGGACCAGGGAGCGGGCGGCGTCGCGCAGCAGGACGTCGTCGTCGCCCTTGACGAGGTAGACGGGGGCGTTCAGCCGGACGCGGGTCACGCCCCATCCTCCCCCGGCCGGCCGCCGGCTGCCCACACCGCCGGTCGGCGGGCCTCCAGCAGCGCCGTCATGGCGGCGGCGATCCGGCGGCTGCGCCGGACGTCCGTCGTGCGGAGCAGCCGGCACCCCTCCAGGACCGCGGCCGACTCGCGGGCGACGGCCTCGGCGCCCGCCCACGGCGTGGCGTCGAAGGCCAGCGGCACCCCGTGCGCCGTGGCGGCATCGCGCGCGGCGCCCAGCCCGCCCAGGTCGTCGACGACGGCGACCGTCGCCGGGGACGGGCCGCCCGGCGCCGCGGTGGCGGCGAGCACGTCGGCGACCAGCTCGGCCGGCACGAGGACGACGGCCGCGCCGGCGTGACCAGCCGCCAGCGCCTCGTCCACCGTCCCGGCCCGCACCGCCACCGGCGCCCCCTCGCCGCGCGCCACCGGACCGACGAGGCGCGGCGGCAGCGGGACGTCGACGAGGTCGACCCCCGCCGCCCGCATCGCCGCGGCGCCGGCCGCCACCTCGGCCTCCCGGCCGAACCGTGGCGACGGGACGACGCCGGCGACGAGCACCCGCGTGCCCAGATCGACCCGCTCGCCGGCCAGCGAGAGCGCGGCGTCGGGGCGCGGCAGCGGCGGTCGGGGGTGCGGCACGGGCGCCGAGGATAGGGGGGCCGCACGCGCCCCCGGCGCACCCGGCGGGGGCCGGGGGCGGCCCGGCCGTGACGACGACCGCCAGGCGGTCGGGCGCCGCCTCGGCGACCGTCAGCCGCAGGCCGCCGACCGCGACGACCGCGCCCCGGGGCGGGCTGACGGCGTCGAGGCCGTCGGCCGTCGGGCGGGCGCCCCGGCCCGCCGGCGGGACGAGCACGACCGCCCCCGGCCACCGCCGGCGGAGCGTCGCCGCCGTGCCCCGGGCCGCGGCCGCGCCCGTGCGTACGACGACGGCGTCGACCCGCCGCACCCCCCGGGCCCGCAGCCCGGCGAGCACGGCACCGGCCCGAGACCGGCCGTCGACGAGCACGACCGCCGCCCCGCCGTCGACCCACAGCTCGGCCCCGGGGCCGAGCGGCTCGCCCTCGACCCGGCCCGGCCGGGGCACGGCCAGCGCCGCGACCGCCACCGTCGCCGCCGCGGCCAGGGCGCCGCCCGCCCGCACGGCCGCCGCCCCCGGCCCGGGCCGGGGGCGGGCCCGGCCGCCGGCGACGACCGCGCCGCCGGCGAGGGCGAGGGCCACGAGGTGGCCCGACCGCAGCTCGCCGAGGGGCCAGCGGGCCCCGGCCGTGGCGACGGCCTCCAGCCACCACAGCAGCGCCCGGGTCGGGAGGTGCAGCACGGACGCGACCGGCCCGCCGGCGAGGCCGGCCGCCAGCCCCCCGGTCAGGCCCCACACCATGAGCGGCCCGGAGACCGGCCCGGCCAGCAGGTTGCAGGGCAGCGAGGCCAGGGGCACGGACCCGAAGGCGTGCACGAGCAGCGGGGACACCGCCGCCTGGGCGGCCACCGTCACGGCCAGCGGCGCCGTCAGCCACCGGGGGCCGGGCAGCGCCCGCTCCAGCCGGGTGGCCCCGGCGACGATGCCGCCCGCGCCCGCGACCGACAGCTGGAAGCCGAGCGAGGTGACGAGCAGCGGGTCGACGAGCACCATGGCGGCGACCCCGAGCGCGAGCGTGCGCGCCGACGAGGCCGGCCGGCCGAGCGCCGTGCCCACCGCCGCCACCGCCGCCATCGCCGTCGCCCGCAGCACCGAGGGCTCGGCCCGGGTGACGAGGGCGAACATCGCCAGGACGGCCAGCGTGGCGCCGAGCCGGGGGCCGAACCGCAGCCGGGCCAGCACCGGCCCGGCGACGACCAGCACGAAGGCGACGTTCTGACCGGAGACGGCCAGCAGGTGGGTGAGGCCGGCGGCGGCGAAGGCGTCGGCCAGGTCCGGGGGCTGGTGGCGGTCGTCGCCCAGCGTGACCCCCGCCAACAGGCTCCGCTGGCGGGCCGGCAGGCCCGACGCGCCCCGGGCCAGCGTGCGCCGCAGGGCGTTGGCCACCCGGGTGGCCGGGTCGCCGGCCCGCCACCCCAGGACGGTGTCCACCCGGAGCCGCCCGGCGACGTGGCGGTGGCGGGCCCACCGGTCGGCGGCGCTCGGGCCGGTCACCTCGCCCACGACCGCCACCCGCTCGCCGGTCAGGCGGTCGTCGAGGGCGGCCGCCGCGGCGCCCCGGGCCGTCGCCCGCAGCCGGCGGCCCTCGTGGCGCACCAGGGCGGTGACCCCGCCCCCGCCGTCCGGCTCGGGGTCGCCGACGAGGACGACCTCGGCGCGCACCGGGCCGCTGGCGAGCGGCGCCGCCAACCCCGCGAGCGACCGGTGGGCGAGCGCCGCCGACGCCAGCGCCCCCGCCAGGCAGAGCACGGCCGGCGCGGCGCGCCGGGCCCGGTCCGCCGCCGGCGGCCAGGCGCCGGCGGCCAGGAGCGCCGCCAGCGCGCCGGCCGGCAGCGCGAGCGGTGGTGCCGGCACGTGGCCGTCGACGGCCGCCACGGCCGCCGCCCACACCGCGGCGGCGAGCGCCACGGCCCAGGGGTCGGACACCGCCTCAGACCGTGACGAGGTCGCGGATCTGGGCGAGCTTGGCCTCGCCGATGCCCCGCACGTCGAGGAGGTCGTCGACCGACCGGAACGGGCCGTGCCGCTCGCGGTGGTCGATGATGGCCTGGGCGGTGGCGGGGCCGATGCCGGGCAGCGCCTCGAGGGCGGCGGCGTCCGCGGTGTTGACGTCGACCAGGCCGCCTGCGCCGGTCGCCTCCCCGGCCGGGCCGGCCGCCGGCGCCCCGGCGCCCGGCACCGCGGGCGGGGTCTCCTCGCCCCGCCGCAGCACGTAGACCTGCTGGCCGTCGACGAGGGGCGCGGCGAGGTTGATCCGGGCCAGGTCGGCGTCGGGTGCCGCCCCGCCGGCGGCCTCGAGGGCGTCCACCACCCGGGCGCCGGCCGGGAGGCGCTGCACGCCCGGGGTCACCACCGCGCCCGCGACGTGGACGACCACCTCGGCGACCGGCGCGCCCCCGCCCGCGGCCACCGACGCGGCCGGGACGCCGGCACCCGGCGCCGGAGGCCCCTGTCCCGGGGTGGCGGCGGGCGGGCCACCGCCCGCGGCCCCGGCGTCCGCGCCCACCCCGGGGACCTCGGCCGAGGCGCCCGGGGCGAAGGGCAGGTCGACCTCGGGCGCGGCCGGCGGGGCGGCGAGCGCCCGCCACCCCAGCGCGCCGGCCACGGCCACGACGAGCAGCACGGCCCCGAGCCGGGCGGGGCCCCACCCGGCGGCCGCCAGGTCGTCGAGCCGGTCGCGCCACGTGCGGGGCGGCAGCGGGCGCGCCAGCCCGTCGGGAGGGACGGGCTCGTCGGTGGGGTCGTCGGCCGGCCCGCCGGTGCGCTCGAACGGGTCGCGGTCGTCGGTGGCGGTGGGGCGCGGGGACATCGCGGTCCTCCTGGGCGCGGCGCCGGCGGCGACGGGGCCGGCGCGCCGGTGGGCGGGCCGCGGCAGCGGCGACGGGGCGGCCGCCGGACGGCGGCACGGCGAGCCGGCGTCGGGCGGGCCGACGCACCGGGCGGCCACCTGCGGCGGCGAGGCCGTCCCCCTCCCCCGCCGGAGGACGGCGGGCCGAGGCTAGCGCGCCGCGCCGACCGCCCGGGGCCGCCCGCGGCGCCCCCTCAGGCGGCCCCGACCTCCGCCCGCCGGGCGATCCACTCGGCCTCGATCTCCTGGGGGATGCGCCGGTACGCCGCCCAGTGCGGGTAGCCCCGCAGCCGCCACCGCAGGTAGGCGCCGAGGTAGCGCCACAGGAAGCCGACGACGCCCTGCTCGCGCCACTGGCGCACGTGCTCCAGCTCGTGGCGCAGCAGCCGCTCGTCGCCGACGGCCCGGCGACGCACGAGCACGAGCGGGCCCAGCGTCGTGGCCGCGGCCCCGGGCGCGGCCACGCCGATCAGCAGCCAGTAGCCGTCGCGCCGCTCCAGCCGCACGCCACGCCCCCGCCGTGCGCCCCCGGGCGGGTCAGAAGAGCTGCCGGGAGAGCTTGCGCCGGTACTCGGCGGTGCGGGGGTCGTCGGCGCCGAGCACCTCGAGCAGGTCGACGAACTCCTGGCGGGCCTCGTCGTCGCCCTTCACCCGCTCGAGCAGCTCGTCGAGGCGGGCGGTGATCTCGTCGCCGTCCTCGGCGGCCTGCGGGGTCTCGCCGGTGCGCAGCATGGCCCGGACCCGCCGGCTCTCCGGGGTCTCGGGGATGCGATCGAGCAGCGCGAGGGCCTCGTCGACGTCACCGTCCTGGCGCCGGCCGGCGAGCAGCTCGGCGAGGGCCACGATGGCCGGCTCGTGGTCGGGCTTGATCTCGAGCGCCCGGCGCAGCGACGCCTCGTCGCCGGCCTCGACCAGCCGGGCCAGCTCCTGCTCCTGCTCGCTGGGGCGCAGGCGCCCGACGAACTCCCGCACGACGTGCTCGGGCTGCGCGCCGATGAAGCCGTCGACCACCTGGCCGCCGACCACCGCGTACACGGCCGGGATGCCCTGCACCCGGAACGCCTGGGAGATCTGCGGGTTCTCGTCGACGTTCACCTTGGCCAGGACGACCTGGCCCCCCGTCTCGCCGACGACCTTCTCGAGGATGGGCCCGAGCGTGCGGCACGGGCCGCACCACGGCGCCCACAGGTCGACCACGACCGGGGTCGTGAGCGACCGCTCGAGCACCTCGGTCTGGAACGTGGAGTCGGTGACGTCGATGGCCATCGGGGGCAGGCTACCGGCGCACCGGTACACCCCCGACGTCCGCGGCCTCTACGGTGAACCGGCGATGACGAACGCGTCGACGACGGACACCGGCGCACCGAAGGGGATCGACGCCGGACGGGTGACCGACTGGTTCCTCGCCCACGCCGGGGACGTCCAGCCGCCGCTGGCGTTCGAGCTGATCGCCGGCGGGCGCTCGAACCTGACCTACCGGGTGACCGACGCCGCCGGCCGCCGCTGGGTGCTGCGCCGGCCGCCGCTCGGCCAGGTCCTGGCCACCGCCCACGACATGGCCCGCGAGCACCGCATCATCGCCGCGCTGGCGCCGACCGACGTGCCGGTCGCCCCCGTCGTCGGCCTCTGCACCGACGAGTCCGTCAACGGCGCGCCGTTCTACGTCATGGAGTTCGTCGAGGGCATCGTGGCCCGCGACGCCGAGGCGGCGCGGGCGCTCGACGTCCCGGCCCGGGCCCGGGCCGGCGAGCAGATCGCCGACGTCCTGGCCCGGATCCACGCCGTCGACCCCGACGCCGTCGGCCTCGGCGACCTGGGCCGCAAGGAGGGCTACGTCGAGCGCCAGCTCCGGCGGTGGCACGGGCAGTGGGAGAAGTCGAAGACCCGGGAGCTGCCGCTGGTCGACGAGGTGCACGCTGCCCTCGCCGCCCGGGTGCCCGAGCAGGGGCCGGCCACGATCGTCCACGGGGACTACCGGCTCGACAACTGCCTGCTGCGCCCCGACGGCACCATCGCCGCGGTCCTCGACTGGGAGCTGTGCACGCTGGGCGACCCCCTGGCCGACGTCGGCCTCCTCTGCGTGTACTGGACCGACCCCGACGACGGCACCGCCGCCCTGCTCGACGCGGCGACGACGCTCGAGGGCTTCCCGACCAAGGCCGAGGTCGTCGAGCGCTACGCCCGGGCCTCGGGCCGCGACGTGTCCGACATCGGCTACTACGTCGCCCTGGGCTACTGGAAGCTGGCGTGCATCCTCGAGGGCGTCTACGCCCGCTACAAGGGCGGCGTCATGGGCGAGAGCTCCGGCTACGAGGGCTTCGCCCGCCAGGTCGAGGTGCTGGCCGAGGCGGCCCGGGCCACGCTGGAGGAGCTGGGCACGTGACCACTCGGGACGGCAGGCTGGGCGGGAGGCGACGATGACCCTGTACGAGCTGATCGAGACGCCGCAGCTCGAGGACCCCGTGCTCGTCCTGGCGCTCGAGGGCTGGATCGACGCCGGGCTGGCCGCCGCGGGCGTCGCCCGGATGCTCGAGGAGCGGCTCGACGCCGTGACCATCGCCCGCTTCTCGACCGACGAGCTGCTCGACTACCGGGCCCGGCGGCCGATCGCCCACCTCGTCGACGGCGTGCTGCGCGGTCTCACCTGGCCGTCCATCGAGCTGCGGGCGGCGGTCGACGACGCCGGCAACGAGCTGCTGGTCCTGGCCGGCGCCGAGCCCGACCGCCTCTGGCACCGGTTCACCGACGAGGTCGTCGGCCTGGCGCTCGACCACGGCGTGCGCATGTGCGTCGGCCTGGGCGCGTACCCGTACGCCGCGCCCCACACCCGGCCGCCCCGTGTGGCGTGCACGGCATCGACGCCCCGGCTGGCCGAGGGCGCGACGCTGCTGCGGGGGACGCTCGACTTCCCCGGCGGCATCCAGGCGGCGATCGAGCAGGCCTGCCACGACCGGGGCATCCCCTCGATCGGCCTGTGGGCCCAGATCCCCCACTACCTGCCGGCGCAGATGCCGTTCCCGGCCGGCTCGCTCGCCCTCGTCGAGGCCGTGAACCAGGTGGCCGAGCTGTCCCTGCCGACCGGCGACCTCGCCGCCCGGGCCGAGGCGACGCGGACCCGCCTCGACGAGCTCATCGCCCAGAACCCCGAGCACGTCGCCATGCTCCGCCAGCTCGAGGCCGCCTGGGACCAGGCGGTGGCCGACGAGCGGACCGTCGGCCTGAGCGACCTGCCGACGGGCGACGAGCTGGCCGCCGAGCTGGAGGACTTCCTCCGGCGCCAGCAGCCCGAGTGACCCCGGCCGGCGCCCCCGGGCGCCGGGGCGTGCCGGCTCCTTGACCCGACGGTCAAGCGCGCGGGTAGCGTCGGGCCCATGAAGATCGACGGGGGACTCCGGGGGGACCTCGAGGGCGCGGCCGAGGCGGCCGCCGCCCAGGAGGCGAGGGGCTACGACGGCGTGTGGTCGGCGGAGACCGACCACGACCCGTTCCTCCCCCTCCTGCTCGCCGCCCGGTCGACCGAGCGGGTCGACCTCGGCACGGCCATCGCGGTGGCGTTCGCCCGCAACCCGATGACGCTGGCGCAGACCGCGTGGGACCTGCAGACCGCGTCGAGGGGCCGCTTCATCCTCGGCCTCGGCAGCCAGGTCAAGGCCCACATCACCAAGCGGTTCTCGATGCCGTGGTCCCGCCCGGCGGCCCGCATGCGGGAGATGATCCTCGCCATCCGGGCCATCTGGGCGTGCTGGGACGAGGGCACGAAGCTCGACTTCCGGGGCGACTTCTACACCCACACGCTCATGACCCCGTTCTTCAACCCGGGGCCCAACCCCTACGGGAAGCCGCGCATCTTCCTCGCCGCGGTCGGCACCGTCATGACCGAGGTCGCCGGCGAGGTGGCCGACGGCCTGATCTGCCACGGCTTCACCACCCGCCGCTACTTCGACGAGGTCACCCGCCCCGCCCTCGAACGGGGCCGGGCCAAGGCCGGCAAGACGCTGGAGGGCTTCGAGATCTCCGGCCCCATGTTCGTGGTCACCGGTCGCGACGAGGACGAGATGGCCCGGGCCGCCAAGGGCGTGCGGGGGCAGATCGCCTTCTACGGCTCGACCCCCGCCTACCGGCCGGTGCTCGAGCTGCACGGCTGGGGCGACCTCCAGGACGAGCTGAACCGCCTGTCCAAGGAGGGCCGCTGGGGCGAGATGGGCGACCTCGTCGACGACGAGGTGCTGAACACCTTCGCCGTCGTGGCGCCCATCGACGAGGTGGCCGACGCGCTGCGGGAGCGCTGGGGCGGCGCGCTGACGCGCCTCAGCTTCTACGCCCCCTACGAGACGGACGACGACCGGTGGGACGCCGTCATGGCGTCCCTCAAGTCCGCCTGACCACCTGGGAGACGCCGGGTTCGGCCGGACGCCGGCGCGGCGAGCCGGGCGCTCGGCTTCCGGCGTCCCTCACGCGCGCCCGAGCACGTGAGGGACGCCGGGTCGGCCGGTGCACCCGTCAGGCGTCGACCAGGACGAGCTTGCCCTCGGTGTAGCGCCGGCGGCAGAGGCCGCGCTGCAGCTTGCCCGAGCTGGTCTTGGGCAGCGTGCCCGGGGTGACGAGCACGATGTCCTTGGCCGGGATGCCGACCACCTCGCGCACCCGCTCGGCCACCTGGCGGCGGACGGCGGCGAGGTCCTCGGCCTTGGTCTCGGCCACGACGACCAGCGACTCCCGGCCCCGGTCGCCCTCGACGCCGAAGGCGATGACGTTGCCGGCCCGCACGCCCTCGAGCTCGCCCACGGCCCGCTCGACGTCCTCGGGGAAGACGTTGCGGCCGCCGACGATGATGACGTCCTTGATGCGGCCGCACATGACCAGCTGGCCGTCGAGGAGGTAGGCGAGGTCGCCGGTGCGGAGCCAGCCGTCGTGGAACAGCTCGGCGTCGGCGTCGGGCCGCTTGTAGTAGCCGGGCGTCACCGACGTGCCCCGGATCTCCAGCTCGCCCACCTCGCGGTCGCGCAGCGGCGTGCCCCGCTCGGGGTCGACGACCCGGATCTCCAGGCCCGGGACGGGCCGGCCGAGGATCGGCAGCCGCCGGCTGCCCTCGGTCCCCGGCGGGACCGGCGCGGCGTAGCGCTCGGTCTCCAGCACCCGGCGGTCGACGCAGTCGACCTGCATGCCGGACAGCGGCTCCGGGAACGTGCCGGCGATGGCGACCTCGGCCATGCCGAAGGCGGGGAACACGGCCTCGGGTCGCAGGCCGTGCGGGCGGCCGGCCTCGACGAACTCCTCGACCTGGTCGGGGTCGATGGGCTCGGCGCCGTTGAGGGCGATGCGCAGCCGGGACAGGTCGAGGCCCTCGGCCCGCTTCAGCGCCCGGGTGGCGAGCACGTAGCTGAAGTTCGGGCCGGCGGTCGCCGTGCCGCCGTACCTCGAGATCCACTCCATCCACCGGGCCGGGCGGGCCGTGAAGTCCTGGGGCGCGCCCAGCACCAGCGCCGTGCCGGTGGACATCGTGAGGGTGAGGATGCCCACCAGGCCCATGTCGTGGTACAGGGGCAGCCAGGAGACGACGACGTCCTCGTCGACGTCGAGCTTCGCCGCCTCGGCGATGGCGTCGAGGTTGGCCCGCACCACCCGGTCCGGCAGCATCACGCCCTTCGGGTCCGAGGTCGACCCGCTGGTGAACTGCAGGATGACCAGGCGCTCGGGGTCGTCGTCGGGCCGCACCCACGCCGCGGGGTCGCCGGCGGCCAGCTCGCCGATCTCGACGAGCGGCGGGTCACCGGGCTCGGGGCTGACGAACGCCGCCAGCTCGGGGTCGACCAGGCACAGGGCGGCGTCCGCGTGGCGGACGCGCTGGCGGGTCTGGGCGACGAACTCCTCGACGGACGACAGCCGCATCGGCAGCGGGAGCACGACGACGGTCGCCCCCGCCAGCCAGGTCGCCTGGATGGCGGTGACCAGCTCGCGGGTGGTCGGCGACAGCAGGGCGACGTGGTCGCCCGGCCGGACGCCCCGGGCCTGGAGGGCGGCGGCGTACCCCTTGGCCTGCTCGTGCAGCTCCCGCCAGGGCACGACGACCTCGTCGCCCCCGACGACGAACGTGACGGCGGTGTCGCGCTCGGCGGCGCGCTGGAGACGGCGGAGAAGTGACGGCATCACCGGTCCGACCAGCGGCCGGCCCCGGGGGTTACACACCGGCCGCGGCCGCCGGCCGACGGGCCCGCCACCTGCGCCGGAACGGACTTCCCGGGGGCCGCGGGGTGACCGGTACCCTTGGCGGCCATGGCCCAGACCACGTCGTCCACCAGCGAATCGAGGCCCGACACGCCCCCCTTCCGCTACACGGCGAAGCTCGCCGAGCAGATCGAGACGACGTGGCAGGACCGCTGGGAGCGGGAGGGCACGTTCCACACGCCCAACCCGGTCGGCGACCTGAGCGCCGGGTTCGACCGGGTGGCGGACCGGCCGAAGCTGTACGTGCTGGACATGTTCCCCTACCCCAGCGGCGCCGGCCTGCACGTCGGCCACCCGCTGGGCTACATCGGCACGGACGTCTACGCCCGCTACAAGCGGATGCTGGGCTTCAACGTCCTGCACACGATGGGCTACGACGCGTTCGGCCTGCCGGCCGAGCAGTACGCGGTGCAGACGGGCCAGCACCCGCGGGTCACGACCGAGGCCAACATCGCCAACATGCGGCGCCAGCTGCGCCGCCTGGGCCTGGGGCACGACTCCCGCCGGTCCATCGCGACCACCGACGTCGACTACTACCGGTGGACGCAGTGGATCTTCCTGCAGATCTACAACGCCTGGTACGACACCGACGCCGACCGGGCCCGCCCGATCGACGACCTGATCGCCGAGCTGGACGCCGGCACCCGCGAGCCCGCCGAGGGCACCAACCCCTTCGGCCGACCGTGGGCCGAGCTGTCGCCCACCGAGCGGCGGGTCGTGGTGGACAACCACCGGCTGGCCTACCTGCACGAGGCCCCGGTCAACTGGTGCCCCGGCCTGGGCACCGTCCTGGCCAACGAGGAGGTCACGCCCGAGGGCCGCAGCGAGCGGGGCAACTTCCCGGTGTTCCGCCGCCCGCTCAAGCAGTGGATGATGCGGATCACCGCCTACGCCGACCGGCTGCTGCGCGACCTCGACCTGCTGGACTGGCCCGAGGCCATCAAGCAGCAGCAGCGCAACTGGATCGGCCGGTCGGAGGGCGCCCGCATCACCTTCCCGACCGTCGCGCCCGACGGCGGTGAGGGGCCGGGCATCGAGATCTTCACCACCCGGCCGGACACGCTGTTCGGCGCCACCTACATGGTGCTGGCACCCGAGCACCCGCTGGTCGAGGAGCTGACCGTGCCGGAGTGGCCGGACGACGGCATCCCGGCCTCGGCCCGCGACCTGTGGACCGGGGGCCACGACCGCCCGGCCGACGCCGTCGCCGCCTACCGGCGGCGGGCCTCCAGCCGCTCCGACGTCGAGCGCCAGGTCGAGACCCGCGAGAAGACCGGCGTCTTCCTGGGCAGCTTCGCCGTCAACCCGGCCACCGGCGAGCGGATCCCCGTGTTCATCGCCGACTACGTCCTGATGGGCTACGGCACCGGCGCCATCATGGCCGTCCCCGGCGAGGACGAGCGGGACTGGGCCTTCGCCGAGGTCTTCGACCTGCCGATCATCCGCACCGTCCAGCCGCCCGAGGGCTGGGAGGGCAAGGCCTACACGGGCGACGGGCCGTCCATCAACAGCGCCAACGACGAGGTCGACCTCAACGGCCTGCACATCGACGAGGCCAAGCGCCGCATCATCGAGTGGCTGGAGGCCAAGGGCATCGGCAAGGGCACGGTCACGACCAAGCTGCGGGACTGGCTGTTCTCCCGGCAGCGGTTCTGGGGCGAGCCCTTCCCCATCGTCTACGACCCCGACGACGGCCTGCCCCGGGCGCTGCCGGAGTCGATGCTGCCGGTGGAGCTGCCCGACATCGAGGACTACCGGCCGGTCACCTTCGCCGACGACGACGACACCTCCGAGCCCGTGCCGCCGCTGGCCCGGGCCACCGACTGGGTCGAGGTCACGCTCGACCTGGGCGAGGGCCCGAAGAGGTACCGCCGGGAGACCAACACGATGCCGCAGTGGGCGGGGTCGTGCTGGTACGAGCTGCGCTACCTGGACCCCAACAACGACAAGGCCTTCGTCGACCCCGAGAACGAGCGCTACTGGATGGGGCCGCAGCACGAGGGCGACTGCGGCGGCGTCGACCTGTACGTGGGCGGCGCCGAGCACGCCGTGCTGCACCTGCTGTACGCCCGGTTCTGGCACAAGGTCCTCTACGACCTGGGCCACGTCTCGTCCCTCGAGCCGTTCCGCCGGCTGTTCAACCAGGGGATGATCCAGGCGGCCGCCTACACCGACCGCCGGGGCATGTACGTCGACGCGCACGAGGTCGTCGAGCGCGAGGACGGCACCTTCTGGTACGGCGACGAGCAGGTCAACCGTGAGTTCGGGAAGATGGGCAAGAGCCTGAAGAACACGGTGACCCCGGACGAGATGTACGAGAGCTACGGGGCCGACACCCTGCGGCTCTACGAGATGTTCACCGGGCCGCTGGACCAGAGCCGTCCGTGGGACACCAAGGCGGTGGTCGGCGTCTTCCGCCTGCTCCAGCGCATCTGGCGCAACGTCGTCGACGAGGACACCGGCGAGCTGGTCGTGTCGGACGGCGAGCTCGACGACGACACCCGGCGCAAGCTGCACCGCACCATCGCCGACGTCCGCGACGGGATGGAGAACCTGCGGTTCAACGTCTCGATCGCCAAGATCACCGAGCTGAACAACCACATCACCCAGCGGTGGCCGGACGGCGGCGCGCCCCGGGCGGTCATCGAGCCGCTGGTGCTGATGCTGGCGCCGCTGGCCCCGCACATCGCCGAGGAGCTGTGGTCGCGGCTGGGCCACGAGCGCTCGGTGTGCGCCGAGCGGTTCCCCGAGCCCGACCCGGCGTGGCTGGCCGACGAGACGGTCGAGGTCGCGGTGCAGCTCAACGGCAAGGTCAGGCAGCGGGTGGTCGTGCCGGCCACGGACGACCCGGCCGAGCTGGAGGCCGCGGTCCGGGCCGACCCGAAGGTCGCGGCGCTGCTGGAGGGGCGCACGGTGCGCAAGGCGATCGCCGTGCCGGGCCGCCTCGTCAACTTCGTCGTGGCGTGAGGAGCGGTCGCGCCACGGCCCGGCGCCCCGGGCCCCGATTTGTCGGGGTCCGGGGGTCTGGTAGAGTGACCGCTCCCTCGGGGCTATAGCTCAGGTGGTAGAGCGCATCCATGGCATGGATGAGGCCGAGGGTTCGAGTCCCTCTAGCTCCACTCCCCACGACGCCGGCGGCGCACCCGCCGGCGTCGGCGCGTCAGGGGGCGGCCCGGGGCGAGGCGGTGGCGTCGGCCTCGGCCCAGTCGAGCACGGGCACGTCGCTCCACAGCCGCTCGAGCTCGTAGTAGGCCCGCGTCTCGTCCAGGAAGACGTGGACGATGACGTCGCCGTAGTCCATGAGCACCCAGCGCAGCGCGTCCAGGCCCTCGATGCGCAGCGGCTTGCCCAGCCCCCGCTCGCCGACCACCCGCTCGATCTCCTCGACGATGGCGCGCACGAGGCGGTCGTTGGGCGCCGACACGATGACGAACTCGTCGGCGACCACGAGCACGTCGCCCACCTCGAGCACCACGATGTCGCGCCCGCCCTTGGCGTCGGCGGCCCGGGCCGCCGTGAAGGCGAGCTCTCGGGCCGCAGCCCGGTCGTTGCTGGCAGTCAGCGCTCCGTCACCTCTCGATCTGCTCCTCGGCGTCGTCGCCGAGGACAACGGTCACGTCGATCTCGTCGTCCGACACCCGCCTCCCATCTTGCCCGCTCGCCGTCTCCTCCACGCGCCCGAGATCCAGGTTGGCCCGGATCCAGCGGGCGAGGTGGGCCCGGTCCTCGCCGAGGTAGAGGATGCGCGTCCGCTCGACGCCGGGCGTCGCGGTGTTGCCGGCGATGACGACCTCGGCCCCGCCCGCCACCAGCGCCCGGGCGGCCCGGGGCGTGAGCGAGGGGTCGCCGGTGCCGTTGAGCAGCCGGACCCGGACCCGGGCCCCGGGCACGGGCGAGGTCGGGTACGGCACGGCCCGCGAGACGAAGGCGTGGACCCGGCCGGCGTCGGTCCGGAAGCGCTCGTCCTCGCCCTCCCCCGCGCCGTCGCGCACGACCGGCAGGGCGGCCGCCGAGCCCTCGCCCCGGGCCACGCCCCGCACGAACCGGCCGATGCCGGTCTCGACCTCGCCGGGCAGGACGTCCTCGCCCCCGGCGGCCACCTGGGGCAGCCAGGCGTTCCAGAACTGCAGCTGGCGCTCGACCCGCTCGAGCTCGGACTCGCCCTCGGCCCGGGCGGCGAGGAAGGCGCCGACGTCTTCGGGCCGCAGCTCGACCCGGCCGGCCTCCCACTCCCCGACCGGGGCGTCGATCGACACCTCGAGGCCACCGACCGGGGCGACGAGGTCGCGCCAGCGCGCGTCGTCGACCTCGACGTGCTCGGCGGCGGCCGCGGTGACGGCCTGCCCCACGGCGCTCGCGGCCGCCTCGGCGCCCTCGGTGCGGTAGACCTCGGCGATCGTCGCCTCACCGCCCTCGCGCACGACGACGGCCGAGGTCGGCACGACGACGACGGAGCCGCCGTGGTCCTCGGGCGCCAGCGCGATGAGGGCGGCGCCCACGAGCGAGCCGTCGGCCCCCCGGTGCAGGACCGCCAGCGTCGGGCTCGGCACGACGTAGGCCTCGTAGCCCGGGTCGTCCGGGCCCAGCTCCTCCTGGTAGCGCCCCGCCGTGCTCGTGCGCACCTCGGTGACGCCGACGACGGCCAGCGCGACCCCGCCCAGGGTCAGGCCGGCCATGGCGCCGAGCACGAGCGCCCGCCGGCGGCGCAGGCGCTCGGGGGTGAGCGCCGCCCGGCGGCGGGCCGCCCCGGACCCGACCGCCCCGGCCTCGGCGGGCGCCGGGGCGCGCTCGGACCCGCCGTCGCCCGGGCCGCCACCGGCGACCGCCACGCCGTCCGCCCAGGCCGCCACGCCGGCCCGACCGGCGCGCCGGGCGACCGCCCGACCCCGCCGGCTGGTCGGCCGGGGGTGGCGGCGGCGCTCGGACACCGGTGCCGGGCCCGTGGCCGGGGTGGTGCCGTCCCCGGGGGCGAGCACGCCGACGGGCGCGCCCTCCGGCTCGGCCACGCCCGCGTCGGGCGCGGCCGTCGCCGCCGGGGCGCCGTCCGTCCCGAGCGCCGGCGGGGGCTCGTCGCCGGTCCCGTCGGCCGGCCCGGGCACCACGGCGTCCGTCGTCATGCCGTCACCTGCGCGCCGTACAGCCCGCGCTGCCGGATCGTCTCGATCACCTCGGGTGTCAGCAGGTAGTCGAGGGGCCGGCCGTCGACGACCCGGGCCCGCAGGTCGGTGCTCGACACCTCGAGTCGCGGCACCTCGACCTGGATCCACGACCACCCCGGGGGCGGGGTGGCCTCGCGGGTGCCGGGCCGCTCGACGACCACGATCGTCGCCATCTCCCGCACCTCGTCGGCCCGCTCCCACGTCGGGAGGCCGACGGCGGCGTCGCTGCCGAGGATGACGAACAGCTCCCGGGTGGGGTCCTCGTCGAGCAGGGTGCGCAGGGTGTCGGCCGTGTACGACAGCCCGCCGCGGTCGATCTCGATGCGGCTGGCCTCGAGCCCCTCGACGCCCTCGACGGCGGCCGCCACCATGGCGTAGCGGTCCTCGGCGTCGCTGATCTCCCGGGTGCCCAGCTTCTGCCACGGCTGGTGGTTGACCACGAGCAGGACCCGGTCGAGGCGCATCTCGTGGCGCACGTTGACGGCCGTGACGAGGTGGCCGACGTGCGGCGGGTCGAAGGTGCCGCCGAAGATGCCCAGGCGTTCGCCGCCGTCGCTCATCGGCGGGACTCCGCCTCGAGGTCGGCGCGGATGCGCTCGGCGCAGTCCCGCAGGCCGGGCGAGATCTCGACGGGCCACAGCGGCTCGTCGGCCGGCTCGAGCGACCGCAGCTGCTCGGGCAGGGCCGCCAGCTCGGCCATGGCCCGCTCGCGGATGCGGGCGATGGGCTCGACGAAGGTGCGGTGGCCGTTGGACATCACCTGGACGAGCAGCGGCCGGCCGCCCGGCACCTCCTCGTCGTGGAGCGACAGGACGTCGTGGCCGTCGCAGCGCCACACCTGCTTGCGGCCCGGCCAGGTGACCTTGCCGGTGGCGAGCTTCATCTTCGGTCCCTCGGCATCCTCGACCAGCTTGTACACCGCGCCGAGCGTGGGGGCGTCGGCGCTGGTGCCCATCTTCGTCCCGACGCCGAAGGCGTCGATGGGCGCGCCGGCCTCGAGCAGCGCGGCGATGCGGTGCTCGTCGAGGTCGCCGGAGGCCAGGATCCGCACGTCGGGGAGCCCGGCGTCGTCGAGGATCCTGCGCACCTCGACCGACAGCGCGGCGAGGTCGCCCGAGTCCAGCCGCACGGCCCCGACCGTGATGCCCTCGGCCGCCACCTCGTGCGCCACCTCGGCGGCGTGGCGGGCGCCCTCGATCGTGTCGTAGGTGTCGATCAGCAGGATGACGTTGCCGGGGAACGTGCGGGCGTAGTCGCGGAAGGCGTCCCGCTCGTCGTCGTACGACATGACGAACGAGTGCGCCATCGTCCCCGAGACCGGGATGCCGAAGCGCCGGCCGGCGGCGACGAGCGACGTGCCGCCGGAGCCCACGATCCACGAGGTCCGGGCGATGGCCATGGCGGCGTCGACGCCGTGGTCGCGACGGGCCGAGAAGTCGATGAAGGTGCGGTCGCCGCACGCCAGCGCCACCCGGGCGGCCTTGGAGGCCAGCATCGTCTGGCTGGAGATCCGGTTGAGCAGCCAGGTCTCGACGAGCTGCGCCTCCACGAGGGGCGCCGTCACCCGCACGAGCGGCTCGCCGGCGAACACGATCTCGCCCTCGGGCACCGCCCACACCTCGCCGGTGAAGCGGAGCTCGGCCAGGCGCTCGAGGAACGCCGGCGGGAACGTGCCCAGCTCGGCCAGGTAGGCGATGTCGTCGTCGGCGAAGCACCACTCCTCGAGGCCGTTCAGCGCGTCGTCGAGGCCGGCGGCGACGAGGAAGCGGCGCTCGCGGGGCAGCGAGCGCACGAACAGCTCGAAGGTCGCCTCGTGCTCGATGCCGGCCGCCTGGTAGGCGGCGGCCATGGTGAGCTCGTAGAGGTCGGTGACGAGCGCGGGCGGGACCGGGCCGGGGTGGCGGCCGCGCAGCGGCGGTGACGGGCTGTCGGTCACCGGCCGGTCACCTGAGGGTCGCGCCCGCCTCGGCGATGGTGGCGAGGGCGCGCTCGCCGTCGCCGGGCTCGAGGTCGACCGGCCGGACGCCGTCGAGCACGACCTCGGCCTCGTAGCCGAGGCGGATGGCGTCGAGCGCCGTCTCCTTCACGCAGTAGTCGGTGGCCAGCCCGACGATGACCACCCGCTCGATGCCCTTCTCCTGGAGCAGCTCGTGGAGGCCGGTCGAGCGGGTCTCGCCGGTCGGCAGGTGGGTCATCGAGAACGCCGAGTACCCGTCCTCGCCACCGGTGCCCTTGTGGATCACGTGGTCGACGGGGTCGAGGTCCTCGTGGAACTGCGCGCCCCAGGTGCCGCCGACGCAGTGGACCGGCCACGTCCCCCCGTCCTTGGCGAAGTGGGGCGTCGTCTCCGGGTGCCAGTCCCGCGTGCCGACCACGATCGCCCCCGCCTCACGGGCGGCGGCGATCTCGCGGTTGGCCGCGGCGATCACCGTGTCGGCGCCCTTGACGTACAGGGAGCCGTCAGGGTGCGCGAAGTCGTTCTGGACGTCGACGACCAGCAGGGCCGTTCGTGTGTCGTAGCGCACGGACACGGTTCGAAAACTAGGCGGTCGGACAGCGGATGCGGTCGCCTGGCCCGGAACTCGTTGGGACCGGTGCCGGGTGACCGCGTAACCTGTTCACGAAATAGAACCGTTCCGGTTCGTGTTCTCATCCCCGACGGTGCAGGTCGCCCCCCTGCCTGCTCCGACCGCCGCTCGCCGTGACGCGTGCACCTCTCCGGTCCTGACCTGGGGTTCCATGCCCCAGGGGGTCGTCGACGTGCCCGCCGAAGCGGCCGCCGCAGCTGCGTCGCACCGGCGTGACGACCAGCAGGGTGACACCTGTCACCGACGACGACCGAGTGGAGCGCCGACCCTGCGAATTTCCCGGTTCCCGTCCCCGTGTACCGGGAAAACCCCATCCTACGGGGAATCCCACCGCTCCGGCGGTGGTTGAGGAGATACGCCATGAGTGATTCGGTTGGTCAGTACCTCAACGAAATCGGCCTCGTCCCCCTGCTCACCGCCGACGAGGAGCGCGAGCTCGCGCAGATCATCGAGCGTGGGCGTGAGGCCCAGGCTCGCATCGACGCGGGCGAGCGCAGCCGCGAGCTCCGCAAGGCGGTCGAGGCCGCGGCGGCTGCCAAGGACCGCTTCATCCGGGCCAACCTCCGCCTCGTGGTGAGCATCGCCCGCCGCTACCCCCTGCCGCCGTCGATGGAGCTGCTCGACCTCATCCAGGAGGGCAACCTCGGGCTCGAGCACGCCGTCGACAAGTTCGACTGGCGGAAGGGCTTCAAGTTCTCCACCTACGCCACGTTCTGGATCCGCCAGGCCATCGGTCGGGCCCTCGACCAGAAGGCCAGCCTGGTGCGGCTGCCGGGCGACCGCTCGGCGTCGCTGCGGGCCGCGCTGCGCCAGGCCTCGGGCGACGGCGAGGAGCTCGACGAGGAGAACGCCCGCCTCTACCGGCTGACCACGCCGACGTCGCTCGACCGGCCGGTCGGCGACGACGACGGCAGCGAACTGGTCGACCTGCTGGCGGCCGACGTGCCGACGCCGGAGTCGGTCATGATCGAGCGCGAGGAGGAGCAGGCCCTGCACGACCTGCTCGGCGTGCTCGACGGCCGGGCCCGGTACGCGGTCGAGCAGCGCTTCGGGCTGACCGACGGCCGGAAGCGCAGCTACCGGGAGGTCGGTGAGGAGCTCGGCGTCACCGCCGAGGCCGCCCGCCGCCTGGTCAAGCGCGCCGTGGACACCGTCCGGGAAGAGGCGCTGGCCCGGGCCAGCGCCGCCTGACCGGCGGACCGCCGGGCCGGCGACGTGCCGTCTTTCACGGCAGCAGGGCGGTCGGATTGCGCGATTCGCTTTGCCAACCGCCCTCGCAGCCGGTAACGATGGCGCATCATGACCAGTCCGTGGTCCCCCGACTCGTGGCGGCAGCGACCCGCGGCCCAGCAGCCCCCGTGGCCTGACGAGGCCGAGCTCGAGGCCGTCCTCAAGCACATCGGGACGCTGCCGCCGCTCGTCTTCGCCGGCGAGGCGCGGGCGCTCACCGAGCAGCTCGCCCAGGTGGCCGAGGGCAAGGCGTTCCTCCTGCAGGCCGGCGACTGCGCCGAGTCCTTCGACGGGTTCTCGGCCGACGCCATCCGGGACAAGCTCAAGGTCATCCTGCAGATGGCGGTCGTGCTCACCTACTCGACCGGCGTCCCGGTCATCAAGGTGGGGCGGATCGCCGGCCAGTTCGCCAAGCCGCGGTCGTCGCCGGTCGAGGTGGTCGACGGCGTCGAGCTGACGTCGTTCCGGGGCCACATGGTCAACGACGTCGCCTTCACCCCGGCGGCCCGCACGCCCGACCCCCAGCGGCTCGTGCAGGCCTACCACCAGTCGGCGGCCACCCTGAACCTGCTGCGGGCCTTCACCAAGGGCGGCTTCGCCGACCTGTCACGGGTCCACCAGTGGAACCAGGACTTCGTGGCGTCCAGCCCCGAGGGCCGGCGCTACGACCGGGTGGCCGACAGCATCGACCGGGCCCTGCGCTTCATGGCGGCCTGCGGCATCGACACCGCCAGCCAGCCCACCCTGCACGAGGTCGACTTCTACACCAGCCACGAGGCGCTGATCCTCGGCTACGAGGAGGCGCTGACCCGGCAGGACTCGCTGACCGGCCAGTGGTACGACTGCTCGGCCCACATGCTGTGGATCGGTGAGCGGTCGCGCCAGATCGACGGCGCCCACGTCGAGTTCCTGCGGGGCGTCGGCAACCCGATCGGCTGCAAGCTCGGGCCGACGGCGACGCCCGAGGAGGTCCTCGCCCTGTGCGAGGTGCTCAACCCCGACCGGGTGCCCGGGCGGCTGACGCTCATCACCCGCATGGGGGCCGACAAGGTGGCCACGGCGCTGCCCCCGCTGCTCGAGGCCGTGCGCGACGCGGGGCACCCGGTGGTGTGGGCCTGCGACCCCATGCACGGCAACACGTTCACGTCCGCCTCGGGCCGCAAGACCCGCCACTTCGACGACGTGCTGGCCGAGATCGCGGGCTTCTTCGCCGCCCACTGGGACGCCGGCACCTGGCCGGGCGGGGTGCACATCGAGCTGACCGGCGACGACGTCACCGAGTGCCTGGGTGGCGGCGACGCCCTGGGCCAGGACGACCTCGACGACCGCTACGAGACGATCTGCGACCCGCGCCTCAACGGCCGGCAGTCGATCGACCTGGCCTTCCAGGTGGCGGAGCTGCTCGACCGCCGCTGATCCCCCGAGCCGCTCCCCCATCCGGCCCGCCCGTCGCCTCGGGGTGCCCGACGAGGCCCTGACGCGCCGCCCCCCGGCGCCGGGGGTGCCCCGGTCAGCCGGGACACCCCCGGGTGCCTGGGGGAGGATCCTGCGGCGGTCGTCAGGCCGCGGTGGCGGCCCGGCGGCGCCGGGTGACGAAGAGGAGCCCACCGCCCACGGCCAGCAGGGCGGCGGCGATGCGGGCCAGCGGCAGCGACTCCTCGCCCGTGCGGGGCAGGCCGCCCGCGGTCCCGCCGGCGCCGGCCGCGGCGACGCCGTCGTCGGCGGCCAGCACGGTGACGGTGGTCGACACCTCGAGCGGGCTGCCGTCGGGCGCGACGCCGCTCGCCGTGATGGTGTGCGTGCCCGGCGTGGCGTTCAGGGGGATGGTGGCCTCGATCGTCGCCACCCCGTCGGCGTCGGCCGTCGCCGAGCCGAGCGTCACGGGCTGGGAGAAGAAGGTGAAGGTCACCGTCGAGCCCGGCGAGAAGACGCCGGCCGAGATCGTGATGGTCTGGCCGGGGACGACCGTGGTGTCGCTGACGAACACGCCGAACTGCCCGGGGGGGTACTGCTGGCCGTGCGCCGGCGTGGCCAGGGCGACCAGCGCAGCCACCGACGTCACGAGGGTCAACGCACGTTTGATCATGGCTCCGTCTCCGTCACTGGACGTCCAAGGAACCGCCACGCCGTCGTAACACAGTGTGAGTGATGACCGCGCAGAGTGCAAGAGTTGGCGCACTGCGTGGCAGAACGTTTGCTCATCGGACCACCTCGATCCGGTAGCCCGTGAGCCGGTCCGTGAGCTCGCCCGAGCTGCGCACGGTCCGGCCCTCGACCGCCAGGGCGTCCCCCGCGGTGATCTCACCGTCGCCCGCCACCTCGACCACCAGCGACCAGCGGTCGGGCCGCACCAGCGGCTGCGCCACGACGTCCAGCTCGTAGCCGGCACCCACCGGCAGGGCACCCACGAGGTCGAGCTCCACGGTCCGCGTGCCGCCCTCCGGCGGGACGTCGACGAACAGCGAGTACGTGTACCGGCCCGCCTCCCGCTGGCGCTCCAGCTCGACCGGCTCGCCGTCCAGGCGGGCCCCCTCGAGCTCCCAGGGGCTGTAGACGGACAGGTAGGTGCGGTTGGTGCCGGTCGGCGGCCGCTCGCCCGGCGGGAGGGCACTGCCGATGACGTAGTCGGGCAGGCCGGCCGCCGGGGCGTCGTTGGTCAGCGTCACCGTCGCCGTGGCCTCGAGCGCCCCCGTGGCCGGGTCCCAGGCCACCTCGTAGCGCACGTCGCGCTGGAGGAACAGGTCGACCTTGTTGCCCACCGCGTTGTTGACGACGACGCCGAGGCTGTCGCCCTCCGCCGGGGGCAGGCCGCCGTCGAGGCCGAGCCGCTCGAAGAAGCGCTGCTGGTCCTCGTCGACCGCGTAGGCCTGGATGTGACCGCCCTCCACGACCGGGCCGAGGACGTCGGCCACCCGGCGGGGCCCGGGCAGGTCGCCGGTCGTCAGGCGCTCGAACGCCGTCTCGGCCAGCGCCTCGAGCGCGTCGATCCGCTGCTCGGTGTCATCCAGCACGACGTACTGGTCGCGCAGCAGGAACCCGGCGGCGTCGTCCGCGGTGAGCGGCCCCGGCACGCCGGCGACCTCGATCGGGCCGGTGAAGCGCAGCAGCGCCGCCAGCCCGACGGGGTCGACGGCGATCACCCCGTCCACCGGGCGGCCGCCGGACTGCGGGTAGAGGTCGGCCATCACCCGGCCGACGCTCGGGAAGTGCGGCGACATGGTCACGTTGCGCCACGTCCCGGCCGGTTCGAACCGGGCCCAGCGCTCGAGGTAGTCCCGGGGCTCCGAGATCGTCCGCTGCGGCCCGGGCGTGCCGCCCTGCTCGAGCTCGGCAGCCCGGCCGAAGCGGGTCATGTCGACCTCGCCGTCCACGGCCATCAGCTCGGCGAAGTTGCCGACCAGGCCGGTGCCGCCCCGAGCCTCGACGGGGGTGACGAACGCGACCAGCCAGCGGGCCTCGCCGTCGCCCCCGAACATGGCCGGCACGACCTCGGTGGCGTCCGCCGCCAGCCGCACGTCGGGCCGGGCCGCCGCCACCTCGTCCCGGACCCGGTCCAACCGCTCGGCCACGGGCGGGAGCAGCCAGGGCCCGGCCGCCTCGCCGAGGTCGGACTCGGCGCCGGCCAGCACGTCGGCGACGTCGTCGAGCGGGTCCCGCAGGGCCCGCACCCGGGCGAGGTCGAGGCGCCCGCCCTGGACGGTCAGCGCGTCGACGTCGGCGACGACGGCCACCTCGGTGCCGTCGCGGGCGACCTCGGCGGCCGCCGAGGCCATCGCCTCCACCGCCGAGGCGTTGTGGCCGAGCACGGGCACGGCCCGGGCCGGCGCCGCGTACCAGGCGCCGAGCTGCTCGTCGGCCTCGTCGAAGGCGTCGGCGGCGGCGGCCAGCCGCCGGGTGGCGAGGTCGTCGTCGCCGTCACGGGCGGCCTCCATGCCCGCCTCCAGCAGCTCGATCCCCCGCTCCACCGCCGGGCGGGCCCGGGCCAGCGCGAGCAGGTAGCCGCCACCCACGACCACGAGGAGCAGGGCGAGCACCGGGACGACCCGCCGCGCCCGCCGGCGGGTCCGGCGCCCGGCGTGCCGGTGGCCGGAGACGAGGAGCGGCGCGGCCACGGCCCCGGCCGCCAGCATGGAGGACCCGTGGAAGCCGAGGTCGGTGGCCCCGAGCAGCGCGAGCCCCGACAGCCCGCCGACCGCGGCGCCCACGGCCGGCGCCGGCCGGACCGGACCCGTCGAGGTCAGCGCCAGGACCAGGGCGGCGGCGCCGCAGCCGGCCGCCACCCGCCCGTCCGCCAGCGCCAGCGCACCCCCGGCGACGACGAACCACGTCCAGCGCCGGGCGGCCGCCCCCGCCCCGGCGACGACCGCGACGGCCGCCGCGGCCAGCGCCCGGTCGGCCCACCGGGCGCCTGACGGCGCCACGTCCGCGAGCGTCCCGAGGGCCGCCGCGCCGGCCACCACCGCCCGGGTGGCGAGGGCCTCCCCGTGGCGGCGCGACGAGCGGGACCGCCGCCGGGCAGGGGACGAGCGGTCGTGGCCGTCGCCGCCCGCCCGCCGCACCGACAGGGTCCCGGCGACCGGGCCGGCCGGCGCCGCGGCGCGGACGTCGCCGTCCTCGACGGCGAACGGGTTGGGCTCGGTCGCGGGACCGCCGCCCCGCCGCTCACCAGGCACCGGTCCCCCGCAGGACGGCGAGCGGGGTGCGGGCCAGGATGGCCAGGTCCATGGCGAGCGACCAGTGGTCGACGTAGTACATGTCGAGCGCCACGGTCTCCTCCCAGCCCAGCTCGGAGCGGCCGCTCACCTGCCACAGCCCGGTGATGCCGGGGCGCACCCGCAGCCGCCGCCGGGCGTCGCCCTCGAACTCCTCGGCGTCCACCGGCAGCGGGCGGGGTCCGACCAGCGACATGTCGCCCCGCAGCACGTTCCACAGCTGCGGCAGCTCGTCCAGCGACGTCCGCCGCAGGAACCGGCCGACGCGGGTGACCCGGGGGTCCTCCCGGATCTTGAACAGCAGCCCGTCGCTCTCGTTCGCGGCCGCCAGCTGCGCCAGCTGGGCGTCGGCCTCGGTGACCATCGTCCGGAACTTCAGGAACTCGAAGGTCCGCCCGTACTGCCCGACGCGCTCCTGCCGGTAGAGCACCGGGCCCGGGCTCGACAGCTTCACGGCGACGGCCACGACGGCGAACACCGGGGCGAGCAGCACCAGCAGCAGGGCCGCCCCGACACGGTCGATGGCGCTCTTGACGAACAGCCGCCCCCGCCGCTGCCGGCACTCCTGCACCCGCAGCAGGACGGCGCCGCCGACCGGCTCGACGGTCACGCTCTGCTGGGCCAGGTCGGGCACCGCCGGGGCGATCATCAGCTCGGCGCCGGTGCCCTCCAGCGCCCAGGCGAGGGACCGGACCTCGGGGGGCGAGGTGCCGCCGGCCACGGCGAGCACGTCGGCCCCCGTCGCCGTCATCGCCTCCAGCACCGCGGTGCCCACCGGCCCCGACCGCGCCGTCCCCGACCCGTCGCCCGGCCCCGCCACGCCGGCCCCGGCCGCGCGGGCCCCCGCCGCGCGGGCCACCACACCGGTCCCGGCCCGGCGATCGTCCCCGTCGACGAGGCACGTGCCGACGACCTCCACGCCCAGCCCCGGTCGGTCGAGCTGGCGGGCCAGCGCCGCGGCCTCGGCGGTCGTGCCGTAGATCACGGCCCGGTGGCGCCACCGGCCCTCGAGGCGGGCGCGCCGCAGGACCCGGCCCACGACGAGGCGCACCGCGAGGGTGAGGGCGACGAGGAGCCCCGTGGCCAGGGCGACCAGCCGCGCCGAGAGGCTGGTCGACAGCAGCAGGTGGAGCACGGCGACGGCGGCGAACAGCGTCAGGCCGGCCTCGACGACGCGCCCGGCCTCCTCCACCCCGCTGCCGATGACGACGGTGCGGTAGGCGCCGTGCGCGAACAGCACGCCCGGCCAGGCCGCCGCCACGACGAGCGCCGCCGCCACGTGCCCGACCGCGCCGTGGGCGACGTAGAGGTCGGGGACGTCCGCGCCGAAGCGGATCCGGAGCGCGAGCAGCACGGCCACCACGGCGACGCCGAGGTCGACCGCGGCCACGACGGCCGGGACGGTGCGGCGCCACGGCGGTGCGACGATGCCGAATCCGGGCCGGGTGGCGGGCCGTCCGGCGGCGGGGACGACGGCGTCGGTGGCGACGGCCATCACGCGGTGGTGCCCAGGGCGGCGGCCGGCGAGGACCCCCGGCCCCACCCCCGGGCGACCATGTCGTCGTGGATCCACCGGTAGGTCGCCTCGATGCCCTCCGCCAGCGGGGTGGTCGGCTCCCAGCCGAGCAGCGACCGGATGCGGGTGTTGTCGCTGCTCCGCCCCCGCACCCCCTGGGGGGCGTCGAGCAGGTGGCGGCGCCGCAGCCGCACGCCGGCGACCTCCTCGACGAGGTCGACGAGCTGGTTGATCGTCACCATCTCGCTGCTGCCGAGGTTGAGGGGCTCGGCGACGTCGCTGTCGGCGATGAGCAGCGTCCCGGTGACGCAGTCGTCGATGTAGGTGAAGCTCCGGGTCTGGTTGCCGTCGCCCCAGATCTCGATCGTGTCGCCGCCGGTCAGCTTGGCGGCGGCGACCTTGCGGCAGATCGCCGCCGGCGCCTTCTCCCGCCCGCCGTCGTAGGCGCCGTGGGGGCCGTAGACGTTGTGGTAGCGCGCGACGCGGGTGGCGATGCCGAAGTCCTCGGCGAAGTGCCGGCACATCCGCTCGGAGAACAGCTTCTCCCACCCGTAGCCGTCCTCGGGCATGGCCGGGTAGGCGTCCTCCTCGGCGAGCCCGTCGACGTCGGGCCGGTCCTGCTTGTCGGCGGCGTAGACGCAGGCCGACGACGCGTAGAAGTAGCGCTCGACCCCCTCGTCCCGGGCCGCCATGAGCAGGTGCGTGTTGATCAGCACGCTCAGCATGCAGGCGGCCTTGTTGCCCTCGATGAAGCCGATGCCGCCCATGTCGGCGGCCAGGTTGAAGACGCGGTCCGCGCCCTCGACCGCCCGCCGGCAGGCGTCGCGGTCGGTCAGGTCGAGGACGGCGGCCTCGGCCGCCGGGTGGACCTGGTACCACGCGTCGAGCGGCTTGACGTCGACGGCCCGCACGTCGACGCCACGGTCGACGAGCTCGGCGACCAGGTGGCCCCCGATGAAGCCCCCGGCGCCGGTGACGACGCATGACGCCATGGTGGAGCCAACCTCCTGCTGTGGTCAGCCCGCCACCTACTGTGGTCGTCGCCACTCTTCCACGTCGAGATCGCGTTGCCAAGTGTTCGCTGTCGCGTCTCGATCTCACGCGGTGCGGCGATCTGTCGCCCGAGCTGACGCGAAGCGTGGCACCATGGCCTCCCGCAGCAGCAGCCAGACGAACCGGGGGTTGTTGCGCAGGTACCGGCCGGCGAGCCGCCGCGGCTCGGTCGCCATGCGGAACGCCCACTCGAGCCCGCACCGCTGCACCCACCGGGGGGCCTGGCGCTTCACCCCGGCGTGGAAGTCGAAGGCCGCCCCGACGCCGACGAGCACCGGCGCGCCGACCCGGCCGACGTGGGCGGCCATCCACCGCTCCTGCTTCGGCGTGCTCATCCCGACCCAGACGATGTCGGGGCGGGCGGCGGCGATGGACCGGGCGATCCCCGCGTCCTCCTCCTCGCTCAGCGGGCGGAACGGCGGGCTGATGGCGCCGGCGATGCAGGCCCGCGGGAAGCGGGCCTCCAGGTTGGCGCGGAGGCGCTCGAGGGTCTCCGGTGTCGAGCCGTAGAGGACGTGGCGCCACCCGGTGACCTCCGAGCGGGCGAAGGCGGCCAGCATGAGGTCGGGCCCGTACACCCGCTCGACGGGCGTGCCGGCCGGCACCCGCCGGCGGCTCAGCCACACGAGCGGCATCCCGTCGGTCGTCACCATGCCGGCGGCGTTGTGGATCCGGCGCAGCTCGTCGTCGTCCTGGCTCTCGATCACGCCGTGGACGCCGCTGACGCACACGTAGGTGGGCTCCCGCCGCTCGATCCACCCCGCGATCCGGTCGACCGCCTCCTCCAGCGTCTGGGCGTCGACCCGGACGCCGAGGACGTCGACGTGGACGGCGCTCACGCGGCCACCCCGGGTCGGGGGCTGTCGGTCGCGGCCGCCGTCCGCAGCGGCATCGCGGTGGCCCACCACAGGTAGCCGACGAGCGTCCACAGGAGGATGCCGCCCTGCGGCGACTCCAGGTAGACGTCGACCATGCCGGTGACCAGCGCGGCGACGGCGGCGCCACGCGCCCCCTGCACGAGCCGCGGCGGGCCACGCCGGACAGCCGGCGACGTGAACGAACGCACGACCGACAGGACCGGCACCGCCAGGAACGCCACGGCCACCAGAACCCCGGCGCGGCCGGCGAGGGAGAAGAAGACGTTGTGCGGGAGGCGGAGGATCGGCTGGCCGTCCGGGAGGGTGCCGGGGTCGACGACGCCGTAGCGGACGGCGAGGTTGTCGCCCCACCCGTGGCCGTGCAGCACCATGCGCTCGCCGGTCACATCGTCCCAGATGGCTCGCCACCATTCGGCCCGCCATCTGGCGGTGCCGACGTAGCTGCCCTCGATCTCGTCGTCGGGCTGCGTGCCGAGCAACGACGCTGCCGCATCGGCCAATGCCTGGTAGCTCACCTCCCGACCACGCCGGACCTCGACGGACACACCCGACACGTAGAGGGAGAGCACGACGGCCAGAGCTGCCATCGCACCCCTCAGCACCCGAGTGGCGCGCGGGCGCACGGCCAGCACCCCGATGGCGAGAGCCAGCAGCGCACCGCGGCTGCGGAAGGTCACCAGCACTGCCGCGAGGCTCCACAGCAGCGGCACCACGGCGCCGATCGTCCTGGCGCGCGAGGCGACGCCGCACCCGAACGTGAAGGGCAGCGTCAGGACCAGCGCGACCGCGATGTCGCCAGGCTTCGACGCAAGCACCGGGGTACCCGACATCGGCCAAGTCGGCAACCCGTCCGGCTCGGCCAGCAGCAGAGCAGCCAACAGGGCGAGCGCGGCCACCACCCAGGGCGCCGCTCGGGCGACCGCGCTGTCGACCAGCGCAGCCACCGCCACCCGACCGTCACGCTCCTCCTGGCGCCGGAGCAGCGCGTAGGTCGCGAACGCGAAGGCGGCGTAGTAGATCGGAGCGAGGCCCCGCAGCGACTCGACCACCGGCACCGTCGCGCCGAGCCGATCCACGACGAGCTGGACGGCCGCGAGCGCAGCGACGCCCGCGGCGGTTGCCGCTGCCGCGTTCCGTGGCAGCGGCATCGGCTGGACGACCACGGCGACACCGACCACGACCAAGGCGACCTCGCCGACGAACACGGGAGGCACGCCGGCGTACGCGAACCCCTTGCCGAGGGCCGCGTACGAGGTCACGACGACGAAGAGCAGGGCGAGCACCGGCGACGGCCGGAGCACCGGAACCCTGTTCGCGCCCGGCGTCGCCTCCCTTGCCACCGCCTCGACGCCCCCGCCGACCGGCTTGCCCCCCGCTTGCGCGATCGAACGCTGGTCGCCACGCATTGCAGCAACTCTGCCACGTCATGTGGCACCTGTCCTAGAGTGAGCGCTCATAGCGAACGAACTGCCTACGCACGAGGGTGTCGCGCTGCTACGCGTGGCAGTCATCCACAGCTACTACAGCTCGCGCCAGCCGAGCGGCGAGAACGCACAGGTCGACGCCGAGGTCGCCGCCCTGCGGCGCGCCGGGATCGACGTGCGCGTCGCCGCCGCCCGGACCGACGACCTGGAGCACGAGCCGCTCTACCGCCTGCGCTCGGCGACCCGGGTGGCGACCGGGCGGGGCCGCACGCCGCGGGCCGCCCTCGACGCGTTCCGGCCCGACCTGGTGCACGTGCACAACCTGTTCCCCAACTTCGGCCGGCGCTGGGTGGAGGACGTGGACGTCCCGGTCGTCGCCACCCTCCACAACTTCCGTACCGTCTGCGCCAGCGGCGACCTCGTCCGCGACGGGCACCTGTGCACGGACTGCCCCGACGGCCGGCCGTGGTCGGCCGTCCGCCACCGGTGCTACCGGGGGTCGGTGGCCGCCACCCTCCCCCTCGCGCTCGCCCTGTGGCGCGGCCCCCGGGCCGACCCCCTCCTGGCCCGCGCCGACCGCGTCCTCTGCCTGTCGCCCCGGCAGCGGCGGATGCTGGTCGACGCCGGGCTGCCGGCGGAGCGGCTGCTCGACTGGACGAACTTCCTGCCCGACGCGCTCGTCCCGCCGCCGACGCCGGCCACGTTCGACGGGGCGGGCCCGACGGCGCTGTTCGTCGGGCGGCTCGCCGCCGAGAAGGGCGGGCTCGAGCTGGTGCGCAGCTGGCCGGCGTCGACGGCGCTCCACGTGGTCGGCGACGGCCCCCAGGCCGACGAGGTCCAGGCGGCGTCGGCGGGCAAGGACGTCCGGGTGACGCCGCAGCTGGCGCGCGACGACGTGCTGGCGCTCATGCGGCGGAGCGGGGCGCTCGTCATCCCCTCCGCCTGCCCGGAGGGCCTCCCCCTGGTCTTCCTGGAGGCGCTGGCCTGCGGCCTGCCGGTCGTCGTGCGCCGCACCTGCGACCTGGCGGCGTGGGTCGAGCGGCAGGGCCTGGGCACGGTCGTCGACGACGTGGCCGACATGGCGGAGGCGGCGACCGCGCTCGCCCGGGGCGACCGGCGGGCGGTGGCGGCCCGGTGCCGGCGCGCCTTCGAGGAGCACTTCACGGAGGCCGCGTGGGTACGCCGCACCCTCGACCTCTACTCGGCGCTGACCGGCGCCGCCCCGGCACGTCCGACCACCGGTGCAGCAGCGATGACGTAGAGTGCCACTACCACCACTCTCAGCGACAGCATGAGCAGTCGGCGCGGGCGGATCATCCGACGGGGCCCACCAGATGGACGATCCGAAGCTTCAGGACTACATCGCGGTGATCCGGCGGCAGCGCCGGGTGGTGCTCGCGGCGCTGCTCGTGTCGCTCGCGGTCGCCGCCGCCCTCTCCTTCCTGCAGACGCCCCGCTACCGGGCGGAGGCCGAGCTCATGCTGCGACCCAGCATGAGCGAGCAACTGCTCGTCGATCGGGCCGGCCAGGTGCGCTCCGCCCGCGACAGCGAGCGCGAGCTCAACAACGAGATCGAGCGCATCGAGTCCCGGGCGGTGCGGGACGCCGTCGCCGAGCGGTACGACGGCCCGCTCGACGTCGACGACGTCGCCGCCGAGGCCCCGGCGTCGGACAGCACCGACGTCGTGCTGGTCCACGTCACCGCCACCGACCGGGCGGCGGCGGCCGAGCTCGTCAACCTCTACGCCGAGACCTACGTCGAGGTGCGTCGCCAGTCGCAGATCGACGAGCTCCTCGCCGCCTCGGAGGACATCCAGTCCCGGCTCGACTCCCTGCGGGAGGAGATCGCCGAGGTCAGCCAGCCGCTCGACGAGATCGAGGCCCGGATCGCGGCCCTCCCGGCCGACAGCCCCGAGCGGGCCCGCCTCGAGGACCAGCGCACCGCCGTGCTGCAGGAGGTCCTCCCCCAGCTCTCGCCGCTGCAGAGCCGGGAGGCCTCGTTCCGGGCCCAGCTCGAGCAGCTCGAGGCGACCCAGGACCTCACCCGGACGGGCGGCGCGACGATCCTCACGGCGGCCGAGGAGCCGACGACACCCGTCGCCCCCCGCCCGCTCACCAACCTCGTCGTCGGCGGGCTCGTCGGCCTGGTGGCCGGCATCGCCCTCGCCTTCCTGCGGGACCACCTCGACGACTCGGTCGGCTCGAAGGAGGAGTGCGAGCAGGTCACCTCGCTGCCCACGCTGGGCGTCATCCCCGAGGTCGACGACCCGGGTCGAACGGGCGAGCTCCCCACCGTCGTCGACCCCCTCGCCCCGTCGGCCGAGGCCTACCGCCTGCTCCGCACCTCGGTGCGCTTCCTCGGCGTCGAGTCCGAGGTGACGACCGTCCTCGTCACCAGCCCGGCGGCGTCGGAGGGCAAGACGGTGACCGCCGCCAACCTCGCCGTCGTGCTGGCCCAGAGCGGCGAGCGGGTCCTGCTCGTCGGCGCCGACCTGCGACGGCCCCGCACCCACGAGCTGTTCGGCGCCCGCCAGGCCCCCGGCCTCACGACGGTCCTGCTGGAGGACGCCGACCCCGGCGCCGCCACCTTCGCCGTCGAGGAGGTGCCCGGCCTCCACGTCATGCCGCCGGGCCCCACCCCGCCGAACCCCGCCGAGCTGCTCGACAGCCAGCGGGCCCGGGACCTGCTCGAGGCGCTGGCCCACACCTACGACCGGGTCGTCGTCGACTCGCCGCCGGTGCTCCCGGTGACCGACGCCCAGGTCCTCTCCCGCAGCGCGGACGCCGTGCTCCTGGTCGTCGCCTTCCGGGAGACGTCCCGGCGGGGCCTGGGCCGGGCCCTGGAGCTGCTCGGCCAGGTCGCCGCCCCGGTGGTCGGCACGGTGCTCAACCTCGTCCCCGCCGAGGAGACCTACGGCGGGACGCCCTACCGCTACGAGGCCTACCGCAGCCGCAGCGAGCGGCGCAGGCGACGGCAGCAGGCCGCCGCGCCCGAGGCCGGCAACGGCGCGCCGAAGCACGCCGCCAACCGGCGCATCGTGCTCCGGCCCGGCTCCGCCCCCGCCCGCACCGGCCCGGCGCCGCACGACCCGGCGGACACCTGACGTGGTCGCGACCCGGCGCCCGGACCCCGCACCCGCCGCCCTGCCGGCCGGCGAGGGCACGCCCTCGCCGGTGGAGCGGGTCGTCCGTCGGCTCCGCCGGGCGCGCTTCCGCAGCAAGGTCCTGCGTCGCCCCCTCGTCGAGGTTCGCCGGCTGGGGCTCGGCCCGGACGACGTGCTCATCGCGTCCTACCCGCGGTCGGGCACGAACTGGCTGATGTTCCTGGTCGCCGAGGCGATCACCGGCGAGCCGTCGCAGTTCGGGGCCGTCCACCGGCGCATCCCCTACATCGGCGGCCAGCGGCGGGCCCCCCGGCTGCTCCCCGACGGCGGCCGGATCGTCTACACCCACGAGACCCACCCGATCGGCCGGCGTCGCGCCGTCTACCTCGTGCGGGACCCCCGGGACGTCGTGCTGTCCGAGTACCGCTGGCAGCAGATGACCGGCGTCTTCGACGGCGACCTCGACACGTTCGTCGACGCGTTCGTCACCGGCCGCGGCAACCCGTGGGGTGCGTGGGACCGGCACGTGCGCACGTGGCTGGCCCGCGCCGACGAGCCGGGGTCCCGCGTCGAGGTCGTCCGCTACGAGGCGCTGCACGCGTCGCCGGTGCACGAGCTCGACCGCGTCCTCCGGTCGCTCGGGGTCGTCCGGCCCCGGCCGGTCCTGGAGGGGGCGGTCGCGGCCAACACCGTGGAGGCCATGCGGGCCAAGGAGCGCGGGAACCCGGAGGCCTTCGCCGCCCACCGGAAGCGGGACCTCCCCTTCGTCGGCGCCGGCGCGGTGTCGGGCTGGCGGGGCCGGCTGGGCGACCGGAACCGGGCCCTGGTCGAGGAGCGCTTCGGTCCGACGATGACCCTGCTCGGCTACGAGGTCGGGCCCGGCGCTCAGCCGACGACCCGGTAGCCGTAGCGCCCGAGCAGGGGCGCGGTCAGCGCCGTCGTCGCGATGCGGGCGAGCGCCGGCATCTCGTCCCGCCACCGCTCGTTGCGCACGACGGTCCGGCCGCCGTGCCGCACCGTGTTCCCGCCGATGGTGTGGCGGGTCCCCTCGTCGTCGCCGGCCGGGCGCCGGTCGAGGTGCAGCGCGCCGGCGATGCTGCCGATGGCGGCGTCGAGCGCACCCGGGAGGTCCTCGTAGCGCACGCGCACCGCCACGGGCTGGGCCGGCACCCGGTCCCGGTGGCGGACGACCCGCTCGGTCGTGACCTGGGCCCGCAGCCAGTCGGACGCGCTCAGCAGGGGTGGCCGCCGCCGCATCGGCGCCCCGTCCCGCCAGGGGCTCGGCGTGGGGCGGGCCTGCGAGAACGCGACCGCCCGGGGGTCGCGCACCAGGTGGACCACGCCGAGCGGCCGGGGGATGTGGGCGGCGGTCCACAGGACGCTCGACAGCTTCGAGGTGTCCACGACGACCGGGGCACCCACCAACCGCTCGACGGCCGCCTCGGTCGCCCGGCGCAGCCGCAGCTCCGCGACCCGGGGCGCCGGTAGGCGGGGTGCGAGCAGGTGGCGCCGCCGGAGCCGGTCCCGCATGATCGCCGCGGCCTCCTCCCAGTCGCCCAGCCCGGCCGCCGCGCAGGCCTCGTCGGCGACCGCCGACCACAGCGGGCAGGCGGCGAGGCGCACGCCGCACCCGCACGTCCGCCCCTCGACGAGGCCGACCCACAGCCCGTGGAGCTCGCCGCAGTCGAACCCGCCGAGCTGGCGCGCCAGCACCCCGCCGACCAGTGTCGAGCCGGACCGGTCCTGGCCGGCGACGAAGAGCCAGGTGCTGCGGTTCCGGTCGGCCGTCATTGGTCATGACCTCCGGTCCTGCCCGCCGGTGAACACGTGGGGGTGCGTGCGATGGACCCGCGCGAGCTGCCACCAGGCGCCGGCCGCGGTCGCCCACGTCCCGAGGGCCAGGCCCCACACGGCGCCGTGCACCCCGACGAGCCACCCACCCGCCGCGCCGGCCGCCAACGTGACGACGCCGGTCACGAGACGGAGACGGAGGGTGGCCCTCGCCGCGGCGACGACCCGCAGCCCGATGAGCGCGCCGCTCGTCGTCCCGGTGGCCGCGGTCTTGACCATGATCGGCACGACGAGGGCGTGGGCGGCCGCCCAGGTCTCGCCGAGGACCTGGGACCCCCAGGACGAGGGCGCGAGCAGCAGGGCGACCCCCCAGGCGCAGGGCAGGGCGGCCATGCCGGCGCTCGCCACCACGAGCACGGGGACGAGCCGGTGCGGGTCGCGGGCGAGGAGGCGGCTGCCCTCGGCGATCCCCGCGGCCATGAGCGCCAGGAAGGCGACGGTGAACGGGCCGAACAGCGTGGTCGCGCCCCGGATGGCGCCGACGCCGGCGGCGCCCACCGCGACGCCCACGACGAGGACGCTCACCTGCGTCGTGCTGGTGACGATC
>Ga0207873_1000230_pt1 | contig 61451 bp, 52 predicted proteins | sample BGWIniCompost_FD_187373 | JGI IMG/M metagenome (GOLD analysis project Ga0207873, IMG submission 187373) | Cellulose adapted compost microbial communities from Newby Island Compost Facility, Milpitas, CA, USA - BGW Initial Compost (SPAdes)... ...
CCGATGAAGTCGTCCTTCTTCCAGCCGATGTAGAAGCCGTAGCCGAGCTCGAACGGCGTGACGTAGTAGTCCTCGATGTTGTCGCTGACGAAGCTGCCGCCGAGCGAGCCGACGGCTTCGTAGCTGTCCGCGCCGAGCCAGTCGCGGTACTCCTTCAGCATGCCGTCGCCCGTGTAGATCGCGGGCAGCGGCGACGGAATCCAGCCCGACTCGAGCGTGTTCGTCGAGTACGCGCGGCTGCCGACGAAGCGCAGGTCGACGCCCACGTCGCGCGCGGCCTGCGCGATCGTCGACTGGATGTAGTGCTTGTCGGCGTACGGGCCCCAGATCTCGAGGCCGGGCACGCCGGCCATGCCGTGCCGCAGCGCGCGCACGCGGCGGGAGCCGACGTTGATCCAGTCGACGTGGAAGAACTTGAGGTCGGGGACGGGGCTGCCGTTGACCTTCTCGAGGATCTTGTTCGCTTCCGGACCCTGCACCTGGAACCGGTAGTGCGTGCGGTAGATCGCCTTGCCGTCGGGGCGGCTGTCCGAGCGCGGATCGTACGTGAGCCGCACCTTGTACGAGCCGACCGCCGCCTGGAACCGCACCCAGTTCGCCGTCGGCGAGCGGCCGACGAGCACGAACTTATCCTCGCGCTCGCGGAAGATGATCATGTCGCCGATCACGTAGCCGGCCGGCGTCACGGGCACGAAGTGCTTCGCGCGGTTCAAGTCGAAATTCGCGAAGCTGTTGATGCCGACGTACGACAGCAGCTTCTCGGCGTCCGGGCCTTCGACGATGAGCTCGTCCATGTGGTGGGTTTGGTCGAACAGGACCGCGGACTCGCGCCATGCACGCTGCTCGTCGCGCCAGTTCGAGAACTCCGGGGCGACGACCGGATAGACGTAGATGCCGGATTTCGAGTTGCGCAGCAGCTTGACGGGTCCCCCGGCGGCCTCGATCAGAGACGTCAGATTTGTCATGGTCATGTGCTCCTGTGAAAGCCCAGACGGAGAGGGCTTCCGACCCCGCTCCGCTCGTATCGAGTCTGCGAAGCTCGAGCGTAATGCCTGTCTCGAGCGCCTGGATGGGCGCGCAGTTTACCAAGGCTTGCCGCAGCGGACGTGGTGGGGTCACTGCTAGCAGATTCAGCCTACTTCAATGTCTCGGCGGCGGGGAAATCGGCGCTCGGTGGGTCGGCCGGCATCGGCCGACGGCCGCGCCGATCGGCCGCGGAGACACGGCGCGCGTGCTCATCTCGCGGCGGAGTCCGCCTCGACCCTGTCGACCGACATCGCGTACTATTCGGGGAGCGCTCGGTTCTCATCGGCTAAGCCGATGAACCGTAACGCATCTCCGACACGAGGGGCGAGAAGATCATGGTGGGGAGGCCGGATCGCCGTCGGTTTCTACGCAACCTCGGGAGCTTCGGCGTTGCGCTCGCGGTCACGGGCTGGCCTGCGCTGCGGGCTCGCGGTGCGCCTGCGCCCTCGGCGGTGCCATTGCGCGAGGGCCTCGTGCAGATCGAAGGCGCGGGCGGCAACGTCGTCGCGCTCGAGACGTCCGAGGGCGTCGTGCTTGTCGACAGCGGCGCTCCCGAGCACGCCGAGGCGCTTGCGAAGCTCGTCGCCGAGACGTTCGCCGCTCCCGTCGAGCTCCTGTTCAACACCCACTGGCATCTCGCGCATACCGGCGGCAACGATCTCTTCGGCCGCGCGGGAGCGACGATCGTCGCGCACGAGAACACGCGGCTATGGATGACGACGGAGTTCTACGTCGAGTGGGAGGATCGCACCTATCCGAAACGCCGCCCGCAGGCCCAGCCGACGCGCACGTTCCGCTCGCACGAGCCGCAACCGATCGAGATCGAGCTCGGCGGCCGGAGGATGGTCTACGCGCATCTGAAGGAAGCGCACACGGACGGCGACATCTTCGTGCAGTTCCCCGAGCTCAACGTCGTCGTCGCGGGCGGCGTGCTGAGCGTGGGACGGTATCCCGTGATCGACTATATCACCGGCGGGTGGATCGGCGGCATGATCGACGCGACCGAGCGATTGCTCGCGCTCTGCGACGACGAGACGCTGATCGTGCCGGAATCGGGTCCGGCGCAAAGACGAACGCACCTCGTCGCGCAGCGCGACATGCTCACGACGGTTCGCGAGCGCATCGAGGAGCTCGCGGTGCAGGGTAAGAGCCCCGCGGAGATGCACGAGGCCGGCATCACGCGCGACTTCGATGCCGCGTGGGGCGGCGACGCGCTCGCGTTCCTGCGGAACGCTTACGAAAGCATGTGGTGGACCGGAGGCCGTTTGCGAGGGATCGTCGCATGAGCCGTGCCGATCGAACGTGCGTCGGTTTCGCCGCGGCCGTCGCGGCCGCCATCTGCGCATCCGGCTGCTCGCCGTCGACGGAAGAGCGGCTCGAGGCGGAATGGGAGCTCATCGGCCGCTATTGCGCCGACTGCCATAACGACATCGAGTTCGCCGGCGATCTTTCGCTGGAGCACGCGACGCCCGCGGACGTCGCCGCGCATCCGGAGCGCTGGGAGCGCGTCGTGATGAAGTTGCGCGGCGACCTGATGCCGCCGCCGGGCGCGCATCGGCCGGAGAACGAGCGTATCGACGCGCTCGTCGACGCGCTCGTGGCGAAGCTCGACGAGGTTGCGGAGGCGCGCGGCCCGATGCCCGGCCGCGTCGCGATTCACCGGCTGAACCGCACCGAGTACGCGCGCGCCGTCGAGGATCTGCTCGGGCTGAGAATCGACGCGGACGCGATGCTGCCGGCCGACATCGAGAGCGGCGGCTTCGACAATATCGCCGACGCGTTGCGCGTCTCGCCGACGCACATCGATCAGTATCTCGCCGCGGCGCGCGACATCAGCATCATGGCCGTCGGCAACGCGAACGCCGAGCCGGTGCGCGCCGAGTATCGCTCGGAGCTCGCGAACGTCACGCGGCACGTGCACGGGCTCCCGCTCGGCACGCGCGGCGGAATGCTGGTCGAGCATTATTTTCCGGCCGACGGCGAGTACGTGTTCAATCTAAATGTCTCGTCGGTGCCGGGTGCGGAGCTGCGCGCGTATCCGCAAGGCTGGCTCGAGTATCGGCACAAGGTCATCCTGACGATCGACGGCGAGAAGGTGTTCGAGGGCGAGCTCGGCGGCGAGGACGATCTGCGTGCCGTCGACCAGCGTCAGATCGAAGCCGTCGGCGAGATCAAGGACCGTTTCCGCAATCTTCGCTTTCCGGTGAAGGCCGGCTATCGCAAGATCGGCGCGACGTTCGTCGCGAGAAGCTTCGCGCAGTCGGATTACGACCTGCACTCGATGATTCCCGGCGAAGGGGTGCCGGACGTGCCGCGCATGCTCGGCGTCGAGATCATCGGGCCTTACGGGACGACCGGGTTCGCCGAGCCGACGGAAAGCCGTCGCCGGATCTTCACCTGCTATCCCGAGAGCGAGGCCGAGGAGCTGCCGTGCGCGGAGCGGATCATCACGCGGCTCGCGCGCAAGGCGTTCCGCCGTCCCGTCGGCGAAGCGGACCTCGTGCCGCTTCTCGCGTTCTATCGCACTGGACGGGACGCGGGCGGCTTCGAGGCCGGCGTCCAGCGCGCCCTGATGGCGATCCTCGCGAGCACGAAGTTCCTGTTCAGGTCCGAGCTCGAGACGCGCGAGGCGACGCCGGGCGACGTGTATCCGATCGACGACGTCGAGCTCGCGTGGCGTCTCGCGTTCTTCCTGTGGAGCCAGGGACCGGACGACGAATTGTTGAAGCTCGCGGAGGAGGGGCGCCTTTCCGAGCCCGCGACGTACGAGGCGCAGGTGCGGCGCATGCTCGCGGACCCGCGCGCGAAGTCGCTCGTGACGAATTTCGCGTTCCAATGGCTCGGCGTGCGCAAGCTCGATTCGATCGATCCCGATCCGCGGCTGTTCCCGACGTTCGACGAGGATCTCCGCCGCGCGTTCGAGCGCGAGATGGAGCTGTTCCTCGAGAGCATCCTGCTCGACGACGACGCGAGTGTCGTCGATCTCCTCGACGCGCGGCACACGTTCGTGAACGAGCGTCTCGCGCGGCACTACGGCATTTCCGGCGTGCTCGGCGATCGGTTCCGGCGTATCGAGCTCGACGACGAGCGGCGTTTCGGCCTGTTCGGCAAGGGCAGCGTGCTGATGGTGACGTCCTATCCGGACCGCACGTCGCCGGTGCTGCGCGGCGCGTGGATCATGGAGCACCTGCTCGGCACGCCGCCGGCGCCCGTGCCGCCGAACGTCGAGACCGATCTCACGCCGGTTTTCGGCGACGTGCCGCGGTCGGTGCGCGAGCGCCTCGAGAGGCATCGCACGGAGCCGTCGTGCAACCACTGCCACGGCGTGATCGATCCGCTCGGGCAGGCGCTCGAGAGCTTCGACGCGATCGGCGAATGGCGCGAGATCGAGCGCGATTCCGGCGTGCCGGTCGATTCGACCGGGAGGCTCGCGAACGGCGTCGAGGTCGAGGGGCCGGTGGATCTGCGCCGAGCGCTCGTGGCCGAGCCCGAGATGTTCGTGCAGGCGCTGACCGAGAAACTGCTGACGTTCGCGCTCGGCCGCCGGCTCGAGTACTACGACATGCCGACGGTGCGCGCGATCGTGCGTCGCGCGGCCGAGGACGACTATCGCTTCTCGTCGATCGTCATGGGGATCGCGAACAGTGTGCCGTTCCGGATGCGTGCCGCGGCGCAGGACGACGCGTCGCAAGGCGCGGGGCTGAGCGCCGCGGCGAACGCGGAATCGCGAGCACGCTGAAACGGGGAGTTCGATGCAAAGGCTCTCGAAACTCGGCGCTCGCTTTCTTGCCGTCGCGGCGGCCGTAGTGTCGGCGTCGACGGCCGCGGCGTCCGAGCTCGTCGACGCCGCGCGCGACGGCGACACGACGGCCGCGCTCGCCGCGCTCGCGCAGGGCGCCGATCCGAACGAGCGCTCGTCGGACGGCACGACGGCGCTGATGTGGGCGGCGTATGACGAGGCCGTCGACCTCGCGCGGCGGCTGCTCGAGGCCGGCGCGGAGGTCGACGCCGTCAACGAGTACGGCACCTCCGCGCTCGCCGAGGCGGCGCTGAACGGCAACGCCGAGATCGTCCGACTGCTGCTCGAGGCCGGCGCCGACCCGAACCTGCCCGGCGCGGACGCGCAGACGCCGCTGATGATCGCCGCGCGCGGGGGGAACGTCGACGTCGCGAAGCTCTTGCTCGAGGCCGGCGCCGATCCGAACGCACGCGAGACGTGGCGCGATCAGACCGCGGTGATCTGGGCGGCGGCCGAGCGTCAGCCCGAGATGATCCGCCTGCTGCTCGCGCACGGCGCCGATCCGAACGCGCGATCGAGGATCAACCGTTGGGAACGTCAGGTGTCGGCGGAGCGGCGCCGGATGTATCGGCCGTGGGGCGGCATGACGGCGTTGATGTACGCGGCGCGCGAAGGCTGCGTCGAATGCGCGCGTGCGCTCGTCGAAGGCGGGGCCGATCCCGATCTCGCCGGTCCGCGCAACGAGACGCCGCTGATCATCGCGATCAACAACTTTCGCTTCGACGTTGCCGCTTACCTGATCGAGGCCGGCGCCGACGTGAACAAATGGGATTGGTGGGGAAGAACGCCGCTCTATTCGGCCGTTGACATGAACACGATCCCGCAAGGCGGCCGGCCCGATCGACGCTCGACCGACGAGACGACGAGCCTCGAGCTGATCGAGAAACTGCTCGCCGCGGGCGCGAATCCGAACCTGCAGCTCAAGCTCTTGCCGCCGTATCGGCACCGCGGCGACGATCGCGGCTGCGATCAATTGCTGACGACCGGCGCGACGCCGCTCTTGCGCGCCGCGAAGACGTTCGACGTCGCCGCGATGCGTCTTCTGATCGCTCACGGCGCCGATCTCGAGCTCCCGACCGATACCGGCGTGACGCCGTTGATGGCGGCGGCGGGCTACGGCTCGCTCGAATGCGATATCCGCGGCTACGGCCCGGGCATCCCGCATTATCAGACCGAGGACGTTCAGCAGAAGTCGATCGAAGCGCTGCGTGTGCTGATCGAGGCCGGCGCGAACGTGAACGCGCGCACGACGGGCGGGGCGCGCGGCAAGGGACCGGGTCAGACGGCATTGTTCGGCGCGGCGTTCTGGGGATGGAACGACGTCGTCGAATTCCTCGTCGCGCACGGCGCGAAGATCGACGCGACGGACGCCGAAGGTCGGACGGCGATCGACGCGGCGCTAGGGCGCGCGGGCGGCCACGACCGCGGCTCGGCGATCGTCGAGTTCCCGCAAACCGCCGCGCTATTGCGCGAGCTCTGCGCCGCGCAGCCCGGCTGCAGCCTGCCGTCTTCGAGCGTCGCAGCCGCGCGCGATTGAGCGCCTGCCGGCCGGCTTCAGAGCTCCCGGTGCACGATCTTGCCGTCGACGATCGTGAGCACGGAGCGGATCGACGGGATCGCGTCGTCAGGCACCGCGTCAGGATCGAAATAGTCGGCGGATAGCACGGCGAGGTCCGCGAGCTTGCCGACCTCGATCGTTCCGAGCTGGTTCTCCTCTTTCAGGAACCAGCCGTTCGCGGCGGTATAGAGCCCGAGCGCCTTGTAGCGCTCGAGCGTTTGTCCCGCGTTGATCGGCTCGCCGCGCGCGTTGCGGCCGGTCACCGCGTAGTAGAGGCCGATCCACGGATTCATCGGCGAGATCTGCATGCCGTCGGAGCTCATCCCCACCGGGACGCCGAGATCGACGAGCATGCGAAACGGCGGGCCGTTCTGCTCCGCGGTCCCCGTGAGCCATCGCCAGCCGCCGAGCACGCTGACGCCGCCGCCGAGATCGCGCAGCTTCACCGCGAATTCCTCGGTGATGAACGGCGCGTGCGCGAGCACCCAGCGCAGCTCCGAGATGCCGGGCGGGGGGAGCGATTCGTGAATGCGCTGCCAGCCGTCGATGATCGTGACGAAATCGGTCGGCGTCAGCGAATGGTTCTCGTTGCGCCAGCCAGCTTGCGCGACGAGGCGCGTGCCGTTCTCCCATGCGGGCGTCGGCGCGAGCACGATCGGGCTCGAGCCCGCGGTGAACTCGCCGATGCCGACGACGCGCAGCATGTCGTCGCCGAACTCGGGAAACGCGTTGTCGAGCCTCGCGCGAAGACCCGGCGTTTCCGGATCGTCCTCCATGTGCAGGAAGTTGAGCCGCACGCGATTGATCAAGCGTCCTTCGCGATGCAGCGCGAGCAGCGGCTCGTATGCGCTCACGGGGTCGAAATGCGCCGCGCCGTCGGCCGGCGTGCCCGTCGCGGGAAAGCCGCCCTGGTCGAAGTGCGTCGTGAGGCCCAGGCTCGCCGCGTAGCGCATCGCATCGAGCAAGCCGCGCTTCTGGTCCTCGAAAGTTTGAAGCTCGCGCAGCGCGTGCAGCGCGCGCGTCGACGGGTTCGGCGTCTCGAAACCGCCCGCGATCGAGCCGTCGTCGCCGACCTCGATGCCGCGCTCCTCGAAGAAGGCCTTTCCCGCGCTGTTCGTCACGGCGGGCCCGGCGAACGAAAGCTGCAGGTAGACCGGATACTCGGGCAAGGCCTGATCGAGCTCGTCGAGCGTCGGCAGGCGCGGCTCGCCGGGCGGCGGCACGAGATGGTTCGGATCGAAGCCGCCGATCGACGTGATCCACTCGCCGGGCGGCAGCGCCGCGGCCTTCGCCGCGAGCGTCTCGAGAGCCTCGTCGATCGAGCGCGCGTTCTCGAGGCGCACGTCGTGCCCGGGGCGAAGGCCGAGCAGCACGATGTGGTTGTGATTGTCGATCAGCCCGGGCACCGCCGTGCGTCCGCCGAGGTCGACGACCTCGGTGCACGCGGTCGGTCTCGGCTCGCCGCCGACCGCCGCGAAGCGATCGCCGAGGATGTGCACCGACGAGACGACGCGCGAATCTCCATCCATCGTATGGATGCGTCCGTTGACGAGCAGGAGGTCCGCCCCCGGCACGCAGACGGTCTCTTGCGCGAAAGCGCCGGGCGGCGCCGCGATCGCGAGCGACGCGATCGCCAGAACGAGGTGCGGCCGCTTCATGTCTCCCCCCGTTTCTTCTCGAGACCGAAACGACTTTAGAGCAGGCGGGCAGGGGAGAAAAGCACGCCGCAGGTGGCTACGAAGAGAGCGAGAGTCGGAGCGTCGCGAGCCCCGACTCTTGCCGGAGCAAGGACGCGGGTCAGGCCGTTGCGGCCTCGAGCAGGTCGGTCGACGCGCACTCCGGGCCGTGCTCGTTGATCGTCGTGCGGCGCAGGTCGCGTCGATACTTCAGATCGTCGAAGCTCGCGGCGCGATGCAGCGTGCAGCGGTTGTCCCAGATCACGAGATCGCCGACGCGCCACTTGTGGCTGTAGACGTACTTCGACTGCGTCGCGAAGCGATAGAGCTCGTCGAGCAAAGCCTGGCCTTCGTCCACAGGCCAACCGACGATGTGCGACGCGTGCGCGCCGATGAAGAGCGCCTTGCGACCGTCCGGCATCATGCGGACGACGGGATGCCGCACCGGCGGCATCAGGCGCCGCTGCTCGTCCGTGATCTCCTTGAGCCCCGCCTTGCTGCGCGAATGCCACAGACAGTGCTCCGCCTCGAGGCCCTCGATTCGCGTTTTCATCTCGTCCGGCAGATCGTCGTACACGACCCGCGTGTCGATGAACTCGGTCTCGCCTCGCTCGGGCGGCAGCTCGACGGCGCGAAGCAGCGACCATTTCGTCGGCAGGCTGTTGAACGAGCTGTCCGAATGGAAGATGAGATTGGCCTTGTTGTACTGCCGGCGCGCCGACTCCTCGGTCAGCAGATTGCCGTCCGCGTCGAGATTCGATGCGTCGAAGAGCTCGCGGCGCAGTCTCCGCCGCTTGCCGCCGACGCCGAGCAGCGGCGGCAGCTCGAGCGGTCCGAACGCGCGGCTGAAGCGAATGTGTTGCTCGTCGTCGATGCGCTGCTCGGGGATCACGACCACCGCATAGCGCGCGACGGCGTCTTCGACGGCGCGCACGAGCTCGGGGTTCGGCGGCTCGCGCAGGTCGGCGCCGCGAAGCTCCGCGCCAAAGAGCGGATGCAGAGGGACGATCTCGAATGCCATGGCCTTCGCTTGCTCTTTCCGTAGACGGGATTGTGCCGAAGTGTGCGCGCTCAGCGCGCGTGCCACCACTCGCGCAGCACGCGGCACTGCTCGGGGCTTGCGAAATCGAGCACGAATATGCCGTCGAGCTCGACCTTCGCGCCGTTCGAGATCAGCGTGAACGTCGCGTGCCACCGGGCGACGCCGGTGCCGCCGTCGAGCACGCCGAGCGGCGTGACGTCGACGCGGATATCGCGCTGATCGGCCGTGACGCGTGCCCAGTAGTCGCTGATGCCCGTGCGGCCGCGAAACGGCTCCGCGTACGGCGTCTCGTGGTAGAGCGCATCCTCGGTGAAGAGGGCCGCGGCCGCCGCCGGATCCTTCGTCTCCCACGCGTGCTCGTAACGCGCGAGCCACGTTGCGAGCGCGGCCGCATCGAGCTTCGGCGTCTCCATGGTTCCCTTTTAGCGATTCGGGGCCGGCGGTTCAACCCGCCGGCCCCTCGGGAAGTCCGGCGTTGACTTCCTAGAACTCCTTCGTGAAGTCGATGCCCCAGCGCCGGCCGGGCGCGGGGAACAGGAAATCGCCGACGCCGACGAAAGCGGGTCCCGGCGACCACTCCGTATTCCACGCGCGGTCGTGCGCATTACGCTGCCAGCCGACGACGGACCAGGTCTCGCCTTCGATGCCGATCCGCCAGTCGAGCAGGTTCACGGGGTTGCGCACGGTCGTGTTCGGCGGATCCCACCAGGTGTCGCCGATCCGCTGATAGTCCGTACGAAGGAAGAAATGAAGTCCCGTGTCACGGAGGGGGCGTCGATACTGAAGCCCCAGATTGATCGAGTCCTCGGTCACGAGCGGCGCCTGATTCCCGATCCACGAGGGGTCGGCCGCGGCGGTGATCTCGCTGTCCGTGAACCCGTAGCCGAGATAGACCTGGAGGTTGTCCGTGAGCCGCGCGGCGACGTCGAGCTCGTAGCCGAAGTAGTCGACCTCGTCGAGGTTGCCGAGGTTCTGCGTCGAGGTTTGCGGCTCGAAGACGAAGAAATACGGGCCTTCGGACGTCGTGTCGTAGACGCTGAAATTGAGGTTCACGCGGCCGTCGGCGAGCTGCGTCTTCACGCCGATCTCGAGCGTGTCGGCGACCTCCGCATCGAACAGGTCGCGGACGCCGACGAAACCGGACGCGAGCGCGGCGGCTTCGACGCCGGTCTGGTTGAACCCGCCGCTGCGGAAGCCGCGGCCCGCGCTGCCGAAGATCGTCACGGTGTCGGAGGGCTGGAATCGCAGTGTCAGGCGCGGCTGGAGCTCGTCCCAGGTTTCTTTGCGGACCTCGCCGAACCTGCCGATGGGCTGGCCGTCGAACACCGGAATGAACGCGGTCGGCGTCTCGGTGATGTTCTTGCGTGTGTCCTCGTCGTAACGCAGCGCGAACGAGAGCTCGAGCCGGTCCGTGAGGTCCGCGGCGATCTCGCCGAATACGGCCCAGGCCAGATTGTCCTGGCGGTCGGCGAGGAAGGTCAGCTGGAACGTGTCCGGGAACTGCGCGGGACTGCGCGGCGTGCGGTACACGGGGAACGCCTGGTCGCCGCCGCCGATCGGGTCCGCACTGTTCGATGTCGAGATATACCGGTCCGTCTGGATGACGTATGCGCCCGCGATCCACCGCACTCTCGATTCTGCGGGCGACGTGAAGCGGAATTCTTGACTGATCGTATGGACGTCGAGGAACTGCGATTGCGCCCAGTCGTAATCGCCGAACGGAGGGAAGGGGAGAAACGTGAAGAATAGCTCCCGGAACCGAGATTCTTCCTCGGGCACGAAGTTGTATTGATCGCCCGTGAGGATCTCCTCGATCGTGTCGTACGACGTGATCGACGTGAACGTCCCGAAATCCGTCTCGTAGTCCAGCTTGAACGAAAGCTGCCCGAGATCGCGGTTGTTCATTCCGGGATTGTTGACGCGCACCGGCACCGACGTGTCGTTGGCGCCGTTCGGGCTGATGACGAAGTAGAGCGCCTGCGTCTCGACCTCGGAGCGGTAGTAGCGCGCGTCCCAGCGCAGGCGGTCGTTCGGATCGCCGATCAGGCGCAGACGCACCGACGTGTCCTTGAACGGATCGGCTTCCTCGCCGAGATAGACATTCTCGATCCAGCCGTCCGTGTCGTAGTACGAAAGCGCCGCGTGATACTTCAACGTATCCGAGCCGCCCAACGGACCGTTGCCGATGATCTGTGCGCGCATGCCGGGACCCGAGTCGTAGCCGAGCCTGATGCGCGTCTGCTGCTCGTCGCCCGGCTCCTGCGTCGTGATCAGGATCGCGCCGCCGATCGCGTTGCGGCCGTACACCGCACCCTGCGGCCCTTTGAGCACCTCGATGCTCTGCACGTCGAAGAGCTCCTGCGTGAGCTGCGCGGGATTCGTCAGCAGCACGCCGTCGACGAGGATCGCCGCGGACGGCTCGCTGTTACGGGCCTGCGAGATGCCGCGGATCGTGAGGAACGACGTGCCCTGATTCTGCGTCTCGACGAGCGTGACGTTCGGCGTCAGCGCGACGAAATCGCGCGGCCGCTCGATGCCGGCGGAGCGGATCGCTTCCTGATCGAATGCCGTGATCGTCACCGGCACGTCCTGGAAGGCCTCGGCGCGCCTGCGCGCCGTGACGACGACTTCCTCGAGCGCGCGCTGGTCCTGGGCAGCCGCTGGGCACGGCGCGAGCGCGCACATGACGGCGGAGGCGACCAGGCTGATCCCGACGACGCGTTGAGCTTGTTTTGCGGTCACGTTGTTCTCCTCAACCCTGTGGATACGACGAATCGAAGCCCAGACGTTTACGTTGCTTCCAAGACGTGTTTGGGTCCGTCAAGAAGATCGAGCAGGCACGGGCGAGCGCGATTCGCGACCAAGACGAAAAGGGCCATGCTCGCGATATAGGCCTCGCCCCAGGTCAATTCCATCGATACCTATGCTCCGGTACTGTGCTTCACGACATCGCGGGGCCGACAAGTACGGCTGACGAGACGGAAATAACGACATCCTTGCATTGTCCAGGACGCGTGCCGTGACTTTATCTCTGTTACAGGAAATTAGCGATATTCGATCAGCTTGCATCGACGGAATCTTCGGCGATCCGACCGGCGTCGGGGGCGCGGCTCGCGTCGACGAGCGCGGTCCACGGGCCCCCGCGACCACCGCCAATTCGGCGCCCCCATTCGCGGCGCGCTGTGCGGGGACGAGTAATGCTAGCATTCTGGCCAACATCATCGGTCTTGTGATGAGCGGTGGCTTCACCTACATTGAGTCCGCGGCCGAGGAGCCGAAGGGGGAGCCTCGGCGGAGATCGCATGGATAGCGAGGCGGTGGCCCGGCGAGCGCCGATACCCCGCCCAAACCCGTGATGGCGGGGCCCCCACCCAGGCCTTTGCCGGATGAGAAGAGGATCGATGGATTCCCGAAAGAGGCAGCTCAGCGAGTTTCTGAGGAGTTGCCGTGCCCGCGTTTCGCCCGCGGACGTGGGCTTACCCGAGGCGGACCGGCGCAGGACGCCCGGGCTACGGCGAGAGGATGTCGCGGCGCTCGCGGGCGTGAGCGTCACGTGGTACACGTGGCTCGAGCAGGGACGGGATATCCAGGTCTCCGCCTCCGTCCTGGAGCGAATTTCCCAAACGCTTCAGCTCTCTCCGGACGAGCGCGAGTACCTGTTCGCTCTGGTCCAGCATCGTCCGGCGCCGCCGCTGAATTGGCGCGACGCCGTCGTGACGCCCGCGATGCAGCGGATGCTCGACGCGATCGCCGTGCCGGCGATCGTCATGACGGCGAGGTGGGATGTCGTCGCGTGGAATACGCTCGCGTGTCGCGTGTTCCGGGACTACTCGAAGATCCCGCCGGAACGCCGCAACATGCTTCGTATTCTTCTGATCGACGAAGACGTCTACAAGGACGAGCCGGAGATCTTCGACGCGATGGCGCATCGCGTGATCGCGAAGTTCCGCGTCGACTACAGCCCGTTCACCGGCGACCCGGATTTCGAGGAGCTGATCAAGGAGCTCGAGCAGCAGTCGGAGACGTTCCGGCGGCTTTGGAGCAGCCCCGAGGTCGTCGGACGCTCGGAGGCGCTCGTTCGTCATCCGCAGCTCGGCGGCGTCACGCTCGAGCATACGTCGTACGTGCCGGAGGGCAGCCCGGGTCTCCGCGTCGTGATCTATTCCCCGGCCGACGACGAAAGCCGCGCGAAGATCGACGCGCTACGGGACTAGGGCTGAGCCGGCGGCCCGGGGGCGCGCCACGGCTCGTTACCGAAAGGCGCGCCCCCGTCCCCAGAGCTCGTCGCTTGCGATCGCGGCTCCTTCGACGAGGGCCTCGAGCTTCGCCCACATCACGGACGGGTGCACCCTCCGGATCGAGCTCATCTGCGCGAAGCCGCAATCCGTTCCCGCGATCACGTTCTCTCTCCCGACGAGGTTCACGTAGCGCACGATCCGGTCGGCGACGAGCCGGGGGTGCTCGACGGTCGTCGTGTGATGCGTCACGACCCCCGGGATCAGGATCTTGCCTTCGGGCAGCCGAACCTCCTGCCAAACCCGCCATTCGTGCTCGTGCCGCGGATTCGCCGCTTCGAACGAGTATGCGCCGGCGTTGACGTGCAGCACGAGGTCGACGATCGCGTCCAAGGGCGCGTCCGCGACGTGCGGCACGTGCCAGCTGCCGAAGCAGACGTGGTAGCGCACGCGCTCCTCCGGGATGCCTTCGAGCGCGTAGTTCAGCGCTTCGATGCGGAGCGTCGCCCATTCCCGGTAGCGCTCCGGAGACTGGCTGACGAGGTCGTCGTACATGTTCGCAAGCACTGCGTCGTCGACCTGGACGACGAATCCGGCATCGTGGATCGCGCGGTACTCGTGCCTCAGCGCCTCGGCGATCGCGAAGACATAGTCCCGCTCCGTCGGATAGTGCTCGTTGACGCCGTTGAATGCGGTGCTGGCCGGCGCGACCGCGGTCATGAAGACCTCGCCGGCGCCGGCGAGATCGGCCGCGCGCCGCAGGTTCGCGATATCCCGCGCGAGGTCTCCGCGCTCGTCCCGGTACTCGATCGGTCCGACGCAGACCTCGGTCGGATCGCCTTCGTGGGCTCGCGGCATCTCCTCCGCGAAGAACTCGGCGAAGCGCTCCCGGTCGCGGCCGAGCCAGCGCAGCGGCGTACGGATATCGGGTCGGATCTCGAAGCCGCTCAGTCTTTCGAGGACGTACGACGACCAGCTCGACTTGCCGTACTCGCCGTCGTTGACGATATCGAGGCCGACATCGACTTGTCTCCGAACGACGTCCTCGACGGCGCGCGCGAGCTCCGCGTCCACGAGGCTCTTGTCGTGGCCTCGAGCCTGCAACTCGACGAGCGTCCTCGGCCGCACGAGGCTGCCGGCATGGGTCGTGAGGATGCGCTCCTCGCTTCGTCGCATAGGGGGTCGTCGCCGAAGGGCAGAAGCCGCCGCCGGTATTGTGCTCGCTTAGGCGCCGTCGATCACGCGAACGCCCGCTACGGTTTTGCCGGATACCGGTCGCGACTTTGCCGGATAAGATGAAACATCGACAACGCGACGGATGCACAGATGACCCAGGACGCGACGATACGCTTGGTCGGCTTCGCGGGGAGCCTGCGCCAGGGCTCGTACAACCGAAAATTGCTCGCGGCCGCGCAGCGGCTCATGCCGGCCGACGCGGTGCTCGAGATTCTTCCGATCGACGTGGTACCGCTTTACAACGGCGACGACGAGGCGAGCACCGGTATTCCGCGTCCCGTCGCCGCGTTGAAAGAGGCGATCGCCTCCGCGGACGGCCTCGTGATCGCGACGCCGGAGTACAACGGCGGCATCCCGGGCGTCGCGAAGAACGTCATCGATTGGATTTCCCGGCCGCCGTCGGACATCCCGCGCGTGCTCTACGGGAAGCCCGTCGCGCTGATGGGGGCGAGCCCGGGCCGCCTCGGCACGGCGCTCTCGCAAGCGGCGTGGCTGCCGGTCCTGCGGCACCTCAGGATGCGGCTGTGGACGGGCGGCGGCCCGCTCTATGTCCCGTCGGCGGCGCAGGTCTTCGACGAGGATGGGCAGATCGTCGACGCGGAGATCGAGGAGCGCGTCCGCAGCTTCATGGCGTCGTTCGTGGACTCTTTGAGGCCTCGGTGAGCCCCCCGGTGCCCGCTAGACTCGGCGTCGGAAGCGCTTGACGAGCGCGTCGTAGTCGATCGGCTTCGTCGTATCGACCCGCACGATCCGCACACCTTCTTCGGCCGTCGGCGGCTCGGCGTGCCGCAGCTGCGCGTCGAGGACCGCTTCCGTCGCCTCGGACGCATCCGTGCCGGCCGCGGCGCGTCGACGGATTCGCTCTCGAAGCGTCTGGTCCGGTGCTTCGCACACGAGGACGGCGAGCTGCGCGCCGTGGCGCGCGGCGAGCTCGGCGAACGCGGCGCGCCGCTCGCGCAAGATGAACGTCGCATCGACGATCACGTCGAGGCCGCCGGAAAGCGCCGCGTCGGCCCCGGTCTTGAGCGCGTCGTACGTTCTCGCGGTCGTCGCGGCGTCGTATCGGCCTTCGCCGACACCGAGCTCCTCGCGCGTCGTCGGTGCGATGCCGACGAGGCGCTTGCGCTCGAGGTCCGAGCGCAGCCTGATCGCCGGCAAGCGCGGCACGAGCTCCTCGGTCACCGTCGTCTTGCCGCTGCCGGAAAGTCCGTACGTCAGAATCAGCCGCGGCTCGACCGGTTGCATCAGCCTGCGCGCGAGCGCGAGATACGGCGCGATTCGCTCCGCGGCCTGCCGGGTGTCGTTCGCCGCGCTCGCCTTGATCGCGCGCACCTTCGCGCGAACGAGCGCACGGTAGAGTAGGTAGAAGCCGAGCAGCGCGGTGCCTGGATAGTCGCCGGTCTCCTCGAGATAACGGTTCAAGAATGCGTGCGCGAGGTCGGGGCTGCCGTGCGCGGTGAAATCCATGACGAGGAACGCGACCTCGTCGATGACGTCCATCGATCGCATCGCGACGTCGAACTCGAGAGCGTCGAACGGAACGAGCTCCGAGCCGATCATCGCGACATTCTCGAGATGGAGGTCGCCGTGGCATTCGCGCACGGCTCCGCGGCGGGCTCGCTCGTCGAAAAGCCCGGCGAGACGCTTCGCCTCGCGATCGGTGAACGCGGCGAGGTCGTCCGCACGAAAGTGAGCTCCCGCCTTGCGTAACGCGTCGTCGAGCTCGGCGACGTTGCGCGCGGCCAGCGCGCCCGGCGGCTCGCCTCGACCCGGCGGCGCCGCGCGATGGAACGCCGCGATCCGCGCCGCGAGCCGCTCGACGGCGCCGCGGTCGAGCAAGCCGCGCGCGAGCATCCGATCTGCGGTCGCGTCGGGGTCGAATTGTCGGAGCTTCACCGCGTACTCGATCGGCTCGCCTCGCACGCGAACACCGGTTTCCCCCGACGCCTCGCTACCGGTTCCGATGCGCGGGGAGTCGAAATCGCCCTCGATCGGCACGACGTCGAGGTAAAGATCGGGCGCGAGCCGGCGGTTCAGCCGCAGCTCCTCCTCGCAGAAGTGCCTCCGGCGCTCGAGCGTCGAGAAGTCGAGAAACGGCAGCGTTAAAGGTTTCTTGAGCTTGTAAGCGAAAAGACCGGTCAAAATGACGTACGAAATGTGCGTCTCGATGACCTCGATTCGCGCCGTCTCGTGGGGGTAGCAGCGCGGATCTCGAAGCGCGCGTACGAGGCGATCGGTATCCGTCACGGCGGCTTGCGGCGGGTTCTCGGACGGCATGGGCCGAGTGTAGCAACTTGCAACATGGCGGCGGTTCCGGCTCGATACCGAGCGAGGGACGAGGTGCCGTTGGCATTCTCGTCCATTCTCGCTCAGGGCGCGCGTGCGCGGCCGAATCGGCGCTTACGGATTTCCGAAAAAGGCCGATCGTTTCGCGACGGCGTGTTGCAACGCTCTGAGACCGGGCTGCATCGATTGGAGAATCGTGCGTTGAACGACAACTCCGTACCGCCGAGTCCGCGTCGGCGTGTCAAAGTCACGCTGCGGGGAATGGACCTGCTTCGCAATCCGATGCTGAACAAGGGCACGGCTTTCTCGGCCGAGGAACGTCAGCTATTCGGGCTCGAGGGGCTTCTACCGGTCCGAAGCAAGAACCAGAAACAGCAGGCCGAGAGAATCTACGCGCAGCTCAAGGATCAGCCCGACGATCTCCAGAAATACGTGATGCTGACCGCGTTGCTGAACCGCAACGTTCATCTTTTCTATCGCGTGCTCGCGGATCACCTCGAAGAGCTGATCCCGATCGTCTACACGCCGACCGTCGGCACTGCCGTGCAGCGTTTCAGCCGCGTGTTCCAGGGCGGCGGCGGCGTCTGGATCACCCCGGACATGAAGGGCCGCATGGCCGACGTGCTCGCGAATGCGACTCGGCGCCGCGAGATCCGGCTGCTCGTCGTCACGGATAACGAGTCGATTCTCGGGCTCGGCGATCAGGGCGCGGGCGGGATGGCGATCTCCGTCGGAAAGCTCGCGCTCTATACCGCCGCGGCCGGCATCCATCCGCTGCAGGCCTTGCCCGTCAGTCTCGATTTCGGCACGGACAACGAGGAGCTGCTCGCGGACGATCAGTATCTCGGGTGGCCGACGCGACGGTTGCGCGGCGCGGAGTACATGGAGCTCGTCGACGAGTTCGTCGAGGCGGTCGCGGCGGTGATGCCGAAGGCGCTGATCCAGTGGGAGGACTTTCGCAAGGACAACGCGCTCAGGATCCTCGATCGCTTCGTCGACCGCGTGCCGTCGTTCAACGACGATATCCAAGGCACGGGCGCCGTCGTGGTCGCGGGCTTGAACGGCGCGCTCAAGATCAAGCGCGAGACGATGGCCGAGCAGCGCATCGTGATCTTCGGCGCCGGCGCCGCGGGGCTCGGCGTGGCCCGGCAGATTCGCGCTCAGCTCGCGGAGGAAGGGCTCGGTCACGACGAATGCGTTGCCCGGATCGCGGTGCTCGATCGGCACGGGCTTCTCGTCGACGACGGACGAATCATGGATCCATACAAGCGCGAGCTCACATGGCCCGCGGAGCTCGCCGCGTCTCACGGCCTTTCCGATAGGCATGCCCGCGGGCTCCATGACGTCGTGCGGAAATACCGACCGACGATTCTGATCGGGGTCTCGGGCGTCGGCGGCGCGTTCACCGAGGAGATCGTGCGCGAGATGGCCGCCCACGTCGAACGGCCCGTGATCTTCCCGTCGTCGAATCCGATTTCGAGCTGCGAGGCGAATCCGGCCGATCTCTTCGCGTGGACGGGAGGACGCTGCCTGGTCGCGGCCGGCAGCCCGTTCCCGGACGTCGAATGGCAAGGCAAGCGCTTCAAGATCGGGCAGGGGAACAACGTGTTCATTTTCCCCGGGCTCGGGCTCGGCGCGCTCGCTTCACGCGCCCGCCGAATCACGGACGGCATGACGACCGTGGCGTCGAAAACGCTCGCGCGCGAAGTCACGGACGCCGAGCGCGACGCGGGTTTACTGTTCCCGCCGATCGGGCGGCTGCGCTCCGTCTCGTACAGCATTGCGGTGGCGGTCGCGCGGCAGGCCGTCGCGGACGGCGTCGCGGAAATTCGCGAAGAGGACGTCGAAGCGGAGGTTCGCGCGGCGATGTGGACGCCCGAATATCCGGAGTACGAGCCCGCCTAGAGGGACGGTTCACCGGCGCCGCACGGCGCGCTTCGGTCGCGAGGGCGTGAGCGGCGGCAGCCCGTGCGCGGCGCGCGCGCTGTCGCAGCGCTCGTGGCGTGCACCGTCGGCCCACGAGGCCATGAACTCGCGGCACGGCGACGGGCGCTGCGGATAGATGGTGCAGCGCACCGCACGCCCGATCTCGCCCTCGAGCGCGATGCAGCGCGGCGACGCGCCGCCCGTGCCGCGCATCGCGACGCGGTGCGGGCCGATTTTCTCCGTGAGCTCCGCGGGCGTCGATCCGCCGAGGAAGCGCTCGGTCTCGCTCCAATGAAACGAGACACGGTAATGCGCGCAGCACGCGCCGCAGGAGAGGCACGGGTTCGACATCGGTGCCGCAGGCTGGTCGGCGACGAATGACGCGGTGGTGGTTCTACGCGGTCGCGGCGGCAGCGGCTCTCGGCGCGCCTGCCGCCAGGATCCGATAAGGCGCGAGCTCCGGTCGGCGGCAGTTCTCGAGCGGCACGAGCACCGTCGTCACGAACGCATGCTGGCCGCGCAGCACCGAATGGCTGATGCCGTCGGTGAACACCATCCACGCGGACATTGGCGGGAAACGAATCTCCTTGAAACCGGTAGGATCGTCGCGGAAGCTCGGATTCTCCTTCATGTAGTTGTGGATCCGCCGCATCGCGCGATCGTACGGGCTCGAATCGATGACCTTCACCAGCGGATACACCTTGCTCACGACGCCGACGAAGCCGCTATAGAGCGCGTCGAGCGCCGTGCCTTCGAGACGCAGCCGGTCCTTGCCGTTGCGCGCCGCGTCCCACAGCGCGTCGTACCGGGTCATCAGGTCCGCGAAGCTGCCCTTCGTTCCCCAGACGCGGTCGCGCTCGGGGTTCACGTTGACGAAGAAGCGCAGGATACGCGCGCCTTTCGTCGCTCCGTACGCGCCGGCGTCGATGTGGATCAGCTCGTTGCTCGAGCGCGGCTTGAGCTTGCGGCCTTCCTCCTCGACCGGCCGGAAGCTCGTCGTGCCCAAGGTCCAGCCATGGACGTAGTCGGGCACCACGCGGCGGAGGAACGCTTCGACGCGCTGGCCGTGGGTGCGCAGAATCGTCTCGACGCGCCGCTGCGTCTCCGGATCCGCGTCGAAGCGCGGCACCGAGTCCGACTCCGGGTGATAGCTGACGTTCTTCGCCTTGAGCCTGCCCGGGAGGCTGCGCAGCCACGCGAGGTCTTCCTCGGACGGCAGCTCGACCGGGCAGCGTTGGAAATACACGACCTCGGATCGCTCGAGCGCGTCCTCGATCTCCTCGGGAGAGGCTTGGTTGAAGCTCCTGAGCGCGTATGTTTCCACCATGTTCGGTTCCTGACGAACGATCGGGCGAGCGCGGGCGGCTCAAACCGATACGGCGATCGGGCGGATGCCCCGCTCCGCGAACGCCTGATCGATCTTCTCGACGACATCCTCGGGGCGGATCAGGCTCATCGCGTTCGGGTCGCGAACGCGTCGACCCCACCGCAACGATTCTACAGGACGGCCGAACTCCCGGCTCACGGCTTCGGGATATTTGTCGACGACGAGGTGCTGGCTGAAGTACGGCCCGGTACGGTGCCGGTTCGACGTCGCGTAAAGCCCGACGACCGGCGTGCGCACGGCCGTGGCCATGTGCGCGGGCCCCGAATCGGGACAAAGGAGCACGCTCGCCCGCTCGAGCAGCGCGAGAAGCTCCTTCAGCGTCGTGCGGCCGATCAGATCGACCGGCTTCGACTTGGCCGCTCGGGCGATGCCGTCCGCGTACGTGCGCTCGATCGCCGTCTTGCCGCCGGTCAGGATCACGTTCGCGTCGTAGCGCTCGCGCACGTAGTCCGCGACACGCGCGTAGCTTTCGATATCCCAGTTCCGATAGTTGCGGAAGCGCTGCCCGGTGCACGGGCTGATCACGAGGCTCGGACGGCCTTCCTCGATGATCGACGCCGCGAACGCGCGATCGGCGTCGGAGACGGGGATGTCCCAGCGCGGCGGGCCGGGCTCGATTCCTAGCGCTTCGACGAACTGCAGAAGGCCGTCCATCACGTGCGAGCCCGGCCGCGGCGCGATGCGACGGTTGCAGAAGAGCCATTGGAAATCGCGTGCGCGCGCGCGGTCGAAGCCGATGCGCAAATCGGCTTCGACCATTCGGCTCGCCACGTTCGCCCGCATCGAGGCGTGCATGTGCAGCAGCACCGGGAAGCGGCGGTTCGCGAGCTCCCGCTTGAGATCGAGATAACCGCGCCAGCCGCGCGCCTTGTCGAGCACCGCGAACTCGACCCCTTCGAGCCCGGCCATCAGCCCGTGCTCGACCTTTCCGATGATCCAGACGATTCGCGTCGACGGCCACGCGCTCTGAATCGCGCGCACGGCCGGGACGGTATGGCACGTATCGCCGATCGCCGAGAGGCGGACGATGCAGAGCTCGGAAGGGACGCTGTCGATCAGCGGCGCAGGCATGGGCAAGCGTACACGTAGTGCCGCGGGCCCTTCGGCCGACGGCGGCGCTATGGTACAGGAACGCTTGCCGAATCGCTCAGTCGAACGTCTCGCCTTGGAAGCCCCAGCCGAAGCCGTCGGAGGGGCGCAGCAGGCTGCGCATGCGGATGCGGTAGTCCTCGGGATTGCGGCCGGGGTTGCCGGTGATGACGACGTGATCGCCCGGCTTCAGCGAGTCGCGGCGGATGCCTTGACCGGCGAGCTGTCCCGCGCCGCCCCACTCGACGCCCCACCGGCGCATCTCGCCGTTCTCGTCCGGCGCCATCACGTGGACCCACGCGTGCGGATTGCGGAACGAGAACTGCACGAGCTCGCCTTCGATCGTGATCTCCTTGCTCTCGTCGTATGTCGCGGTGAAGGAATGGTGCGCACTCGCGCCCGCCGTGAAGAGCAAGAGGACGCCGCCCGCAACCAGCCAACCGGTTCGCATTCTTCTCGACTCCTGCTCGTGCCGTCGTCCGCGCCGCGACCGAGCGCGGCAGCGAGACCCGGCTTTTCTCCCCCGTGCTCGAGTCCTGTGCGGATCGAGCGATAGTCGCAGCGATGTTAAACGACGCGAGTTCGAGCCAGCAAGGTGAGCCGCCGCCCGGCAACGACCGTGTATTGCAACGTCAACTCGTCGCTCGTTTCGGCTCAGCCGGCGCGCGCGACGGGCGACTCGGCGACGAGCGGCTCTTCCGAAACGTCGGCTTTGAGCCGAGCGAGATGCTCGGCCGGAAGCGGCTCCGTGAAACGGGAGACGACGACCGTGACGATCACGCTCACGAGACCGCCGAACGTCGCGGCCGAGTAAGGATTCGTGGAATAGAACGCGAACCATTCGCCGAAAGCCTCGAGCGACGTTCCGGCGAGCCACTTGCCGTCGAGAATCTGACCGCGGATCAGCACGAACGTTACCGCGCCGGTCCAAAAGCCGGCGAGTGCACCCGTGCGTGTCACGCCGAGCCAGATCGAGCCGACGACGAGCGGTCCCATCAACGCGGCGACGAAGCCGCCGACGCCGATCCACATCAAGAGCACGACGTTCATGCCCATCGTCGCCCAGCCGAGCGCTGCCGCGCCGATGACCGTCAGCGCGGTCACGGCGCGGCTGATTACGAGCACGTTACGGTCGAGCTTGGCCTCGTCGATGTCGGGATGGAGCCGCGGCGCGATGCTGCGGCGGTAAATGTCGTTCGCGAACACTTGGGACGTCGAGATCAAGAGGCCGTCCGCGGTCGACATGATCGCGGCCAAGACGCCGACGCCGAGCAGCGCGGCGAGCCACGTCGGGAAGATCTCGATGAAGAGCGCCGGCAGCGCGTTGTTCACTGCGCCCGCTTGGGCGAACAGCTCGTCGCCGAGGATGGCGCGCGCGGTGAAGCCGCCTAGCGTGATGGCCGGCAAGACGAAGCTGAAAACGAACGCGAGCAGCAGGAACCGATTGCGCGAGCGCTCTTCGCGCAACGCCCAGAGCTTGTTGCCGATATGCGGCAGCAGCCCGAGAGGAATGTGCGCGACCGTGACGGTGATCGCCGCCCAGACCGAGGCCGTGATCGGGTCGCCCGGATGGAACGCGTCGAGCAGGCGCGTATCCTGCGCGCGGAGGTTCTCCAGCAATTCGCCGAATCCGCCGGCGCCGACGCCCGCGAAGAAGATCAGCGCGATCGCGACGGCGAGCGCGAGCATCAACAAGCCCTGCGCGCCGTCGGTCAGGATGTCGGCATGCGCACCGCCGAGCGTGACGTAGGCGAGCAGCACGACCGTCGTCATCACGAGCGCCCAATGCTGCGGGACGCCGAGCATCATCTCGAACATCACGAGCCCCGAGACGAGCTGGCTCGCGAGATAAAAAAGCAGCATCAGCGAGAAAATCGCCGCCGAGAGCCGTAAACCTTCGGAGTCGAACCGCTCGCCGAGATACTCGGGGATCGAGCGTGAGCCGGTCGCGTTGCCGAATCGCGCGATCGCCCGCTGGCAGATCATGATGCCGATGTAGACGCCGACGGGATAACAGAACGCGATCCACAGTGTCGACGTTCCGTAGGTGTAGGTGAGGCCGGGTAGCCCGAGGAACGTCGCACCGCTCGCGGCCGTCGACGCGAAAGCGAGAGCGAGCATGAGCGGGCCGTAGCCGCGCCGCGCGGTGGCGAAATCGTCCGCGCTCGCGACGCGGCGGCTGCCGAGCCAGCCGAGCACGAGCATTCCGCCGATGTAGAGGAACAGAAACCCCCAAGACCAGACGTAAAGCTCCATTTCGCCCCCGCCCCCCTCGCGAAACCGGGCCCGTCGCCCGAACGGTCCGCGTTGCGAGATCTTCGCGTTCCGGCGCCGAGCGACGAACGGCGATTCTACAGAGGCTCCGCCGACGTTCGCCACCGTGGTCCATGGTGGGATACGTCCCACGCCTATGTTGGGAGACGAGAGTGGGCAGAAGAGAATTTGCTTTTTCCCGTGCACGGGAGTATCGTCGCCCGAGCTCATCGAGACGCCTTCGGGCCGCGGGGGAGAAGGGGCAGGCGTGAAATGCAAGGCGGGGAATCTCTGCTTCTCGAGATCGAGCAATTCTGTCGGCGTACCGGGATGGCCGAGTCGACGTTCGGCAGGCTGGCCGTGAACGATGGCAAGCTCTGCATGCGCCTTCGCAGCGGCAGGGACGTCACGCTCGAGACGGCAAACAAGATCAAGAACTTCATCAACGAGAATCAACCGCCGGCGGCGGTCGGTGCAGTGCGGTCCGCACGCGCCGAGGACGAGGACCAAGCGATGAGTGGCAAGACTTCGACGCGCAAGAAGGCCGCGACGCGGGGGCCGGCCAAGCGCACCGTGGACGCCTTGGACGCGCAGCCGAATCGTCCGTTCCGCTTCTACGACAACCGCCAGAAGTATCTTGCCTTCGTCAACACGACCAACGAGAAGTGGAAGGTCGCCGAGCGGGCCGCGCGCGAGCTCGCGCATCTGAAGCCGCGGCCGCCGGCCGTTCGCGTCTTCGACGCCGGCATGGGCGACGCGACCGTGCTGACGCACGTGATGCGCGCGATGCATCGCCGCTTCCCGATCATGCCGTTCTTCATCGTCGCGAAGGAAATCAGCCTCGAGGACGTGCGTCTCTCGCTCGAGAAGCTCCCGGACCGCTTCATCGAGCATCCGGCAACGGTCATCGTGATCACCAACCTCTATTACGCCGAGGCGCCATGGCTCAGGCCGCGCGACGTGCAGAACGCGGCCGCGCTCAACTGGCGGGAGGTCGCCCTCGAAGGCGATTCGTCCTACGAGTACGGCGAGCAGCTCCGCGCGATCGACCCGCTGCTCGTCGAGGGGTGGCAGGTCAAGTCGAGCCCGAAGACCGGTAACCCGACGTACGTTCGGCCGTCCGTGCTCGTGATCTATCGCAGGGACCACTCGTTCCTGCTCGACAGCGTGATTCCGCGGCCCGGCCAAGTCGCGGGCGAGTACGATCTCGCGATCGCCTCGCAGCCTTGGCGCGCAAGGATGAGCGCCGAGTTCAAAGTCAAGAAGGTGTTGGCGCCACTAGTACGAAGTCTCGGTCCCGGCGGGCGCCTGCTTGCTGTACAGTCTTACGGGGAGGATCCGGCGCTCGAGCTGGTCCGGAGGGTGTGGCCGGACGAGGATCCTTTCAAAGTCAACCGGCACGAGCTCATCAAGGTGCTCCGCGAAGAGCTCGGCCGGGACGCTCGTCACTATAATTTCGTCGCGGGCTCGGACGCGAAGGCCGTGTTCCGCTACGAGATGCATACGCTGCCGAGCGAGGTACAGCAAAGCATCGGCACGTCGACATTGTTCGCGGCCTGGAACGACTCGATCTACGTCGCGCAGATCGAGGACGAGCGGCTCGAGCCGGTGGTCTCCTCGGGAGACTATCTGAAACACACCGCCGACGTGCTGAAGAAATACAAGGGTCTGTGGTTCAACGACGAAAGTTTCGTCGTGTCGCGGAAACACTAGCGGCCAACGAGGGAGCGGCCATGCCGTCGACTGAAGAATTGAAGCAACACATCGTCTCGTTCCTCGAGGGATACACGATCGAGGCGACTCCTCACGACGAAGACAAGATCGAAGCCTTCAAGGAAACCATACCTCCGGGCACCCGGGTCTACATGGCCCACCTTCCGGGCTTCACGCTCGACGACGTCGCGCGGATTTGCGTCAAGCTTCAGTCGAACGGTTTCACCGCGGTCCCGCACATCGTCTCGCGCAAGCTCGAGAGCGCCGCGCAGCTCGAGCGCGCGCTCGACACGCTGGCGCAGGGAGGGGTCGCCGAGGCGCTCGTCATCGGCGGCGACGAGGCGATTCCGAACGCCGCGTTCGACAGCAGCCTCGAGGTGCTGAAGACGGGGCTCTTCGGCAAGTACGGCTTCCGCGAGATCGGCGTGGCCGGACATCCGGAAGGCAGCAAGGCCATCGGCCCGCACACGATGGAGATCCTGAAGGACAAGGCCGAGTTCGCGAAGGACGCGCCGTTCGCCGTGCGCATCGTGACCCAGTTCGGCTTCGACGCGAACGCGGTCACCGACTGGGAGGCCGCGACGGAGGCGGCGGGCATCACGCTGCCGATTCACGTTGGCCTCGCGGGTCCGACGTCGCTCAAGCGCCTCGTGGGCTTCGCGATGCGTTGCGGCATCACCTCGTCCGCGAGGTTCATGGCGAATCGCGCAGGCGCCGTGGCGGGCCTGCTGGGCCAGCATGCGCCGGACGATCTGATCACGCATTTCGCCCGCCACCGCGCGGAGAACCCCAGCTCGCGGCTGAAGCACGCCCATTTCTTCTGCTTCGGCGGCGTGCTGAAGACGGCCGAGTGGGTCAACGCCGTGCTGGCGGGACGGTTCGAGTTGAACGGCAAGGGAACCGGCTTCAAGGTCTCCTGACGGGTGCGCCGGGACGAGAGCTCGGTTTCGTCTTAGGGGGAAGTCAAGAAAAGTGGGTGGAGCACGATGAGCAAGTCTTATCTCTTTACGTCCGAGTCCGTCTCGGAGGGGCATCCGGACAAGATCGCCGACCAGGTGTCGGACGCGATTCTCGACGCCTATATCGCACAGGACCCGAAGAGCCGCGTCGCCTGCGAAACCCTGACGAAAACCGGCCTGGTCATGGTCGCGGGCGAGATCACGAGCAACGCGTTCGTCGAGGTCGAGGAGATCGTCCGCAAGGTCGTGCTCGACATCGGTTACGACCACTCGGACAAGGGCTTCGACGGCAACACCTGCGCGGTGGTCAACGCCCTCGGTAAGCAGTCGCGCGACATCGCGCAGGGCGTCGACCGTGGAAACCCGGAGGAGCAAGGCGCCGGCGACCAGGGCCTGATGTTCGGCTACGCGACGAACGAGACCGACACGTTCATGCCGGCTCCGATCATCTACGCGCACAAGCTGCTCGAGCGCCACGCCGAGCTGCGCAAGTCCGGCGGCGCGGACTGGGCGCGGCCGGACGCGAAGAGCCAGCTCACGTTCCGTTACGAGGACGACAGACCCGTCGGCATCGTCGCCGTCGTGCTCTCCACCCAGCACAGCCCGGACATCTCGCAGAAGGATCTGCACGAGGCGGTGATGGAGGAGATCATCAAGCCCGTGCTGCCCGCGAAGTGGCTGTCGAAGGATACGAAGTATCACATCAACCCGACGGGCCGCTTCGTGATCGGCGGTCCGATGGGCGACTGCGGGCTGACCGGCCGCAAGATCATCGTCGACACGTACGGCGGCATGGCCCGCCACGGCGGCGGCGCGTTCTCCGGCAAGGATCCGTCGAAGGTGGATCGCTCGGCCGCGTACGCATGCCGTTACGTCGCGAAGAATATCGTGGCGGCGGGGCTCGCCGAGCGCTGCGAGGTGCAGGTCTCCTACGCGATCGGCGTCGCCGAGCCGACGTCGGTGTACATCGAGACGTTCGGCACGAACAAGGTGCCCGAGGAGAAGATCGCCGCCGCGGTGCGCGAGCACTTCGACCTCCGGCCGTACGGCATCATCAAGATGCTCGACCTGCTGAAGCCGATCTACCGCAAGACCGCGGCCTACGGTCATTTCGGACGGCCGGACTTCAGCTGGGAGAGGACGGACAAGGTCGAGGCGCTGAAAGAGCTGCTCTGACGACGTGACGGGGAAAGGGGGTCGGAGCCTCCTTTCCCGGAGGAGAGGATGGGCTCCATTCGGCGAGAACGGGGCCTATCCCGCTTTTTGGAGAGGCACTGCGAGGAGGCTCCGCGCTTCTTTTCGCGAGAAAGGGGACTCGCCCCTTTTTGAGAGGACGGAACGTGACGGCACTGATCTGCGGCTCCGTAGCCTACGACAACATCATGGTCTTCGAGGATTCGTTCAAGAATCACATCCTCCCGGACAAGATCCATATCTTGAACGTGTCCTTTCTCGTGCCGAGGCTCCGGCGGGAGTTCGGAGGCTGCGCGGCGAATATCGCGTACAACCTGAAGCTCCTCGGCGAGGATCCGCTGCCGATGGCGACGGTCGGCCAGGACTTCGATCCGTATCGCGCGTGGCTCGACCACAACGGGATCCGTCAGGATCACATCATGGTGCTCGACGGCGTTCTCACCGCGCAGGCCTTCATCACGACCGATCTCGACGACAACCAGATCACGGCGTTCCATCCGGGCGCGATGAACTTCTCCGAGCGTAACGACGTGCGCTCGGCGAAAGGCGTGAAGATCGGTATGGTGTCTCCCGACGGCCGGGCCGGGATGATCCAGCACGCCGCGCAGTTCGCCGAGGCGAGCATCCCCTTCGTCTTCGATCCGGGACAGGGCATGCCGATGTTCAACGGCGAAGAGCTCCGCACCTTCATCGAGCAAGCGACATGGGTCACCGTGAACGACTACGAGTGGCAGCTCTTGAAGGATCGCACAGGCTGGGACGTCGCTGACGTGACGGCCAGGACAGAGGCGCTGATCGTCACGCGCGGCGCGCAGGGCTCCGTGATCTACACGAAGAGCGCGGAATACGCGATCCCGGCCGCGAAGCCGAATGCGATCGAGGACCCGACCGGCTGCGGTGACGCCTATCGCGCGGGGCTCCTCTACGGGCTGCTGCACGGCTTGGATTGGGAGACGACCGGCCGGATCGCGAGCTTGATGGGCGCAATCAAGATCGAGCAGCACGGTACGCAGAACCACCGCTTCACGCGGGAGGAGTTCGAGCAACGCTTCAAGGCGAGCTTCGGCCGATCGATTTGAAACCCGAGGAGTGACGAGTATGAGCAGCAACCAAGCATTGGCCGCGCAGAACGCCGGTAAGGATTACTTCGTCAAGGACATCTCCTTGGCCGACTTCGGCCGCAAGGAGATCGAGCTCGCCGAGCACGAGATGCCCGGCCTCATGAAGATCCGCGAGGAGTACGGGCGAGAGCAGCCGCTCGCGGGCGCGAGGATCTCGGGCTCGCTGCACATGACGATCCAGACCGCCGTGCTCATCGAGACCCTGCAGGCGCTCGGCGCGAAGGTCCGCTGGGCGAGCTGCAACATCTTCTCGACGCAGGATCACGCGGCCGCGGCCATCGCCGCGCGCGGCACTCCGGTCTTCGCCTACAAGGGCGAGTCGCTCGAGGAGTACTGGGAGTTCATCGACCGCACGCTCGATTGGGGCAACGGCGAGGTTCCGAACATGATCCTCGACGACGGCGGCGACGCGACGCTGTTCGTGCACCTCGGCTACAAGGCCGTGAAGGATCCGTCGATTCTCGACCGTCCGACGGAGAGCCAGGAGGAGAAGGTTCTCTTCGCGCAGCTCAAGAAGGCGATCAAGGAGAATCCGGGCCGCTTCGAGAAGATGGCGAAGGAGATCCGCGGCGTCTCCGAGGAGACGACGACCGGCGTGCATCGTCTCTATCAGATGCACAAGCGCGGCGAGCTCCTGTTCCCCGCGATCAACGTCAACGACTCGGTGACGAAGTCGAAATTCGACAACCTGTACGGCTGCCGGCACTCGCTGGTCGACGGCATCATGCGCGCGACGGACGTGATGCTCGCCGGCAAGGTCGCCGTGGTCGCGGGCTACGGGGACGTCGGCAAGGGCTCGGCGCAGTCGCTGCGCGCGCAAGCCGCGCGCGTGATCATCACCGAGGTCGACCCGATCTGCGCGCTGCAGGCCGCGATGGAAGGCTACGAAGTCATGACGATGGACGAGGCCTGCAAGATCGGCGACGTCTTCGTGACCGCGACCGGGTGCATCGACGTGATCACCGAGGAGCACATGAAGCAGATGAAGCACAACGCGATCGTCTGCAACATCGGTCACTTCGACAACGAGATCCAGGTCGACAAGCTCCGCAAGTACAAGTGGGAGAACATCAAGCCGCAGGTGGACAAGATCACGTTCCCCGACGGCAAGAGCATCATCCTGCTCGCGGAAGGCCGTCTCGTGAACCTCGGCTGCGCGACGGGCCATCCGAGCTTCGTGATGTCGAGCAGCTTCACGAACCAGACGCTCGCTCAGATCGAGCTCTTCCGGAACCGCGACAAGTATCCGGTCGGCGTATACGTGCTGCCGAAGCATCTCGACGAGAAGGTCGCGGCGCTGCATCTCGAGAAGCTCGGCGTGAAGCTGACGAAGCTGACGCCGAAGCAGGCCGAATATCTCGGCGTGCCGGTCGACGGACCGTTCAAGCCGGATCATTACCGTTATTGATTGCGTTATCGGCGGCGCCGGGGGCGGGGCGACGCCCGTCCCGGCGCCGCTTCGATTCAGTGTGAGGCAGGTATGGAAGACGACATTACAATAGCCCGTAAAGCCAAGCTCGAGCGCATCGTAGAGCTCGCCGAGCGCAAGCTTGGCATCGATCCCGCGGATCTCGAGCCGTACGGCCACTACAAGGCCAAGCTATCCTCCGATTTGATCCAGCGCGTGCAGGATCGGCCGGACGGTAAGCTGATCCTCGTCACCGCGATCACGCCGACGCCCGCCGGCGAGGGCAAGACGACGACGACCGTCGGCCTGGGCGACGCGTTGAACCGTATCGGCAAGAAGGCGATGGTTTGCCTTCGCGAGCCGTCGCTCGGCCCGTGCTTCGGCAGCAAGGGCGGCGGCGCCGGCGGCGGCTACGCGCAGGTCGTGCCGATGGAGGACATCAACCTCCACTTCACCGGCGACTTCCACGCGGTGAGCATCTCGCACAACCTGCTCGCTGCGCTCATCGACAACCATCTGCACTTCGGTAACCAGCTCGGCTTCGACGTGCGGCGGATCACGTGGAAGCGCGTCATCGACATGAACGACCGCTCGCTGCGCAACATCGTCGTCGGCCTCGGGGGCTCGACGATGGGCGTGCCGCGCGAGACGGGCTTCGACATCGTCGCCGCGTCCGAGGTCATGGCGATTCTGTGCCTCTCGACGTCGCTCCAGGACCTGAAGGAGCGCTTCAGCAACATCATCGTCGGCTACACGCGCGACGGGAAGGCGATCCGCGCGGGCGACCTGAACGCGCAGGGCGCGATGACGGTGCTCATGAAGGAGGCGGTGAAGCCGAACCTCGTGCAGACGATCGAGCATACGCCGACGTTCGTGCACGGCGGGCCGTTCGCGAACATCGCGCACGGCTGCAACTCGGTGCTCGCGACCCGCACGGCGCTGAAGCTCGCCGACTACGTCGTGACCGAGGCCGGCTTCGGCGCGGACCTCGGCGCCGAGAAGTTCATCGACATCAAGTGCCGCAAGTCGGGGCTCCGTCCGCAGCTCGTCGTGCTCGTCGCGACGATCCGCGCGCTGAAGTACCAGGGCGGCACCGAGCTCAAGGACCTGAACACCGAGAACCTCGAGTCGCTGAAGCGCGGCATGGTCAATCTCGATCGGCACGTGTCGAACATCCGTAATCACTACGGCTTGCCGGTCGTCGTCGCGATCAACCGCTTCGGCAGCGACACCGAGAACGAGCTCAAGTTCCTGATCGACCACATGGCCGAGCAGGGCGTGAAGGCAGTCGTCTGCGAGCACTACGCGAAGGGCGGCGCCGGTGCGGAGGAGCTCGCGCACACCGTCGTCGAGGCGCTCGACGGTCCCGCGCCGCAGCTCAAGTTCGTCTACGAGGACTCGGACCCGCTGTGGAACAAGATCGAGAAGGTCGCGCAGAAGATCTACGCCGCGAGCGAGGTCGTCGCCGATGCTTCCGTGAAGAAAAAGATCGAGAAGTACCAGCAGGACGGCTACGGCCACTTCCCGATCTGTATCGCGAAGACGCAGTACTCGTTCTCGACCGATCCGAACGAGCGCGGCGCGGCGAGCGGTCATACGTTCCGGGTGCGCGACGTGTACCTCTCGGCCGGCGCGGGGTTCATGGTCGTCCTCGGCGGCGACATGATGACGATGCCGGGCTTGCCGAAGGTGCCGGCGGCCGATCACATCGACATCGACGAGAACGGAAACACGATCGGCTTGTCTTGATGCCCCGCCGGAAGGGGAGCCGAAGCATGTCCGCGATGCGCAGGCATCGGAGCAGGGCCGCGAGAGCGGCCCTGCTTTTTCTCGTTGCAGCAGCGTTGCTCTTTGGACGCCCAGCCGCGGCGGATACGAGCGAGGACGCCGGGGACGTGCTGCGTCTCGCGATCCCGGCGGCGGCGTTCGCCATGACGTTCAGGCGCGACGACCGGGACGGTCGGCGGCAGTTCTACCGCTCGTTCGCGGCGAATATCGGCGCGACGTTCGCCCTGAAGGCGCTCGTCGACGACGAGCGGCCCGACGGCAGCGGCGACGACTCCTTCCCGTCGGGTCACGCGTCGGTGGCGTTTCACGGCGCCGCGTTCATTCACCGGCGCTATGGGATTCGCCGTGCGTGGCCCGCGTATCTGCTCGCGGGCTACGTCGGCGTGAGCCGCATCGACGCGGACAAGCACGACGAGGCGGACGTCGTCGCCGGCGCCGCGATCGGCACGGCGGCCGCGTTCTTGCTGACCGATCCGCATCCGGATCGCCGAGCCGTAGTGGTCCCCGCAGCGGCCGAGGGCTACGCCGGAATCACGGTGCTCGGCCGCTTCTGATCGATCCCGACGGGAGCATCCGAAAAGCACAGGGCCGGCATTGCGCCGGCCCTGTTCACGTTGGAAGGAGAGTCGAATCGGCGTCAGCCGGCGCCGATCTCCTTGCGCACGATCGCGGCGGCCTCGGCGAGGTTCTTCAGCTTCATCCTCGCAACCATGCGCGGCAGCGGCTTCATGCCGCAGTCCGTGCTGAGCGTGAGCTGCTCCGGCGACAGCACCTTGAGCGCCTGGCGCACGCGGTCGGCGATCATGTTAGGCGGCTCGATCATCGTCGTGCGAATGTCGAGCACGCCGAGCTGGATGCCCTTGTCCTTCGGGCAGTTCTTCAGGAACTCGACGCCGGCCATGTTGCGGTTCGCGTAGTCGAGGACGAACTCGTCGATGCCCTCGGTGTTCCAGTAGTGCGGCAGCACCGTCTGATAGCCTTCGGGGAACGTGCCGCTCAGGATGTCGTTGCCCCACGCGTTGCCGAAGCAGAAGTGCCAGCCGATCTTCGCGTCGACGCCGTCGCACATCGCCTCGATGCTCTCGCGGACCCACTTGTAGTCGTCGGGATTGTTCGTGAAGAGCGGCATCCACGCGCCGAGGTCCTCGATCTGCAGATACTTCGCGCCGAGCTTCACGAGCTCTTTCATCTCCCTGTTGAAGATCGGCACGAGGGCGAACGTCAGATCCTTCGGGCTCTTGTAGGCCGAATTCTCGTTGAAATAGACGTGCCACGCGAGATTCGCGGGGCCGGCGCCGATCGAGACCTTGACCGGCTTCTGCGCGTGCTTCGCCGCGATCTGGTAGAGGTCGCCCCAGCGCAGCGTCGCCCGGTCCACATCGATCTTGCCGCTGACGATCACGCCGCCCCAATCGTCCATGATCGTCTTGCCCTGGCTCGGATCCGCGCCTGCGTAGCTCGGATGAGGATTGCGCGCCGGCTCGAAGCCCGGAATGCGCTCGTACAGGTACCAGCAGAACGAGCCGATCACGCCGACGTAATCGTCGTACCACATGTTGCCGTCGGTGACGATGTCGAGCCCGGCTTCTTCCTGCTCTCGAATCACCGTCGCGACTGCATCGGTATAGGCTTCCTCGTGAGCGACTTCCTTGAATGCGACGCGAACGTCCCGGCCGAGAAGCTGCTGCTTGAACCATTGCGGTCGGGGATACGAACCGACCATCGTGGTCGGAAGAATGGTATCGACGATCTTCTTAGGCATTTATGCGGGCCTCCTCCTCCAATAGCTGCGTGGCTTCTAACGGCCTAAGGACTTTGTTGTTTTCGCAGGAATGTCCGCAGTATACGTCAACGGGCCAGGGCCGAGGTAGGCGGCCCGGATCGCGTAGTTGATCGGATCGGATGCCGCCGCGACGGCATCCGATCCCGCTCGTCAATGGTGCTCCGGATTGACGACGAACATCGGCGGGTAATGCCTGCCGCCTCGCTCGAGCGTGACCCATCGGAGCTCGGTGAACTGCTCGATTCCCGGGCGTCCCCCGTGCCGGCCGAGCCCGCTTGCGCCGATGCCGCCGAACGGCACGTGCGGCTCGTCGTGGACGGAGCTGTCATTGACGTGCGCCATGCCAGTGTTCAACCGTCGCGCGACCGCGAGCCCGCGCTCCTCGTCGGCCGTGATGATGCCGGCGGACAGCCCGTAGTCGGAGTCGTTCGCGAGCCGCACCGCGTCGTCCTCGTCGTTCGCGACGATGATCGGCGCGACCGGGCCGAACGTCTCCTCGCGGAACACGCGCATGTCGGGCGTGACGTCGGCGAGCACCGTCGGCTCGTAGAAGAGACCCTTGTGGCCGCCCCCCGCGAGCAGCTTCGCGCCTCGGCTGACCGCGTCGTCGACGTGGGCGACGATCCGCTCGAGCTGTTTGCGGTTGATGACCGGCCCGATGCAATTGCCGATCTCCTTGGGATCCCCCACCTTGAGCTTTTTCACGTTCGCGACGAATTGCTCCGTGAAAGTTTCGGCGATCTTGCGATCGACGATGATTCGCTCGACGGACATGCAGATCTGACCCTGATGCATGAACGCGCCGAACGTCGCGGCGTTCACGGCGCGCTCGATGTCCGCGTCGTCGAGGACGATCAGCGCGTCCTTGCCGCCGAGCTCGAGCACGCATCGCTTGAAGAGCCTCCCCGCCTTCGCGGCGATCTCCGCGCCGACGGCCGTCGAGCCCGTGAAGCTGATGCCGCGCACGGCCGGATTCGTCACGAGCTCGTCGCCGACCTCGCCGACGTTGTCGCGCGAGCACGTGACGACGTTGAAGACGCCTTTCGGCACGCCCGCTTCCTCGAGAATCTCGGCGAGGATCAAGCCTCCGGAGACGGGAGTCTCCTCGGAAGGCTTCAGCACGACCGCGTTGCCGACGGCGAGCGCGACGGCGATGCCGCGCGAGGAAAGGATCACGGGGAAATTCCACGGCGAGATCACCGACACGACGCCGAGCGGCTCGCGCACGACGAGACTCAGCTTGCCGAGATCGGACGGCAGAATCTCGCCCGTGACCTGATACGCCGCGGCCGCGGCGGCGCGATAGACGCCGGCGCTGTAGCTCGTCTCGAACATCGCCTTGCCGATCCACGAGCCGGCTTCAGGGACGAGAATCTCCTGGATCTCCTTCGCGCGCTTCTCGAGAATCTCGCCGGCCTTCGCGATGATGCGCGCGCGCTCGGAGTGGGGAAGGGCGGCCCACGCGGGTTGTGCTTGCTTCGCCGCCGCGATCGCGGCCTTCGCGTCTTCGCGTGAGGCGTCCGCGACGTGCGTCCAGACCTCCTCGGTCGCGGGGTTGTATACGGGAAACTCGGCGTTGCCGGTCGCGGTGACCCACTCTCCGTTGATGAAAAGATTCCTCTTGCTCATCGTGTTCTCCTGTCAACGAGGCTAACCGGAACGAGCGACTCGGCAGTCCATCCTCCGGCATCTCGCGCGGTTGCGAACGCGCGCAGGCGACAAGGCTCCCCCTTCGTTCGCTCGGATTGTGCTGGCGTGGGTTGGTAGTATAGGTATCGGTTTCGGCAATTGGCAGATGCGTTCGGGAGTGTTCCGCGCGGGCAAAATCGCGCGCGGTCCCGACCAGTCGCTTCCAATGGTCTCGATGCTTCTCTGTCGTCTCGCGGACGCACTCGGGGCGTGCGCCTCGGGCCGGCGGACCGGTCGCGCGGCGTGGCTTTCGATCCTGCTCTCGAGCGCCGCGCTCGCCGCTTGCGCGCCGCTGACACCGCTCGATCGCCCGGCTTTCGCCGACCCGTCGACGCGTGCGGAGCACGGGGCGCTCGCCGTGCACGCGGCCGCCGCGGAGGGGGCCCTCGGCGACGGCGAATCCGCGTTCTGGCTGCTCGAGGACAACGCCGATTCGCTTCGGGTCCGCATCGCGCTGGCCGACCTCGCTGAGGAGACGCTCGATATTCAGTACTTCATCTGGCAGGACGACATGACCGGGCGCCTGCTGATGAAGCACGTGCTCGACGCGGCGGATCGCGGCGTGCGCGTTCGGTTCCTGATCGACGATCTCGCCGTCGTCGGCCGTCACGCGGAGCTCGAGTCGCTCGACGCGCACCCTCGCATCGAGGTGCGCGTGTTCAATCCGTGGCGCTTGCGCTCGCCGCTGATACGCCCGTTCGAGTTCGTCACGCGGATGAACGTGCTGAATCATCGCATGCACAACAAGGTGCTCGTCGCGGACGGGCGTTTCGCGATTCTCGGCGGGCGGAACATCGGCGATCGATATTTCGGCGTCTACGACAACTTCGTGCAGAACGACGTCGATCTGATGCTCGCCGGTGCGCTCGTCGGCGACGTGATGGCGAGCTTCGAGACCTATTGGATCAGCGAGAACAGCCGACCGGTCGGCGGCGCGGGCGACGCATCGACGATCCGGGCGCTATGCGAGGAATCCGTCGCGGCGAACGCCGAGATGCTCGTCGCATTCGCGACGCCGCCCGACGGCTGGAACGCGTACTTCGCCGCGCTCGTCGAGAAGGCGACGAAAGGCCGCGGCCGTCTACTGCTCGATCCGCCGAACGTGGACGAGCAGAGCCCGACCGCGCTCTACGAGCACTTCAAGGCGATGATCGCCGAGGCACGCGAGGACTTGATCATCAGCTCGCCGTATCTCGTGCCGGATAGCGAGCTCATCGAGCTCATTGCGGATCTCGTCGAGCGCGGCGTACGCGTGCGGATCCTGACGAACTCGCTCGCGTCGAACAGTCACGTCATCGCGCATTCGGCATACAAGAAATGGCGTCGAGCGCTGCTCGCCGCGGGTGCCGAGATCTACGAGATGCGCTCGGACGCCGAGGTTCTCGAGCGCTACAAGACGCCGCCGGCCGAGCCGAAGTGGCTCGCGCTGCATACGAAGGCCGTTGTCGTCGACGGTCGGACGAGCTTCGTCGGATCGCCGAACGTCGATCCGCGCTCGATGATCCTGAATACCGAGATCGGCGTGATCGCCGACGATCCCGAGCTCGCGGCCGCGCTCGTCCGCTTGCTCGAGCGGGACATGGCGCCGGCGAACAGCTGGCGCGTCACGCTCGAGAACGGCGGGTGGCTCAAGTGGTGGAACGGCGACGAGCGCGTCGACCGTCAGCCGGCGAAGGGCTTCCAGCAGCGGGCCGTCGAGTTCTTCCTGAACCTGCTGCCGATCAAGAATCAGGCGTAGCGCCGCGAGCTTCTCGAGCTTCGCGGCGCGGGGCAGGGGACGTCGCGCGCTCTAGCGCTCGAGGTACTGGAGCTTCTCCTTGACGTCCTTCCACTCTTCGGCGTCCGGCGGCGGCTCCTTCGCCTTGGTGATCACCGGCCATTCTTTGGCGAGCTCGGCGTTCAACTGGAGGAACTGCTCTTGGCCGGGCGGAATATCGTCCTCGGAATAGATCGCCTCGACCGGACACTCCGGCTCGCAGAGCGTGCAGTCGATGCATTCCTCGGGATCGATCACGAGCATGTTCGGCCCTTCGTGGAAACAGTCGACCGGGCACACCTCCACGCAGTCGGTGTACTTACACTTGATGCAAGCCTCGGTGACAACGAACGTCATGCTCGAAATTCCTCTAGGGCCGGATGCAAAGCGCGCGCATTGTCCTACAAATCGACGCGAGCATCCAGCGGCGATCCGCGATCGGAGCGCGTCGGGCCGAGCAGCGCCGTCATCGGCCCAGGCCGCGCGCGACGGTTGTCAGATCTGCGCTTCCGGAACCGTGACGCGAAGCCCGTCTAGCTCCTCTCGGACTTCGATCTGGCAGCTCAATCGGCTCGTCGGCCGGCGTTCGATCACGCAATCGAGCATGCCGTCCTCCTGGGCATCCGGCGGCGGAAGCCGCTCGACCCACTCGGGGTCGACGTACACGTGGCAAGTCGCGCACGAGCACGCACCGCCGCATTCGGCGATGATCCCTTCGACGTTGTTGTCGACGGCGGCTTCCATCACCGTCTGACCGGGTACCGCGTCGATCTCGCGGACTGTGCCGTCGGGCTCGATGTACGTGATCCTGACCATTGCGTCCGTGCCGTTAACGATTAATGCGAAATATGCATATGCGTTCTCGACCGCTTCTTCGGTGCGCCGTCCGGCTATAATCGCCGCCGATTTCCGTCACCCCCGGCGCTGCTGCCCAAGCCTTGCGGCCGTGGGCCGGAGGAGACTCGGCTAGCACCGCTGGCACGCGCTCGAGGGAGCCTCGATCGGGACCTGACAGAACCGCCGGTTGCGCGGTCTGGTGAACGCCGCGCGCAGTGTAGTGCAAAATGGCGGCTTTGTTGATTCGCCACGCCGAAATCTCGCTCCAACGACGGGTTTGGACCTGCCCGAGCACCGAATGATCGATCACAACCTCTTCGAATCGGATTCCGTCGTCGTGCGCTTCGCCGGGGACTCCGGCGACGGCGTGCAGCTCATGGGCACGCAGTTCGTCGGCGCCACCGCGCTCGCGGGCAAGGATTTCGGCACGTTCCCGGATTATCCCGCCGAGATTCGCGCGCCCGCCGGGACGACCTACGGCGTGTCCGCGTATCAGATTCATTTGGGCGCCGGTCCGATCACGACCGCCGGCGACAAGCCGCAGGTGCTCGTCGCGTTCAATCCGGCCGCGCTCAAGGTGAATTTGCCGTCGCTCGATCGGGGTGCGCTGATCATTCTGAACACGGACTCGTTCACGAGCCGCGGCCTGCAGAAGGCGGGCTATAGCGAGGATCCGCGCAAGAGCGGCGCGCTCGACGGTTTCCAGGTCGTCGAGATCGACATCGCGACGCATACGGCCGAGGCCGTGAAGTCGTTCGGGCTCAGCAAGAGCGATGCCGGCCGCTGCAAGAACTTCTGGGCGCTCGGGCTCGTGCAGTGGATGTTCGGCCACGAGATTGCGTCTATCGAGGCTTGGCTCGCGAAGCGCTTCGCGTCGAACGACGCGATCCGCGAAGCGAATATCGCCGCGCTGCGCGCCGGTCACGCGTTCGGCGAGACGGCCGAGCTCGGCGCCGCGATTCCGAGGTGGCGCACGCCGCGCGCGAAGTTCCCGCCGGGCGAGTATCGCGGCATTCGCGGCAGCGAAGCGCTCGCGCTCGGCCTCGCCGCCGCCGGCGAGCTCGCGGATCGGCCCGTGCTCTTCTGCTCGTATCCGATCACGCCCGCGTCGCCGCTGCTGCATCGGCTCGCGCAGATGGGCGCGCACGGCGTCGGCGTGTTCCAGGCCGAGGACGAGATCGCCGCGGTCTGCGCCGCGATCGGCGCGTCGTACGGCGGGGCGATCGGCGTCACGTCGAGCTCGGGGCCCGGCATCGCGCTCAAGACCGAGGCCATCGGGCTCGCGATCGCAGCCGAGTTGCCGCTCGTGATCGTCGATTCCCAGCGCGGCGGTCCGTCGACCGGTTTGCCTACGAAGACCGAGCAGTCGGACCTCTATCAGGCCGTGTACGGCCGGAACGCGGACGCGCCGGTGCCCGTGGTCGCGGCCCGATCCCCGAGCGACTGCTTCGACGCGGCGATCGATGCCGTGCGCATCGCGCTGCGTCACATGACGCCCGTTTTTCTGTTGACCGACGGCTATCTCGCGAACGCGGCCGAGCCGTGGCGCATACCGGATATCGACGCGTATCCGCGGATCACCTCGCCGGCCCTCGATCCGAGCCGCGGCCGAGAGGCGCTCTTCGAGCGCGATCCCGCGACGCTCGGGCGGCCGTGGGTCGTGCCTGGCACGCCGGGGCTGACGCATCGCGTCGGCGGCCTCGAGAAGGACATCAGAACGGGGCACATCTCGTACGACGCGGCGAACCATCAGGCGATGACGGAGCTTCGCGCGCGCAAGGTCGCGTCGGTCGCCGATTTCATTCCGGACCAGGAGGTGGCCGTCGGAGCGTCCGAAGGCGATCTCGCCGTCGTCGGGTGGGGCTCGACCTACGGCGTGCTGTATCAGGCCGTGCAGCAGATCGCGCGTACCGGCGCTCGCGTGGGATTGATTCACTTGCGGTACTTGAATCCGTTCCCGCGCAACCTCGGCGCGTTGCTGTCTCGCTACGAGCGCGTGCTCGTTCCCGAGATGAACATGGGACAGCTCGCGACGTTGCTTCGCGACCGGCTCGACGTGCGTCCGGCTCAGCTCAACAAAGTGACGGGGCAGCCGTTCCTCGTCTCGGAGGTCGTCGCCGCGATCCGACAGGAACTCGCGTCGCTCCCGAAGGCCCAATTCAGAGCGGTCTGATCATGAGCTCCCGACCCACCATGCGAGGTACGCGCGGCCCGATGCGTACCGGAGACGAACGATGAGCGCGGCGATCGACAGCAAGCTGACGCCGAAGGATTTCACGAGCGAGCAGGAGGTGCGCTGGTGCCCCGGCTGCGGGGACTACGCGATCCTGAAGTCGGTGACGCGCGTGCTGGCAGACGTCGGCGCTCGGCCCGAGCGCACGGTCTTCGTGTCCGGCATCGGCTGCTCGTCGCGTTTCCCGTATTACGTCGAAACGTACGGCTTCCACACGATCCATGGGCGTGCTCCGGCGATCGCGACGGGCTTGAAGCTCGCGCAGCCCGACCTCGACGTCTGGGTCGTGACCGGCGACGGCGACGGCTTGTCGATCGGCGGCAATCATCTTCTCCACGCGCTGCGCCGCAACGTCGGGCTGAAGATCCTGCTGTTCAACAACGAGGTCTACGGCCTGACAAAGGGGCAGTATTCGCCGACTTCGCGGCGCGGCACGCGCACGCCGTCGACGCCGTACGGCTCGATCGATACGCCGGTCGTGCCGGGGCTGTTCGCGCTCGGCGCGGGCGCGCGCTTCATCGCGCGCGGCATCGACGTCGACAAGCAAGGCCTCGAAGCCGTGCTTGCCGCTGCACACGGATTCGACGGCGCGGCGTTCGTCGAGATCTTCCAGAACTGCATCGTCTACAACGACAACGTCTTCGCCGCGTTCACGGAGAAGGAGCACGCGCCGGACGCGCAGCTCCGCGTCGAGCACGGCAAGCCGCTCGTGTTCGGCGAAGACGGCAGCAAGGGGCTCAGGCTCGATCCGCGCACGCTCTCGCTCTCGATCGTCGACGCCAAGGAGCGTCCCGACGAGGTCCTCGTGCACGACGAGACGAACGCGACGCTCGCTCAGCTCCTGCTCGGGCTCGGGCCGCCGGAGTTTCCGGTCGCGCTCGGCGTCATCTACCGGAATCCGGCTCCGCGCTTCGAGCAGGAATTCGTCGCGCGGCATCCGACGCAGATGAAGCGCACGGCGAAGATCGCCGACGCGCTGCGCCAGACGAGCACCTGGGTCGTCGAGTAACGGCCGGTCGCGCCGAGCGCGAGACGTTACCGCGTCCCGCCGGAAGGCCCGGCCGAGGCGGCACGCTCGACCTCGCGCCAGACGCGCAGCAGATTTCCGCTCCAGAGCTTCGCGATCGCATCGCGCGAATAGCCTCGCGCCTCGAGCTCGGCCGTGACCGCGGCGGTCTCGGCCGCGTTCGTCCAGCCGATCACGCCGCCCCCGCCGCCGAAATCCGACGAGATGCCGACGTGGTCGATGCCGATCAGTCGCACTGCGTAGTCGATGTGGTCGACGAGGTCGGAAACCGTGGAGGGCGGCCAGCGTTGCTGAATCGCCTGAACCGTGCGCAGAAACTCGATGCGCTCGGGCTCGGGCAGCGCGACGACGTCCTGCGCGGTGACGACGCCGAAGCGCTCGCGAAGCGCCGCGTGCTGCGCCGCCGCTTCCGGGTCGTGCTTCAGATAGGCGTCGAACGCGACGATCTGCACGACGCCTCCGCTGTCACGTAGCGCGAGGAGCGTCTCGTCGTCGAGATTGCGCGGATGGTCCGCGAGCGCTCGTACCGCCGAATGCGACGCGATCACCGGCGCGCGTGAGAGCCGAATCGCGTCGAGCGCGGTCGCCTTCGAAGCGTGCGAGATGTCGACCATCATCCCGAGATCGTTCATGCGCGCGATGACCTGCTCGCCGAAAGCGCTGACGCCGTCGTGCTCGGCCTCGGGATCGCCGAGCTCCGCGCTCGGCTGTGCCGAGTCCGCGATCGCGTTGTGGCCGTTGTGCACGAGCGTCATGTAGCGCGCGCCGAGGTCGTAGTACCGGTCGAGCAGCGAGAGGTCCGTGCCGATCACGTAGCCGTTCTCGATGCCGATCATCGCGGCGAGCTTGCCTTCGCCGACGAGGCGCTCGACGTCGTCGGCCGAGTACGCGAGTCCGATCAGCTCCGGATAGAGCTCGTCCGTCATGCGGCGGATCGCCGCGAACTTCACCAGCGCACGCTCGCGCGCGTCGGCGTAGGCCTCGTCCGTTCGCTCGCCCTGGCCGACGTAGACGATGAAAAACGCCGCGTCGAGCCCGCCGATACGCATCGAGTCGAGATTGACCTGAAGCGGCGCGGTGCGCGGGTCGACTTCGGGCGTCGCGAACTCGAATGGGATGTCGACGTGCGAATCGAGCGTCAATATCGACGCGTGAAGCGAAGGGGCAGGGCCTCGCGCTGCGGGCTCGGACGAACGCTCGCATGCAGCGAGCGCGACGGATGCGGCGAGCACGGGCAGCACCGTGCGCATCGGGTTGCGGCTCATGGGACTTCTCCGCCGGAGACGGGTCGGAGTCTAGCGGCAATCCGCGACGCCGACCAAGGGCTCCGCACGAGAGAACGTCGGACGCGCTGCCGGCGCTGCGAGAGCTTGCGAAGCGAATTCGCCATGCCGGCGAGATTCGTCGCCGGGGCCCTGGCATAATAGCGGCGACTCTTCGCGCGCCCGTCATGCCGGCCGGCTTCCGCCCCGATAGCTCAGGGGATAGAGCGTCCGCCTCCTAAGCGGAAGGTCGCAGGTTCGAATCCTGCTCGGGGCACCAGCCGGTCTCGGGCGCGGTTACCGCGCGCCGAATCCAAGCACGAGCCGCTTTGACATCGATATCGATCGCTGCGTAGCGCTCGAGCGCGTAACGCAGCAGGGCGATCAGATCGTCGATCTCGTCGAGTATCTGAACGACCAGCTCCATTCGCACTCCCTCGTATTCGTCCCGTACCAGAGACGACTCGAGCGGCTTCGAGTTCCCTCCGATTATCCGTGCGGCGATCGCGTCCGCGAGAGCGGAGCGCTACGAGGGCTCTACTCGAGGAAATCGTCGAGGTAGATGATCTCGGCGGTGTCGGGCTCCGCGCCGTTCGCGATCAGCACCGTGTAGATGCCCTCGTCGAGGGATACGCGGAGCGGGCCGGCGACGATCTCTTCGCTCTCGCTATCGCGCAGCACGAGATCGTAGTCGCCGGTCGGCAGGTTGATGCGCGGGGACGAGCCCGGAGCCGCCAGCGTGAAGTTGGGCCCGGGCACGTCTTCGATATCGATGTCGGGCGGCAGCACGAAGACCTCGAGAGGCTCGAGGCGATTCGCGGCGTTCAAGAACCGCAGCCGCGCATGCTCGGCGAGCACGCGACGGTCGTCGACCGGCGTCGATATGCGGAGCTTTCCGGCTTCGCCCGAGACGAGGAACGTGTAGTGACGCGTGGCCGCTATCGCCGGCTCCGCCTCGGCCTCGACGACGCCGGTGTTGCCTGCCGGCGTGACGCTGATCGTCTGGCTGCCGGTCGGCACCTCGACGACGACTTCGGTCAGGGGCGGCGCGGCATCGACCAGCTTCTCCTCGAGCTCCTCGCCGGCGTACAGGTCTCGCGGCTCGCGGTCGGCCGCCGCGTTGATCACGTGCGCGAGCGCGCCGACCGACTCGTCGTAGATGACCGAGGGCGCGGTGCCCGCCATGACGACGCTGATCGGGGCGACGGTGTCGTCGGCGGGATCCACGATCGTGAACGAGTACGCAACGCCGGCCTCGAGCTCGATCTCGTCCGATCTCATCAGCACGTTCGCCGGGTTCCCCGCCTCGGTCAGAACGAAACGGTACTCGCCGGGCGCGCGCGTCGCGTCGTTCACGGAATCACCGAAAGAGAGCGTCGCGAGCGGCGCGACCGCGGTCGGGTCGACGTCGGACGGCTCGACGTAGATGGACATCGGGCCGAGGGACGGCGCCGCGTGAACGGCGACGATGTGGCTTCGGTCGTTCCGCCGCTCCGCCGAGCTCTCCACGACGATCGGCTCGAAATCGCCGTTCGCCTCGGTGAGCACGAACAGGTAGTCCGTCTCGGGTGTCAGCGAGACGGTGAACGAGCCGAGCAGCTCCCAGTCGGTGGTTCCCGGCGGCTGGATATACGCGTTGAACTCGTACTCGTCGACATCGAACCTGAACTGCGAGCTCGCGGTGCGGAACTCCAGCGGCGGGCGCGTCTCCGCCCACTGTATCCGTCGGAGCTCGATGCTGCCGCGCTCGGCGGCCGCGTGCACGACCTGCACCGTGACCTGCGGCGGACGCTTGCGGCCGCTCTCGCATCCGAAGAGCGCGAACGAGGCGAGGACGAGGGCCGCGGCGGCCGCGTAACGGTTGCGTAATCTCATCGGGTCACAGCCGGGAATCGAGTGGCGCCCAATGTTACAGGCACGGCGCCGCTCCGCAAACGCCGGGGCACGACGCACGCGGCCCGCTGCGCCGCTACAATGACGCGCGGCGAGACTTTCGCCGACGGTCGCAGGGCACCTCCGTGGCGGGCTTCCTCGTACGTTTGCTGATCAACGCGCTCGGGCTCTGGGTCGCGGCCTCCGTCGTTCCCGGCGTCGCATTCGACGGCACGGGGACGCTGCTCCTTGCCGCGCTGCTGATGGGGGTCGTGAACGCGCTGATTCGTCCGATCGTGATCGTGCTGACGTTGCCGCTCACGATCGTCACGCTCGGCGTCTTTCTGCTCGTCGTGAACGCCGCGATGTTCGCCCTCGTCGCGTGGATGTTGCCCGGGTTCTCGGTCGAAGGCTTCTTCTCGGCGCTCTTCGGTTGGCTCATCGTCTCGATCGTGAGCTGGATCGCGTCTTGGTTCATCGGGCCGAAGGGGCGCTACGAGATCATGATCGTCGAGAGACGCGTGCGGTGAGCCGAAGCGCGTCGGCTCCTCGGCCGCTCGCGGCGACCATGCTTCTCCTCGGAATATCGGTTGCGGCCGTCCCGAGCCAAGCGGAGCAGACCTCGCCGTTCCGCACCCGGAACTTGAGTCCGCTCGTCTCGATCTTCGGGATTCCGGCGTGGGAAGCGCCGTCAGCCGACGAGCGCTTGCGCGCCGGCGTTACGATGGAGCTCGCGAATCATTACCGGCTCTCGCAACGCGGCGACGAGATCCTCGCGCTCGACGGCGAGACATGGCGGACGGGCCTGTGGTTCCGACTCGCCGTCGCAGAGCGGTGGACGGTCGCGGCCGAGCTTCCCTTCGTCCGGCAATCGGGCGGCGTGCTGGACGACGTGATCGACGCATGGCACTCGGCCTTCAACCTGCCGGATGGCGGACGAAACCGGCGCGCCGAGGGGGAGCTCACGTTCCTGCTCGCCGAGGGCGGGGCGCCGTTCTACTCGTTGCGGCAAAGCACCGGCGGGCTCGGCGACCTCCTCGTGAGCGTCGGGCGCGCGCTGGGCCCGAGCGGCGGGACGCGGCTGAACGCGACGGTCAAGCTTCCGACCGGCGACGAATCCGTTCTCGGCGGCAGCGGCTCGACGGATATCGCCTTCACGCTGCTTTACGCCGCGGACACGAGCGTCGGGCGTCTGCCGGCAGGCTACTTCGTCGGAATCGGCGGCATGTGGCTCGGCGAGCCCGACTACATCCGCTATGATGCGCGCCGCACGAGCGTGCTCGGCATCGTCGGCGGCAGCTTGAAGGCGTGGCCGCGGACCGGGCTCAAGGCGCAGATCGAGCTGCACGGTGCGCTCTACGATTCGCCGTTGAGGGAGCTCGGCGAACCCGGCGTGCAGCTGACGCTCGGCGGCTGGCGCGAGATCGGTCGCCGCGCGATCGTCGAGTTCGGCGTGAACGAGGATCTTGCCGTGAGCACGTCGCCGGATGTCGTGCTGCACGTCAATCTGAGCTGGAAGATTCCGCGATGACCCGATTCTCGCGACGTCGTATGACCCGCCGTCGTGAAGCATTACCGGGAGGGCCCCTTCGACGGCTGGCCGCGCTCGTCGCCGCGTCGAGCGCGGCGCTTCTCGTCGGCTGCGGCTCGGCCGGCGAGGAGAGGGTCTTCGACCCCGCGGCGAACCCCGAGCTCGCCCGCGGCGAGCTATTGAGCTTCGCCTGCCGCGCATGTCACGGCCTTGCGCCGGGCGACCCGAGCCCGCTCGGCCCGACGCTGCATGGGATGCTCGGCCGCCGCGCGGGCAGCCTGCCGGGCTATGACTATTCGCAGGCCTTGAAGGATTCCGGAATCGTCTGGACGGAAGAGACGCTCGACGCGTGGCTCGCCCGGCCCGACGAATACATTCCCGGCAACAAAATGGCCTTCGCCGGATACCGTTCCGCCGACGATCGGCGCGCGCTGATCGAATACCTCAAACTGCAGACGGAGAAGGCGCCGTGAGCGTCGGAGAAATTTACGCTCGGCGGGCGGTGTTACCAGAATCACACCCATACATAGGCGTGCTTCGAGCCCCGGCCCGCTTCTTGCATCGCCGCTCGGGGTCCGTGACAGGGAGGCTCGATGCACGACAACGGGTGGCTGGGGAGCGCCGCGGCGGTCCCTTCCGAGAACAACTACGAATCGTGCTCCCCAGCGAAGCTCGCCCGACCGGCGACGATTCGAGTACGCGTCGAGGAGCGGCGGAGCGGTTACGACCGGCGCCGACTCAGCGCGCGGACATTCCTGCAGGGAGGACTGTATCCGCGCCGTCGAAACGGCGGCCGGCGGCGCACCGACACGATCGAGCTGGTCGACTGGCACGAGCCTCATCTCATGTTCCTCGCGGTCGCCATCTTGCTGCTCAGCGTGACCGATGCGTTCCTGACGCTGACGCTGCTCTCCGCGGGCGCTTACGAGGCCAATCCCGTGATGAGGTTCGTCCTCGAGAGGCAGCCGGAGCTTTTCGCGACCGTGAAGATGTCGTTGACCGGCGTGGGCGTGCTCGTGCTCGTCGCCTGCGCGCGGCTGACGGTATTCCGTGTGATCCGCGTCAGCAGCGTGCTGCGCGGCTGTCTGTTCTGCTATGCAGGGTTGATCGCCTACGAATGCTGGCTGCTTCAGCACGTAGTGTAACGAGTAGTGTGAGTAATCGCGTTTCAAGTTAATTCTCGTTTGGCTACACTACGCCCGCCCTTCATCGCTCGACGGGCAGGACGCTAGCGGGCGCAGCGTCGTCGTGCCTCGAGCCCCGGGTCCGGGTAATGAGTAGTACGGAATTCAAACGACAGCTCGAGTCGACACCTCTGCAAGGCGCGAATGCCTCGTTCATCGAGGCGCTGTATGAGACGTATCTGGAGTCGCCGGACCGCGTTCCCGAGCGCTGGCGCCGGTACTTCGAGGGCATCGGGCCGGATCGGGACGAAGTCGCGCATGGGCCGATCCGAGACGCGATCAGCCAACGGCTGGCTCGTCCCGCATCCTCGTCCGGGCGTGCGGTGCCTGCGGACACGACGGCAAGCGAGAAGCAGGCGGCCGTCTCGCGGCTGATCCAGGTCTACAGCCTGCGCGGGCACCAGATTGCCGATCTCGATCCGCTCGGTCTGTGGAAGCGTCACACGCCCGCGGTCCTCAAGCTCGACTTCTTGGGTCTCGAGCCTTCGGACTTCGACCGCGAGTTCTACACCGGCGGATTGGCCGGAACGGGGCACAACTCGCGGATGAAGCTGCACGACATCCTCGCGCTGCTTCGCAAGATCTACTGCGGGAAGCTCGCCGCCGAGTTCGCGCACATTTCCCGAGCACGGGAGCGGCTGTGGCTCCGCGAGCGCTTCGAGAACTGCCGGGTGCATTGGCAGCTCTCGAAGGACGAGCAGCGGGCGGTGCTGCGCAGCCTCACGCGCGCCGAGGGCATCGAGCGCTACCTCAACACGAAGTACGTCGGGCAAAAGCGCTTCTCGCTCGAAGGCGGCGAGACGCTGATTCCCATGCTCGACGATTTGATACAACGAGCCGGCGAACGCGGCGTCCAGGAGATCGTCATCGGCATGGCGCATCGCGGCCGGCTCAACGTGCTCGTCAACGTGCTCGGCAAGTCTCCGCAGGAGCTCTTCTCGGAATTCGAGGGCGCGTACGATCTTTCGACGCTGAAGGGGTCGGGCGACGTCAAATACCACATGGGGTTCTCGGCGGATCTGCGCACGCCGGGCGGTAACGTGCACGTCGTCCTCGCGTTCAACCCGTCGCATCTCGAGATCGTCAATCCCGTCGTCGAGGGCTCGGTGCGAGCGCGTCAGGATCGACGCGGCGATCGGGCCGGCGATCTCGTCGTGCCGGTGCTGATTCACGGCGATGCCGCCGTCGCGGGGCAGGGCGTCGTCGCCGAGACGCTGCAGCTCTCGCAGACCCGGGCGTTCTACACGGGCGGCACCATCCACATCATCATCAACAACCAGATCGGCTTCACGACGAGCGACCCGCAAGATTCCCGCTCGACGCCGTACTGCTCCGATATCGCGAAGATGATCGAGGCGCCGGTCTTCCACGTGAACGGCGACGATCCGGAGGCGGCGCTCGCGGCGATTCGGCTCGCGCTCGACTACCGTCAGACGTTCCACAAGGACGTCTTCATCGATCTCGTCTGCTATCGACGGCTCGGGCACAACGAGGCCGACGAGCCCGCGGCGACGCAGCCGATCATGTATCAGACGATCCGGAAGCACCCGAGCGTGCTGACCATTTATAGCCGTAAACTCGAAGAGTTAGGCGTCGTTTCTAAGAAAGAGATCGAAGAGATCGCCGACGCTTACCGGGCCTGCCTCGACGAGGGCAGAAATCCGAACGAGAACGCGCTCGGCATGCTCGGCAACAAGCACACGGTCGACTGGACGCGCTATCAGCAGGGAAGTCTCTCGGAAGCCGTCGACACGAGCGTGCCGATGGCGGAGCTCAAGCGCCTCGCGGAGCTGATGACGAAGGTGCCGGAAAACTTCCCGCTGCATCCGCGCGTGCAGCGCGTCATCGACGATCGACGGAAGATGGCTGCCGGGGAGCTCGAGCTCGACTGGGGCTTCGCCGAGAGCATGGCCTACGCGACGCTGCTCGCCGAGAACTTCCACGTCCGGCTCGTCGGCCAGGACAGCCGCCGCGGCACGTTCTTCCACCGGCATGCGGCGCTGTTCAACCAGTCGAACGGCGAGGTGTACGTGCCGCTCGCGCATATCGCCGACGAGAACGCCTTCCTCGTTGCCGACTCGCTCTTGTCGGAGGAGGCGGTGCTCGGCTTCGAGTACGGGTACAGCACGACGTCGCCCGATTGCCTGGTGATCTGGGAAGCGCAGTTCGGCGACTTCGCGAACGGCGCCCAGGTTGTCATCGATCAGTTCATCTCGTCTGGAGAGGCGAAGTGGGGACGCCTGTCCGGCCTGACACTATTCCTCCCGCACGGCTACGAGGGCCAGGGACCCGAGCACTCGTCCGCGCGGCTCGAGCGGTTCTTGCAGCTCTGCGCCGAGCACAACATGCAGGTCTGCGTGCCGTCGACGCCCGCGCAGATGTTCCACTTGCTCAGGCGCCAGATGCTGCGCCGGGTGCGCAAACCCCTCATCGTGCTGACGCCGAAGAGCCTGCTGCGTCACCGCCTTTCGGTGTCGTCCCTCGAAGAGCTCGCGCGCGGACGCTTTCAACCTCTGATCGGCGAGGCCGACCCGATCGACCCGAAGAACGTGCAACGGATCGTGTTCTGCAGCGGCAAGGTCTACTACGACCTCCTAGAGACTCGCCGCGCCGAGAAGCTCGATCGCGTCGCGATCGTGCGGATCGAAGAGCTCTATCCGTTCCCCGTGGAGGAATATGCACGGACGATCGGCCGCTATCCGAACGCGACGGAGATCGTATGGTGTCAGGAAGAACCGCAGAACCAGGGCGCGTGGTACCAGATTCGCCACCGTCTGCAGGAGCCGTTGACGGACAAGCATCAGCTCTTCTACGCCGGCCGTCCCGGTGCGGCGGCGCCGGCGTCGGGCATCCACGCGTTGCACGTGCGTCAGCAGCAGGCGTTGGTGTCGGCCGCGCTCGCGGCCGACGCACGCGAACGGCAATCGTCGCTCGCGAAGCGGGCTTGATCGGCGGGGCGGTACAGTGAGCATCGAAGTCAAAGTTCCGCAGCTGCCCGAGTCGGTCACCGACGCGACCCTCGTCAGCTGGCACAAGAAGCCCGGCGAGCCGGTACGGCGCGACGAGAATCTCGTCGACCTTGAGACGGATAAGGTCATGCTCGAGGTTCCTGCGCCAAGTGACGGAGTTCTAAAGGAAATAAGGGTTCAAGACGGCGCCACGGTCACGAGCGGCCAGGTTCTCGCCGTGCTCGATCCGAACGGTGCGGCGCAGGCGGAGGCGGCGCCGGGACCCGCGGCGCAGGCCAAGGCCGAAGAGGTTGCGCGGGAGCCCGTGCGCGAGAAGACGCCCGCCGAGCGCCGTGCGGCCGCGACGCAGAAGGCCGAAGCGCGCGACGCGCAGGCGCGGATGGGGCCCGCGGCTCGGAAGCTCGTCGAGGAGCACGATATCGATCCGTCGGCGATTCAAGGCTCGGGACGAGAAGGGCGGGTGACGAAGGCCGACGTCCTCGACTATCTCGCTCGCACGCAGCCCGAGGCGACCACCGCGCTCGAGGACGAAGCGCCGGCGGTCGGCGAGCCGCAGGCCGTGGTCGGCCGGCGGCGCGAGCAGCGCGTCGCGATGACGCGCTTGCGCCGGCGTATTGCCGAGCGGCTCGTCGAAGCTCAGCACACCGCGGCGATGCTGACCACGTTCAACGAGGTCGACATGAGCGCGGTCATCGACCTTCGCAAGCGCTATCAGGAAGCGTTTGTGAAGCGCTATGACATCAAGCTCGGCTTCATGTCGTTCTTCGTGCGGGCGTCGATCGAGGCGCTCCGCCGTTTCCCGCTGTTGAACGCTTCGGTCGACGGCACGGACATCGTCTACCACGAGTATTTCGACATTGGCGTCGCCGTCTCGACCGACCGCGGGCTGATCGTGCCCGTGCTGCGCAACGCCGAGACGATGAGTCTCGCCGAGATCGAGAAGGCGATCGCCGATTTCGCGCAGCGTGCGCGGACCGGCGAGATCGACCTCGACGAGCTGACCGGCGGCACGTTCACGATCACGAACGGCGGCATCTTCGGCTCGTTGATGTCCACGCCGATTCTGAACCCGCCGCAAAGCGGGATCCTGGGCATGCACAAGATCCAGGAGCGGCCGGTGGTCGTCGACGGCAAGATCGAGATTCGCCCGATGATGTATCTCGCCCTCACTTACGATCACCGGATCATCGATGGGCGAGACGCCGTGCAGTTCCTCGTTCACATCAAAGAGCTGCTCGAAGATCCGGCGCGATTGATTCTCCAAGTTTGAAAGCGGCGTCATGACCGAAAACCAATTCGACGTCGTCGTCATCGGCGGCGGTCCGGCGGGTTATCCTGCGGCCATTCGCGCCGCGCAGCTCGGGCTGAGGACGGCTTGTGTCGACGCGTGGGTCGCGCCGGACGGCAGCCGTCCGTTCGGCGGCACGTGCCTGAACGTCGGCTGCATCCCGTCGAAAGCGCTGCTCGAGTCCTCGGAGCTCTATCACCGCGCGCAATCCGAGTTCGCCGCGCACGGCATCGAGGCGGGCTCGCTTTCGTTCGACGTCGGCAAGATGCTCGAGCGGAAGCGATCGATCGTGAAGCAACTCACCTCGGGCATCGAGGCGCTCTTCAAAGGGGCCGGCGTCACGCCGATTCACGGCCGCGCGCGGCTCGAGGCGGGTAACCGCGTCGAGGTCGACGGCCCGGACGGCAAGCGCACTCTCGAAGCGACGCACGTCGTGCTCGCGACCGGGTCGACGCCGATCGAGCTGCCCGTCGCGAAGTTCGACGGCGAGCGCATCGTCGATTCGTCCGGCGCGCTCGAGTTCACCGAGGTGCCGAAACGGCTCGGCGTGATCGGCGCGGGGGTGATCGGTCTCGAGCTCGGCAGCGTATGGCGGCGGCTCGGCGCGGAGGTCGTGCTGCTCGAGGCGCTCGACACCTTTCTATATATGGCTGACCAGCAGGTCGCGACCGAGGCGTTGAAGCAGTTCAAGCGTCAAGGTCTCGACATCCGTCTCGGCGCGAAGGTCACCGGAGCGGAACGCCGCGGCGACGCGGTCAGCGTGCGTTACGAGCAAGGCGGCAAGGCCGAGGAGATCGAGGTCGACAAGCTGATCGTCTGCGTTGGACGGCGTCCGTACACCGACGGGCTGCTCGGACCGAATACCGGCGTCGAGCTCGACGAGCGAGGCTTCATCCGCGTCGACGATCATTGCCGCACGTCGGCACGAAACGTCTGGGCGGTCGGCGACGTCGTGCGCGGTCCGATGCTCGCGCACAAGGGCACGGAGGAAGGCGTGATGGTCGCCGAGCTGATCGCGGGACACGTCGCCGAGGTCAACTATCGCACGATCCCGTCGATCATCTACACCGCGCCCGAGATCGCGTGGGTCGGTCAGACCGAGGAGCAGGTCAAGGCGAGCGGACGCAAGTACAAGACGGGAGTGTTCCCGTTCTCGATCAACGGACGGGCGAAGGCGCTGCAGCAGACGGTGGGCTTCGTGAAGATCATCGCCGATCGCGAGTACGACGATATCCTCGGCGTGCACATCATCGGGCCGATGGCCGGCGAGCTCATCGCGGAGGCGGTCGTCGCGATGGAATTCTCCGCTTCCGCCGAGGACTTACAGCGCATAATTCATGCTCATCCTACGCTGAGCGAGGCGCTGCACGAAGCCGCTCTCGCGGCCGACAAGCGGGCCATTCACGCGCTGAATCGCTGAAAGGTCGGGCAGGCGGCACGCGGACGTGCCGCCTGTTCGCGCGGCCCGAGCGTCGCCGTTCGCCGCACGCGTCGCACCTCCCCACGCGCGCGAAGCGCGCCGCATCTCGCTCGCCGCGCGCATCGCGCGTGCCGTGTGCATCGCTTTTCAGCACGCGTTCTTCGCGCGTTGCGATGCTGTCGCGCCTCGGCGAAATGTCGTTATGATAGGCGCCGGCGTAGCCGGGACGGCATTCGCCGAGTGGATTGTCGTCAAGATTCGAGGTTCACGAGCCGGAGCGGCCGAGTGGGCGGCCGCCGCGCGCTTTCGGGGGGCATCCGCATCTCGTGCGATCCCTCCCCCTTCGCCCGGAGAATGCAAAACAGCGAAGACATCGGAGTGCAGTGACATGGCCGGTCACAGCAAATGGGCCAACATTCGGTTCAGGAAAGGCGTGCAGGACGCGAAGCGCGGCAAGATCTTCACGAAGCTGATCCGCGAGATCACGATCGCGGCCCGCATCGGCGGAGGTGATCCGGCGTCGAACCCGCGCCTGCGTCTCGCGATCGAGAAAGCGAAGGCGCAGAGCATGCCGAAGGACAACATGGAGCGCGCGATCAAGCGCGGTATCGGCGAGCTCGAAGGCACGAGCTACGAGGAGGTCCGTTACGAAGGGTACGGGCCGGGCGGCGTCGCGGTGATGGTCGACTGCTTGACCGACAACCGCAACCGCACCGTCGCCGAGGTTCGGCACGCGTTCTCGAAATACGGCGGCAATCTCGGCGCCGACGGCTCCGTCGCGTATTTGTTCTCTCAGGTGGGGCAGATCAACTACCCGGCCGGCAGCGACGAGGACCGGATCATGGAAGTCGCGATCGAGGCCGGCGCGTCGGACGTCGTGACGAACGACGACGGGTCGATCGAGGTGCTGACCGCGCCCGAGGATTTCGAGGCCGTGCGCGACGCGATGACCGCGGCCGGGCTCGAGCCCGAGAGCGCCGAGATCACGATGCGGGCCGCGACGAAGGTGCGCGTCGAAGGCCAGCAGGCCGAGTCGTTCTTGAAGCTGCTCGACGTGCTCGACGAGCTCGACGACGTGCAGAACGTGTACAGCAATGCGGATATCCCCGAGGAGCTCCTGGAGGAGACCGCGTGACGGCGCGCGAGGTATCGAGGCGCGCGGCTCGAGCGGCGGCTCCGTGAGCCGCGGCGTCCGCATCCTCGGCATCGATCCGGGATCGCAGATCACCGGTTTCGGTATCGTCGATGCGGTGGGATCGACGCCCCGCGCGGTCGAATGGGGAAGCATTCGAACGAGCGGGTCTCATCACGATCGGCTTCGACGCATCTTCGAGGAGATCGGGCGCATCTGTGACGAATACGCGCCCGCGGAGATCGCGATCGAGAGCGTCTTCGTCCATCGCAACGCGGACAGCGCGCTGAAGCTCGGACAGGCGAGGGCGGCAGCGCTGTGCGCGACCTTCGGCGCGAACGTGCCCGTCTTCGAGTACTCGCCGCGCCACGTCAAGAAGGCCGTCGTCGGGCAGGGCGGCGCGGAGAAAGCGCAGGTGCAGTACATGGTCGCGCGCCTGCTCGGGCTGCCGAAGGCACCGCCGACGGACGCCGCGGACGCGCTCGCGGTCGCGATCTGCCACGCGCATTCGCGCGTGCTTTCGGCGAGCCTTGCAGCGGCGGTGGGACGATGATCGGTTTCTTGAAGGGGACATTGGTCGCGAAACGACCGCCGTCGCTGACGATCGAGGTCGGAGGCGTCGGGTACGAGGTCGACGCGCCGATGTCGACCTTCTACAAGCTTCCGGAGATCGGCCAGCCGCTGACGCTGGTTACCCATCTGCTCGTGCGCGAGGACGCGCACGTGCTGTACGGCTTCATCACCGAGGCCGAGCGCGAGCTCTTCCGCAGCCTCTTGAAGATCAGCGGCGTCGGCGCGCGCACGGCGCTCGGTGTGCTCTCCGGCATGAGCGTCGAAGGCTTTCATCGCTGCGTGCGCGAGCGAAACGTCGCGAGCCTGATGAAGCTACCCGGCATCGGCCGCAAGACGGCCGAGCGGCTCGTGCTCGAGATGGCCGACCGGCTGCCGAAAGAGGGCGACGGCGCCGCCACGATAAGCACCGGCCCGTCGTCCCCCGCCGCCGAAGCGCACGAGGCGCTGCTCGCGCTCGGCTACAAGCCGCAGGAGGCGGAACGGATGCTGAAGGGCCTCGACGCGCAGTCGATGCGCACCGAGGATCTGATTCGTGAGGCGCTCAAGCGCGCGCAAGGTGCCGGAGTACGGACATGATCGATGAGCGGCTCGTCTCGGCCGCATCCGTCCGCGAGGACGAAGCGTTCGACCGCGCGATCCGGCCGCGCCGGCTCGCGGAGTACATCGGGCAGTCGCGCGTCAAGGAGCAGATGTCGATCTTCATCGAGGCGGCCCGCGCGCGCGGCGAGGCGCTCGATCACACGCTGCTGTTCGGGCCGCCGGGGCTCGGCAAGACGACGCTCGCGCACATCATCGCGAACGAGCTCGGCGTGAACCTGCATCATACGTCCGGGCCGGTGCTCGAGCGGCCGGGCGATCTCGCCGCGACGCTGACGAAGCTCGAGCCGAAGGACGTGCTTTTCGTCGACGAGATCCATCGCTTGAGCCCGATCGTCGAGGAGGTGCTCTATCCCGCGCTCGAGGATTTTCAGCTCGACATCATGATCGGCGAGGGACCGGCCGCGCGCTCGATCAAGATCGATCTGCCGCCGTTCACGCTCGTCGGCGCGACGACGCGCGCGGGGCTTCTGACGTCGCCCCTGCGCGACCGCTTCGGCATCACGCAGCATCTCGATTTCTACGGCGTCGACGACCTCGCGCGGATCGCGGCGCGGACCGCGGGGATCCTGAATCTGCCGATGGACGCGGGCGGGGCGCGCGAGATCGCGGCGCGCTCCCGCGGCACCGCGCGTATCGCGAACCGCCTCGTGCGGCGCGTGCGCGATTACGCGCAGGTGCGCGCCGACGGCCGGGTCGACGCCGCCGTGGCCCGCGCCGCGATGGACTTGCTCGAGGTCGATCCGCACGGCCTCGACGCGATGGACCGCAAGCTGCTCCTGACGATCATCGAGCGATTCGACGGCGGGCCGGTGGGGATCGAAAGCCTCGCCGCGGCGATCGGCGAGGAGCGCGGGACGCTCGAGGACGTCGTCGAGCCTTACTTGATCCAGGAAGGTTTCCTGCAGCGGACGGCGCGCGGCCGCATCGCGACGAAAGCCGCCTATCGACACTTCGGTTTGGCGTATCCGGAAAGGAGCGCGGGGACGACGGGCGGCCTTTTCGATTGAACTTCGATCGGGCCACCGTCCTCATAGGAGTCGTGGGAACCAAGATGCGGGAGCTCGTATGGCCCATCCGGGTCTATCTCGAGGACACCGACGCCCAGGGCGTCGTGTACAACGCGAGCTATTTCCGCTTCATGGAGCGCGCCCGCACCGAATGGCTGCGCGCGAACGGGGCCGATCACGACGACTTGCGCGACCGATTCCGGATCTTGCTCGTGCTGTCGGCCGTGGAGGCGAAATTCCTCGCCCCGGCGCGGCTCGGCGACATGTTGCATGTCGGCGCCAGGGTGTCGATGCTTCGCGGCGCGCGGGTCGTCTTCGCGCACGAGATTCGTCGCAATGCCGAAGACGGGGAGTTGGTATGCCGCGCGACCGCGGAGGTCGCGTGCATGGACGCGGACCGGGGCGGCCCTAGACGGCTTCCCGAGGAGCTGCTGAGCGGGTGGAGCCAATGAACAACGAATTGTCCGTCCTCAATTTGATTCTCGAAGCATCGCTCGTCGTCCAAGGCGTGATGCTCCTGCTGCTGATCCTGTCGATCGCTTCGTGGGCGGTCATCATCGAGAAGCGGCGCGTGCTGAAGAACGCGGTCAGCAGTGCCAACGAGTTCGAGGAAAGCTTCTGGTCGGGCGGCGACCTCGCGACGCTCTACCGGGAGGTGTCGAGCGAGGACTCGCCGCAGGGCATGGCCGGGATATTCGAGTCGGGCTTTCGGGAGTTCGGCCGCCTGCGCCAGGAGGGCGGGCTTTCGTCCGAGCAGATCATCGAAGGCACGCGACGCTCGATGCACGTCTCGCATCTGAGAGAGATGGACCGGCTCGAGAGCAATCTCGCGTTTCTCGCGACGGTCAGCAACACGAGCCCGTATATCGGCCTGTTCGGCACGGTCTGGGGCATCATGAGCGCGTTCTACTCGCTCGGAAACCTGCAGAGCGCGACGATCGCCGTGGTCGCGCCGCATATCTCGGAAGCGCTGATCGCGACCGCGATGGGCCTCTTCGCGGCGATCCCGGCCGGCATCTTCTACAACCGCTACGCCGATCAGGTCGGCAGGCTCGAGGTGCGGTACGGCACGTTCATGGAAGAGCTCCTCGCGATCTTCCAGCGCAACGCCGCCCGTAAGGAGATGCATCAAGGAGCGGCGGCATGACCACCTACCCCATGACCCGTTCGGGCAAACGGCGACTGATGAGCGAGATCAACGTCGTCCCCTATATCGACGTGATGCTCGTGCTGCTCATCATCTTCATGATCACCGCGCCGCTCCTGACGCAGGGAATCAACGTCGACCTTCCGGAGGCGGGCGCCGAGCCGCTCGATCCGGAGATGATGAAGGACAACGAGCCGATCGTGCTCAGCGTCGATCGCGAAGGGCGCTTTTATCTCAACATCGGCGAGGACGTCGAATCGCCGATCGACGAGGCGACCGTGGTCGAGAGGACGTCGGCCGCGATCCGGCGTAACGCCGAGACGCCGGTGCTGGTCAAGGCCGATCGTGCCGTCGAGTACGGCCGCGTCGTGACCGGCATGGTGCTGCTGCAGCAGGCCGGCGCGAAGAAGGTCGGATTCATCACCGATCCAGTCGACCCCGAGCAGCGCAGATAGCGGGTTCATCGCGTGTCCTCGCCGAAACGCCAACGTTACGCCGCCGTCGCCTGGTCGGTCGTGCTGCACGGGGCGATATTCGGCGCGCTCGCGATGAACGTCGACTTCAAGCGAACGCCGCAGCCCGCCGCGCTCGCGATCGAGGCCGTCGTCGTCGACGAGACGCTGCTCGCGCGGGCCGAGCAGCAGCGTATCGAGGAGCAGAGGGCGCGCGAGGAGGCGGCGCGCCGTGCCCGCGAGGAGGAAGCTCGTCGGCAGCGCGAAGCGGAGGAACGCGCGCGTCAGGAAGAGCTGCGGCGGCAGGAGGAAGCGCGTCGCGCCGAGCAAGAGCGCCGGGCACGAGAGGAAGCGGAGCGCCGCGCGCGCGAGGAGGCCGAGCGGAAGGCGCGCGAGGAAGCCGAACGCAGGGCTCGCGAGGAGGCCGAGCGCAAAGCCCGCGAGGAGGCGGAGCGAAAGGCTCGCGAAGAGGCGGAGCGCAAGGCGCGTGAGGAGGCCGAGCGCAAGGCCCGCGAGGAAGCGGAGCGCCGCGCGCGCGAGGAAGCCGAGCGGCGGCGGCAAGCGGAGCTCGAAGCGGAGCTGCAGCGTGCGGCCGAGGCCGAGGCCGAGCGGCTTGCGGCCATCCGCTCGGGCGAGCTCGATGAGTACTCCACGATGCTCAGAACCCACATCGAGCGGAACTGGAACCGCCCGCCGAGCGCGCGGCCCGGCATCGACTGCACCGTGCAGGTCACGCAGCTGCCGAGCGGCGACGTCGTCAGCGCGCGCGTCGTGCGCTGCAACGGCGACGACGCGGTCGTGAGATCGATCGAAGCCGCGGTGCTTCGGGCGTCGCCTCTGCCGTTGCCGCGGAATCGGGCGCTGTTCGAGCGAACGCTGAACATTCATTTCCAGCCGGACGACTGAGCGAATTCACGGAAACGAGGAGCTCGATGATCAGAATGCGAAACAGGCCGATGGGGCTTTCTTCGGCAGCGGCGATCAGGACCGTTCTCGGCTTGCTGCTCGCGGTTTTCGCCGCGGCGGCCCATGCCCAGCTCGACATCACCGTGCGCAAAGGTCTCGCACGTCCCGTGCCGATCGCGGTCGTACCGTTCGGCTGGCAGGGCTCGGGTCCGCCGCCGTACGACCTCGCCGCGGTGATCACCGCGGATCTCGGCAACAGCGGCCGCTTCGCGCCGATGGCGGTGCGCGACATGATTTCTCGTCCGACCGAGCCCGCGCAGGTCAATTTCCAGGACTGGCGCGTGAGCGACGTCGACGCGCTCGTGATCGGCCGGCTGCAGCAAACCGGGCCGGACGACTTCACGGCCCAGTTCCAGCTCTTCGACGTGATCCGCGGCCGTCAGCTCCTCGGTTTCCGTCTGACGTCGAACCGGGCCAACCTGCGCGCCACCGCGCACCGCATCGCGGACATGATCTTCGAGGAGCTGACCGGCATTCCCGGCGTGTTCAGCACGCAGATCGCGTACGTGAGCGAGGAGCGCTCGGGCGAGACGCGCACGTATCGGCTGATCGTCGCCGACGCCGACGGGGAAAACGCGCGCGTCATCGCGGAGTCGAACCAGCCGCTGATGTCGCCGTCGTGGTCGCCGGACGGGCGCCGCATCGCGTACGTCTCTTTCGAGGGTAATCAGTCCGCGATCTACGTGCAGACGCTGCGCACCGGTACGCGCGAACGCGTGTCGATGAGGGCGGGGCACAACGGCGCGCCTGTCTTCTCGCCCGACGGGCGGCGTCTCGCGCTCACGCTGTCGTTGGCCGAGGGTAATTTCGACATCTACACGCTCGACCTCGCGACGCAGGTGCTCCGCAGATTGACGGATAGCCCGGCGATCGACACCGAGCCCACGTGGTCGCCGGACGGCGAGACGATCTACTTCATGTCCGACCGCGCGGGCGGGCCGCAGATCTATCGAGTCTCGGCGAACGGCGGACGCGCCGAGCGCGTCACCTTCGAAGGCGATTACAACGCGCGTCCGCGCATCTCCCCGGACGGTAACGAGCTCGCCGTCGTGCATCGGGATCGGGGAAATTTCCGCATCGCGACGTTCGATCTACGCACCGGGAGGCTGAAGCAGGTGTTGACCAACGGGCTGCTCGACGAGTCGCCGAGCTATGCGCCGAACGGCGCGGTACTGATCTACGCGACGCGCGAGCGCGGGCGCGGCGTGCTCGCGACCGCTACGACGGACGGAACCATCCAACAGCAGATCGCGTCCGGGAGCGGAGACGTCCGAGAGCCGGTGTGGGGACCGTTCCCGCGGCCTTGACCGGATTCGGGCCCTCATCACAATACGCGGTAGTCTTGAAGCTTGACTTGATATCGGAGTGAACGAGATGGTGCGAGCCAGCGTCGTGCTGACATGTGTTCTCGGAGCGATCGCCGTCGCGGGGTGCGGTAATCGCGCAAACACGCTGCCCGATTTCGAATCGGGCTCCGCCGGGGCCGGCGGAGGGTCGGGCGCGTCGACGAGCCCCTTCGGCGAGGGGGGCGGAATCGGCGTTTTCGAGGACGATCTCGGGGATCGGCAAGGTCTCTTGAACGAGCTGGTCGTCTACTTCGATTTCGATCGCGCCGACGTGCCGCCGCAGTATAACGAGATGCTGGCGGCGCACGGTCAATATCTCGCGCAGAATCCCAACGTTCAGGTGCGTCTCGAAGGTCATGCCGACGAGCGAGGCTCGCGGGAGTACAATATCGGCCTCGGTGAGCGGCGTGCGCAGGCCGTGCGCCGTGTGCTGATGTTGAACGGCGCTTCGGCGTCTCAGCTGAGCACGGTGAGCTACGGCGAGGAGCGGCCGGCCGCGCTCGGCAGCGACGAGGAGGCTTATCGGCTGAATCGGCGCGTCGAAATCGTCTATCGATAATCGAACGGCACTGCGCAGAATCTCGAGGAGACCGCCGTGAGAAGCTCGATCCTGGCATTGTCCGTCGGCGCCCTGCTCGCCGGCTGCACGACGATCACCCCCACCGACGATCCGGTCTACTTGCGGATCCAGGATCTCGAGGCGCGGCTGATGCGCGTCGAGCGGGTCGTGAACAACGAAAGCCTGATCGAGCTGGCGGGGCAGATCGAGCAGCTGCGCGCCGACGTGAGCGCGCTGCGAGGCGAGGTCGAGACGTTGCGCTTCGAGACCGAGAGCGCCGGCGAACGTCAGCGGCAACTCTATCTCGACATCGATCAGCGGCTGCAGGCATTGGAGCAGAGCCGCGGCGCTTCGGCGGATCCGCGCTTCGGCGCGGACACGGCCGGACCCGACGGCGGCTTCGGCGGGTTCTCCGCGGGAGGCGCGGGCGGATCCTCGACGGCGCCGGCATCGGGCGCGCAGGCTTCGGCCGGCAACGACCAGGAGCAGTACTCGCAGGCGTTCCAGCTGCTGCAGGCGAGGCGCTACGACGCGGCGGCGGATGCCTTCCGGCAGTTCGTCGAGGCGTATCCGTCGAGCGATCTCGCGGACAACGCGCAATACTGGCTCGCCGAGACGCTTTATGTCAGGCAACAGTTCGACGCGGCGTTGCGCGAGTTCCAGAAGGTGATCGACGTCTATCCGCGCTCGGACAAGCTGGCGGATTCGTTGCTGAAGATCGGTTACTGCAATTACGAGCTGAAGCGTTGGAACGACGCGCGTGCGGCGCTCGAGCGCGTGATGCGCGAGTTTCCGGGCACGACCGCGGCGCAGCTCGCGGCCACGCGCCTCGAGCGCCTCGAGCAGGAGGCGGGCTGAGTGTCGTGGCCGCTTCGCCGGGCGAGCTTCGATCGAGTGACGCGGCCGCGCGCGTCAAAGTCACCGAGATCTTCCATTCGATCCAGGGCGAAGCGCTCTTCGCCGGTTGGCCCACGATATTCGTTCGGCTGACCGGTTGTCCGCTGCGTTGCCGCTACTGCGACTCGACTTATGCGTTCGGCGGCGGCACGTGGTGGACGATCGACGAGATCGTGCGACACGCGTCGACGCTCGGCGCGCGGCACGTCTGCGTGACCGGCGGGG
>Ga0207873_1000231_pt1 | contig 61365 bp, 59 predicted proteins | sample BGWIniCompost_FD_187373 | JGI IMG/M metagenome (GOLD analysis project Ga0207873, IMG submission 187373) | Cellulose adapted compost microbial communities from Newby Island Compost Facility, Milpitas, CA, USA - BGW Initial Compost (SPAdes)... ...
GTCGTTGGTTCGAATCCAACACGGCCCACCACCTTTCAGCCGGTCTCGCAGGCTGGCTCAACCAGTTGGTCGTTGGTTCGAATCCAACACGGCCCACCAGGATGAAGAAAGCCGGCCATTGGCCGGCTTTTTCCTTTTCAGAGCTTCATCCGCGTTCACCCGCGTCAATCCGCGGCCGAAAACTCAGAAGTCGCGGCTCAGGGTGAAGGTGCCGTAGATGGGGCGGGGGGACTGGCCCTTGAACTCGCGGGTGCGGCGGACGTTGGCGTAGGCGAGTTTCCAGCGGTCCCAGGTGATGGCGGCGCCGAAGCTGATTTCGGCCACGCCGTCGTGGCGCGGGATGCTGTGGCTGTCCTTCCAGGTATTGCCGTCCAGGGTGATGTCGCGGCCGACCAGGCGCAGGTCCGCCGCCAGGAAGGTGTGCCAGCGCAGTCGGCGTTCCGGCGTGCGGGCCGGGCCGGGCGCGCGGTTGTCGCCGCCCGGGCGCAGCGGGTCGGTGCCGAAGTCGTCGGGCAGGTGCGGACCCCAGCGCAGTTCGGCGCCGCCGTTGGCATGGGTGAAGGCATTGCCGACGGCGCCGCCGGCATGGGCGGTCAGGTCCCAGCCCATGCCGCCGTCCGGCTCGTGCCGGAGCAGGCGCCAGCGGCGCTCGTGCGTCAGCTGGACGATGGGTTCGTCACGCAGCTGGTTGTCCCAGCCGCGGAAACGCGGCCGGCCGAACAGGTGGTGGATGGCGTCCTGCATCGTCTCGCCACGCGCCGAGGGGCCGACCATGCCCAGTTGCAGGCGGGTGGAGGCCAGGCGGTCGCCGTCGCGGACGTGGTGGGTCAGGCCCAGCAGCAGCACGCCGGCATAGGGGCGATCGTCCAGGATCAGGTCGGAACGGTAGCGGTCGGTCGGCGTGTAGATGGCGTGGTGCAGGTCGAAGACGAGGTTGCGTTGTGAACCTTCACCCCAGCGCAGCCAGCCGGTGGCGCGGTCGAACGCGGCCGCCAGCCGCGGCAGGCAGGCCTCGTCGCCTTCGCCCAGGGTGGGGGAGACCCAGGCCGCCATGGCGCCGGCGGTATAGCCCTGGTCCTGGTCGCCGCGACCGTAGACGTCGTTGTCGTTGCGCAGCTGCAGCTGGGCCGGTGCCTGGCCACAGTCGGCCGCCGCCAGGACGGGCAGGCAGAGCAGCAGGGGAAGCAGGAAACGGAGCGTCGGGCGCATGGGCGAAAAGGCGTGGGGGGACACGGGCGCCATTATCGCCGCAGCCGCGGCGGCCTTCAGCGTGGGCGGCCCACCTGCTGCAACTGCCGGTTCAGGCTGCCGAAATGGCGCCGGTACTGGGCCGGGGTCATGGATACCTGGCGCCTGAACAGCCGGCTGAAGAAGCCCGGATCCTGGTAACCGACCCGCGCCGCCGCCTCCTCCACCGGGATGTCCTCGGCCTCCAGCAGTTGCTTGGCTTCCTCCAGCCGCAGCATGTGCACGTATTCCAGCGGGCCCATGCCGGTGGCGGCCTTGAAGCGGCGCTTGAAGGTGCGCTCGGGCAGGCCGGACAGGGCGACCATGCGCGCCACCGGCGAATCCTCCGGATAGTGCTCGGCGGCCCAGGCCTGGCAGCGCGCCACCAGCGGATCGGCGGCACGGCCGCCGCGGGTCAGCGAGGCGTAGGCCACCGGGCTGGCCTCGTTCACGTCCAGCAGGTTGATCCTCGCCACCTGCATGGCCGCCGCCGGGCCGGCATGGCGGGCCACCAGGGCCAGCACCAGCATGTGCCAGGCGACGCCACTGCCGGACATCAGGATGCGCCGGCTCTGGCCGGTGACCAGCAGGCCGCGCTCGGGATGCCAGCGGGTCTGCGGATAGCGGCGCGACAGGAAGTCGCAATAGGCCCAGTGCGAGGTCGCCTCCTCGCCGTCGAGCAGGCCGGTCTCGGCCACCAGCACCGCGCCGGAACAGGCGCAGGCGATCAGGGCGCCGGCGTCATGGCACTGCCGGATCCAACCCACCGCCGGGCCATAGGCCGGGTCCAGCGGCTGTCCGGGCGCGATGGCGATGTCGGTGATGCAGACCACGTCCGGCACCGGCCCCTCGCCGATGGCGCCGTCGGGATGCACGCGCACGCCATTGGCGGCGCGGAACGGCCGCCCGTCCAGGCTCAGGATCTCGGTCCGGAACGGCGACACGCCGGGTTCGTCGCCATGGAGCATGCGCCAGTCGCGGTCCACGGCCAGCAGGAAGTCGTGGAAGCCGTACAGGGTCGAGGCGGTGACCTCGGGAACGGCCAGCAGGGCCACGCGGACGGGGCGGGAAGGACGGGACATGGCAGATACCCCCGGAAACTTGCCGGAATGACCCTAACGCGGCAGGGACCCGGTCGCCAGACTGACCGGGCTGATCCCCCCGGAGGAATACACATGCCGCAAACGACATACAGGGACGAACAAGGCCTGCGCCTGGGCGGCGCCACCCATGGACGAGCGTGAGCGTGCCCACCTGGTCGCCGTCACCGAGCTGGCCGCCGGCCGCTGGCATTCGGCCGGCCTGCGCCTGGAGGAACTGGCCGCGACCTGGCCGCACGACGAGCTGGCGCTGATGGCTGCCCACCAGGTCGACTTCATGCGCGGCGACTCGCGCATGCTGCGCGATCGCATCGCCCGCGCCCTGCCGGCCTGGGATGCCGGCCGCCCCGGCTGGCACGCCATGCTGGGCATGTACGCCCTGGCCGTGCACAACACCTGGCACCTGGCCCTGTTCCACCTGACCGAGGGCGAGCCGGAGCAGGTGCTGCGCCTGTACGACGAGGGCATCGGCGGGCCGGGCAGCCCGGCGGTGATCGACCTGATCGATGCCACCGCCATGCTCTGGCGCCTGCGCCTGCTGGGCATCGACGTCGGCAACCGCTGGCAGCCGGTGGCCGAGCGCTGGGCCGCTGCCGGTCCGCTTGGCGGCTACGCCTTCAATGCCGTGCACGCGCTGATGGCCTACATCGCCACCGGTCGCAGTCACGAACAGCAGGAGGTGCTGGAAGCCCTGGTGGCCGCCAGCCACGCCGATGACGACAGCGCCGTGTTCGCCCGCGAGGCCGGCCTGCCGGTCGCGCGCGCCCTGCTGGCACAGGCGGCGGGCGATCACCGCGATGCCTGCCGGCACCTGCGTCGGGTGCGCAACCAGCTGCATCGCTTCGGTGGCAGCCATGCCCAGCGCGACCTGTTCGACCTGATCCTGCTGGACGCGGTGGCGCGCGCCGGCGAAACCCGCCTGCTCGCCGCGCTGATGGCGGAACGCGCGGCGGCACGGCCGGGTCGGCCGATCAAGCCTGCTTCCGTGGGCAGGGCTCAGTCCGCGCGGCTCCACGTCCCCGAAGACGTCGCGGCCTGAGTCCCGGGGGGCCGGGGCGGATTCCTCAGGGGTCCGCCCCGGCGGCCTCCACCACGGCCAGCACCTGCCGGCCGTAACGCTCCAGCTTGGCGGCGCCGACGCCGCCGATCCGGGCGAGTTCGTCGAGGCTGGCCGGGCGCTGCTCGGCGATGGCGCGCAGGGTGGCGTCGTGGAAGATCACGTAGGCGGGCACCGACTGCTCGCGTGCCAGCTCCGCGCGCAGGGCCCGCAGGGCCTCGAACAGGGGCTGGTGTTCCGGCGCCAGCGCCGCCGGCGCCGGCGTCATGCCGCCGCGCCGCTCGCGGCCGGCGCGGACCGGCAAGGGGTCCTCGCGCAGGCGCACCGTCTGTTCGCCGCGCAGCACCGGCCGCGCTTCCGCCGTCAGGTAGAGGCTGCCGTAGCCTTCCAGGTCGACGTCCAGCAGGCCCAACGCCACCAGCTGGCGGAATACCGACTTCCAGCCGCGTTCGTCCAGGTCGGCACCGATGCCGAAGGTGCTCAGGCGATCGTGGCCAAGCTGGCGGATGCGTTCGCTGTCCTTGCCGCGCAGCACGTCCACCAGGTGGCCGACGCCGTAGCGCTGGCCGGTGCGGTAAACGCAGGACAGCGCCTTCTGCGCGTCGACGGTGCCGTCGCGGCTGCGCGGCGGCTGCAGGCAGTTGTCGCAGTTGCCGCAGGCCTGCGGGTAGTCCTCGCCGAAGGCGGCCAGCAGCATCTGCCGGCGGCAGCGCAGCGATTCGCAGTAGCCGAGCAGGGCGTCGAGCTTGCGCCGCTCCAGCCAGCGGCGTTCCTCGCCGGCGCCGGACTGCTCGATCATCTGCCGCAGCTGCACCACGTCGCCCAGGCCGTAGCAGAGCCAGGCCTCGGCCGGTTCGCCGTCGCGGCCGGCGCGGCCGGTTTCCTGGTAGTAGCCCTCGACCGAGCGTGGCAGGTCCAGGTGGGCGACGAAGCGCACGTCCGGCTTGTCGATGCCCATGCCGAAGGCGATCGTCGCCACCATCATCACGCCGTCCTCGCGCAGGAAGCGGCGCTGGTGGGCGGCGCGGTCGGCAGCGTCCATGCCGGCGTGGTAGGGCAGGGCGGCCCAGCCCTGATCGGCCAGCCACTGCGCGGTTTCCTCCACCTTGCGGCGGGAGAGGCAGTAGACGATGCCGGACTCGCCGCGATGCCCGGCCAGGAAATCCAGCAGCTGCCGGCGCGGGTTCTCCTTGAGCGCGACCCGGTAGCGGATGTTGGGACGGTCGAAGCTGGTGACGAACCAGGGCGCCCCGGTGAGGTCCAGGCGCTCGGCGATCTCGCGCCGGGTCGGCGGATCGGCGGTGGCGGTCAGGGCGATCCGCGGCACCTGCGGCCAGCGCTCGTGCAGGATGTTGAGTTCGCGGTACTCGGGCCGGAAATCGTGGCCCCATTGCGAGACGCAGTGCGCCTCGTCGATGGCGAACAGGGCCAGGCGGCTGCGTTCGAGCAGGTCCAGGAAACGTTCGGTCAGCAGCCGCTCCGGCGCCACGTAGAGCAGGTCGAGCTCGCCGGCGAGCAGGGCGCGTTCCACCGCCGCCGCCTCGCCGGCGGCGAGGCTGGAGTTGAGGAAGGCCGCGCGCACGCCGAGCTGGGCCAGGGCTTCCACCTGGTCCTGCATCAGGGCGATCAGGGGTGAGACGACGATGCCGGCGCCCTCGCGCAGCAGCGCCGGCACCTGGTAGCACAGCGACTTGCCGGCGCCGGTGGGCATCAGCACCAGGCAGTCGCCGCCGGCCAGCAGGTGCTCGATCACCTCCTGCTGGCGGCCGCGGAAGCGCTCGTAGCCGAAGACCCGGCGCAGGACTTCCAGTGCGGGCGATGCCTGGCCCGCGCCGGCCGTCACCGCCGCCACGCCGGCACGGCCGCATGCCGGGCAGGCGGAAACGGCTGGGGCAGGGGGCAGCGCGTCGCGGGCATGTCGGTTCCTGGGAGAAGCGCGGCGACGATAGCACGCGCGCCAGGGCCGGGGCCTGGGCTTTCGCCGCGTGTCCGCCGTGGCAAAGCTCCCGGGAAGCGGCCGGATCGCCCGAGCCCTTGCGCCAGCGATTCCCTATGGCAGCCGCCGGGCCGGCCGGGCGGGCCAACCCTCCCGGCCAGGCTCGACAGGGGAAGTCCGGAGGCGAAACGCGGTGCCGTTGTCTATACTCGCGGGGCTTTTCACGCTGTTTTCCTTACCCGCCGTTCCCTTTCACCCGATACCAATAAAGGACCGTCATGAACCAAGTCCGGCTTTCCCTCATCGCCGTCGCCACCCTGGCCCTCGCCGCCTGCGCGGGCAAGCAGCCTGGCGACACCATCATCAACATGCAGAAGGAGATCTGCCGGACCGGTGACCCGATGGCCATGCAGGCCTTCGTGAGCAAGAAGTCCCAGCCGGCGGTGGCCATGCTCGGCGCGGTGATGGCCGAGCCGGAGAAGGCCGAGCAGCTCAAGACCGAGATCAAGGCCCAGTGCGAGGCCGGCGGCGACGTCGAGATCCTCGAGACCAAGATCGACGGCGACAAGGCGACGGTCCGTTACCGCGACACCGACGGCGAAGAGCGCACCGAGACCCTGATCAAGGAAGACGGGGAGTGGAAGCTCGACATGCAGGCCAACAAGTAAGCGCATGCGCCTGATCGGGCTGGTGGCGGCGGTGCTGTTGGCGGTGGGCTCCGGCCCGGCCGCCCCGCGCGTGCCGCTGCCGGCTCCGGCACCGGACCCGGGCATCCTGGCCCGGGTACCGGTGACGACGCTGGAAGCCAGGCTGCAGCCGGCCGACCTCGTGTTCCGGCGCGGCAATGGCCTGTGGAGCGGCTATTTCGCCGTGGCCTCGGGCGACGAGGGTTTCTACAGCCACGTCGGCGTGGCCGTGTTCGAACTGGGGCGCTGGCACGTGGTGCACACCGAGGCCGATGACCGTACCGGCATCGGCGGCGTGCGTTCCGATCCGCTGGAAGTGTTCCTGGATGGCGCCAAGGGCGTGGCCGTGGTGCGGCCGGGCCTGAGCGCGCCGCAGGCCGAGGCGACGGTGCGCCTGAGCGCCGATCCGGCCTGGCGCAATATCCCCTTCGACAACCGTTTCAGCCTGGACGACGACGGCCAGGCCATGTATTGCACCGAGTGGGTGCAGGCGCTGGTGCTGTCCGCCACCGGCGTGGACATCGCCCGTCCGCGCAGCCATTTCGGCGGCCGCGCCATCATCAGCGTGGACGACCTCCGGCTGGGGCCGGGGGCCGAGCCGGTGCTGGACCACCGGCTCTAGCCTTCATCCCGCGCTCACTCCAGCAGCGAGCGCAGCATCCAGGCGTTCTTCTCGTGGATCTGCAGGCGCTGGGTGGCCAGGTCGGCGGTGGGCTCGTCGCCGGCGGCGTCGGCGGCCTTCAGCACCTTGCGGGCCGTGCGGCAGACCGCCTCGTTGCCCAGCACCAGCTGGTGCACCATGCCGCGCCAGTCGAGCTGGTCCGGGGCCTTCTCCTCGGGAATGCTGGAGAGCCTGACGAACTCGGCATAGGAACCCGGCGCGCGGAAGCCGAGGGCGCGGATGCGCTCGGCGATCTCGTCCAGGGCGGTCCACTCCTCCGTGTACTGGGTCATGAACATCACGTGCAGGGTGTTGAACATGGACCCGGTCACGTTCCAGTGGAAGTTGTGGGTCTTGAGGTAGAGGGTGTAGCTGTCGGCCAGGAAGTGCGACAGGGTGTCGGCGATCTTCTTGCGATCCTTCTCGCTGATGCCGATGTCGATGCCGGGGGCCCCCTTCGGAGCGGTTTTCGGGGCGGTCTTCTTCGCAGCCATGGCACAGCCTCCTTGGGTTTTGTCCGTGCATTCTATGCTATGGCCGGGGCCGCCGGTATCAAGGGCGCATTGCTAGAATTGCGCGTTCATGTCCGGGAACAAGCCCCCTTCCGCGAAGATTCCGCCGGTTCCGCGCGAGGGCGTGCTGTGCCGTGACCGCGGCCGCCTGGTCCGGCTGCGCGCCGAGGCCCTGTCCGCCCGTGATGCGCCCGAGCGCCTGCAGGCCTATCTGCAGGCCCTGGAGGCCTCGCGCCAGGCCTGCGCGGCCCGCGATTCCGGGGCGCCGGTACCTGAATTCGACGACAGCCTGCCGGTTTCGCGCGAGGCCGGGCGCATCGTCGAGCTGATCCGCCGGCACCAGGTGGTCGTGGTGGCCGGCGAGACCGGTTCGGGCAAGACCACCCAGCTGCCCAAGCTCTGCCTGGCCGCCGGCCGTGGCCGGGCCGGCCTGATCGGCTGCACCCAGCCGCGCCGCATCGCCGCCCGGGCGGTGGCGCGGCGCGTGGCCGAGGAACTGCACACGCCGCTGGGCGGAGCGGTCGGTTACCAGGTGCGCTTCACCGAGCAGGTCGGCGAGGACAGCTACATCAAGTTCATGACCGACGGCATCCTGCTGGCGGAGATCCAGTCCGACCGGTGGCTGTCGAAGTACGACACGATCATCGTCGACGAGGCGCACGAGCGCAGCCTCAACATCGATTTCCTGCTCGGCTACCTGAAGGGCCTGGTGGCGCGCCGGCCCGACCTCAAGCTCGTCATCACTTCGGCCACCATCGACACCGAACGTTTCGCCCGGCATTTCGGCGATGCGCCGGTGGTGGCGGTGGAAGGGCGCAGCTATCCGGTCGAGGTGCGCTGGCGGCCGCCCGGCGAAGAGAAAGGGGGTCAGGTTCACTTTTCCGGGCAGGGTACGCCGGGGACCGATCCGCGCTCCCCGAAAAGTGAACCTGACCCCATTCAGGGCATCGTGGCGGCGGTGGACGAGATCACCCGTGAGGATCCGCAGGGCGACGTGCTGGTCTTCCTGCCGGGCGAGCGCGAGATCCGCGATGCGCACGCGGCGCTGGAGCGGCGCAAGTACCGCGCCACCGAGGTCATTCCGCTGTACGCGCGCCTGTCGGCCCGCGACCAGGACCGGGTGTTCAACCCGGGGCCGGGCCGGCGCATCGTCCTGGCCACCAATGTGGCCGAGACCTCGCTGACGGTGCCGCGCATCCGCTACGTGGTCGATCCCGGCCTGGCGCGGGTGAAGCGCTACAGCCCGCGCGGCCGGCTGGACCGCCTGCACGTCGAACCGGTCAGCCAGGCCAGCGCCGACCAGCGCAAGGGCCGTTGCGGCCGCATCGCCGCCGGCGTCTGCTATCGCCTGTACTCCGAGGCCGATTACGCGGCGCGGCCGCGCTATACCGATCCGGAAATCCTGCGCGCCTCCCTGGCCGGCGTGATCCTGCGCATGCTGCAGCTGGGCCTGGGCCGGGTCGAGGATTTCCCCTTCCTGGATCCCCCCGACCCGCGCGCCATCGCCGAAGGCTGGCAGACGCTGTCGGAGCTGGGTGCCGTCGATGCCGAGCGCCGGCTGACGAAGCTGGGCCGGGAAATGGCCGCCCTGCCGGTGGATCCAAAGCTGGCGCGGATGCTGCTGGCTGGCCGCGAGCACGGCGTGCTGGACGAGATGCTGGTGATCGCCGCCTTCCTCGGCATCCAGGACCCGCGCGAGCGCCCGGCCGCCGCCCGCGAGGCGGCCGACAACGCGCATGCCCGCTTCGCCGATCCGACCTCGGAATTCATCGGCATCCTGAAGCTGTGGAATGCCTACCGCGAGGCGCATGAGGAACTGACCCAGTCGAAACTGCGCGCCTGGTGCGAACGCCACTTCCTCGGTTTCCTGCGCATGCGCGAATGGCGCGAACTGCACCGCCAGCTCCTCCTCGCCACCGCCACCTGGCCAAAAACCCACCACCGGGGTCAGACCCCCGACTCTGACCCCGGGGTCAGACCCTTTACTCTGACCCCGGACTCTGACCCCGGTGGGAAGGCGTGGGGGCGGTGGGTGCAGGCGCTGCACCGGGCGCTGATCGCCGGCATGCCGACCCAGGTGGGGCATCGTGGCGACAAGGGCGTGTATGAGGCGCCGCGGCAGCGTCGTTTCCAGCTGTTCCCGGCCTCTCCGCTGGCGAAACAGCCGCCGCCCTGGGTGCTGGTGGCCGGCCTGCTGGACACCAGCAAGGTCTGGGGCCTGATGGCGGCCAGGATCGAGCCGGACTGGATCATCGCCGAGCTGCCGCACCTGCTGGCGCGCAAGCACTTCGATCCGCACTGGTCGCGCAAGCAGGGCCGGGTGATCGGCAGCGAGCAGATCTCGCTGTTCGGCCTGGTGCTGGCGCCGCGCAGGCCGGTGCACTACGGCGGCCTGTATCCGGCCGAGGCCCGCGAGATCTTCGTCCGCCAGGGCCTGGTGCCCGGCGAGGTGGACTGCCGCGCCGCCTTCCTCAAGCGCAACCTGGCGACGCTGGAGAAGGCGCGCGAGGAGGAAGCCAAGCTGCGCCGCGCCGGCCTGGTCGCCGACGAGGACTGGATGGCGCGCTGGTACCTCGACCGGTTGCCGCCGGAGATCAACAGCGTCGCCGGCCTGGATGCCTGGTACGGCAAGCTGCCGGCCGACAAGCGCCGTGGCCTGGAGTGGTCGCTGGCCGACCTGCTGCCGGGCGAGGGCAGCGAGGCCGAGCGTTTCCCCAGGTATTTCGTCCTCGGCGACGCACGCCTGGCCCTGCATTACCGCTTCGAGCCCGGCCATCCCGAGGATGGCGTCACCCTCGACGTGCCGCTGCACCTGCTGCGCGCCCTGGATCCGTCGCGGCTGGGCTGGCTGGTACCCGGTCTGGTCGAGGAAAAGGCCGCCGCCCTGATCCGCGGCCTGCCCAAGGCCCTGCGCCGCAACTTCGTGCCGGCGCCCGACTTCGCCCGCGCCTTTGCCGAGGCGCATCCGCGGCCGGAGGCCGACAGCCTGGAAGGCAGCCTCGCCCGTTTCCTTTCCCGGGTCACCGGCGTCGAGGTCACGGCCCTGGATTTCGCCGGCATCGTCCCGGAGCCGCACCTGCGCATGAACCTGCGCCTGGCCGATCGCGGTGGCCGCATCCTCGCCATGTCGCGCGACCTGGACGAACTGCTGTCCCGCTTCGGTGAACGCGCCGAACGCGCCTTCGCCGCCCATGCCGCCGAAGGCCTGGCCCGCGAGGGCCTGACCGCCTTCCCCGAACAGCCCCTGCCCGCGTCCGTGCCCGGCGCCGCCGGCGTGCCGGCCTATCCGGCCCTGGTGGACGAGGGCGGCCGCGTGGCGCTGCGGGTCTTCGCCGATCCTGTGCAGGCCCGCGACGAACACGGCCGCGGCGTGCGCCGCCTGGCGCAGCTGGCCCTGGCCGACCGCGTCCGTCAGGCACGCAAGCAACTGCCGGTCAGCCCGACGCTGGCCCTGCTGTACGCCACCATCGAGGGCTTCCGCCAGGAAGCCGGCCAGGCGCCGGCGCACGAACACCTGCGCGAGGACCTGGTGCAGTCGGCCCTGGCGGAAGGCCTGGCCGAGGGCCTGGAGGGCATCCGCGACCGCGCCGCCTTCGAATCACGCGTGGCCGACACCGGCCGCCGCCTGTTCGGCCTGGCCATGGAACGACTGAAGCTGGCCGAGGACATCCTGGGCCGGGTGGCGGCCATCAAGCCGAAACTCGAGGCACCGCTGATGGGCTGGGCCAAGGCCAACCTCGACGACCTGCGCGCCACGCTGGACGGCCTGGTGCCGCCCGGCTTCCTGCGCGGTACGCCCGCCTCGGCCCTGGCCGAGCTGCCGCGTTACCTGCGGGCGCTGGAACTGCGGGCCGAGCGCGCCCTGCGCGACCCGGTCCGCGACCAGGCGCGCATGCTGGAACTCAAGCCCTTCGTGGACGCCCTGGCCGCCGCCCGCGCCGACGGCCGGGCGGAGCGCCCGGAATGGCAGGCGCTGCGCTGGGATCTGGAGGAACTGCGCGTGCAGCTGTTCGCCCAGGAACTGGGCACCCGCCGCCCGGTCTCCGCCAAGCGGCTGGCGCGGCAGCTGGCTGCGCTTACTTGATGCGCCTGACGTTGACGCGGGTGTTGTAACCCTCGACGCGCAGGTACCAGGCGCCGAGCGCGCCCTGGGTGATCACCACCTGCGGGTCCGTGAGGTTGACGCGCAGGCGCGAGGCCGAATCGACGATCTCCCAGACCTGGCCGTTGGCCAGGGTGATCGCCTCACCCTTGCGGCTCCAGCCGCGGAACTCGCCCGGGATGAAGGAGCGGACCTCGCCCTCGCCATCGCCGAACAGGCTGGAGGAGGAGAAGCCGATCCGGTCGTCGGCGCGCGGAGTGGCCGCCGGCAGGGCATTGCGGCCCAGCTCCTGCGCCACCCAGGCATTGAGCGCCGCCAGTTCCTCCTCGCTGAGCTTGTCCAGGCCGGCCGCCCTGAACTCGGACTCGGTCATGCGCTCCTCGAGCGAGGAGAAGGTCTGGGCCTGGGCCATACCGGCGCTGAACGCGGCGGCGAGGGCGAGGGGAAGCAGGATTCGGCGCATGGGTTCGGGTCCCTGAATGGGTACACTGCCAGAGGATTCGCGGAGTCTAACCCTGCCGGGAATCCCGACGCCACACGAGCCCCCCACGGAACACATGCCCCGCCTGACCGACTGGCTGGACGACCCGGCCGCCGCCTCGCCCCTGTTGCAGTCGCTGCGGCCGCTTGCCGCGCGGCTGCCGCCCGGCGCCGACGAGGCGCGGGTCCTGCGTGTGCTCGAGCTGCTGCAATCGCTGCGCGCGGATGCCGAACTGCTGGCCGCCGCCATGCTGCACGGCTGGCCGGAGCTGCGCGCGGCGGTGCCGGCGACGCTGCTGGCGAAGGCGCCGCGCCTGCCGGCCCTGCTCGAGGGCCTGGACGCGGCCGACCAGGTGCGCCACCTGCACCAGGACCGGCCCGGCCGCGGCAATGCCGAAGGCCTGCGCCGGCTGCTGCTGGCCCTGGTGCGCGACCTGCGCGCGGTGCTGGTGCTGCTGGCCGAACAGCTGGTGCGCCTGCGCGAGGCCGGTTCGCTGCCGGAACCCGAGCGCCGCGCCCTGGCCGAGCTCACCGCCGACATCCACGCGCCGCTGGCCAACCGCCTGGGCATCTGGCAACTGAAGTGGGAGCTGGAGGACCTGGCCTTCCGCTGGCTGCAGCCGGAGACCTACCAGCGCATCGCCCGCCTGCTCGACGAGAAGCGCGCCGACCGCGAGCGCTTCATCGAGGACGCCAAGGCGCGCCTGCGCGCCGCCCTGGCCGAGGCCGGCATCCACGCCGAGGTCGCCGGCAGGCCCAAGCACATCTACAGCATCTGGAAGAAGATGCAGCGCAAGGGCGTGCCCTTCAGCGAGCTCTACGACATCCGTGCCATCCGCGTGCTGGTGGACGACATCCCGTCCTGCTACGCGGCGCTCGGCGTGGCGCACCAGCTCTGGCCGCCGATTCCCAGCGAGTTCGACGACTACATCGCCCAGCCCAAGGGCAACGACTACCGCAGCCTGCACACCGCGGTGATCGGCCCGGGCGGGCGCACGCTGGAAGTGCAGATCCGCACCCACCAGATGCACGAGCACGCCGAGCTCGGCGTCGCCGCGCACTGGCGCTACAAGGAAGGCGGCGGCGCCGACGCCGCTTTCGAGCGCAAGATCGCCTGGATGCGGCAGTTGCTGGAGACGCGCGGCGACAACGAGGAGGCGCTGGCCGCCGGCTTCTCCACCGAGCTGGTCGAGGATCGCGTCTACGTGATCACCCCGCGCGGCGAAGTCATCGACCTGCCGCGTGGCGCCACCGTGCTCGACTTCGCCTACGCCGTGCACACCGAGGTCGGCCACCGCTGCCGCGGCGCCAAGGTCAACGGCCGCATCGTGCCGCTCAACCACCAGCCGGTCAGCGGCGACCGCGTCGAGATCCTCACCGGCAAGGAACCGGCACCGCGCCGCGACTGGCTGCAGGCCAGCGCCGGGTTCATGATCACCGGCCGCGCCCGCGACAAGGTGCGCGCCTGGTTCCACCGCATCGACCGCGCCGGCAACCTGCAGGCCGGCCGCGAGCTGCTGGAGAAGGAACTGCGCCGGGTCGCCCTGACCCAGGCCGACCTGACGCCGGTGCTGCAGAAGTTCCGCCTGGCCACGCTCGACGATCTCTACCTGGCCCTGGCCTTGGGTGACATCGGTCCCAGCCAGGTCAGCCGCACCCTGCACGATCACCTCAACGCGAAGGAGGCGCCGGAAGCGCCGGTGCCGGCGCGCGGGCGTCGCAAGCCGCCGCCGCGCGGCCAGTTCGTCTTCGAGGGTGTGGGCAACCTGCTCAGCCAGATCGCCCGCTGCTGCCAGCCGGTGCCCGGCGATGCCATCGCCGGCTACCTGACCCGAGGCCGCGGCGTCAGCATCCACCGCAGCGGTTGCGCCGCCCTGCAGCGGCTGCTGGCCAGGCACCCCGACCGCATGCTGCCGGTGGAGTGGGGCGAGGCCGGCGGCGCCAGCTACGAGGTGGACATCGGCCTGCGCGCCTACGACCGCAAGTGGCTGCTCAAGGACCTGAGCAACATCATCGCCCAGCAGGGCGTGAACATCCTCGCCCTGGAATCGCGGGTGGACCAGGCCTCGGGCCTGGCCGACCTGCGCATCGCCGTGCGCGTGGCCGATTTCGGCCAGCTCAGCGAGCTGCTGGGCCGGCTGAACGCCGTGCCGGGTGTTCAGGAAGCGCGCAGATTGGGCTAGGCGCGGCTGTTATCCTCGCGGCCAGCGACAAGGACGAGCGAGCGATGCCAGAACGGCGACACGATTCCGGCCGGATCCCCGAGCTCGGGGCCCTGGACCAGCTCGACCTCGATCGGCCGCGCCCGCCGGCCGAGCCGCCGGCGCGCCCGCCGAAACCGCCGCGCCGGCGCTGGCGCTGGATCCTGCTGCTGCTCGTGCTGCTGCTGGCCGGCGGCGGCGCCCTCGGCCTGATGCACTGGCGCGACAGCCTGGGCACCCGCCTGATCCCGGTGTCGGAAACCAACCAGCGCATCCAGGCGGCCGAGCAGGCCCTGGCCGAGGGCCGGCTCAGCGATCCCGACGGCGGGCAGGGCGCCCGCGAACTGTTCCAGTCCATCCTCGCCCGCGATCCCGACCACCCGCGCGCCCGCGCCGGCCTGGCCAGGGTGCGCGAGGCGGCGGTGCGCGCCGCCCGCGAGGCCATGTTCCAGGGCGAACTCGACGCCGCCCGCCGCCACGTCGCCCTGGCCCGCAGCCTGGCGGCGCCGGCCTCGGAGCTGGCGGAAATCGAACTGGAGCTGCAGCGCCGCGAAAGCGACGAGGCCGACATCGCCGCCTGGCTGGAGGAAGCGCGCCGGGCCCAGGCCGAAGGCCGGCATGACGGCCCGGGCGGCGCGCTCGAGGCCTATGCCCGGGTGCTGGAACGCCAACCCGACAATGCCCTGGCCCTGGAAGGCCGGCGGGAAATCCTCAGCGGTTTCCTGGCCGAGGCCGAACGCTGGCTGGACCAGGGCGACATCGAGGCCGCGGTCGCCGAAGTGCAGCGCGTGCAGTCGCTGGATCCCGGCCACCTCGGCCTGCCGCCGCTGCAGGCACGACTGGGCGAAGTCCGCGCCCAGGCCCAGGCCGGCTGGCAGCGCCGCCTGGCCGAGGCCGAGGCGGAATACCGCGCCGGCCGCTGGCAGTCCGCCGGCGACCTCTACGCCGGCCTGCTCTCGGAGCACGCCGACGATGCCGACGCCAGGGCCGGCCTCGATGCGGTGGTGGCGGCGCTGGCGCGGCAGGCGCAGCGCCTGGCCGCCGATTTCGATTTCGATGCCGCCGAGGCCACCCTGGAGCAGGCGCGCCGCTGGGCACCGGACCACCCGGCCCTGGCCGCGGCCGAGCGGCGTCTGCGGCAGTCGCGCGAGGCCCAGGCCGAAGCCGCGTCCGCCGGCGCCAGCGCCGATCCCGAGCGCCTGGCCAGCCTGCTGCTGGAGGCCCGTACCGCCCTGCATCGCGGCGACCTGATCGAACCGCCCGGCGCCAGTGCCTGGGATCGCCTGCAGGTGGCCGCCGCGCTGGCGCCGCAGGCCCCGGAAGTGCAGCGGGCGCTGGAGGAATACGAACGTGCCGCCAGCGACTGCCTGGAGCGCCGGCTGGCGGAGAACGCCCTGGGTCAGGCCCGTGCCTGCCTGGACGCGCTGGAAGCGCGGCGTGGCGTGCTGCCGGTCGAGCGCCGGCGCCTGGCCGACCGCTGGCTGGGGTATGCCGAGGAGCGCCTGGGCGCCAACGAACTGGACCTGGCCTGGCGCGCCCTGCGCGCCGCCCGCGACCTGGACCCCGCCAATCCGCGCCTGGACCTGATCGCCGAACGCCTGCGCCGCGCCGGCGGCTGACTCAGCGCCGCGGCAGGCTGGCCAGCAGTTCGCCGATCACCGGCCGTGCCGCTTCCGGGGAGAAATGCCGGCGCGTGTTCTCCTGGCCGGCCCGCGACAGCGCCTGCCAAAGCGCTGCGTCTTCGTGCAGGCGGCGCACGGCCGCGGCGAAGCCTTCGGCATCGTCGGCCACCAGCACGTCCTCGCCGGGACGCAGGTGCATGCCCTCGATCGCGCAGCTGGTCGCCACCACCGGCAGGCCATGCGCAAGCGCCTGGTTGACCTTGCCCTTGACGCCGGCGCCGTAGCGCAGCGGCGCCACCGAGAGGCGGCAGCCGTCCAGCAGCGGCTGCAGCTCGGGCAGGTAGCCGTGGAAATGCACGCCGGGCAGTTCGCCCAGGGCCTGCACCTGCGGCGGCGCCTCGGCGCCGACCAGATGCAGTTCGATGCCGGTGTCGCGCAGCAGCGGCAGGATCTCCCGCGCCAGCCACAGCACCGCGTCCACGTTCGGCGGATGCCGGTAGCTGCCGACGAAGAGCAGGCCGCTGCGCGCCTCCCAGCCGGGCACCTCGCGTTCGGGCACCTCGTGGATGTTGGACAGCACGCGCACGCGCGCCGCCGGCGCTTCCTTCGCCAGCAGGTCCGCCTCCGCCGGGCTGACCACCCAGGTTTCATCGGCGGCGGCGATCAGCGCCAGCTCGCTCTGGCGGGTGCGTTCGGCGGCGCGCAGGCGGCCGGCGTCACCGGCCAGTTCCGCCTCGCGGCGCTCGCGCAGGAAGTGCAGGTCGACGGTGTCGAACACCAGCCGCGCCCGCGGCGCATGCGCGCGCAGCAGCGGCAGCACCGGCGAGAGCACGTAGTGGCGGCTGGCGATCACCAGATCGAGATCGGGGCCATGCCGGCGCAGCCAGTCGGGCAGGGCGCCCATGGCCGGCTGCCACCAGGCTTCCACGCCCAGGGCCTGCAGGGCACGGGTGTAGTCGCCGTCATGCGCCTGGCTTTCCGGGAAGAAGGCCACCGAGCAGCCTTCCTCCAGCAGCAGGCGCAGCACCGCCAGCATGCGCACCGAACCGGAATCGCGATCGGGCGTCGGCGTGCAGGCGTCCAGCACCAGCACGCGATGGCGGCAGCGGTGGCGGGCGGCGCGGTGCGGGTCGGCATCGGCCGGCGGATGCGTGGCCAGCGTTTCGCGCCAGCGCGCCAGGAACTTCTCCCGGTTGTGCCGCTGGTGCGCCTTCATGCCGGCACCGAGGTCGGTGCCGGCACTGGCGCCTTCGTGGTGCACCACCAGCGAGGCGGGCTGGTAGCGCACCTTCAGCCCGGCCCGGCGCACGCGCATGGCCAGGTCGGTGTCCTCGTAATAGGCGGGCGCGTAGTGGCGGTCGAAGCCGCCCAGCTCATCGAACAGCCGGCGCGGGATCGCCAGCGCCGCGCCCGAGCAGTAGTCGGCTTCGCGCACGTGGCCGTAGCGCGGATGGTCGGGATCCTCGAAGCGGCCGTAGCTCCAGCAGCTGCCGTCGCGGAAGATCACGCCGCCGGCTTCCTGCAGGCGCCCGTCCGGGTAGACCAGGCGGCTGCCGGCCAGGCCGGTGTCGGGGAAACGCGCGAAGGTATCCAGCAGCGCGTCCAGCCAGCCCGGCTGCACGGTGGTGTCGTTGTTGAGGAAAACGATGAACTCGCCGCGTGCCAGCGCCGCGCCGGCATTGCAGGCGCCGATGAAGCCAAGGTTCTCGGCGTTGCGGTGGTAGCGCAGGCCGCTGATTTCCGGCAGCACGCGCGGGCTGTCATCGCCCGAGCAGTCGTCCACCACGATCACCTCGAAGGCGGTGGCGTCGCCGCTGGCGGCGAGGGCGTGCAGGCAGCCCAGGGTCAGTTCCAGCTGGTTGTAGACCGGCACCACGATGCTGGCCCGCGGCCGTTCCGGCACCGGCAGCACCGGCAGGCCATCGCCGGCCGGGAAGACCAGGCGCGAGGCCAGGTCCGGCAGCGGCTGCCGGGCCAGGGCCCGGCGCTCCAGGAAGCGCCGCCAGGTGGCGGCCAGGCCGCGGCTGCGCAGGCTCAGCCAGCCGCGCAGCGCCAGCGAGCGCAGGGCGCCGAGGCGATAGCGGATGGCGGACAACCAGGCGGGAGGGGCTTCCATGCGATGTTCAGAATCCGGTGGGAGCGGGGGACGGGCGGCCTGCTAGACTCGCGCCACCCCGGAATTATCCCTATCCGTGCCCCGCAACGCCCCCCCTACATCGTCCGGCTTCCCCTGGCGGCTCATCAGGCGCTGGCTGCTGCGCGGATCCCTGCTGGTGCTGGGCCTGGCCCTGGGCATCGGCATCCCGGTGTTCTGGAAGCTGGACAAGCAGGTCCGGACCGAGTTCGAACAGCTGCGCTGGCAGGTGCCGACCCGTGTCTACGCCCGGCCGCTGCCGCTGCAGCCCGGCATGCGCCTGGACGCCGCCACCCTGGAACTGGAACTGGCCGCGGCCGCCTATCGCACCGACAGCGGCGACCTGCCCGGCACCTATGCCCGTGAGGGCAACCGTTTCCTGATCGGCACCCGCGCCTTCACCGACATGGACGGCCCGGTACCGGCGCGCCGGCTGGAAGTGGTGCTGGCCGGCGGCCGCGTCTCGCGGGTGCTGGACCGCGCCAGCGGCAAGTCCGCCGACGGCGCCCGCCTGGATCCGGCCCGCATCGCCACGCTCTACGGCAATGCCAGCGAGGAACGCCGCCTGGTCAAGCTCGAGGACGTGCCCTCGCTGCTGGTGACCGGCCTGCAGGCGGTCGAGGACCGCAACTTCAAGCACCACCACGGCCTGGACTGGTGGGGCATCCTGCGCGCCGCCTGGGTGAACGTGCGCGAGGGCGAACTGGAGCAGGGCGCCAGCACCCTGACCCAGCAGCTGGTGCGCAGCCTGTTCCTGAGCCGCGAGAAGCGCTGGAGCCGCAAGTTCAAGGAAGCGGCCTATTCCCTGATCATCGAGTTCCGCTACGACAAGCGCCGCATCCTCGAGGCCTATTTCAACCAGGTCTACCTGGGCCAGCAGGGCAACCAGTCCATCCACGGCATCGCCGCCGCCAGCGAGTTCTGGTTCGGCCGTGACCTGGCGACGCTGCGCACGCACGAGATGGCGCTGCTGGTCGGCATGATCCAGGGCCCCTCGCTGTACGACCCGCGCCGGCATCCGGAGGCGGCCAAGGCGCGGCGCGACCTGGTGCTGTCGGTCTGGCAGCAGGTCGGCCTGATCAGCGCCGAGGAAGCCGGGAAGGCCAAGGCGGCGCCGCTGGGCGTGAGCAAACGGCCGGGCGTGGCCAGCAACCGCGCGCCGGCCTTCATGGACCTGGTGCGCCGGCAGCTGGCGCGCGACTACCCGGCCGATGCCCTGCGTGGCGCCGGCCTCAGCGTGATGACCACGCTTTCGCCCTCGGCCCAGACCCTGGCCGAGCAGGCCGTGACCAGCGCCCTGGACCAGGCGCAGCGCAAGGACGGCCCGGCCCTGCAGGCCGGCCTGGTGCTGACCGACAGCCACGGCGGCGACGTGCTGGCCATGGTCGGCAACCGCGACGTCCGCCAGCCCGGCTTCAACCGCGCCCTGGAGGCGCAGCGGCCGGTCGGTTCCCTGCTCAAGCCCATGGTCTACCTGCTGGCGCTGGCGCAGCCGGGCCGCTGGTCGCTGGGCACGCCGGTGGACGACGCGCCGATCACCATCACCCTGCCCAATGGCAAGTCCTGGTCGCCGGACAATTCCGACGGCCGCAGCCATGGCCGCGTCAGCCTGATGGACGCGCTGGCGCATTCCTACAACCAGGCCACGGTGCGGGTCGGCATGGACGTGGGTCCGGACCGGCTGGTGGAACTGCTGAAGGTGCTGGCCGGCGTGCGCGCGCAGCCGAATCCCTCGCTGATCCTGGGCTCGGTGGACCTGAGTCCGTTCGCGATGGCGCAGGTCTACCAGTTCCTGGCCTCGGGCGGGCAGATCCAGCCGCTGCGGGCGGTGCGCGGCGTGCTGGACACGAATGGCCAGCCGCTCAGCTCCTACGACCATCGCGCGCCGCCGGCGCAGGAAGGCGATGCCATCGCCGCCCGCCTGGTCACCATCGCCCTGCAGCACGCGGTGAGCGACGGCACCGGCCGGCGCCTGATCGCCGACGGCCTCGGCCACCTGCGTGCCGCCGGCAAGACCGGTACCAGCAACGACAGCCGCGACAGCTGGTTCGCCGGCTTCACCGGCCAGCACCTGGCGGTGGTCTGGGTCGGCAACGACCGCAACGAGCCGACCGGCCTCTACGGCGCCACCGGCGCGATGCGGGTGTGGTCGGCGCTGTTTTCCAAGCTGCCCAGCGAGCCGCTGGAAGTCGGTACCCAGGGCCTGGAATGGGGCTGGGTGCATCCCGAACAGTTCGCCACCACCGAAGAGGATTGCGAGGGCGCCCGCCGCTATCCCTTCGTGGCCGGCTACCTGCCGCCGGAACACGTCAGCTGCGTCGAGCGCAGCTGGCTGGACTGGTTCCGCTTCGGCAGCGACCGGGACCGCGGGCGTGACGAAGATGATGAAGACCGGCGCGAGCGCCGGCGCAGGGACAGGTAAGCGAGCATGAGCAAGCGCGGCATCGGGACGATCCTTGCAATGGCGGCACTGGCGCTGCCGCTGGCGGCCTGCCAGTCCGGCGGTTCCGGTCCGGCGCCGCGTACCCGCGCGGCGCTCGACCCCGCCGCCCTGGTGATGCAGGTGCGCGCCGCCGGCGAAACCGGCGAGGAACTGGAGGTGCAGCCGCTGCGCGATCCGCAGGTCGAGGACCTGCTGCAGCAGGCGGAAGCGCATGAGCGTGCCGGCCGCGTGCGCGAGGCCGACCACGCCCTGGCCCAGGCCCTGGCGATCAGTCCGGATGCGCCCGACCTGCTGCAGTGGCGGGCCGAGCTGGCCCTGCTGGGCCGGCAGTGGGACAGCGCCGAACAGCTGGCCTACCGTTCCTGGGAGATCGGTCCCAAGGTCGGTGGCCTGTGCCGGCGCAATTGGAGCGCCATCGCCCATGCGCGCGACGCGCGCGGCCAGAACGAGGCCGCCGGACGCGCCCGCCAGCAGGTGGAGGCCTGCAAGGTGGCGCCGCCGGTGCGCATGTAAGTGGGCGACCTGGCAGAACGCACCCGCGCCGCCCTGGCCGCGGGCGGACCACTGGCGGAGCACCTGGAAGGTTTCGTTCCGCGTGAGGCGCAGCAGCACCTGGCCGAGGCGGTGGCCGAGGCCATGGACGACCGCGCCGCCCTCGTCGCCGAAGCCGGTACCGGCACCGGCAAGACCTATGCCTATCTCGTGCCGGCGCTGCTGTCCGGCCAGCGCGTGATCGTTTCCACCGGCACGCGCGCGCTGCAGGACCAGCTCTACCACCGCGACCTGCCGCGCGTCCGCCAGGCCCTCGGCGCCGGCCTGAAGACGGCGCTGCTGAAGGGCCGTTCCAACTACCTCTGCCTGTACCGCATGGAGCAGGCCAAGGGCGAGAAGTTCGCCAGCCGCGAGGTCGCCGCGCAGTTCCAGCGTGTCGTCGCCTGGGCGGGACGCACCAGCCGCGGCGACCTGGCCGAGCTGGCCGACATCGCCGAGGACTCGCCGCTCTGGCCGCAGGTCACCTCGACCACCGACAACTGCCTGGGCAGCGAATGCCCGTTCTGGGAAGAGTGTTTCGTCGCCCGTGCCCGCCAGCAGGCGCAGGCTGCCGACCTGGTGGTGGTGAACCATCACCTGCTGCTGGCCGACCTGGCGATCAAGCAGGAAGGCTTCGGCGAGATCCTGCCCGGCGCCGCCGCCTTCGTGCTGGACGAGGCGCATCAGTTGCCCGAGCTGGCGGCGCAGTTCTTCGGCGAAGGCCTGGGCGCGCGCCAGCTGCTGGACCTGGCCCGCGACAGCCTGGCCGAATGCAAGCAGGTCACCGCCTCGCTGGCCTCGGTGCTGGGCCCGGCCCGCGGCCTGGAACAGGCCATGCGCGAGGCGCGCCTGGCCATGGAAGGGCTGCCGCAGCGCGGCCCGGCCTCGCGCCTGCTTGCGCACGGCAAGGCGGCCGGGACGCTGGGCCTGCTCGAGCACGCGCTGCTGGAGCTGCACCGCGTGCTCGGCCCGCTCGCCGATGCCTCACCGGGTTTCGCCGCCTGCGGCGACCGCGCCGCCGAACTGCTGCGCCGCCTGCGCGCCTGGCGCGACGGGGACGAGGACGAAGCCAGCGCCGCCGCCGATGAAGGCGAGGAAATGCCCGCGCAGGACATCACCGTCCGCTGGTTCGAACTGACCCAGCGCGGCTTCAGCCTGCAGCGCACGCCGCTGGATGTGTCCGGGCCACTGCGCCGCTACCGCGAGCAGAGCCGCGCCGCCTGGATCTTCACCTCGGCGACGCTGGCGGTGGACGGCCACTTCGGCCACATCGCCCGCCGCCTCGGCCTGGACGAGCCGCGTGAGCTGCTGCAGCCCAGCCCCTTCGACTGGCCGCGCCAGGCCCTGTGTTACCTGCCGCGCAACATGCCCGAGCCGAACAGCCGCGAGTACGTCGACGCGGTGCTGGATGCCGCCTGGCCGGTGCTGGAAGCGTCGAATGGCCGCGCCTTCCTGCTGTTCACCTCGCACCGCGCCCTGCGTCAGGCCGCCGAGGCCATGCGCGAGGCGCCCTGGCCGCTGTTCGTGCAGGGCAGCGCGCCGCGCAGCGTGCTGCTGGAACGTTTCCGCGCCTCCGGCAATGGCGTGCTGCTGGGCGCGGCCAGTTTCTGGGAAGGCGTGGACGTGGCCGGCGATGCGCTCAGCGTGGTGGTGATCGACCGCCTGCCTTTCGCCGCGCCCGACGATCCGGTGCTGGAAGCGCGCCTGGAGGCGGTGCGCCGCGCCGGCGGCAATCCCTTCCGCGACGAACAGCTGCCGCAGGCGGTGATCGCCCTCAAGCAGGGTGTGGGCCGGCTGATCCGCAGCGAGAACGACCGCGGCGTGCTGGTGCTCTGCGACCCGCGCCTGCTCGGCAAGGCCTACGGCCGCACCTTCCTGGACAGCCTGCCGCCGATGCGTCGCAGCCGCGAGCTGGAGGACGTGCGGGCCTTCTTCGCGGCACAATCCACGCCATGAATCTCCTGGCCGTCGAAACCAGCACCGAAGCCTGCTCGGTCGCGCTCTGGCGCGAGGGTGAGATCTTCGAGAAGCACGAACTGGCGCCGCGCCGGCATACCCGGCTGGTGCTGCCCTGGATCGAGCAGTTGCTGGCCGAGGCGGGGCTGGGGCGTTCGCAGCTGGACGTGCTGGCGGTGGGCCGTGGCCCGGGCGCCTTCACCGGCGTGCGCCTGGGCATCGCCATCATCCAGGGCCTGGCCCTGGCCCTGGACCGGCCGGTGGTGCCGGTCTCGACGCTGGCGGTGCTGGCGATGCGGGCGCCGGCGCAGGCGCGGGAGATCCTTGCCGCCATCGACGCGCGCATGGGCGAGGTCTACCTCGGCGCCTTCCGGCGCAGCGAGGACGGCCTGGTGCAGGCGGATGGACCGGAACTGGTGCTGCCGCCGGCGCTGGCGCCGCTGCCGGCCGGCGAGGTGCATGGTGTCGGCACCGGCTTCGGCGCCGAAGGCGGCATGCTGGCCCAGCGTTTCGGCAAGCGGCTGGTGTCGCTGGACGCGCAGGCGCTGCCCCATGCCGGTGACCTGGCCAGACTGGCCGCCGCCGCCCACGCCCGCGGCGAGGCGGTGCCGGCGGAGCAGGTGGAACCGGCCTACCTGCGCGACAAGGTCGCGCTCACCCTGGCCGAGCAGGGCAAGCCGCTGCCGCGCGCCTAGGCGCCGATACGTTCGCTGCCTTCCGTCCGTGGCAGCGCCGCCACCGCCGGCAGGATCTGCCCGCGCGACAGCGGCGCGATGATCCGCTCGCCCGGCGCGGCCGGATCCACCCAGGCCATTTCCTCGATCTCGGCCTGCGGCGAGGGTTGGCCCTCGACCTCGACCAGGAAAACTTCGGCCCGCACCCGCCGGCCCGGCTCATTGACCGCCACGTCCTCGAACTCGCCCAGGCGCAGGGCCTCGCCGCGCAGGCCGACGCCGATCTCCTCGGCCAGCTCGCGCGCCAGGGTGGTGATGGCGTCCTCGCCCGGCTCGCGCTTGCCACCGGGCTGGATGAAGGTGGGCGTGCCGCGCTTGCGCACCAGCAGCACCCGGCCGCCGGCATCGCGGATGACGGCGGCGACCGTGCGGATCAGCGGCTTGTCCATCAGCCCACCAGCACCAGGGTGGCCAGGCCGAGGAAGCAGAAGAAGCCCATCACGTCGGTCACCGTGGTCAGGAAGATGGCGCTGGCCAGGGCCGGATCGAAGCCCAGGCGCTTGAGCGTCAGCGGCACCAGCACGCCGGCCAGGCTGGCGAACAGCAGGTTGGCCGCCAGGGCGGTGAAGATCACCGCCGACAGTTGCCAGTCGCCGAACCACAGCCAGACCACGAGCGAGAGGATGGCGCCGAGCGCCAGGCCATTGAGCAGCGCCACCCGGGTTTCCTTCCACAGCAGCAGGCCGGCGTTGGCGCGGCTGACCTGGCCCAGGGCCAGGCCGCGCACCATCAGCGCCAGCACCTGGGTGCCGGCATTGCCGCCCATGCCGGCGACGATCGGCATCAGCACGGCCAGGGCGACGATCTTCTCGATGGTGTCCTCGAAGCGGCCGACCACGCTGGCGGCGAGGAAGGCGGTGGCGAGGTTGATGGCCAGCCAGGGCATGCGCCGCCAGGCGGCGCGCGGCACCGGGCTGAACATGTCCTCGTCCTCGTCCAGGCCGGCGGCGCTCAGGGCCTGGTGCTCGGCCTGCTCGCGGATGATGTCGACCACGTCGTCGATGGTGATGCGGCCGAGCAGGATGTTGTTCTCGTCCACCACCGGTGCCGAGATCCAGTCGTGGTCGGAGAACTGGCTGGCGACCTCGTCGGCCGGGGTGTCCACCGGGATGGCCGGCTGCTCGTCGTCGAACAGTTCGTTGATCGGCGTGGACGGCGAATGGGTGAGCAGGGCGGCGATGGAGACGCGGCCCAGGTACTGGTGCCGGCGGCTGACCACGAACAGGTGGTCGGTGTGGTCGGGAATCTCGCCGCGCAGGCGCAGGTAACGCAGGACCACGTCCACGGTGACGTCGGTGCGCACCGTGATCACGTCCGGGTCCATCAGTCGGCCGGCGGTGTCCTCCGGATACGACAGCACCTGCTCCAGGCGCTCCCGGTTTTCCCGGTCCATGGACTTGAGGACTTCGTCGATGACGGTGTCCGGCAGGTCCTCGGCCAGTTCCGCCAGGTCGTCGATGTCCAGGTCGCCGACCGCCGCGACGATCTCGTCGGGGTCCATCTCGGCCAGCAGGCTTTCGCGCACGTCCTCGCCGACGTGCACCAGCACCTCGCCGTCGTCCTCGGGATCGACCAGGCCCCAGACGATGGCGCGCTTGGCCGGCGGCAGCGATTCGAGCAGGTTGCCGATCTCGGCCGGGCTCAGGGTGTTGACCAGGCGCCGGACCGGACCGAGCCGGCCGGTGTCCAGGGCGTCCGAGAGCAGGCGCAGCTGGCGCGCGGTCTTGTCGTGGCGGACGGCTTCGGCCATCGGTCGGCTCCCTACGAGGCCGGCGTATTATGCCGGTTCGACATGCCCTGCCGGAGCATGGGCCCGACCTGCTAATGTTTCGGGCATGTCGGTGGGCATCCTGCTAGTCAGTCATGAAGGCGTCGGCCAGCCCCTGGTGGCCGCGGCCCGGCGCCTGCTGGGCAGCCTGCCCTTGCCGACCGAAGCCTTCGAACTCGGCTGGGACGCCGACCCCGACGCGGCCCTGCCCGCCGCCAGCGCCGCCCTGCGCAAGGTGGACGGCGGCGAGGGCGTGCTGATGCTGGTGGACCTGTACGGGGCCAGTCCGGCCCGGCTGGCGGAGAAGCTGGCCCGGCTGGGCACGCCGGCCCGGCGGGTCAGCGGCCTGTCCCTGCCGATGCTGCTGAGGGCGCAGAACTATCCCGAGCAGGACCTGGACGAACTGGCGCGCACGGCGGCGGCCGGCGGGCGAAACGGAGTGGTGGTGGACGATGCTTGAACGCGAACTCAAGGTGGCCAACCGGCTGGGGCTGCATGCGCGCGCCGCCGCGAAGCTGGTGCAGGTGCTGTCGGCCTTCAAGTCGCAGGTGACCCTGCTGGGCCGTGGCCGCGAGGTCAACGCCAAGAGCATCATGGGCGTGCTGCTGCTGGCGGCCGCCCCCGGTTCCACCCTGGTGATGCGCGCCGACGGCGAGGACGAGGCCGAGGCGCTGGCCGCGGCGGCCGAGCTGTTCGAGCGCCGCTTCGACGAGGACGATTGATGCGGCGGGCCCTGCGCGGCCAGGGGGCTTCGCGGGGCATCGCCCTGGGGCGGGTACGCGTTCGCCAGCCGCAGGGGCTGGTGGTCGAGGAAAACCGCATCAGTGCCGACGAGGTTCCCGGCGAACTGCGCCGCCTGCACCACGCCCTGGAGGTGACCCGGAGCGAGCTGTCCGGCCTGCGCCGGCGCCTGCACGGCGCCCTCGCGCACGAGGTCGGCGAGTTCCTCGACCTGCACGCGATGATCCTCGACGACCCGGAGCTGCTGCAGGGCCTGGACGACCTGATCAGCACCGGCCGCTACAGCGCCGACTACGCCCTCAAGCTGCAGCGCGATCGCCTGGCGGCGGTGTTCGACGCCATGGACGACGACTACTTCCGCAGCCGCCGCGAGGACCTCGACCATGTGATCGGCCGCGTCCACGCCGCCCTGCACCGGCGTGCCGACGACGCCCGCGCCGGCCTGGCCGGCGAGATCCTGGTCTGCGAATCGGTGGCGCCGGCGGAACTGGCCGAGCTGCAGGCGCATGGCGTGGTCGGCGTCGCCGCCGCCAGCGGCAGCCCGCTTTCGCATGCCGCCATCCTGGCGCGCAGCCTGCACCTGCCGCTGGTGCTGGGTGCCGGCGAGCTGCTGGCGCATGCCAACGACGGCGACGCCCTGATGATCGACGGCGCCAGCGGCGAGCTGGTGCTGGAACCGGATGCCTCCGACCTGCGCCGCTACCACGCCGAGCGCAAGCGCCTGGCCAGGGAGCAGGCGCAACTGGCCAAGCTGCGGCATCGCCGCACCCGTACCCATGACGGCGTCGACATCCGCCTCTACGCCAATGCCGAATCGCGCGAGGACGTTGCCGAGGCGCATGCCCTCGGCGCCGACGGCATCGGCCTGTACCGCACCGAGTTCCTGTTCCTGCGCCGGCGCGAGCTGCCGGACGAGGAGGAGCAGTTCCTGGCCTACCGCGACCTGGTGCTGGGCATGGCCGGGCGGCCGGTCACCATCCGCACCCTGGACCTGGGGGCCGACAAGGCCGACCACACCGGCCTGGCCCTGCGCAGCGAGCCCAACCCGGCCCTGGGCCTGCGCGGCGTGCGGCTCTCGCTCACCCATCCGGACCTGTTCCTGACCCAGCTGCGCGCCATCCTGCGCGCCGCCGCCTACGGGCCGGTGCGCATCCTGGTGCCCATGGTCAGCAGCCGCGAGGAGATGCTGCAGGTCGCCCGGCTGGTCGAACGCGCGCGCCTGGACCTGGAAGGCCAGGGCCAGCCGGCCGGCGCCCGGGTCGAACTCGGCGCCATGATCGAGGTGCCGGCGGCAGCGCTGGCGCTGCCGGATTTCGTCGACCTGCTGGACTTCGTCTCGGTCGGCACCAACGACCTGGTGCAGTACCTGCTGGCGGTGGACCGCAACCACGAACTGCTGACCGACCTGTACACGCCGCGGCACCCGGCGGTGCTGCGGGTGCTGTCGGAGCTGTTCGCCTACGGTCGCCGCCGTGGCGTGCCGGTGGCGGTCTGCGGCGAGATGGCCGGTGATCCGGCCAACGTGCCGCTGCTGCTGGCCCTGGGCCTGCGCGATTTCAGCCTGCATCCCTCGACGCTGCTGGAAGTGCGCCGCGCCGTCCGCGCCTGTGACATGGCCAGGCTGCGCCGGCGTGCCGCCAGCCTGCTGCGGGTGCACGACCGCGACGGCATCGAGCGCTGGCTGCAGCGCGGCTGATCCTGGCGGCGGAGGCGCCGGCGTGCCGGCGCGGGCGGCCTACTCGAGTTCCCGGTGGTAAGTGAGCACGTCCCGGCGGCCGCGTTCGCGGCAGTGCTCGGCCAGCTTCTCGGCCAGGTAGACCGAGCGGTGCCGGCCGCCGGTGCAGCCGAAGGCGATGGTCAGGTAGCTGCGGGTCTCGGCCTCGAAGCGCGGCAGCCAGGTGTCGAGGAAGGCGGCGACCTGGGTGACGAACTCCTGCACCCGCGGGTCGTGCTCAAGATGTTCGCGCACGGCCTGGTCGCGGCCCGACAGCGGCCGCAGCCGCGCATCCCAGTGCGGGTTGGGCAGGGCGCGGGCGTCGAAGACGAAGTCGGCGTCGGCCGGCAGCCCGCGCCGGAAGGCGAAGGATTCGAACAGCAGGGACATGCCCTGCAGCATGCCGATGCCCAGCTCGGTGATGACCTGCCGGCGCATCTGGTGCACGTTCATCTCCGAGGTGTCCATGACGATGTCGGCGATGGCGCGCAGCGGCCGCATGGCCTGGCGCTCGAGCAGGATGGCGTCGGCCAGGGCCAGGCCCTCATGGCTGAGCGGGTGCTTGCGGCGGGTGTCGGAATAGCGCTTGATCAGCACCTCGTCGCGGGTGTCGAAGAACACCAGCCGGTGGTCGAAGCCCAACTCGCCCACCGCCGACAGCACTTCCGGGATGCGCGACAGGTCCTGGGTGCGGTTGCGCACGTCCACGCCCACCGCCAGGCGCTGCTGGCCGCGGCCGTCGCTGGCGACGCTCTGCACGAACTGCGGCAACAGTTCCACCGGCAGGTTGTCGGTGCAGTAGAAGTCCAGGTCCTCGAGCGTGTTCAATGCCACGGTCTTGCCCGAGCCGGACATGCCGCTGACCACGATCAGCAGCGGATTGGCGCTGTCGTTCATCAGGGTTCTCCCTGCTGCAGGAAGCTGCTGTGGCGGGCCAGGAAGGCGGCGGCCGGATCCTGGCCCTTGCTGCGCAGCAGGTGCAGGCGCACCGCCGCTTCGGTCAGCACGGCCAGGTTGCGGCCGGCGGCCACCGGCAGCTCGATCACCGGCACCTCCAGGTCCAGCACCTGCCGGGCCTTGGACTCGCCGGTGATGCGCGCCATGGCCTCGGTGCTGGGTTCCGGCGCCCGCACCAGGTTGACGATCAGGCGCAGGTACTTGTTCTTCTTGACGGCGGTGTCGCCGAACATCTGCCGGATGTTCATCACGCCCAGGCCGCGCACTTCCAGCAGGTCCTGCAGCAGTTCGGGGCAGGTGCCGTCGAGCACGTCGGGGGCGATCTGGGTGAACTCGGGGGCGTCGTCGGCGACCAGGCGGTGGCCGCGGCTGATCAGCTCCAGCGCCAGCTCGCTCTTGCCCAGGCCGGAGTCGCCGGTGATCAGCACGCCGATGGAATAGATCTCCATGAATACGCCGTGCATGGTCACGCGCGGCGCCAGCGCCCGCGCCAGGTGGTACTGCAGCAGGTTCAGCAGCTCGTAGCCGCGCTTGGGCGAGACCCACAGCGGCGTGCCGCTCTCGTCGGCGGCGTCACGAAGGTCGGCCGGGCAGGACTGGTCCTGGGTGATGACCATGGCCAGCGGCCGCGATTCCATCACCTTCTGCAGGATCTCCCAGCGCGTGCGCGCATCCAGGCCGTCCAGCCAGGCCAGTTCGGCCGAGCCGACGATCTGCACCTTGTTGGGGTGAATGACGTTCAGGTAGCCGGCAAGGGAAGGGCGTCGCGAGAGGTGCTCGCCGCGCTCGAGCACGCGGTCGCCACCGGCCTGGCCGGCCAGCCAGCGCAGTGCGAGCCGCTCGCCCAGTTCCTCGAAGAGTTCGCGGGCGCGCAGGCGGTCCGGCATGGCTCAGGCGGCAGCGTCGTGGGCGGCCTGCCAGTCCGACAGCAGGCGGTAGAGGGCGGCCGAATCCGCGGCGGCGCGCAGCTGGCCGCGGAAGGCCTCGTCACCGAACATCTCGGCCAGCTGGCTCAGCAGCATCAGGTGCTGCTGGGCGTAGTGCTCGGGCACGACCAGGGCGAACAGCAGGTCCACCGGCTCGCCGTCGGGGGCACCGAAATCCACCGGATCGCTCAGGCGCACGAAGGCGCCGATGGCCTGGCCGGCGCGGGCGCAGCGCCCGTGCGGGATGGCCACGCCGTGGCCCAGGCCGGTGCTGCCCAGCCGCTCGCGCGAACACAGCGACTCGTACACCGAGCGCTCCGTGTCACCGCCGGTGCCGGCGGTGAGCACGGTGGCCAACTGCTCCAGCAGGCGCTTCTTGCCCGGGGCGGCGAGGTCGACCCGGACGCGGGCCGGGCTGAGCAGGTCCAGCAGGTGCATGGCGTCAGCCGAAGTTGTCCGAACGGGAGGCGGCGCCGGCGCGATGGTCGGTCATCTTTTCCTTCTGCTTGACCACCAGGCGGTCGAGCTTGTCGGACAGCAGATCGATGGCGGCGTACATGTCGGTGGCGACGGCATCGGCGAACAGGGTCTTGCCGGCGGTGGACAGGGTGGCCTCGGCCTTGTGCTCGAGCTTGTCCACCGCAAGGATCACGCGGGCCTCGCAATGGTGGTCGTAGTGGCGCGCGACGCGGGCAAGCTTGTCCTGCACGTAGTCGCGCAGGGCGGGGGTCACTTCGACCTGATGGCCGTTGATGTCGATCCGCATGTCACGTTCCTCCTGTTGGGCTCAGACCACAGCAGAACACAGGCCACGGCTCGTCGCCGTGACGAAGGTCAAAGGGGGGAATTCGGGTGCGCCCCAAGGGCGCGGGCAGGGAATGACCATGGGGGTAAGGCCTCAACCCAGCCGCTGCCGCTCGTTGGACGACGGGACGTTCATGGCTTCGCGGTATTTTGCCACGGTTCGCCGGGCCACGGGGATGCCCTCGGCCTTGAGGATTTCCGCCAGCCGCTGGTCGGAAAGCGGCTGACGCGGGTCCTCGGCGTCAATCAGCTTGCGCAGCATGGCCTGGATGGCCGTGGCCGAGGCGGCGCCGCCGTGCTCGGTGGCAATACCGGAGCTGAAGAAGTGCTTGAATTCGAAGGTGCCGCGCGGGGTCCGCAGGTATTTGCGGGTGGTCGCGCGGGACACGGTGGATTCGTGCAGGCCCACTTCCTCGGCCACCTCGCGCAGGGTCAGGGGCCGCATGGCCTCGCTGCCGTGCTCGAGGAAGCCGCGCTGCTGGCGGACGATGGCCCGGGCCACCTTGAGCAGGGTGTCGGCCCGGGTTTCCAGGCTGCGGATCAGCCAGCGGGCCTCCTGCAGCTGGCCGCGCAGGTAGCTGTCGTCCTCGCGGCTGGCCCGGCCGATCAGGCGCTCGTAGTGCCGGTTGATGGCCAGGCGGGGCTGGCTGCCCGGGGCCAGGGCCACCTTCCAGACGCCGCCCTGGCGGTAGGCGATGGCGTCGGGGGCGATGTATTCGGGGGCGCTGCTGCCGACCTGGGCGCCGGGACGGGGGTCGAGGGAGCGCAGCAGGGCCACGGCCTCGGTCATCAGCGCCGGGTCCTCGTTCAGCTGGGCGGCCAGGCGCTCCGGACCTGAACGGGCCAGGGCGTCCAGGTGCTCGCGGCAGACCCGCCGGGCCAGGGCCAGGCCGGGGGTGTCCTCGCTGAGCAGGCTGAGCTGGACGCACAGGCATTCGGCCAGGTTGCGGGCGCCGGCGCCGACCGGGTCGAAGCGCTGGATGATGTGGAGGACGGTCTCGATCTCCTCGACGTCGGCGCTGAAATGCGGCTGGATCGCCGCCTGGATGTCGCTCAGGGGGCAATCCAGGTAGCCGTCCTCGTTGATGGCCTCGATCAGGGCCTGGCCGATGGCCAGGTCGCGGGGCGGCAGGCGGCTGAGCTGCAGCTGCCAGAGCAGGTGGTCCTGCAGGCCCTCCGGCACGGCGGCCTGGCGGTCCTCGGGCAGTTCGCCGTCGCCGTAGCCGGTGCCGCCGCCACCGGGTCCGCTCCAGTCCAGACCGTCGCTGCCGTCGAAACCGCCGTCCAGGTCCGGGACCTGGTCCGGCCCCTCGCCGCCGTCCTGGCCGGGGGCCAGCTCGGACACCGGCCGGCCGTCCGCCGGCAGGCCCGGTTCAGGCCCGGACAGCTCCTCCTCCCGCTCCAGCAGCGGATTGGACTCCAGGGCGGCGTTGACCTCGGCCTCCAGCTCCAGGGCCGACAGCTGCAGCAGCCGGATCGCCTGGCGCAACTGGGGCGTCAGGGACAGCTGCTGGCCGAGCCGGGTCTGGAGGGTGGGTTTCATGGCAATCCGCGGGGGGCGGTTGCCAACAGACTACAGGCGGAAGGCATCGCCCAGGTAGACACGGCGGACGTCCGGGTTTTCCAGGATCGCGTCCGGGGAGCCCTGGGCCAGGACGGCGCCGTCGCTGAGGATGTAGGCGCGGTCGCAGATGCCCAGGGTTTCGCGCACGTTGTGGTCGGTGATCAGGACGCCGATGCCGCGCGCCTTGAGGTGGCGGACGATCTTCTGGATCTCGCCGACCGAGATCGGGTCGACGCCGGCGAAGGGCTCGTCCAGCAGCATGAAGCGCGGCGCCGCCGCCAGCGCCCGGGCGATCTCGACCCGGCGCCGCTCGCCGCCGGACAGGCTGGCGCCGGGCTGGCCGGCGACGTGGCCGATCTGCAGTTCCTCCAGCAGGGCCGAGAGCTCGCGGGCGCGGCCGTGCGCGTCCAGTTCCGGGCGCAGCTCCAGCACCGCGCCGATGTTGTCGGCGACGCTGAGCTTGCGGAACACCGAGGCTTCCTGCGGCAGGTAGCCGAGGCCGCGACGGGCCCGTTCGTGCATGGGCAGGGCGGTGATGTCCTGGCCGTCCAGCAGGATGCGGCCGGCGTCGGCCGAGACCAGGCCGACGATCATGTAGAAGCAGGTGGTCTTGCCGGCGCCGTTGGGGCCGAGCAGGCCGACCACTTCGCCCGGCCGCAGCGACAGGCCGAAGTCGCGCACCACCTTGCGCGATCGGTAGGTCTTGGCCAGTCCTTCCGCGGTGAGCATCAGTCGCCGCTGGCGGGCTTGGACTTGGGCAGGATGCGCATGCTCACCCGGCTGCCGTCGCCGCCACCGTCCAGGCGGCCGGTGCCGATGTCGTACTTGACCGTCTCGCCGCGCAGGGTGCCGCGCGGCTGGCGGATCTCCACCGAGCCGGCCAGCACCATGATGTCCTCGTCCGGGGTGTAGGTGATGGTGCGGGCGAAGGCGTCCATGGGTTCGCCGGCGTCGGATATCTGGTGCAGGCGGGCCGGTGCGCCGGTCAGCACGATGCGGCGGATCTCGCCGGCCACCCGGTGGATCTCGGCGCGGTCGGCGTCCACTTCCATCGTGCCCTGGCGGATCTTCACGTTGCCTTCCAGGACCGAGACGCTGTCGTCGTCCAGCAGCGCGTCGGTGTGGTCGGCGGTGATGTCCATCGGCTGGTCGCGGTCGCTGGACTTGGCCGCCGCCGGCGCGGCCAGCAGCAGGGCGAGGGGCAGGAGCAGGCTAGCGGCGACTGGGCGCATATCGGCCTTCGACATCGTTGAGGAGCTGGAAGCGCTTGGCCTGCATGTCCACCCGCAGGCCGGTGCCGCGCAGTATAGATTCGCCGTGGGTGACGGTCACCCGATCATCGGTGCTGGCTTCCCGCCGCTGCGGGAACACCGACAGCAGGCCGGTGTCGAAGCGGCTGCGCAGGCCGGAGGCGCCGGGCGGGCCGACCATGTTCACGTCCTCGCGCAGCTGCAGTTCCTCGCCGCCGGGGCTGACCCAGGCGGTGCGCGAGCGCGCGGTCCAGCGGCCGTTCTCGCCCGGGAAACTGAACTCCGGCTGCTCCAGCAGCAGCGAGCGGGCGCCCGGTTCGCGGAACAGGTGCGGGCCGGTGACGGTGAAGGATTCCTTGCCGGCCTCGTCCAGGGCGATCAGCTCGTAGTCGCGCAGCACGTACTCGGAGCGGTCGCTGGGCGGCGGCGGCCGGTCGTCGCGCAGGGCCAGGCGCCAGGCCACCAGGCTGACCAGCACCATCGCGCTCAGGCCGAGGACGATGTTGAGCCGGGTCCGGTTCATTTCGCGCCGAAACGGGCCAGGATGTCGCCGCGCAGGCCGCGCGCTTCCAGCAGCAGGTCGCAGAACTCGCGCACGGCACCGGCACCGCCGGCGGCCTGGCTGCGCCAGTGCACGCGTTCGGCCACCCAGGGATGGGCATTGGCCGGGGCGGCGGCCAGGCCGGCGATGCCCATGGCCGGCAGGTCGGGCAGGTCGTCGCCCATGTGCGAGGCGTCTTCCAGGGCCAGGCCGAGTTCGCCGGCCAGGCGGCGCAGGCAGGCGGCCTTGTCGCCGACGCCGGTGAACAGGTGCGAGAGGCGCAGCTCGCGCACCCGCGCCTCCAGCGCGGCGCTGTGTCGGGCGGTGATGATGGCGACCCGGATGCCGTGGTCCTCGAGCAGGCGCAGGCCCATGCCGTCCAGCACGTGGAAGGCCTTCGTCTCGGTGCCGGCATCGTCGTAGTACAGGCGCCCGTCGGTCAGGGTGCCGTCGACGTCGAAGCAGGCCAGGCGGATGCGGGCGGCGCGGTCGCGCAGGGTTTGGTCGTTCATGCCGGAGGCGGGCGATTGCGGGCTCATGCGATCAGAGCACCCGGGCACGCAACAGGTCGTGAATGTTCAGGGCGCCGATCACCCGGCGCTCCCCGTCCACCACCACCAGGGCGCTGATCTTGTGCTCCTCCATCAGCCGCGCCGCCTCGACGGCCAGGGCGTCGGCGCCGATGGTCTTGGGGCTGCGGCCCATCAGGGCGTCGATCGGGGTGGCGTGCAGGTCGGTGTCCTCGTCGTCGAGGGCGCGGCGCAGGTCACCGTCAGTGAACACGCCGCAGAGCCGGCCCTGGTCGTCCACCACCGCCGTCATGCCCAGGCGCTTGCGGGTCATCTCCAGCAGGGCGAAGGCGGTGCTGACGCCGGAGGCCACCACCGGCACTTCCTCGCCGGTGTGCATCACGTCGCGGATGTGCAGCAGCAGGCGCCGGCCGAGGCTGCCGGCCGGATGCGAGCGGGCGAAGTCCTCGGCGGTGAAGCCGCGCGCCTCCAGCAGGGCCACGGCCAGGGCGTCGCCCAGGGCCAGCGAGGCGGTGGTGCTGGAAGTCGGCGCCAGGCCCAGCGGGCAGGCTTCCGCCGGCACGCTGATGTCCAGGTGCACGTCGGCCAGCCGGGCCAGGCTGGACTGCGGCTTGCCGGTCATGGCCACCAGGCGGTTGCCCTGGCGCTTCAGCGCCGGGACGATGGTGAGGATTTCGTCGCTTTCACCGGAGTTGGACAGGGCCAGGACCACGTCGGCGTCGGTGACCATGCCCAGGTCGCCGTGGCTGGCCTCGCCCGGGTGCAGGAAGAAGGCCGGCGTGCCGGTCGAGGCCAGGGTGGCGGCGATCTTGGTGGCGATGTGGCCGGACTTGCCCATGCCGGTGCAGACCACCCGGCCGCGGCAGGCCAGCAGCAGCCGGCAGGCCTCGGCGAACGCGGGGCCGATGCGGTCGCGCAGCGCCTGCAGGGCCCGGGTTTCGACCTCCAGTACCTGGCGGCCGGAGGCGATCAGGTCGGCGTCTTCGAGGGCAGGGGGAGTCGGGCTGTTCGGCACGGGGGGTGGGGCCTGGGGTTAGAATGGCGCCATTCTAACGTCTGCCCGGCTCCGGCCGCGGCCGGACCTTCCGCGACGGACCCATGAATCCCGAAACCATCCGCGAGCTGATCGAGGCCGGCCTGCCCGGCGCCTCTGCCGACGTCCGTGGCGACGACGGCGTGCATTTCGAAGCCACCGTCATCTGCGCCGCCTTCGCCGGCAAGCTGCCGCTGGCCCGCCACCGCATGGTCTACGCGACCCTGGGCGAGCGCATGGGCGGCGAGATCCATGCGCTCTCGCTGCGCACCCTCACTCCCGACGAAGCGGCCCGGGCGGGCTGAGGCGGACATGGCAAAGATCGTCATCACCGGCGGCGAACCGCTCCAGGGCGAGGTGCAGATCTCCGGCGCCAAGAACGCCGTGCTGCCCATCCTTGCCGCCACCCTGCTGGCGGACGGCCCGGTCGAGATCGGCAACGTCCCGCACCTGCACGACGTCACCACGACCATGGAGCTGCTTGGCGCCATGGGCGTGCAGCTGATGGTGGACGAGAAGCTCACCATCACCGCCGACCCGCGCTTCATCACCTCGACGGTGGCACCCTACGAGCTGGTCAAGACCATGCGCGCCTCGATCCTGGTGCTGGGGCCGCTGGTGGCGCGCTTCGGCCACGCCGAGGTCTCGCTGCCCGGCGGCTGCGCCATCGGGTCGCGCCCGGTCGAGCAGCACATCCGCGGCCTGCAGGCCCTGGGCGCCGACGTCACCGTCGAGAACGGCTTCATCAAGGCCCGCGCCGAACGCCTGCGCGGTGGCCGCTACGTCTTCGACCTGGTGACCGTCACCGGCACCGAGAACGTGATGATGGCGGCGACCCTGGCCAGCGGCACCACGGTGCTGGAGAACTGCGCCATGGAGCCGGAGGTGGTGGACCTGGCCAACTGCCTGGTGCGCATGGGCGCGAAGATCGAGGGCGCCGGCACCAACCGCATCGTCATCCACGGCGTCGAGCGCCTGGAAGGCGTGCACTATGACGTGCTGCCCGACCGCATCGAGACCGGCACCTTCCTGGTCGCCGGCGCCATGACCGGCGGCCGGGTGGTGGCCCGCCGCACCCGTGCCGACATCATGGACGCGGTGCTGGTGAAGCTGGAGGAAGCCGGCGCCCACCTGAACGTCAATGGCGATGCCATCGAGGTGGACATGCGCGGCCGCCGGCCGAAGGCGGTCAGCCTGACCACGGCGCCTTACCCGGCCTTCCCGACCGACATGCAGGCGCAGTTCGCCGCGCTGAACACCATTGCCGAAGGCGTCGGCGTCATCACCGAGACGATCTTCGAGAACCGCTTCATGCACCTCAACGAGCTGCAGCGGCTGGGCGCCGACCTGCGGGTGGAGGGCAACACCGCCATCATCCGCGGCGTCGAGAAGATGACCGGCGCGCCGATCATGGCCACCGACCTGCGCGCCTCTGCCTCGCTGGTGCTGGCCGGCCTGGTGGCCAGGGGTGAGACGGTGGTGGACCGCATCTACCACATCGATCGCGGCTACGAGAACATCGAGGAGAAGCTCGGTTCCCTCGGCGCGAAGATCCGCCGGCTGCCGGGCTGAGCGGCGCGCGCCGGCGCCTGCCGCCGGCGCTCAGTTGCCGTTGATCCGGGCGATGCGCATCTCGAAGACGTCGCCGTCGTCCTCGTACTGCTTGATCCACAGCGGCAGCCAGCCGTGCTCGCGGGCGAACCACATCTTGGTGAGCCGGCCGCTGCCGCGTCCGCCGCGCTCCACCCGCACCGCCCGCAGCTCGCCGATGGCGGTGCGCAGCCGTACCCGGGCGGCGAAGCGGTAATCCTGCTGCTCCAGCGCGCCACGCGCGGCCACCGGCAGGCTGACGCTGCCGGTTTCCTGGCCGCCGGCCAGCACGGCCATCAGCGCCGCCGTCGCCGACTGCTTGTCCAGCACGCCAGGGCGGTAGGGCAGGTCCTTGCGGTTGTCCTTCCAGGCGCTGCGCACCACCTGGTTGGCGGCATCCACCCGCAGCGATTCCCGGCGCTCCTTCCAGGCGGCCTTCTGCCGCATGTCGTAGTCGATCACCTCGAAACCCTCGCCGGTCCAGGCCAGCAGCGAGCGCTCCTCGCGCTGGACGCCGGCCAGGCTGGCCAGGCCGCCGGTGGCCTGGCTGCGGGTGAGCATTTCCCAGCGGCCGTCGGCCAGCCGGCGCAGGACGATGCTGCCGTCGCCGACGCGCTCGCCATTGCGGTGGACCGAGTACTCGGCCTGGAAGGGCTGCGGCGGCGCCGCGGCGAGGGCCGCCAGCGGCAGCAGGGCGAGGGCGAGCAGGGCGGAGGCGAATCGGCGCATGGCTCAGTCTCCGTGCAGGCGGTCGTCGTCGCCCAGCCGGAGCGGACGGCGCAGGGGTGCGCCATCCAGGCGCGGGCATTGGGCATCAAGCTGCAGCCGGCCCTCGGCGATCAGGGCGACGCAGGCGGTGAGCAGGGCATGCTCGCGCGGCAGCAGGCGCGCCGCCAGCGACTCCGGCGTGTCCCCGGGGCCGATGCCGACATGCGCCTGCGCCAGCACCGGGCCGGCATCCAGGACCGGCGTCACCACGTGCACGCTGGCGCCGTGATCGCGGTCGCCGGCGGCCAGGGCGCGGGCGTGCGTGTCCAGGCCCGGGTGGCGCGGCAGCAATGAGGGATGGATGTTGATCATGCGCGGCATGAACCTGCGGACGGCGGCTTCGCCGATGATCCGCAGGTATCCCGCGCAGACGATGAGGTCGGGCTGAACGGCGGCGACTTCGCTGAACAGGGCTTCATCATGGGCCGCCCGCGCCGCGAAGCCGCGCGGCGATACCGCCAGCGCCGGCACGCCGGCCGCACGCGCCAGTTCCAGGGCCTGGCAGCCCGGGCGGTCGGAGAACACGCCGACGATGCGGGCAGGAATGCGGCCGCCGGCGATCGCGCCGAGCAGCGCCTGCAGGTTGCTGCCGCGGCCCGAGGCCAGGACGGCGATGCGGAAATCCGCCATCGCCTTCAGTGCTTGCGCGAGACGGCGTAGCGGGCCAGGCCGCGCAGGGCGTCCAGCCACTCGCCGGCGGGCAGGCCGTCCAGGCTGCGCTCGGCCAGGCCGGCGAAGTGCAGGGCCCGCTCCTGGCTGTAGCCGATGCCGCCGCTGGCGCCGATCGCCGCCAGCACTTCCGGCATGGCGCTGCTGTCGCCCTGCTCGATGATCTGGCGCAGGCGCTCCCGCACCTCGGCACCGCTGTGGGCCATGGCGTGGATCAGCGGCAGGGTGGCCTTGCCCTCGGCCAGGTCGTCGCCGAGGTTCTTGCCGAGGGCCTCGGCGTCGGCGGTGTAGTCCAGCACGTCGTCGGCGATCTGGAAGGCCAGGCCCAGGTTCAGGCCGTAGTCGTAGAGCTGGCGCTGTTCGGCTTCGCCGGCACCGGCCAGCAGGGCGCCCAGGCGGGTGGCGGCGGCGAACAGCACCGCCGTCTTGCGCTCGATCACCCGCAGGTAGGCGGCCTCGTCGGTGTCGGGGTTGTTGACGTGCAGCAGCTGCAGCACCTCGCCCTCGGCGATGCGGTTGGTGGTGTCGGCCAGCAGGGCCATCACCGGCATCGAGTCCAGTTCCACCATCAGCTGGAAGCTGCGCGAATAGAGGAAATCGCCGACCAGCACGCTGGCGGCATTGCCCCAGAGCGCGTTGGCGGTCTTGCGGCCGCGGCGCAGGTCGGATTCGTCCACCACATCGTCGTGCAGCAGGGTCGAGGTGTGGATGAACTCGATGATGGCCGCCAGCTGGTGCACGGCCGGGCCGCCGCCACCCAGGGCGCGCGCCGCCAGGATCACCAGCATCGGCCGCAGGCGCTTGCCGCCGGCGGCGATGATGTGTTCGGAGACCTGGTTGACCAGGGCGACATCGGAGGCCAGCCGGCGCCGGATCAAGTCGTTGACCGCGGCCATGTCGGCGGCGGCGAGGGCCTGGATCTCGGAAAAACCGGAGGCGGGACTGTGCTGGGCGTCGGGCATGGCGCGGATTATAGGCTGCCCGCCCACCGTCCGGCCTTTGCCCGGATCAGGGTAGGAGGGCCGCGCGACCGGCCTGCCTGGCCCGGTCCGCCGTTCCCCTGGGGCGGTGCAGCGGCTACCCTAGGCGTCCGACGCAAGCCGATTTCCTCAAGGACACGAAAGCAATGGCCAGAGGCGTGAACAAGGTCATCCTGGTGGGCAACCTGGGCAATGACCCCGACGTGAAGTACACCCAGAGCGGCATGGCCGTGACCACGCTCAGCCTGGCCACCACCAGCGTGCGCAAGGACCGTGACGGCAACACCCAGGAGCGCACCGAATGGCACCGCATCAAGCTGTTCGGCAAGCTCGGCGAGATCGCCGGCGAGTACCTGCGCAAGGGCCGCCAGGTCTACATCGAAGGCTCGATCCGCTACGACAAGTTCACCGGCCAGGACGGCCAGGAGCGCTACATCACCGAGATCATCGCCGACGAGATGCAGATGCTCGGCGGTGGCGGCGAGGGCGGGGACCGGCCGATGCGCTCCGGTGGCGGCGATCGCCCGGCCCGCTCCGGCGGCGGCGAATCGCGTGGCGGCCGCGGTGGCGGTTACGAGCGTCCGGCGCCGGCGCCGCGCAACGACGAGCCCTTCCCGGACGACGACATCCCGTTCTGATCCCGGGACCCGGGCCCGGCGCCGGCCTCGGCGCCAGGCCCCGACAGCGATCCCCTTCCGGGCCCTGCGGGGCCCGGAAGCGTTTCCGGCCCCGGCCGGGCGCTTCCGTTTCATTCAGGAAACACCACGTCCTCCATACGGGGATTGTTGCAGTAGCGTTCCCAATTACCATGGCAGCCATCCCGATCTTTCCCGGGGGCCGCCATGAATGACCTGCCTGCCTTCTTCCTCCGCCTGAGCCTGGCCCTGATCCTGGCCGACCGTGGCCTGCACGGCCTGGCCGGCGCCGCCGCGCTGCCGGTGGCGCTGCCGGCCATACTCTGCCTGCTGGCGGCCCTGGCGCTGCTGGCCGGTTACCAGACCCGGGCGCTGGCCCTCATGGCCGCCCTGGTGGCCCTGGTCCAGGCCCTGTTCCTGCCCTGGGACTTCCGTTCCGCCCTGGCGGGACTGCCGGTGGCCGGTCATCTCCTCACTGCCACCGGCCTGGTGGCCCTGGCCCTGATCGGGCCGGGCGGCTTCAGCCTGGACGCCTGGCGGCACCGGCGACTGCTGCGGCGCCTCGAATGCGGCTGCGCCATGGATGGCGCGGCCACCACCCTCCGTCCCGGCTGGGGCCAGCGCCTGACCGAGGCCTGCGTCGAGGCCGGCCTCCGGCGCATGCCGGCGCTGGAGCGCTGGCTGCGCTCGCCGGGGACCGACCCGGATTCCGACCGCTTCCATTTCCCTTCGTGAGGTGACCCATGGACAAGCTCGATCTCGCCGTCATCGTCGGCTCCACCCGCCGTGACTCGATCAATCGCCGCCTGGCCCAGGCCCTGGTCCGTCTCGCCGGCGATCGGGTCCGTGCCCGCTTCATCCGCATCGACGACCTGCCGCTCTACAACCAGGACCTCGAAGGGCAGCGTCCCGCCGAGGTCGACCGCTTCACCGCCGAGGTCGCCGCCGCCGATGCCATCCTGGTGGTCTCCCCCGAGCACAACCGCTCGATCACTGCGGCACTGAAGAACGCCATCGACTGGGGTTCCAAGCCGGCGGACAGGAACGTCTGGCGCGACAAGGTGATTGCCATCACCGGCACCACGTCCGGCGCCATCGGCACCGCCGTCGGCCAGGCGCACCTGCGCCTGGTGCTGGGCATCCTCGGCGCCCTGGTGATGGGCGGCGAAGCCTACATCGGCGGCTTCAAGCCGGAGCTGGTGGACGCGGAGGACCGCATCACCGTCGACTCCACCCGCGACTTCCTCTCGGCGTGGATGGACCGCTTCCTCAAGCTCGCCCAGGGCATGCGCCAGGTGCGCTCCGCCGCCTGAGTTGCCGCATCCGCTGGCCCGGCGCGGCTGGACGCTCCCGGGGGCGGGTGGAACAATGGCCGCGCCTGTTCACTCATGGCGCGGCCGACCGGCCGGGCGGCGCATGCCGACCCCGCGGGCGGCCATCGCCCGGAAAGGGGAAAGGATGCAGACCTGGCTGGTCACCGGCGGCGCCGGCTTCATCGGCGGCAATTTCGTCCTGGATGCGGTGGCATCCGGCGTGCGCGTGGTCAATCTCGACGCGCTGACCTATGCCGGCAACCTCGACACGCTCGCCCCGCTGCAGGGTCATCCCGGCCACGTCTTCGTGCACGGCGACATCGGCGACCGCGCGCTGGTGACGCGCCTGCTGGCCGAACATCGGCCCGCGGCCATCCTCAACTTTGCCGCCGAAAGCCACGTGGACCGCTCCATCGACGGCCCGGCCGCCTTCGTGCAGACCAATGTGGTCGGCACCCTGAACCTGCTGGAATGCGCCCGCGACTACTGGCGCTCGCTTGAAGGCGAGGCGCGCGAGGCCTTCCGCTTCCTGCACGTCTCCACCGACGAGGTCTATGGCTCGCTGGGCGAGAGCGGCAGGTTCACCGAGGAAACACCCTACGCACCGAACTCGCCATACTCCGCCTCCAAGGCCGCTTCCGACCATCTGGTGCGGGCCTTCCACCACACCTACGGGTTGCCGGTGCTGACCACCAACTGCTCGAACAACTACGGGCCCTACCAGTTCCCGGAGAAGCTCATCCCGCTGGTGATCCAGAAGGCGCTCAAGGGCGAGCCGCTGCCGGTCTACGGCGACGGCCGCAACGTCCGCGACTGGCTGTACGTGAAGGACCACTGCGCGGCGATCCGGCGGGTGCTGGAGGCCGGCCGTGTCGGCGAAACCTACAACGTCGGCGGTGATGCCGAGCGGCAGAACATCGAGGTGGTGAAGGCGATCTGCGCGCTGATCGACCAGCGCCGGCCGCGCGAGGACGGCCGGCCGCGCGAATCGCAGATCACCTTCGTCAAGGACCGGCCGGGCCACGACCGTCGCTACGCCATCGACGCCGGCAAGATCCGCCGCGAGCTGGGCTGGACGCCGACGGTGAGTTTCGAACAGGGCCTGGCGGCCACCGTGGACTGGTACCTGGACAACGCCGACTGGGTGGCGCGGGTGCTGGACGGAAGCTACCGGCTTGAACGCATCGGCGTGGAGGCCTGACATGTCGCGCAAGGGCATCATCCTGGCCGGAGGCTCCGGCACCCGGCTGTATCCGGTTACCCAGGCGATCAGCAAGCAGCTGTTGCCGGTCTACGACAAGCCGATGATCTATTACCCGCTCAGCGTGCTGATGCTGGCGGGCATCCGCGAAGTGCTGGTGATCAACACGCCGCACGAGCAGGAACTGTTCCGCCGCCTGCTCGGCGACGGCAGCCAGTGGGGCATGGACATCCGCTACGCCGTGCAGCCCAGCCCCGACGGCTTGGCCCAGGCCTTCCTGATCGGTCGCGAATTCCTTGCCGGGCAGCCCAGCTGCCTGGTGCTGGGCGACAACATCTTCTACGGCAGTGGCCTGACCGGCCTGCTGCGCCAGGCCAGCGCCCGCCAGCAGGGCGCCACCGTCTTCGGTTACTGGGTGCGCGATCCGGAGCGCTACGGCGTCGCCGAGTTCGATGCCGAGGGCCGGGTCGTCGGCCTGGAGGAGAAGCCGGCGAAGCCGCGTTCCAACTATGCCGTCACCGGCCTGTATTTCTACGACGGCCGGGCGCCGGAATTCGCCGCCGGGCTCAAGCCCTCGGCCCGTGGCGAGCTGGAGATCACCGACCTCAACCGCTGCTACCTCGAGGAAGGCTCGCTGCACCTGGAGCAGCTCGGCCGCGGCTACGCCTGGCTGGACACCGGCACCCACGGCAGCCTGCTGGAGGCGGCCAACTTCATCGAGACCATCGAGATGCGCCAGGGCCTGCGGGTCTGCTGTCCGGAGGAGATCGCCTGGAGCAACGGCTGGATCGACGACGGCCAGCTGCGCGCGCTGGCCGAGCCGCTGGCCAAGAGTGGCTACGGCGACTATCTGCTGGACCTGCTCCAGCGCGGGGCCGTGCAGTGAAGCGCATCGAGACCGGCCTGCCGGGCTGCCTGCTGTTCGAACCGCGGGTGTTCGAGGATGCCCGCGGCTTCTTCTACGAGTCCTGGAACCGGGAGACGATGGCGGGACAGGGATTGGACCCGCATTTCGTCCAGGGCAATGTCTCGCGCTCGGCGCACGGCGTGCTGCGCGGCCTGCACTACCAGTGGCCGAAGCCGCAGGGCAAGTACATCAGCGTGCTCGAGGGCGAGGTCTGGGATGTGGCCGTGGACATCCGCCGCGGTTCGCCCAGCTTCGGGCAGTGGACGGCGGCCGTGCTGAGCGCGGGCAACCGCCGCCACTTCTGGATACCGGAAGGTTTCGCGCACGGCTTCGTCGTGCTCTCCGACAGCGCCCTGGTGAGCTACCTGGTCACCGCGCCCTACGACCGCGAGGCGGACGCGGCCATCCGCTGGAATGACGCCCGCCTGGCCATCGACTGGCCGGTGTCGGCGCCCGTCCTTTCCGACAAGGACGCGCGCGCGCCCTTCCTCGACGACGTGCCGGCGGAACGCCTGCCGGTCTGGCCGGGATGAGGATCCTGCTGCTCGGCGCCGACGGACAGCTCGGCACGGAGCTGCGGCGCAGCCTGGCCGGACTGGGCGAGGTGGTGGCCGGCACCCTCAGCGGCCGCCTGTCGGATGGCGGGGCCTGCGAAGCCGCCGACCTGTCGCGCCCCGAGGCGTTGCCCGGCCTGGTGCGCCGGCTGGCGCCTTCGCTGGTGGTCAACGCCGCCGCCTACACCGCCGTCGACCGCGCCGAGCAGGAACGCGGGCTGGCCTTCCGCGTCAATGCCGAAGCGCCGGACGTCCTTGCGCGCGCCTGTACCGAAGCCGGCATTCCGCTGGTGCACTTCTCCACCGACTACGTCTTCGACGGCCGCAACGACCGGCCCTGGCGCGAGGACGATCCGACCGGCCCGCTGGGCGTGTACGGCGCCAGCAAGCTGGCCGGCGAACAGGCGGTGCTGGCGGCAGGCGAACGCCACTTCGTGTTCCGCCTGTGCTGGGTCTATGCCGCGCACGGGCAGAACTTCCTGCTGACCATGCTGCGCCTGGGCGGTGAGCGCGACCACCTGCGGGTGGTGGACGACCAGCGCGGCACGCCGACACCGGCGCACTGGATCGCCGACGTGGTCGCGGAGGTGCTGGCGACCGGGCCGGAACGCGGCGGCCTCTATCACCTGGCGGCCGATGGCGTGTGCAGCTGGCATGAATTCGCCTGCGCGATCTTCGCCGGCGCGGTCGCGCGCGGGCTGCTGGCGAAGGCGCCGGTCGTGGACGCCATCCCGTCGTCGGAATACCCGACGCCGGCACGGCGGCCGGCCTGGTCGCCGCTGGACTGCAGCCGCCTGTCCGCCGGATACGGACAGGCCCTGCCGCACTGGCGGCAGGGCCTGGAGGAAGTACTGGACCGGCTGGCCCGCGAACCTGCGCCCTGAGCGCAGCTCCGCGGGCAAGGGCCTGCCCTACTGCGTGCGGATCAGGCGCTTCAGCGGCGGCGTAAGCAGGAACATCAGCAGGCCGGCGGCCAGGCCGATCCACATCATGTCGGTGAACACGTCGGCATAGGTGGCCAGGGCCTTGGCGGCGTCGATGCTGCCGTCGGCTTCGGGCTCGACCGCCGCCCAGGTGCCCATGCGGCCGGCGATGATCTCGCCGAAGGCGGAAAACAGGAACCAGGCGCCCATCATCAGGCCGACCGCGCGCGGGATGGACAGCGAGGTGACGGCCGACAGGCCCACCGGCGACAGCACCATTTCGCCCAGCACCAGCACGAAATAGGCGGCGATCATCCACCACAGGCTGACCAGGCCGTCCTGGCCCGGGTTGGCGGCGGAGAAGGCCAGCACGCCGAAGGCGAGGCCGCAGAAGACCAGGCCCCAGGCGAACTTGGCCGGGTAGCTCGGGTTCAGGCCGGCCTTGTCCAGCAGTGGCCACAGGAAGGCGAAGACCGGGCTGAGCACGAACACGAACAGGGCGCCCAGGGCGGTGGTCTGGCCGGCCGTCCACTCGATGCCGAAGGTGGTGCGGTCCATGGCGCGCTCGGCCATGGCCACCCAGGGGCCGTAGGTCTGCTCGTACAGGCCCCAGAACAGCGCCGAGATCACGATCAGCACCATCAGCACGATCATCCGGCCGCGCTCGGCTGCGGAGATGCCCGACATCAGCAGGCGGAAGAACCAGACGAACAGGCCCAGGCCCAGCACCACTGCCACCACCTCGGTCAGGGTGACTTCGTGGCCGCCGAACACGTCCCCCAGGAAGCTGAAGTCGATGCGGGTCTGCAGGATCCACCAGACGGCCGCCACCGTGACCAGGCCGGCCAGGTAGATCAGCCATTCCCGGCTCAGCGGCCCGAACACCGGCTGCCGCAGGTACTCCGGATCGGCCGGCTCGGCCTGGCCCTGCAGGTGCTTGCGGCCCCAGATGAACTGCAGCAGGCCCAGCAGCATCATCACGCCGGCCAGGGCGAAGCCCCAGCCCCAGCCGACCCGCTGGCCGATGTAGCCGACCAGGATCGAGGCGAAGAAGGCGCCGATGTTGATGCCCATGTAGAAGATGGTGAAGCCGGAGTCGCGACGCGGGTCGGTGTCGGCATAGAGGCGGCCGACGATGGTCGAGATGTTGGGCTTGAGGAAGCCCACGCCCACCGCGATCAGCGCCAGCGAGGCGTACATCACCTGCACCGCGAACACGTCCTGCTGCGCCTGGCCCTGCAGGCCGCTGGCGGCCTGGCCGGTATAGGCCATGCCCAGCTGGCCGAGCACCAGCAGCAGGCCGCCGAACACCACCGCCTTGCGCATCCCCAGGTACTTGTCGGCCAGGGCGCCGCCCAGCAGGGGCAGGGCATAGGCCAGGCCGGCATAGGTGCCCAGCAGCAGGTAGCCGTTGTAATCGCTGAACAGGTGGTGCTGGGTCAGGTACAGGAACAGCAGGGCCTTCATGCCGTAGAAGGAGAATCGTTCCCACATCTCGGTCATGAAGCAGACGAACAGGCCCTTGGGATGGCCCAGCAGCTGGCCGCCCTGCAGGTTCGGGGAAGTGACTTGGTTCACGTTCCGGCTCCGTGGAAGGACGGGGGAGTATAGCCACAGGCCCGGCGGCCTTTGCCCCCCGTGGCGGGGCGGCCTACCATTGGCATTCTCGCCCGTACGAGGTCCTTCCCCCATGCGCCTGCGTTCCCGTCTTCCCCTCCTGCTCCTGCCGGCCCTGCTGGCGGCCGCGCCCGTCCTGGCCGCCCGGCCCTTCGATGTGCGCGATCTGGTCACCCTGGAACGGGTGTCCTCGCCGACCCTGTCGCCGGACGGCCGCAAGCTGGTGGTGGCGGTCCGGCAGGTGGATTTCGACGCCAACAGGGCCAGCACCGGCCTGTGGATCGAGGACCTGCTGGCGCGCGACGCGGCGCCGCCGGTGCGCTTCACGCCCGAGGACTTCAACGTCAACAGCCCGGCCTTCTCGCCGGATGGCGCCTACGTCTATTTCCTGTCGGCCAAGTCCGGTTCGCAGCAGCTGTGGCGGCAGGCGGTGGCCGGCGGCGAGCCCGAGCAGCTCACCGATTTCCCGCTGGACGTCGGCAGCTACAAGCTGTCGCCGGACGGCCGCCAGGTGGCGCTGAGCATGGAAGTCTTCACCGACTGCCCGGACCTGGCCTGCACCAGGGCGCGCCTGGACGAGCGCGAGGCTTCCAAGGCCAGCGGCGTCATTTATGACCAGCTCTTCGTCCGCCACTGGGACACCTGGGCCGACGGCCGCCGCAGCCAGCTGTTCGTGGCCAGCCTGGGCAAGGACGGCAGGATCAGCGGCGAACCCGTCCGCGTCAGCGCCGGCCTGGATGGCGACGTGCCCAGCAAGCCCTTCGGCGATGCCAGCGAGTACGCCTGGGCGCCGGACGGCCAGTCCCTGGTGCTGTCGCTGCGCCTCGGCGACCACAGCGAGGCCTGGTCCACCAACTTCGACCTCTACCGGGTCTGGGTGCGCGCCCGCCGCGCGCCGCAGAACCTGACTGCCGGCAACCCGGCCATGGACACCGGCCCGGTGTTCAGCGCCGACGGCCGCACCCTCTACTACCGCGCCATGAAGCGCGCCGGCTTCGAGGCCGACCGCCTCGCCCTGATGGCCATGGACCTGCGCAGCGGCAAGGTGCGCGAGATCGCCCCTGACTGGGACCGCAGCGCCGACGGCATCCTGCTCTCGGCCGACGGCAAGGCCATCTACACCACCGCCTACGACCTGGGCACGCATTCGCTGTTCCGCGTCGACATCGCCAGTGGCGAGGTCGAGAAGGTGGTGCCGGGCGGCACCGTCGGCGGTTACGACCTCGCCGGCGACACCCTGGCCTACACCCTGGACAACCTGAAGACGCCGGCCCAGGCCTATGTCGCCAGGGCCGACGGCAGCCAGCCGCGCCAGGTGACCCGCAACAACGAGGAGGCGCTGGCCGAGCTCGCCTTCGGCGACTACGAGCAGTTCAGCTTCAAGGGCTGGAACGACGAAACCGTCTACGGCTACGTGGTCAAGCCGGCCAACTACGAGCCGGGCAGGAAGTATCCGGTGGCCTTCCTGATCCACGGCGGCCCGCAGGGCAGCTTCGGCGACAACTTCCACTACCGCTGGAACCCGCAGACCTATGCCGGCCAGGGTTTCGCCGCGGTGATGATCGATTTCCACGGCTCGGTCGGCTACGGCCAGGCCTTCACCGACTCGATCTCGCAGGACTGGGGCGGCAAGCCGCTGGAAGACCTGCAGAAGGGCTGGGCCGCCGCGCTGGAGAAGTACGACTTCCTCGACGGCGATCGTGCCTGCGCCCTCGGCGGCAGCTACGGCGGCTACATGGTGGCCTGGATCGCCGGCAACTGGCCGGATGGTTTCGACTGCCTGGTGAACCATGCCGGCGTGGTCGACACCCGCATCATGGGCTTCAACACCGAAGAGCTGTGGTTCTCCGAGTGGGAGAACGGCGGCACGCCGGTGCAGGTGCCGGAGAACTACGAGAAGTTCAATCCGATCAACCATGTCGGCAAGTGGAAGGCGCCGATGCTGGTCATCCACGGCCAGCGCGACTACCGCGTGCTGGTCGAGCAGGGCCTGGCCGCCTTCTCCGCCGCCCAGCGCCAGGGCGTGCCCAGCCAGTTGCTGTACTTCCCGGACGAGAACCACTGGATCCTCAAGCCGCACAACAGCGTGCTCTGGCACGACACGGTCAACGCCTGGCTGAAGCGCTGGACGGCCGAGGAACAGGAGTAAGGCCGTCATGAACGACCCTGGCCCTGGCGCGCCCGTCCTCGACCTCGACCGGCTGCGCCGCAACTGCGCGGCCTGCTCGCTGCACGTGCTCTGCCTGCCGGCGGGCATCGGCGCCGAGGACCTGCACCGGCTGGAGGAAATCGTGCGCAACCGCCGGCCGCTGGCCCGCGGCGAGCACCTCTACCGTGCCGGCCAGGCCATGTCCTCGCTGTACGTGGCCCGCGAGGGCGCGTTCAAGACGGTGGCCCTGGACAGCGAGGGCGACGAGCAGGTGGTCGGCTTCCACCTGCCGGGCGAGCTGATGGGCCTGGATGGCATGGGTCGCGGCCGGCACGGCTGCGACTCGGTGGCGCTGACCCAGGCCACGGTCTGCGAAATCCCGATGAGCAAGCTCGAGGAGATCTGCGCCGAGGTGCAGGGCCTGGGTCACCAGCTGCTGCGCATCATCGGCCAGGGCATCGACCGCGACCAGAACCATCTGGAGATGCTCGGCCGCAAGCAGGCGCAGGAGCGCGTCGCCCTGTTCCTGCACGGCCTGTCCGAGCGTTACCGCCTGCTCGGCCTGCCGGGCGACATGTTCACCCTGCCGATGAGCCGCGAGGACATCGCCAGCTACCTGGGCCTGGTCATCGAGACCGTCAGCCGCACGCTGACGCGCCTGCAGGACGAGGGCGTGATCGCGGTGCGCGGGCGCAAGCTGCGCATCCTCGACCGCCAGCGCCTGGATGCGCTGGTGCACGCACCGGCACCGGTGTCGCCGCGCCAGGCCAAGGCCTGAGCGCGGCTGCCGCTCAGATCGAGCGGCAGCCCATCGCTTCCAGCACGGCGTGGATGGCGGGTTGTCCCGCCAGCCAGGGCGCGGCCATGGTCGCCAGGCCGGCGAGTCCGACCAGCGCCGCCGCCGCCGCGCGTCCGCCGCGACGCGAGAGCAAGCCCCCCAGGCGCGCGCCGCTCCAGGTCACCGGCACCATGGTCGCCAGCGTGCCCAGGCCGAAGGCCAGCATCAGCAGGCCGCCATGCAGGGCACTGGCTTCCAGCCAGGCAGCAGCCAGCACCGTGGTGGACAGGCCGCAGGGCAGCCAGCCCCAGAACAGGCCCTGCAGCCAGGGCCGCAGCGGTCCCGTCGCCGGCACCAGCGTCTGCTGCAGCGGCCGGATCCAGCGCCAGGCCATGGCGCTGCCGCGGGCGAGGAAACCCAGCTTCTCCGGCCACAGCAGCCGCAGCGCCACCAGCACCAGCAGCGCGCCCAGGGCGACGCGCAGTGTCGTCGCCAGGCCATCGATCCGCGCCGCCGCCAGCAGGCCGCCGCCGAGTCCGCCGACGATCACGCCGGCGAAGGTGTAACCGAGCACGCGACCTCCATTGAGGGCCAGCGCATGACCCAGGCCGGGCTTGCCCGACTGTGCCGACAGGCCGACGGCGATGCCGCCGCACATCGCAACGCAGTGCACGCCGCCGAGCAGGCCGGTGAGCAGGGCGGCGGTGAGGGTGAGCAGATCGATGGGCATGGGTGGCGTCAGTCGCGCTCGTCCGGCCGCGGCGGCATCGGCCGGTCGTCGTCACGCAGCATGTCCAGCGGCGGCGTATCCAGATCGTCGAACTGGCCCTTGCGCACCGCCCAGACGAAGGCGCCGATGGCCACGGCCAGCAGCAGCAGCGATATCGGGATCAGGAACAACAGGATGGTCATGCGGGCTCCGCGGGCAGGCGCCCCAGGCGCAGGGCATTGCCGGTGACCAGCAGGGACGAGGCGGCCATGCCGAGCGCGGCCAGGCCGGGCGTCACCCAGCCGACGGCGGCGAAGGGCAGGGCGATCAGATTGTAGGCCATGGCCCAGGCCAGGTTCTGGCGGATGACGCGGCGGCTGCGCCGGGCCAGTTCCAGCACCTGCGGCACGCGGCCGAGGCGGGTGCCGGTGAGCACCAGGTCGGCGGCGCGATGCGCCAGCGGCGCGCCGCCGGCCATGGCCACCGAGACGTCGGCGCCGGCCAGCACCGGCGCGTCGTTGATGCCGTCGCCCAGCATCAGCACGCGATGGCCCTGCGCCTGCAGCGCGCGCACCCGCGCCAGCTTGTCCTCGGGCGAGAGGCGGGCGGCGTGATCGTCGATGCCGACCGCCGCCGCTACGTCGGCGACCGGCGCGGCGGCATCGCCGCTGAGCAGCACCGGCCGCAATCCCAGTTCACGCAGGCGCGCCACGGTGGCGGCGGCGTCGGGACGCAGCGCGTCGGCCACTTCGAAGCGGGCCAGGGCCTGGCGGCCATCGCCCAGCCAGAGTGCGCCGTCATCCTCGCGACCGGCGGCGAAGTCGGCGCGGCCCAGGCGCAGCACACGCCCATCCACGCGACCCTCGATGCCCAGGCCCGGATGCGCCTGCAGGTCCTCGGCGGCGGACGCGCTGGCGCCGAAGGCATGTGCCAGCGGATGCCCGGCACCGAGTTCCAGGGACGCGGCCAGGGCCAGCACGGCCTCGCGCCCTTCCGCACCGAAACACTGCACGCCGCGCAGCTGCGGCTGGCCCAGGGTCAGGGTGCCGGTCTTGTCGAAGACCACGGTGTCGGCATTGGCCAGGGCATCGAGGCCGTCCGGCCGCAGCGCCAGCACGCCCATCCGCGCCAGCGTGCCGTGCGCGGTGGCCAGGGCCGCCGGTACCGCCAGCGACAGTGCGCAGGGGCAGCTGACCACCAGCACCGCCAGGGCGATCTCGAAGGCGCGCCCCGGCTGCAGCTGCCACCACACCAGGCCGGTGGCCAGGGCGGCGGCGAACAGGAACAGCACGAAGCGCATCGACACCGCCTCGGCCAGCTGTGCCAGCCGCGGCCGCTGCGCCTGCGCCTGTTCCACCGTGCGCGCCAGTTGCGACAGGCGGGTGTCGCTGCCGGTGCGCTGCACCCGCAGCCAGCAGGCGCTTTCGCGGCAGGTCGAACCGGCGTAGACGGTTTCGCCGGCCTGGCGCGGCACCGGCGCCGATTCGCCGGTCAGCAGCGATTCGTCGAAGCTGGCCGCCGTCTCCAGTTCGCCATCGGCCGGCACCGCCTCGCCGACGCCGACGCGGACGCGGTCGCCGGCCTGCAGCGCGGTGACCGGTACCTGTTCGAGGCCTTCGCCGCCTTCGCGCCAGGCCAGGGCGGGCTGCGCCCGCGCCAGGGTGTCCAGGCGGGCGCTGGCCTTGCGCCGGGCCATGCGCTCGAGGAAACGCGCCGCCAGCAGGAAGAACACGAACATCACCGCCGCGTCGAACCAGACGTGGACGCCGCCGCGCAGGGTCTCGGCCAGGCTGGCGAAATAGGCCAGCAGCACCGAGGTCGCCACCAGCGTGTCCATGCCGGGCCGGCGCAGGCGCAGCTCGCGCAGCATGCCGGCCAGGAAGGGCCAGCCGGAGAAGAACACCACCGGCGTGCTGGTGAGGAAGCTCAGCCAGCGGAAGAAGTCGCGGGTGGCATCCGGCATCTCCCGGGCGGTGTCGAGGTACAGCGCCTCGGAGAACATCATGGCCTGGGTGGCGCCGAGGGCGGCGACGCCGAGGCGGATGATCAGGCGGTTGCGCTCGCGCCGGCGTTCGCGCTCGGCCTGTTCGCCGCGGGCCAGGTGCGGGCGGTAGCCCAGTGCGGCCAGGCGCTGCAGCAGGGCGGAGAGTTTCGTGCGGGCAGGATCCCAGGCCAGGCGCACGCGGCCGGTGACGGCGTTGGCGCTGACTTCGCGCATGCCGGGTTCGCGCTGCAGGGCGCGATCGATCAGCCAGGCGCAGGCGGCGCAGTGCATGCCTTCGACGACGACGGTGATGCGGTCGCCGTCACTGCCGTGCTCGACGTGGCCGGCCTGGACGTCCTCGCGGTCCCAGCTGCGGTAGTCGGCGGCGGCTTCGTCCACTCTGGCGCCGGGCGCCTGGCGCAGGCGGTAGTAATCGTCGAGGCCGGCGTCGCGGATCCAGGCGGCGGCGGCCGCGCAGCCGTTGCAGCACATGGCGCGCGCCTGTCCGTCCAGCTCCACCAGCACCGGCGTCGCCGGCAGCGGCTCGCCGCAGTGGTGGCAGGCCGTCGCCAGCGCCCGGTTCACGGCTGCTCCGGGGCCGGCTCCGGTGCCTGGGTGGCGGGCAGGGCGGGCAGCAGCTCCACCACGCGGTCGCCGGGACGGTAGCGGCCGACCAGGCGCCAGCGGCCATCGGGGGCGACCAGGCGCAGGCGCCAGGCGATGTCGCCGGCGATGGTTTCCTCGCTGCGCCAGCCGTCCGGACCGGGGCTGAAGCCGAGCAGGCGGTCATGCCGCGCCTCGACCGGATGCACCAGCTGCAGCTGCGGTGCCAACGTGCCGGGCATGGGCAGCAGCTCCAGGCGCAGGCCATCGTCCAGCAGGTGCAGGCGGGCGGACAGGCCCTCGCGCGCTGCCACCTCGTCGGCGTCCATGGCCGCTTCCTGCACCTGGGCCATGCGCCGGACGTCGTCCGGGCTGGCATCGGTGGCGCCGGGGCCGGCGGCCAGCCAGATCGTCCAGATGCCGCCGACGATGGCCGCGGCCGGCAGCAGCAGCACCAGCCAGGCCACCGGATTGAAGCCGCGCCGGGCGTCGTCGCCGGGCTTGCCGTCGGGGCCGCTCATCACATCGGCCCGAAGAAGCGGGTTTCGCGCTCGACCCTGACGCCCTCGGCATCGCTTTCGACGACGAAGCGGACGTCGACGCGGCCGTGAGCGACGCCGGGTTCGGCACGCAGGGTCACCGGCAGGGTCAGCACTTCCTCCGGGCCGGCCTCGTGCACGGCCTGCGATTCGACCAGCACGATGCCCTCGGGGCCTTCCACCCGGATGGTGTAGCGGCGGGCGACCTCGTCCTTGTTGACGATGCGCAGCGAATAGGCGTTCTCGACGCTGCCGTCGGCGGCGGTACGGTAGAGCGCATTGCGGTCGCGCATGACCTCGACGATGAGGGTGGCGCGCTGGCTGATGCCGACCGCGAAGGCCACCAGCAGGCCGAGCAGCAGCGTGGCGTAGACCAGCACGCGCGGACGCAGCACCCGCTGCGGCTTGCCATCCACCGCGTTCTGGGTGGTGTAGCGGATCAGGCCGCGCGGATAGCCCATGCGGTCCATGACCATGTCGCAGGCGTCCACGCAGGCGCCGCAGGCGATGCACTCGTACTGCAGGCCGTTGCGGATGTCGATACCGGTCGGGCAGACCTGCACGCAGATGGTGCAGTCGATGCAGTCGCCCAGGTCCTCCGGCGAATTCACCTCGGGCGGCGGCGGCAGGCCGACCTGTTCGTCCACCACCAGGCCGGTGGTGGCGCGCGCCTGCAGCTGCATGTCGGCGGCCGAGCGGTGCCTGGCGGCGTTCACCACCGCGCTGGTGGCCACGTCCAGCGGCAGCAGGCCGCGGGCGCGCTCCAGCACGCTGGCCAGGCGGCCCTTCTTGCGCGGGCCGCGCGGTTCGCCGCGCATCGGGTCGTAGGCGATGATCAGGGTGTTGCGGTCGAACATCGCGCCCTGGAAGCGGGCGTAGGGACACATGTACTTGCAGACCTGCTCGCGCAGGACGCCGGCGTTGCCCCAGGTGGCCAGGGCGTAGAACAGCACCCAGAAGGTCTCCCAGCCACCCCATTCGAAGGGGTACAGCCGCGCCGCCAGGTCACGGATCGGGGTGAAGTAGCCGACGAAGGTGAAGCCGGTCCAGAGCGCGAACAGCAGCCAGAGCACGTGCTTGCTGCCCTTGCGCAGGATCTTCTCCCGCGTCCACGGCGCCTGGTCGAGCTTCATGCGCCTGTTGCGGTCGCCCTCGGTCCAGCGTTCCATCCAGATGAAGACCTCGGTCCAGACGGTCTGCGGACAGGCGTAGCCGCACCACATGCGGCCGGCGAGGGCGGTGAAGAAGAACAGCGACAGCGCCGCCATGATCAGCAGCAGCGCCAGGAACAGGAAGTCCTGCGGCCAGAACACCAGCCCGAACACGTAGAACTTGCGCGCCGGCAGGTCCCAGAGCACGGCCTGGCGGCCGTCCCACTGCAGCCAGGCGAAGACGTAGTACATGCCCAGCAGCCAGATCACCGCCGCCTTGCGCAGGCGCTGGAAGCGTCCGTCCTGCTCGCGCGGATAAATCTTCTTCTCGCTGACGTAGAGGGAAACCTCGTCCACCAGCTCGCTGGGAATCTGCTTGGCCATGTTGTACTGCCTGAGGCCTCAATCCTTCGGCAGCGGTTTGTTGAACCGGCTCGCCGGCCGCAGGAGGATCCAGGTGAAAAGACTGGACGAGGCGGTGCACGCCCAGAAGGTGAAGAAACCGATCGTGTAGCCGAGACCGCGGCTGATCTCGAGATCGGGGAAGGTCATGTCGCGCAGCGCCAGCGGGTCGACGAAGGCGAAGAAGACCATCGTGGCGACGCCAGCGGCGAAAAAGCTGGGCCAGAGGATCGCCCCGAGCCGCTGCGCCAGCGGCCGGGGCGGGTGGTCGAACACGGGCTGTTCGCGAATGTCGCTCACGGTGCCCCGGATGATACCGCCTGTTCGCTGCCGTGGGACAGCGACCAGACGTAGGCGCCCACCAGGCGGGAGCGCAGCTCGCCCAGGATCGGCTCGTGCGCCGGCATCATGCCGGCCCGGCCGTTGCGGATGCCTTCGCTGATGGTGGCGAAGTCGCTGCCATACAGCCAGACGGCGTCGGTCAGGTCGGGCGCGCCGAGGATCGGGTTGCCCTTGCCGTCCGGGCCGTGGCAGGCGGCGCAGACCGTGCCGAAGCGGCCCTTGCCGGCGGCGGCCAGGGCCGGGTCGGCCTTGATGCCGGACAGGCTCTGCACGTAGGCGGCCACCTCGGTGACGCCGACGTCGCCGCCGATCGCCGCCGCCAGCGGCGGCATGGCGGCCTGGCGACCGTTCAGGATGGTCTCGAGGATCTCGTCGGGCGTGCCGGTGCCCCACTGCCAGCTGTCGTCGGTCAGGTTGGGGAAGCCCTTGGCGCCGCGCGCGTCGGAGCCGTGGCAGAGCGCGCAGTGGTTGGCGAACAGGCGGCCGCCGAAGGCCACCGCTTCCGGGTTCCTGGCGATCTCGTCGATCGGCATGCCCTCGAAGCGGCCGAAGGTCTCGGCGATCAGCCTGTCGGCCTCGGCCTTCTCGGCGTCATGCTCGCCGGCCGAGGTCCAGCCGGCGTAACCGGCGAAGTTGCCCAGGCCCGGGTACCAGAGCAGGTAACCGATCGAGAAGACGATGGTGATCCAGAACAGGTTGATCCACCACTTCGGCAGCGGCTTGTTGTACTCGGAGATATCGCCGTCCCAGACGTGGCCGGTGGTTTCCGAGGCGTTCTTGCCCTCGTTGCCGCGCCGCTTCGACGTCCACCAAAGCAGCCAGGCGCAACCGACGATGTTCAGGACGACCAGGAAGATGACGTAGATGGACCAGCCGGTGGTCATGGCTCAGTTCTCGCTCTGGTCTTCAAGGGGAATGCGGGCGGCAGCCTCGAACTCGGCCTTGTGCTTCGGCCGGTACAGCAGGACGACGCCCACCACGAAGGTGATCAGCAGGATGAGGGTGGTGATGCCGGTGATCATGGTTCAGCCCCTCGGAGCGTTGCGGCCAAGGCCCTGCAGGTAGGCGATCAGGGCGTCCATTTCGCTCTTGCCGGCCACCGCGGCGGCCGCACCTTCGATTTCCTCGTCGGTGTACGGGTCGCCCAGGGTCTGCAGGGCGCGCATGCGGGCAGTCACCTCGGCCGGGTCCACCATCGCCTCCATCAGCCACGGGTAGGCCGGCATGTTCGAGGCCGGGACCACGTCACGCGGGTTCAGCAGGTGCACGCGGTGCCAGTCGTCGGAGTAGCGGCCGCCGATGCGGGCCAGGTCCGGGCCGGTGCGCTTGCTGCCCCACTGGAAGGGCCGGTCGTAGACCGACTCGCCCGCCAGCGAGTAGTGGCCGAAGCGCTCGGTCTCGAAGCGCAGGGTGCGCACCATCTGCGAGTGGCAGTTGTAGCAGCCTTCGCGGACGTAGATGTCGCGGCCGGCCAGCTCCAGGGCGGGATAGGGCTTGACGCCCGGCAACGGCTGCACCGTCTCCGCCTGGTACATCAGCGGGACGATCTCGGCCAGGCCGCCGAAGGAGATGACGACGGCGATCAGGATCGCCATCCAGCCCACGTTGGTTTCGACTTTTTCGTGGTTCATGTCGGTTCCTCAGGCGTGGGCTTCGGCAACGGGCAGCACCGGCGACTCGGCCGGATCCTTGGCCATCCTGTAGGTCCGCCAGGCATTGATGGCCATCAGCACCATGCCCGCGACGATCAGGACGCCGCCCAGGAAGCGCACCAGGTAGAACGGGTAGTTGAACTCCAGGATCTCGATCCAGGCGTAGGTCAGGGTGCCGTCCGGGTTGGTGGCGCGCGCCATCAGGCCCTGCTGGATGCCGGCGATCCACATCGCGACGATGTACAGCACCACGCCGATGGTGTGCAGCCAGAAGTGCTGGTCGATCATCTTCGTGCTGGCCATCTCCTTCAGGCCGAGGGTGCGCGGCAGCAGCACGTAGATCGAGCCGATGGTGATCATGGCGACCCAGCCGAGGGCGCCGGAGTGCACGTGGCCGATCGTCCAGTCGGTGTAGTGGCTGAGCGAGTTGACCGTCTTGATCGACATCATCGGTCCCTCGAACGTGCTCATCATGTAGAACGAGATGGCGACGATCAGGAACTTGATGATCGGGTCGGTGCGCAGCTTATGCCAGGCGCCCGACAGGGTCATGATGCCGTTGATCGCGCCGCCCCAGCTCGGGGCCAGCAGGATCAGCGAGAACACCATGCCGACGCTCTGCGCCCAGTCCGGAATGGCGGTGTAGTGGAGGTGGTGCGGGCCGGCCCACATGTACACGGCGATCAGCGCCCAGAAGTGGACGATGGACAGCCGGTAGCTGTAGATCGGCCGGCCGGCCTGGCGCGGAACGAAGTAGTACATCATTCCGAGGAAGCCGGTGGTCAGGAAGAAGCCCACCGCGTTGTGGCCGTACCACCACTGCGCCATGGCATCGACGGCGCCGGAGTAGATCGGGTAGCTGTGCAACAGGCTGGTCGGGATGGCCAGGTTGTTGACGATGTGCAGCAGCGCCACCGCGATGATGAAGCTGCCGTAGAACCAGTTGGCGACGAAGATGTGCTTGATCCGGCGCTTGGCGATGGTGCCGAAGAACAGCCAGCCGTAGGCCACCCAGACCACCGCGATCAGCACGTCGATCGGCCAGATCAGCTCGGCGTACTCCTTGCTCTGGGTCAGGCCCAGCGGCAGGGTGATCGCCGCCAGCACGATCACCGCCTGCCAGCCCCAGAACACGAAGGCCGCCAGCTTGTCGGAGATCAGCCGGACATGGCAGGTCCGCTGCACCACATACAGCGATGTGGCGAACAGGCCGCAGCCGCCGAAGGCGAAGATCACCGCATTGGTGTGCAGCGGCCGCAGGCGGCCGAAGCTCAGCCAGGAGGTGTCGAAGTTAAGGGCCGGCCAGTACATCTGCGCCGCGATGAACACGCCAACCAGCATGCCCACCACGCCCCAGACCACGGTCATGACCGCGAACTGGCGGACCACCTTGTCGTTATAGGTTTCCGCTTGCGCTCCGGAACTCATCGTCCAATCCCCGTTTGGGTTGCGTGCGAAGTATCGGCGGCCCGCACGCGGGGCCGCTTGACCAGGGTCAAATGCTAGCCCGCCTTCGATTACCGCCCGGGAAACGGGCTTATTCGGTGGCGCCGGAAACCGCCAGCGAGGCCTTGACAGCCGCCAGGAAATCGGGATCGGGAACGCCGCCAAGGCGCTCGGTACTGGCCAGGACGCGCCCCTCGGCGTCCAGCAGGACCAGGGAACTGGTGTGGTTGAACTCGCCATCGGCCAGCGGCCGGTAGCGGACGCCGATCACCGCCGCCAGCCGGCGCACGCCGGCGGGCTCGGTGCGGGCCAGGGTCCAGCGGGCCGGGTCGAGCCGGCGCTTGTCGAAGACCGATTTCAGGGCGGCGACGTCGTCCCGGGCCGGGTCGAGGCTGACCAGCAGGATGCCCAGGCGCTCGCGCTCCTCCGGTTCCAGGGCGCGTTCCACGCCCTTGGCGCTGTCCACGATCAGCGGGCAGACGTAGCGGCAGGAGGTGTAGAACATGGCCACCAGGCGCGGCTTCCCGCGGCCGTCGGCCAGGCGGAAGTCGTTGCCGGCCTGGTCGGTGTAGACGTCCTCGAGCAGATAGACCGAATCGGCCGGCAGCGGCGCGGCGTCCTCCGCCGCCAGCGGCGCGGCCAGGGCGAGCAGGGCAGCCATCAGCAGGAAGGTGATGCGGTTCACGGTTTCGCTCCGGCGGGAATGTCCCGGGCGCAGCGGAAGCCCAGGTTGCGGGTGGTGTCGCGGGCCTGCAGGGCGGAGAGCATGGCCACCCGCATCAGCACCGCGTAGTTCTCGCGATCGTCCATGGACAGGGCGCCGGCGCCGCAGAAGCGGGTCAGGTCCGGGTCGCCCTGGTCGCGGTTGTCGGCCGAGACCAGCATGGCGGCGTAGTCGTCCACCCATTCCCAGACCACGCCATGCAGGTCCTGCACACCGTAGGCATTGGCCGGCGACCGGCCGACCTCGGGCAGGGGCTGGCTGGACGGCACCGCGTACCAGCTCAGGATGCGCTCGCGCCAGGCGGGATCGGCGCGGGCGTCGGTGCGGGTCTCGTCGGCGGCGGCCGCGTATTCCCACTCGTTCCAGGTCGGCAGGCGACCGCCCTGGGCCTCGCAATAGGCCTGGGCGGCGAACCAGCTGACCAGCACCACCGGCTGCCCCGGCTTCGCTTCCGGGCCGGGATCGGTGGGGCTGGCCCAGCGCTCAAGGTAGCGGCGGTCGGCGAACAGCGCCGCCACCTGGTCGCGCCGCCAATCCGGATTGTCCCGGACGAAGGCGGCGAACTCGGCATTGGTGACCGGCCGCTTCTGCAGTTCGAAGGGCGCCACCTGCACCTTGCCGCCGGTGTCCTCGTAGCGCAGCACCGACTGGAACTCGCCGCCCGGCAGGCGCACCCACTCGCCGGCGGCCACGGGGCCGACGGCGAGCAGGCTGGCGAGCGCGAGGCTGGCGGGCAGGAGGCGCATGGCCGGCCTCAGTGCGCGGCGCCTTCCGAGCGCGGCGTGCTGGCGCGGACCTTGGCCACCTCTTCCTTGCTGACCGGCTTGCCGCTGTTGCCCCAGCTGTTGCGCACGTAGGTCAGGATGTTGGCGACCTCGTCGTCGGTGAGCTGGCTCATCGGCGGCATCACCGAGTTGTAGTCCTGGCCGCTGACCTTGATCGGGCCGCTCAGGCCGTTGAGCACGATGCCGATGATTTCGTCATTGCTGCGGCCCAGCCAGTCCGAACCGGCCAGCGGCGGGAACACGCCCGGCATGCCCTTGCCGTCCGGCATGTGGCAGGTCGAGCAGGTGCCGGCGAACAGGGCCTGGCCGGCCTTGATCTGGTCCTCGACGCTGAGCGTGCCGGCCGCGGCCGCGGCGGCGGCTTCCGCCACCGGTGCCATGCTGGCGGCCTTGTCGCCCAGGTAGACGTGGTCGACTTCCTTGCCCGAGTAGATGGCCAGGTTCTCCGGGCCGTCGACCTGCAGGATGCCCAGCGCGCCCTTGTTGAAGGCGCGGAAGATCGAGTGGTCGACCAGCACGTAGCTGCCCGGCACCTCCAGGTGGAAGTCGGCGATCATGGCGCCGCCGGCCGGGATCAGCGTGGTCTGCACGTTCTCCTGGTAGCGGGTGCCGCCCTCGTACCAGACCTTGTCGAAGATCTCGCCGATGACGTGGAAGCTCGAGACCAGGTTCGGGCCGCCGTTGCCGACGTACAGGCGCACGTTCTCGCCGACACTGGCCTTGAGCGCGCGCTCGCCGGTCAGGGCGGTCTCGGCGCCGTTGAACAGCACGTAGGTCGGGTTCTCGTCGATGGCCTTCTGCATGTCGAAGGCCTGGTAGCCCTTCTCGCGGTACTTGCCGACCGTGTAGAAGTCGCCCTGCATCACGTAGAACTCCTTGTCCACCGGCGGCATGCCCTCCGGCGGCTCGACCAGGATCAGGCCGTACATGCCGTTGGCCACGTGCATGCCGACCGGCGCGGTGGCGCAGTGGTAGACGTACAGGCCGGCGTTGAGCGCCTTGAAGGTGAACTGCGAGCCGTGGCCCGGCGCCGTGAACGACGAGGCCGCGCCGCCGCCCGGACCGGTGACGCCGTGCAGGTCGATGTTGTGCGGCATCTTCGAGTCGGGGTGGTTGTGCAGGTGGAACTCGACGGTGTCGCCCTGGCGGACGCGGATGAAGCTGCCGGGGACGGTGCCGCCGAAAGTCCAGAAGGTGTAGGTGACGCCTTCGGCGATCTCCATCTCGATCTCGCGCACTTCCAGCTCGACCTTGACCTTGGCCGGATAGTCGCGGTTGGTCGGTGGCGGCACGTGCGGCGGCGCGGTCAGCACCGCCTCGATCACCTCGCCCTGGGGCGGGCCGAAGTCGCCCTTGCGCGAACCGCCGGTGTCGCCCGGCTGGGTCGTGGCGGCGACCGCGCCGTCACGGGCGTCGAGGTTGGCATTGGGGTTCTCGCGGCCGCATCCGCCGGCGGCGAGCAGCGAGACGATGGCGAGGGCGAGCAGGCTGCGTTTCATCGTGGTGCTCCAGTAAGAAGACTTCCTGAGGGGGTCTTGCTTTCGTTGGAAGCAGGATCGGCAAACGGCCCGTTCCCGTCGCTGACCCAAGTCAAGCGAAGCTGCTGCTGGCGGCCAGTCTGCCCCCGTTCACCGGCAAAAAGAAGCCGGGCCCATTCCGCCTTGCTTGACCTGGCTCAGGGTGGCCGCCCGGTCCCGGTGGCAGAGTCGCCCCGACCCGACGGGGGCCATTCCG